>OARK01000255.1_pt1 | contig 12098 bp, 9 predicted proteins | sample 1475711 | NCBI WGS metagenome assembly OARK01 (sample SAMEA3360700, study PRJEB22359) | human gut metagenome | biome: ENVO:urban biome; feature: ENVO:human-associated habitat; material: ENVO:feces | place: Bangladesh | collected 2011 | reverse complement strand
TAACAACTATCCAAAGAAACTATTCAATTATAAATCTCCTAAAGAGTTTTTACAGGCTGGCTAATTTGAACTTGAAATTTGGCTTTTCATAAAATCATGCTAAAAAACTTTAAAAAGATGAAAGAGTTTCAGAAGTTTACTAAAAAGTTAGCAGAAAATTTTCTGAAAATAACTACTTTTTGATTTTTTTAGCCTTTTATGAGAAAAACAGCCTTTTAAACGTTTTCAAAATATGAAAAGTTTTCAAAAATTCTAAGTTTGCACTTGAAAGTGTTTCCAAAAGGTGCTAAAATATTTGTGAAAGCGAAATTTTCAAATAGAAAGGAAGTCCAATAATGAACACTGATGATACGATTACAATTTATGATGTTGCACGAGAAGCAGGCGTCTCAATGGCAACAGTTAGTCGTGTTGTAAATGGCAATAAAAATGTAAAGGAAAACACTCGTAAAAAAGTACTTGAAGTTATTGACCGTTTAGACTATCGTCCAAATGCAGTTGCTCGTGGTTTGGCAAGTAAAAAAACTACGACAGTTGGTGTTGTTATTCCAAATATCGCTAATAGCTATTTCTCAATTTTAGCGAAAGGTATCGACGATATTGCTGCAATGTACAAATACAATATCGTTCTTGCGTCAAGTGATGAAGATGACGATAAAGAAGTTAATGTTATTAACACTTTGCTTGCAAAACAAGTGGATGGTATTATCTTCATGGGACACCATTTAACAGAAAAAATTCGTGCAGAGTTCTCTCGCTCACGCACACCAGTGGTTCTAGCAGGAACAGTTGATTTAGAACACCAACTTCCAAGTGTTAATATTGATTACAAAGCTGCCGTGGCTGATGCTGTTGATATTTTGGCTAAAAATAACAAAGATATTGCCTTTGTTTCAGGACCACTTATCGATGACATTAACGGTAAAGTTCGTCTTGCAGGATACAAAGAAGGACTTGAAAAGAACAACCTATCATTCAAAGAAGGACTTGTATTTGAAGCTCACTACAGCTACAAAGATGGTTATGAACTAGCTCAACGCGTGATGAATTCAGGTGCTACAGCTGCTTATGTTGCTGAAGACGAACTAGCTGCAGGTCTTTTGAATGGATTGTTTGCCGCAGGTAAAAAAGTTCCTGAAGACTTTGAAATTCTTACAAGTAATGATTCACCAATCACATCATACACTCGTCCAAACCTAAGCTCAATTAGCCAACCAGTTTATGACCTTGGTGCGGTAAGTATGCGTATGTTGACTAAAATCATGAACAAAGAAGAACTTGAAGAAAAAGGAATTATTCTTAATCATGGTCTTAAATTGCGTGGTACTACACGTCAATAATTTCCAAAAAGGATACTATGACAAAATCAGCCTTTGGGCTGATTTTGTTTAGTCTTAGTGAAAAAAATTACAAAATAAGCTATAATAGTATTTATGAAAGTTTTACTGTATTTGGAAGCCGAAAATTATTTAAGAAAATCAGGAATTGGTCGTGCCATCGAGCACCAAGAGCGTGCTCTTAGCATGGTTGGCCAAGATTATACAACAAATCCAAACGATGACTATGATTTGGTTCATATCAATACTTATGGTATTAAGAGTTGGAAATTATTGAAAAAATCCAAAAAAGCGGGTAAAAAAGTGTTGATGCATGGTCATTCTACCGAGGAAGATTTTCGCGACTCTTTTATCGGCTCTAATTTAGTATCACCAATTTTTAGATGGTATCTTTGTCGTTTTTATAACAATGCAGATGCCATTATTACACCGACTGAATACTCAAAATCATTAATTAATGGCTATGGTGTTGATAAGCCAATTTATGCTGTTTCAAATGGGATTGATTTGTCACGTTATGTTCCAAATCCTGCTAAGGAAGAGGCGTTTAGACGTCATTTTGGTCTTAAACCAGATGAAAAAGTTGTGATTTGTGCTGGGCTTTATTTCATGCGAAAAGGAATTGACGAATTTGTTGAAGTGGCAAAACAAATGCCTGATGTGCGTTTTATTTGGTTCGGTGAGACTAATAAATGGATTATTCCTCATAAAGTCAGAAGCATTGTGACACGTAAGCATCCTGATAATGTGATTTTTGCTGGTTACATTAAAGGAGATGTTTTTGAAGGTGCTATGAGTGGTGCAGATGCCTTCTTCTTCCCGAGTCGTGAAGAAACAGAAGGAATTGTCGTTCTTGAAGCACTTGCTAGTCACCAACATGTGGTTTTGCGAGATATTCCTGTTTATCACGGCTGGGTTGACAGTAGCTGTGCGGAGTTAGCTCATGATGTTTCTGGTTTTGTTAAAGCCCTTCGTAAGGTTTTATCAGGAAATAGCGAAAAACAAGAAGCAGGTTATCATATTGCTCAAAGTCGTAGCATTGATAAAGTTGCTCATGAATTAGTTGATGTTTATCACAAAGTAATGGAGTTGTAAAATGAGAATTGGTCTTTTTACGGACACTTATTTTCCTCAAGTTTCTGGGGTAGCAACGAGTATTTGTACCCTCAAGGAAGAGTTGGAAAAAGAAGGACACGAGGTCTATATTTTTACAACCACAGATAAAGCGGTGAAACGCTACGAAGATCCAACGATTATTCGACTTCCTAGCGTGCCTTTTATTTCGTTTACAGATCGCCGCATTGTTTATCGTGGATTGATTTCGTCTTATAAAATTGCCAAACAATATAAATTAGATATTATTCATACCCAAACGGAATTTAGCGTTGGGATGCTTGGAAAAATGATTGCTGCAACCCTTCGTATTCCAGTTGTTCACACTTATCATACGCAATATGAAGACTATGTTGGTTATATTGCTAAAGGAAAAATCATCAAACCAGGTATGGTCAAATACGTCATGCGTGGCTACATGAACGACTTGGACGGCGTGATTTGTCCATCTCGTATTGTGCTAAATTTGCTTGATGGTTATGATATTAAGATTCCAAAACGTGTCATTCCGACAGGAATTCGTGTGGAAGAGTACGAACGTAAGGACATTACAAGAGAAGATGCGCTAGCACTTCGTGAAAAACTTGGAATTGCTGAGGATGAGACAATGTTACTTAGTCTGTCTCGTATCTCTTATGAAAAAAATATTCAAGCTATTGTCCAACAATTTCCAGACGTTTTAGGTCAAAATAAAGCTGTTAAATTGGTTGTTGTTGGTGATGGACCATATCTATCAGACTTGAAAAAAATGGTTGAGGACCTTGATATTGAAGATAGTGTGATTTTCACGGGAATGGTTGCTCACGAAGAAACTGCAATTTATTATAAAGCAGCTGATTTCTTCATTTCAGCATCAACTAGTGAAACTCAAGGGTTGACTTATACAGAAAGTCTTGCTAGTGGAACACCAGTCATTGCACATGGAAATCCGTACTTGGATGACATCATTGACCAAAAGATGTTTGGAACATTGTTCTACCAAGAAGAGGATTTGGCGAATGCTATTTTAGATGCGATTGAAAACACACCTGCTATGGCTGACAAAGCATACCAAGCAAAAATGTATGCCATCTCAGCAGAACATTTTGGAAAATCAGTCTATGCTTTTTATCTTGATGTTTTGATTTCAGCTAAGAATAAGAAAAAAGAAAAATTCTCTTTAACGGTCCGTGGTCAAAAAGAAAAAACGTCTGTGAAGTTAGCACATTCTGCCATTAAATTGCCAGCAGAAGCAGCTAAAGCTACGGTTAAGACGTCAGCAAAAGTTTTCAAGGCTCCAAAACGCTTGATTAATTCAATTCGAGATTTCCTTGACTAAGTTCTTGAAAAATAAAAAATTCGTGTTATAATATCTATCGAAGACAAGTTGAACAGGGTTCAACCTTTAGAGCGAGTGCCGGTTGGTGAGAAGGGCGCAGGGTTGACTGATTCAATACTACTTCCTTTGCTTTTTATGCAAACATAAAACGGTGGCTACGATATAGCCGATTTGAGGTTTACGACTCTTTTTTGTCGTAGATAAATGAAGGTGGAACCACGTTGCGACGTCCTTTTTGGACGTCGCTTTTCTTTTATCTAGGTGAAAAATTTTTGTAAACTCATCAAGTTCCTTTTGCCCGGTTCCCAAAAAGGAATTCTCAACAATGTAAATTTTTTAAAGGAGAATAGTATGGTTAAAATTACTTTCCCAGATGGCGCTGTGCGCGAATTCGAATCTGGAGTAACAACTTTTGAAATTGCTCAAAGTATTAGTAATTCACTAGCTAAAAAAGCTTTGGCTGGTAAATTTAACGGAGAATTGATTGATACTACTCGTGCAATCACTGAAGATGGTAGCATCGAAGTCGTAACACCTGATCATGAAGATGCTCTTGGTATCTTACGTCACTCAGCAGCTCACCTATTTGCTCAAGCCGCAAAACGTCTTTTCCCAGACCTTTGCCTTGGTGTAGGTCCTGCAATCGAAAATGGTTTCTACTACGATACTGATAATAAATCAGGTCAAATCACTGATGAAGACCTTCCTCGTATCGAAGAAGAAATGAAAAAAATCGTTAAAGAAAACCTTCCATGCATTCGTAAAGAAATCTCTATCGAAGAAGCGCGTGAATTGTTCAAAAACGATCCTTACAAACTTGAATTGATTGAAGAACACGGTGAAGACGAAGGTGGACTTACTGTTTACACACAAGGTGAATTTACAGACCTTTGCCGTGGCCCACACGTGCCATCAACTGGTCGTATCCAAGTCTTCCACCTATTGAACGTTGCTGGTGCTTACTGGCGCGGAAATAGCGATAACGCTATGATGCAACGTGTTTACGGTACTGCTTGGTTTGATAAAAAAGACCTTAAAGCTTACCTTAAACAACGTCAAGAAGCTAAAGAACGTGACCACCGTAAACTTGGTAAAGAACTTGATTTGTTCATGATTTCTCAAGAAGTTGGTCAAGGTCTTCCATTCTGGTTACCAGATGGTGCTACAATCCGTCGTACTTTGGAACGTTACATCGTTGATAAAGAAGTAGAATCAGGATACCTTCACGTTTATACTCCACCATTGGCTTCAGTTGATCTTTACAAAACTTCAGGTCACTGGGATCACTACCGTGAAGATATGTTCCCAATAATGGATATGGGTGATGGTGAAGAATTTGTTCTTCGTCCAATGAACTGCCCACACCACATCCAAGTTTACAAACACCATGTACACTCATACCGTGAATTGCCGATCCGTATCGCTGAAATCGGTATGATGCACCGTTACGAAAAATCTGGTGCTTTATCAGGTCTTCAACGTGTTCGTGAAATGTCACTTAACGATGGTCACTTGTTCGTAACACCTGAACAAATCCAAGAAGAATTCCAAAAAGCTCTTCAATTGATTATCGACGTTTACGAAGATTTCAACTTAACTGAATACCGTTTCCGTCTATCACTTCGTGACCCTAAAGATACTCACAAATACTATGATGACGATGAAATGTGGGAAAATGCACAATCAATGTTGAAAGCTGCCTTAGATGAAATGGGCGTTGAATACTTTGAAGCTGAGGGTGAAGCTGCTTTCTACGGTCCAAAACTTGATATCCAAGTGAAAACTGCTCTTGGTAACGAAGAAACATTGTCAACAATCCAACTTGACTTCCTTCTTCCAGAACGTTTTGGTTTGACATACATCGGTGCTGATGGTGAAGAACACCGTCCAGTTATGATTCACCGTGGTGTTATCTCAACAATGGAACGCTTCACAGCTATCTTGATTGAAAACTACAAAGGTGCATTCCCAACATGGCTTGCTCCTCACCAAGTAACTGTTATCCCAGTTTCTAATGAAGCTCACGTTGACTACGCTTGGGAAGTTGCTAAAGTTCTTCGCGACAAAGGAGTTCGTGTTGACGTCGATGAACGTAACGAAAAAATGCAACTTAAGATTCGTCAAAGCCAAACTAAGAAAATTCCTTACCAATTAATCGTTGGTGATAAAGAAATGGCTGATAAGACTGTTAACGTTCGTCGTTACGGAAGCAAACAAACTCACACTGAATCAATCAATGAGTTTGTAGAAAATATTCTTGCTGACATCGATCGTAAATCACGTCCAGACGCTGAATAATTCCTTATATTTGCATAATAAATTCGGTAAAAAAGAAGTCCTTTGGGGCTTCTTTTTGTGTTTTTTTAAACGGATGATTTTTCCAGATTTGCAAAAATCTAATATTACTAAAATGAAATATTACAATTAAGAAAGCGTTCTCAAAAAAAGGGAGTTAAAATATGCGAAACTTTAAGCAACATTTTTTGTCACTTGGCTTTGGTCTTTTAATAGCATTAGCTACGCTTTTGTCTCATTTAGGACCTGGTCCAATGATTGTCAAAGCTGATTCTTCGGTAGCTTGGAATTTTAGTGATTCTTCATTTAAAGATTTGGGTCAGCTAAAGTCTGAAAAAACGATTGATGGGTTGACTTTATTAGCAAATGAAGAGTTACCATTGTTCATCAAAGCAGAAGAAGCTAATGTTTCAGAAAGCAATTATACATCTGCCTTGCAGTTAATTGCTACAGGTAGTAAGGATAAGGCTTCATTGAAATTTTTAGTATCAGATAACGATGTGATTAAAGTCGTTTTGAAAAGTGCTTCACAGACTGATGAGGGTCATCTCGTTTTAGCTGATAGCCAAGGTCAAGACCTAACCAATCTGACTGTGGGTGTGCAAGCCAGTGAAGCAACTTACACTTATTCAGGTGAAGCTGGTGAGCTTTATTTATATGCTAAAGACGCTGATCTTGACTTGTTTAGTATTCAGGTGGGAGCTACATCTTCTGATGCCGTTTCAGAAAGCCAATCAAGTGAAGCTACTAGTAATTCAAGTGAGACAACTGAAGTAGATTTGTCCCAAACAGAAAGTGCTGATGAAAGCTTAATCTTCTCTTCATTAGCAGCTTCAATGGCGTGACAGTCTCAACTTATAACGATTTTCGCTCTGCTATTTCAAAAGCTGAAAAAGCCGGTGGCGAAAGGTTTATGTGAAGGGAAACAAGATTGCTTGTGACGGGCAAATTGCTTTGTCTAAAGCAAATGCTAACGTTCAAATCATTGGTGTGCAAAATGCGGATGGCTCTTATCCAGAGCTTAATTTTTCAGACTTTATGGCAAAATACATCGGTAAAGCCTCATCAGATGCGGCAGTTGGTGTCAGAATTTGTGGCTCAAACTACACCCTTCAAAACTTGATTATTGAGCATGCGCCAGATAACGGTATCCAAATCAAAGGAAAAACTGCTGGTAATAACAAGGTTCCAAATTGTATTGTTAGATATAATAACGATACTGGTTTGCAAGTAACGGCAGGTGCTTATCGTAATACAATTGAAGCGGTTTACAGCTACCGTAATTGTGATGTTTACACACGTAGCGGAAATGCTGATGGCTTTGCACCAAGACTCGGTGCAGGTAGCGGTAATACTTTTACTTACTGTTATGCTTGGGATAATTCTGATGGTGGTTGGGATTCCTTTGATAAAGTAGGGGATGTGACACCAGATATTACTTACACAAATTGTGCAGTTTGGAATAACGGTAAACCCGATGTCTTTACTGGAAAATATGATTTTGACCACAAAAAAGCCTTAGATGAACATCTTCATCTGGTTCAACTCATCAAAGTTAATGATGGCTCATTTGCTTCAAATTATGCAAAAGGTAAATTTGCTTTGCCATTTGGAAACTTCATCAAGACTGATGCTGGTACGATTAGACTTTCAGCTTGGACTGGCAATTCATTTGACGGTAATCCAAATAGCTTTAAACTTGGTTCTGTCAATTCAAAATCAAGTGTGACACGTAAATTGTCATACTGTCTTGCTTTTGATGAAGCTAAAAAAGGTTTTGATAATAACAACAGTTCCGTTACAGCTTATTTAGACCACTGTGTGGCATTTGATAATGGTTATAACTATTACATTCAACCATTGATCATTAAAGCATGGTCTGCTGTTCAAGGCTTTGCTGGTAAGAGTGGTGATAAATTACCAAGTGGCCGTTCTGTCACAACACCATCATCTGGCAGTCAATCAGCTATTCGCAAGTCAGTTGGAAATACTAAAAATGCGATTATTGCTAATTGCCAAGCTAATGAAATTCCTGGCAAAATTGGATTTAATATTTATTAATCTGGCATAGCATTGTGAAAATCTAAAAAATAGCTCCTCAATCGAGGAGCTATTTTAGTGATAAAAACTTTGTTATGGATGATTATAACAAGTGGTATTCTTTGAGTAATTCTTCGAGATAAGTACCGTGCACTTTCTTAAGAGCTTCTTTGAGAACGGCTTTTTCTGCCCAAGGAATATCAATTTCTGTTAGTGATTTTTGGTCATTTAGATAGTAAAGGGCATTGAGTAGCATGCGAACATCAAAGGCGGATGCGAAGACTTCAGGGACACCGCGGTCAACATCAAGTAGTGTGTAGACGGCTTCCATGGCTGTTCTGACAGAGTATTCTGTAGTAAAGACAGTATCACGAGGTGTTTCAGCATAGTTACCAATAAAGGCTAAGTTTTGACTATCTTTTGGCACTACTAATGGACGGTCATTTAAGCCACGCGGCATGAAGTAAGTAGTGATGTAAGGCATGTGGCAAGGAATAGTTGAAGCAGTGTCAGCAATTTCTGCAATTTCAGTTTCAGGAACTCCCATGTGGTAGAGCCATTCTTGGCAAAGTTCTTTACCAGTACATTCATCAGGGCGTTTTGCAATGTAATTACCCTTACGATCTGTGTAAAGAGAGTAAAGCCAAACGACCAGTTCGTTATCTTTTTGAACTTTGAAATGCGGTTGACGACTGATAGAGTAACCAAGGAGCCAGTTAGAATCTTTAATGCTTGTTGGACCGCTGGTTACGATTGAACCACTGTATGGGTCTTTGTGGTTAACGGCTTCGATATAAGGGGAGATGCGTTTATCCTTGAAGGTGATAGTAGCTGAAATGGTCCAGTTAGCATCTGGAATGTTTTGGTAGAATTTTTCTGGGTGACCAAAGCTTTCGTCTTGGGCAGCCAATTTTTGCCAGAGTTCCCAGCTAGCACCTAATTCGTGTTTAACAGGAGCTGGGTGGTCGTTGTCACCATAAGTTGTACTTTCGGTGATTGAACCATTTGTGACAAAGACCAAATCATTTTCACTTAAAAAGAGTTCTTTTACTTGACCTGCTTTTGTGAATTCAAGCTTGCTTGCCACTTTTTTATTGCCTTTGCGGTTAACCAAAATATTTGTCACGGTAGTATCATAATTAAAATCAACACCGTGTTCAGATAAGTAGTGGACGATTGGTAAAATCAAAGATTCATATTGATTGTACTTAGTGAAGCGAAGGGAAGAAAGATTTTTTAGGCAGCCAACGTGTTGAATAAAGCGCATGAGATAACGGCGCATTTCCATGGCACTTGACCAAGGTTCAAAGGCAAACATTGTACACCAATAGAGCCAGAAATTAGAATTGAAAAATTCGTCATCAAAAACTTGGTCGATTTGAACATTTTCCAGTTTGCTTTCAGGCATCAAAATCAAATCAATCATTTCCTTGATAGCTTTTTCAGAAAGGGTTAGCTGACCATCGTTAGGCAGAGCTTTACCACGATTGCAAATGACACGTGTCTTAGCATAACAAGGGTCTTCTTTGTTGAGCCAGTAGAATTCATCCAAGATTGAATGGTCTGGATTTTCAAGGGATGGAATAGAGCGAAACAAGTCCCAGAGCACTTCAAAGTGAGGTTCCATTTCACGTCCGCCACGAATAATATAGCCTAAGCGGTCATTTTTAATACCGTCCATGCTACCACCAGGAAGGCTCAATTCTTCTAGAATATGAATGTGATCGCCAGACATTTGGGCATCACGGACAAGAAAGACTGCTGTAGAAAGAGCTGCTAAGCCACTTCCGACAATATAGGCTGATTTTTCATCAACGTTTTCAGGTTTTTTAGGACGAGCAAATGCTTCATAATTTCCATTTGAATAATACATACATATCAACTCCTTTGTTAAGATAACTTTTATTAAAACACTTTCTTCAGTAAAATAAAATAGACAGGAAAGATTTCCTGTCTAAATTTTTGACACTTTGCTGACTTTGTCTAGTAATTCAAAAGTTGATAAATACGCTTGGCTAAGGTGTTGGGATTTTCTTGCAAGCCAGAGTCAATCCAATCAAGGATAAAACCAACCAAGCCGTACTTGCAAAAATGAACCCTAAAATCAAGTTCACTGGCACTTAAGTCAGGATTTTTGGCTTTTAGGACTGGTTTGATTAAGTCATAAGCTCGGTCATATAAAAAATGTTCTAAATAATTACGATTGATAGAATAATAGGTGTTGTAGACAAACGCTTTGTTGGCTAGAATGTATTGAAAAATCGCAAGCATGCTTTTTTCCAAAGAGTCGTCTGTTCGGTTATCACCAATCATTTGCTCACCATCTGAAATATATATCTTTTCAAGCAGGTCATACAAGTCATTAAAATGATAGTAAAAGGTTTGACGGTTGACGTGCATACGCTGAACCAACTCTGTCACGGTGACCTTGTCAAAGGATTTTTCCTGCATAATGTCTTTTAAAGTATGGGCAAAGGCCTCTTCAGTTAGTGTCTTCATAAATTCCCCTTCATCTATAGCTATTTTATCATAAGTCCCTTTAAAAAAGGTGTTAGCGCTGTAATGTGCTATAATTGACCTATGAAAATAGGAGATAAAGACTTTTTCTACTTTTGGGAAAATAGTAAAGCTGCTAGCATAAGTGACAAAGCAAGACAAGTACTACAAGAATTAATGGACATCTTAGAAATGCCAGAAGAATTATCTGGCGAGATTGCTCAGACTCGTAAGCTTTTAAATCAATTTTCGGATAACCTTTCGCCCAATCACCCTTTTTGGAGTGAGTTAGCAAGACTTGTTCAAGTAGCTTACCCAGGAGAGAGCATGGCTGAGGACAATTTATTAGCGCACCAAGTGCATCAATTTCGCTATGTGATTTCAGCCTACCAAGCTCAGTGGGTCAGAGAAGAATTTCCTGCTAAGTCAGATTGGCAATCGATGCTAACTTACTTAAAAGATAAAAAAGAGCGACGGTTTTGGCGGAGACGATTTGATTTTGACTTGACAGAATCAGCTAGGCTCCATAATAAAGCACCCAAACGTGCCATTTTAGGATTTGAGCTGCCAGTCAATCTGAAAATTTTGCTAGCTTTTCACACAGAATTTATCTTAGATAGTAGGGGACATTTTGCTAATGAAATCGATCCGCAAGGTCAGACTCATAATGGCATTATTAACGGAGCTAGTTTTAACTATGCCAATCGTAACGACCAGAGACACTATGAACTTGACGTTGCAGCGATAAAACGTCATGACCCACTTTTTCGTAAGCGCATTTTAGCCAATCAAGGCAATGCATTTCTAGCCCCGCTCTGGATTAAGTGCCGTCGTCACGAAGATTGGGAGCGCAGCTATTTTAATAAAAAAGGCCACTACGCCAGACAAGGGCGTAGCAGCTATCAAAAGGTAAAAGAACTGATTCGAAGATTTCGAAAAGATTTACATAACTGTTCGTAACTTAATCTGCGAACAGTTTTTGAATGGCTAAGCGGCATTTAGAAAGACAGTTCGTAACGTTTTCGAATAAGAAAGTCAAGGTTCTCATCACGGTTACTTCAGCAAGGGCAAAAATGAGGCAAAGCACCATGCTTTCATTGCTGAATTCATTTAGCATGAATAGTGAGCGTAATGGTGGAATGAGACAACAAATGATGAAACCAGCAAAGCAAGTGATAAAAATAGAAATCTTATACTTGTTGAGAGGTCTTGAAACATTTCTCAAAATCAAGAAACCAACAATAGCAAGTAGATAAGTACCAGCAATACCAATATCGTTTTGCGGAATGTCAAACAATTGACCGAATACAACCAAGCAAGCAATGGCTGAAAAAGAAGTAAGCGAAGCTGGTAGAGCTGTTAGAATAGTTTTTTTTAGGAAGTTCTGATTTTTCTTGGCGGTGTTTGTTTCTAATGATAATAAGAAAGCAGGAACTCCGATATTGAACATAGAGATAAGAGAGACTTGAGTAGGAGCGAGAGGATAAGTGAAAATTGTA
>OARK01000252.1_pt1 | contig 12136 bp, 8 predicted proteins | sample 1475711 | NCBI WGS metagenome assembly OARK01 (sample SAMEA3360700, study PRJEB22359) | human gut metagenome | biome: ENVO:urban biome; feature: ENVO:human-associated habitat; material: ENVO:feces | place: Bangladesh | collected 2011 | reverse complement strand
CAGGGTGTCGCTTCGCTTGCCCTGGGCTATGTGCTCCATTGGGCTTTCAGCCCGCATTTGCTAAATCCGAAAGTTGAGTAATATTAGAATTGTTTTACCGGACAGCGATTTACCTTTAAGTTGGTGTTCGGGCTATGTGACCGAGAACGAAAGGAACAGATGCGCCTCGATAACGTGTTTTCAATGTGAAAATAACACCTGCTGATTGTATAAAATAATTCTGAATACCTACTTATTAGTTAGGGCTGTCTGCCCCCCGGTGGCTGAGTGGGGCAGGGTGATGCAGTATGTGTGGCCAGCCATGGTGTTGAAACTGAGGCGGTTACCCTCGTGACTGTTAGGGGTGACCTTTTCGCCAGTCGTTTCGTTAACAATGGTGGCTTGCGACAGGTGGGGGTAAGCCAACGTGACGGGCATGCCCTTGACAGACAGAATGCGGAGCGTTGACAGTTTGCCAGCGCACCACGCCATGCCGATTTCGAAATTGCCAATAGCCTTCAGTCCGTCAATCTGGCCATTGGCCCATGCCTGGGGCAGGGCGGGGAGCAGAACTAATGAGTCGGGACGGCTTTGCAGCAGCATTTCAGCAATGCCAGCCGTGGCGCCATAGTTACCCTCGATTTGGAATACGCTCGTAGCGTGAGCGTCGAGCAAATTGTCGTAAAGACCGCCTTGCCAGTCGTAGTTGGTGTTGGTGGTATGGTGGGCAAAACCTCGCAGCGTTTGGTAGGCATGTGCGTTGTTGCGTGCCCTTGCCCATAGCGAAATGCGCCATGCGCGTGCCCAGCCTGTGGCATCGTCGCCTCGGTTGGCAAGCGATTTAATGGCAGCGGCAAATATCTGGCTGTCCTTTCCGGGATCTATGTTAAAGCCCGGGTAGAGGGCCATGAGGTGTGAGGTGTGGCGGTGGCCCTGCCACACGTTATGCTCGTCGTCGGCAAAGAAGTCGGTGTTGGCACTGAGGTTGGGCGTGTTGTCTTGATATTTCCATTCGCGCAGCAACCCGTTTTGGTCTATACGCAACCCCTTATCAAGTTTGTTGAGTTTGCTTTTGAGTAATTCCACATACGCATTGTCACAGCCCGATGCCTCGTGACCAAGAACTTCGATGGCCTTAAGCGTTTGCTCAAAGAGTTGTGTGACAAGCTGCTGTGAGTGTGCTGTGGCATTTTGCACATAGCCTTGTTCGGGTGAATATTCGTTGGGGCATTCGAGTGTGCCGTCGCCATTTTGTGCTTCGACCAGGCGCTTGATCCAAAAGTCGCAGGCCGCCTTCATTACAGGCATGGCCTTTTGGCGCAGGAATGTGGTGTCGCAGGTGTAGGCAAAGTGTTGCCACAGGTGTGAGCAATACCAGGCATTGATCACCGAATATTTGCCAATCTTGTAATTGCTTGAACCGCCAAATATGTTTCCGGCCGTGTTGACCACCCAACCGGCCTCCACACCCAGTTGGCGTGCGTTTTGCTGCCATTGTCCGCCATGGCGCAGAGCTTCGTTGCAGATGAAGTTGAGAAATGGCATGTGGCACTCGCTCAGGTTGGTAGGTTCTGATGGCCAATAGTTCATTTGCACATTGATGTTGGAGTGTATGTCGGAAGCCCAAACGGCGTCGCCCCCGCGGTAGCCGTCTTTGTTCCAAAGCCCTTGCAGGTTGGACGGCACATCAATACCCCGCGAGGCCGCGATGGTAAGGTAGCGTCCATACTGAAAGATGAGTTGGTCGATCATGTTGTTGGCCCCGTTGGTGTTTGTTGTGAGCAGCTGGTTGGTGGGGCGTGTGTTTTCGGCCCCTTGCAGTGTAAGGTTTACGCGGTTGAAGAGCTGTGCATGGTCTTTGATGTGGCGGCTCATCATGCGTTCAAAACCCTTGTTGCTTGCCGCCTGCACTGTGCTGCTGATGTTGGCCATAATTTGAGACACGTTGCCCGCAAGGTGGTTGGCTTGGGTGGGGTCGAAATTGGTGGTGCATGCAAGGAATATCACAACCTCTTTTGCCCGGTCTATTTCAATGCCATCGCTTGTGGCTGTGACGCGTCCCGCCTTGTGGCAGACGCGCATGGTGGCAGCATAGGCCATGCCGTTGGTCAGCGTGCCGCTGAAGGTGGCTCCCTTGGTGGTGTAGGTGGCACGCAGTCCCTGTGCATTGATTAGATTGATGCTTAACGACAGATTGCGGGCGTGTTTTGCTTTGTAACGAATGGCCATGACCTTGTCGGGATTGCTGCACAAATATTCGCGTGTGTAACATTCGCCGTCAGCATCGTACTGCACATCGGCCACGGCTGTGCGCAGGTTAAGGCAGCGTCGGTAGCTCGTGGCATTCTTTGCGTTGAGGTTGGTAATATAAATATCGCCGAAGGGCAGGTACGACCCAAGGTCGGTGGGTTGGGAGGTGCCTTTCCACAGTGTTTTGTGGTTGAATTGTATGCGGTCTTGTGCCACTCCGCCTAATATCATGGCTCCCATGTCGCCATTGCCAATAGGCAATGCCTCGCGCACCCAGTTGGTGGCGGGGGCGGTGTACCAAAGCGACAGGGGCTCTGACGGGGGCTGGGGGGTGGCGTTTTGTATGGCTACTTCGTGTGGTGTTGCAGGGGCATCTTGATAGGCAGATGTTGTGTTGGATTGGTTATTTGAGGTCGCTTGTGGCGTTTGCCCCATTGCTGCATAGGTAAATAGAAGGCCTAATAGGGTGAATAGTATTTTTTTCATAGGTAGGGGGTATAAGTTTAATAGGGTTAGGTGGGGGGGTAATGTTGTTTGGATCGAGGGTTAATGGGGGTGCGGGACGAGGCTGTTGAAAAAACCGACGCGGGACGCGTCGCCCCCATTAGTGCTTGCGTTTCTTCAAACACCAAACGCTATCACTAAACGCTATCTCTAATGGGGGCGACGCGTCTCGCGTCGGGGCATTTTTCAACAGTTTCGTCTCGCGTCGTTTTTTTAGCAGTCTCGTTCCGCAGGGGTAGTGAAAGGGAAGATACAAACTCTACTAAATAGGTCGTCTCGTTATTGATGCCAATTTTGATTACATAAGTGTGATTAGTTCGATTTTAGGCCAGGCACCAAGTCGGTATGGTACTCCGCCACCGATGCCGGTTGATACATAGAGCTGCTGATGGCCTTTGGCGTAAAGTCCTCCCCATTCGGACATGATCCATGCGGCGGGCGAGAAACTGCCTACTTGCATTTGCAGGGCATGTGTGTGGCCCGACAGGGTGAGGGCAATGTTGGGGTACTTTAGCACACCATGACGCCAATGCCATGGGTCGTGACTTAACAGCAGGGTGCAGGCATGCGAGGGAATGTCCTTCATGGCCTTGTCGAGGTGGCCACGTGTGGGAAATGGCGGTTTGCCCACATTTTCGACTCCTGCCACGTAGAGTGTGTCGTCACCGCGCACAATGTGGCGGTTTTCGTTGAGCAGCACTTGCCAGCCCATGATGCGTTGCGAGCGTATGATGCGCCGGATTTCGGTTTCCCTCTCCTGAGGTGAGAGCCCGGGGTGGTACATGCAGTAGTCGTGGTTGCCCAACACCGACATTACGCCATCGGGCGCATGCAGTTTGCCAAGTATTTTAATGTATGGCAGTGTTTCGCTCGAAGCTGTGTTGACCATGTCGCCGGTGAACACGATGAGGTCGGGGGTGAGCTGGTTGATGCTGTCAACCATGCTTTGCATGAGCGACGTGTCGCCCGAGTAGGTGCCGAGGTGTATGTCGGATATTTGCACAATGCGGTAGCCCTTGAAAGCTGCAGGCAGTCCGGCTATGTGTAATGTGGTGTTTTCGACCTGCAATTTGCGCCAGCCCCATGCTGTGCCATACACTTGCAGGGCGGCCATGCCTACTGCCAGTGCTGTGGCCACTTTGTGTACGTTGGGCAGCAAGTTGGGGTGGTGCCAGCAGATGCCTCGACCTATGATGTCGGCCAACACAAATACGAGTTTGGGCACTGCTACGCATATAAGCAGAATGAAGGCCAGTTGCATGAGTGTGGCTGCGCGCACTTGGCATATCAGCAGCAACATGCAGCCCAAGGCCATTAGCGAGGGTAATGCTAAAAGCAATGTGCGCAATATGCCGGTTTGTGTGCGTGTGAAGTTCCACCAAATATACAGGTCTGGCAGAATGAGCAGTAGTAGTAACAGAATGAAAAATCGAAACAATGTGAAATAGCTTTTATGGGGTGGAGGGAGGAATGGGTTAGGGGGTTAGTTGGTTAGAGGGTTAATGGGTTTAATGGCGTTAGCACAATAAATAGTATAAGCATATCTACTTGTTAACCCGTCCACTTGTTAACCCTGTCAACCATTCTACTTGTAAACCCGTCAACCAAAAATTCTGCCAGCGAGTTGTACTTGTATACTTGCTTAAAAAAAGACAGGCAGTTGCCGTTAAGCAACTGCCATGTATAGAGATAGTGTGTGAATTTACTTTTTTTGCTGCTGTTGCTCTTGCCACTTTTCGCGGGCGAACTCTTGCATGTCGGTCACGGTGTCTTTTTCGTCAACAATCTCGGTGCCGAGCATGGTTTCGATAACGTCCTCCATGGTCACGATGCCGCGGAAACAGCCGTATTCGTCGATGATGATGGAAATATGCTCTTTCTTAGCCAGCAGTTGCTCCCATATTTTGCTCACGTTCTCGTTTTCTTGGAAAGTGAGAACTGGACGTATGATGTCGGTAAGGCGCAGGTTGAATTTGTCTTCGGAGAGCTTTTCGAGTATGGTCTGACGCAGCACATAGCCCTTTATGTAGTCGTCGTTCTCCTCGTTGTAGACGGGAATGCGTGAGAACTGGCGGAAGGCATCGTTCTGGTAGAACTCGCGCAGAGTCATGCTCTCTTCGGCTATTTCGGCCACCGAACTTGGGGTCATGATGTCGCGAGCTTTCACATCGTCGAGTTTCAACAGATTTTGAATCATTCTGTTTTCTTTCTTTTCGAGCACGCCCTCTTCGGCACCCACAGTTACCATGGCCGACACCTCCTCGCGGCTGACAGAAGTTTGTTGCTTCTTGCCCGAGAAAATGTGTGTAATCAATTCAGACATCAGCACCAAAGGATAGGTGACGATTACCAATACGTGGATAATGCGTGCGCATGGTATGGCCATTTTGCGCCAGTATGATGCACCGATGGTTTTGGGTATGATTTCGGAAAAAACGAGAATGAGCAATGTCAGTATGGCCGAGGTTATGGCAAAGAATTGGCTGCCGAAAATGGCCTCGCTCTGTGCGCCGACACCTGCAGCACCCACGGTGTGCGAAATGGTGTTGAGCGACAATATGGCCGCGATGGGCTTGTCGATGTCCTGCTTGTATTTTTTGAGTAGGGGAGCGCCCTTGCGTCCTTCTTTTTCGAGCATGGACACAAATGACATTGGTGCCGAAAGCAGCACCGCTTCAAGAATAGAACATAAAAATGAGATGCTTAAAGCACCAAAGAGATAGAGGAGTAATAGCCCCATGGAATGTGGAATTAGTTAGACATGTGCCCTGTCCCACATACTTTTTTTTGATGTGTGCGGATGCCTGTGTCGTGCGTTTGGTTGTGGCAGGCTTTCGCAGGGAGCGGCTGATGGCTTTGGTTAACTTTTTGTGTAGCCTTTGCCGCATTTTTTCGATATTTGACCACAAAGGTACAAAATTTATGCGCATTTGTTTGCGATGTGGGGCTTAATTTATTGTTAAACAAGTGTTTTAACGCATATAAAGGGCAATGCAAGAGGCTTGTTGCGTGTACAAACGCATACGGGCTGAATTGAATTGGCAGCCTTTTGGGGGCGATGCCGTGTTCAATTCAGCCCGTATGTGTAAGGTGTGGCAGGTGTATGGTGTGTTAGTAGTCTGCGTTGTGCCAGTGTGTTATTTGACAGTTACGTAGCTTGCCAAGCGCTTGGCCTTGTCGCGCAGTGTGTCGAGGTCGGCGTCAAGCGGTCCGTTACAAACGACTACGCCCATGCGGCGGCCCACACGTGTGGTGGGTTTGCCAAAGATGCGCACGTCAGCGTCCTCCTCACAAGTGCGCTCAAGTCCTTCGTATTCGGGGGTGTTCTGGCTTTCGATGGGTGAGAGAATGACGGCGCTTGCGCCAATGCGCATTTGTTTGATGCAAGGAATCGGCAATCCGAGCACTGCGCGCAGATGGAGCTCGAACTCGGTAAAGTTTTGTGTACCGGCCAAAGTGACCATGCCTGTGTCGTGCGGACGAGGTGAAAGTTCGGAGAAGTATACGCCGTCTTTATGGCTCAGGAAGAACTCTACGCCCCAAATGCCGGCGCCTGTCAATGCGCGTGTAACCTTATCGGCCATGCGTTCGGCTTCGGCCAGGTGTTCGGGGGCTATGTGTGCGGGTTGGAAACTCTCGCGGTAGTCGCCGCCTTTTTGCACGTGGCCTATTGGCGGGCAGAACAGTGTCGGGCCATTCTTTTGGGTGACGGTGAGCAACGTGATCTCGCTGTCGAAGTGTATGAACTCTTCGATGATGACCTCATGAATGTCGCCGCGGCTGCCTCCCATGGCATATTCCCATGCGTGCTTGAGGTCGTCGGCAGTCTTAACGAGCGACTGGCCTTTGCCAGATGATGACATCAACGGCTTTACTACACAGGGGAAACCGATAATTTTGGCGTGCTCAACCAACTCGTCGTATGATTTGGCGTAGAAGTATTTGGCCGTTTTCAAGCCGAGTTCCTTGGCAGCGAGGTCGCGAATGGCCTTGCGGTTCATGGTGATGTTGACGGCACGGGCTGAAGGTACTACTTGTATGCCCTCCTTTTCAAAATCGTAGAGGCGCTCGGTGCGTATTGCTTCAATTTCGGGTACGATGATGTCGGGGTGGTGCTTTTCAACTGCACGCTCAAGCGCCTCGCCGTCGAGCATTGAGAAAACCTCAAATTCGTCGGCCACCTGCATGGCTGGTGCTCCTGCATAGGCATCGCAGGCAATGACATGCTGTCCTAAGCGTTGGGCGGCAATAGTAAATTCTTTACCCAGTTCTCCCGAACCAAGAAGCAATATCTTTTTCATTGTGTAAGGAAATAAATTAAGTGTTAGCTATAATGGCGGGCAAGCCCGCTGCGGGTTTGCCTGCTCAACCTTATGGCAAAGGTACTGCTTTCTGTGCAAAGTGGCAATGTTGTGTGTTGAAAATAAAATAGTAGCTCAAAAAAATGTTATTAACACGTTGATGGCATGTACGGTTAACGGGTTAACAAGTTGACGAGTTAACGGGTAAGTTTGCCAAGTTTTTTAGCTTAACATGCGAGCATCATGTTCTTGTCGTGCTCAACGACCACCGTAACTTTGCCAAGTTTCTTAGTTTAACATGGCAAGTAGTATATAGCAAACTTGCCTGCAAACTTGTCAGCTTGTTAACCCTTTAACCCCAAAATTCGTCAACGGGTTTGTTAACACTTTGTTTGTCGGCGGCATATTGACGCCATGCTGCGTGCCGTTTGCTCATTGTCGGGGGCAGGGGAGTAAAGCCTTGCAAATGCAGCTATGTAGAGCAGGCTTTCGGGTTTCGGACTTTTAGCTTGTGGTGTAAAATGTGGCATAGGCGCTAATGGAGTTAAGTATATGCAGGCGGGCAAGTTGGTGCTCAACTGCGTCAATTCATATCGACGATTTATGAACACCAGTTTATTGCTCATATCCTATTAACGCACAATGTGCCATTATATTATGATGGTGTGGTAAAAAAAGTGTGTGTTAGTACAGGTTGATATGGTATTGCTTGGCCATTTTGCGCATATTAAGTATGGCATAGCGCATGCGGCCCAACGCGGTGTTGATGCCCAATCCGGTAAGGTCGACAATCTCCTTGAAACTCAGTCCCTTGTAATAGCGCATGTACACCATTTCGCGTTGCTCAGCCGGCAGGTGTTCCATAAGTCGGCGCACGTCTGCCAGCACTTGCTCGTTGGCCAACTGGCTCTCGCGTGTGGGTTCGACATAGCCTTGCAGCGTTTGCCAGCCGTTTTCTTTTTCGTCGTTGTACACCAAGGTCAAGTTGCTCTCCTCGCGGAATTGGTCTATCAGCAAGTTATGCGCAATGCGTGTGAGCCATGCGTAGAATTTTCCGCTGCTTTGGTAGCGCCCCTGACGTATGGTCATGATGGCCTTGACAAACGTTTCTTGAAACAAGTCGTCTGCCATGTCGTCATTCTTAACCAAATATGAAATATAGGAATAGAGCCTATCTTTATATCGTAACAAAAGCTCGTCAAAAGCATTGTTCTGACCAGCACAAAATAGCTTGACCAATTCGTCATCGGCCATTAGCGTGTAGTTTGTCATTACTTGTAACTTTTATTGTTTCAGAGTAATGTTTTTTCGATAGGCAATTACGTATTTAGAAGTTTGTATGATGCAAATGTATGATTATTTTTTCAGAAAAGTGTGTTCCAGACAAAATATTTTGCAGTAAGTGCCGTTCGCACGTGTAAATAGATCTTCAAAATAACGCGTTGGCGGAATTCATGGTTGACTTGCCAATTTGTTTGCTAACTTTGCCACCCCGTTCTTTAATCTAAACTTAGGGAGCATGCACTGCACCAATTCATATCAACTAATATTGCACACCGGCTTATGAATTTATACACAACCTATTCAGACTTTTTGAAAAAGCACTTCGATGGCAAGGTGCAGAAGTTGCCTGTTGATGTAGCCAACACTTGTCCGGTGCGCGATGGCACGATAGCCCGCGGCGGCTGCGACTTTTGCAATGCCCGCAGTTTTGTGCCCAAATGCTGCCAAAATGGGCGCGATGTGCTCGAACAGTTGGAACGTGGAAAGGCATTTTTCATGCGCAAGTACAGCGCGGGGTGTGATGTGAGCTATTTGGCATATTTCCAGTCGGGCACAAACACTTATGGCCCGTTGGCCCGTGGGCGTGAGTTGATAGAAGCCGCTTTGGAGGCCGACGGTGTGAAGGGGGTGGTGATAGCCACACGGCCCGACTGCCTGACAGATGATTGGCTCGATTATTTGCAGCGGCTCTCGGCGCAGACATTCGTCATGGTGGAGCTGGGCATAGAATCGGTTGATGACCAGGTGCTCGAGCGCGTGCATCGCGGACACACGTTTGGCACATCGCGCAAAGCTGTGAACGCCTTGCAGCAACGGGGGTTGCCCGTGTGTGCGCACTTGATATTCGGACTGACCAGCGAGCGTCATGATCATCATGTAAAAACGGCAGAGGCCGTGAATGCGCTGCATGTAGATGTGGTAAAACTGCACCAGTTGCAGGTGCTCAAAGGCTCGCAGATGGCTCACGACTATCAAGCAGCCCCCACACAATTCCGTTTGTATGACCTGAATGGGTATGTATGCCACGTGGCAGACTTTTTAGAACATCTTTCGCCATTGGTTGCAGTAGAGCGTTTTGTGTCGCAATCGCCGGCCGGGCAGTTGATTGCGCCAAAGTGGGGCGTTAAAAATGATGTGGTGACGCAGCACATAATGGCCGAGTTGCAGCGCCGTGGCTCGTGGCAGGGAAAGTTTGAGCGAAAAGTGTAGAAAAACGCCGCATTTGGCATGCTGCCCTATTCGTGTGTTTGTTAACTTTGCATAAGCTAAGTAATTTTTTAGGACACCTGTTCAAGGAAAAAAACAAGCATCATGAAACGCTCTCACAAAATATCGCTCATAGCATTGCCTCTGATAGTTGTGGCGGTGGCTGTACTCATTATATTCATACCCACACGACAGACCGAACAGTTGCGTGCTGTTTGTCGTGTTAAGGCAGCAACCTGTTATGTGTTGCCATTGGCGGGCAGTGACACCCTTTACCTCTCGTTGCGCAATGATTCGTTGCAAGATGTCTCGACAGTTCGTGCCGCGGTGAGCGACACGGCCGACCAATCGGGCGCTTTTGTGTCGAATGGTGGCGACATCGTAACCTCTGATGCCATAGTAGGCGGCCAACCTTCGGTGTTGCCGGCCGCACAAGTGCGCCAACGTTTGCAGCAACTCGATACGTTACTTGTTGCGCGGCTCGCCAATTTGCAGGGCGAGCAAAAAGAACTCGACTACTATGCGCGCACCCATTCGGTGGTAGACGACGGATATAACGACGTGATGGCCTATCGTGAAAAGGTGAGAAAACATGCCGAGAGGGTAGACTCAGCTTTGAGGCTTGTGGGTAAGTACAAGAAAAGCAACCGGTATGTTGCGCATCTTGATGCCAGTGTTGAGGTGACGAGCGCCTATGTGCCGACCAAGCTAAAAGCACATTTGCGCTGTCATAAAAACGGTCTCATGCTGTTGCAGCTCGACACACTTTGCTTGCCCGATGGTTGCAGCCGTTTTTCGGTATACCGTTTCGGGGTACGCACGCTGCGCAGCCGTTTGTTTGCCTATAACGACATGGGCAGTCGCTCTCAAAACTTTTTGCCAGCAGTGACTGACAGTGACCGCGAGTTGTTTGCGGCAGCCGAGGGTGGTGTGTGGGTCAACCGTTCGGGCCATATAAGCGGGGTGCAGCGTGGCGCGGCCCGTGTGTCGTCAGTCAAATTGGCGCAGCTCATGGCCTATGTGCACTATTGGCCTGTGTGGTGGTGGAAAAATGCCACGGCGTGGGTGCGCTCCTTCCGTTTGAAACACGACAAAGCAGTGCCCGTTGTGCCACGTACGGATTTAACTTGTGTGCGCAATATGCCAGTGGCCGATTCGTTGAAGTATGAGGGCCAGGTAGATTGTCGGCGCAAAGTGGCCGGACATTGGGTGCGCCAGGGGTATGGTCGCATGGCCAATGCGTCGGGCACACTTGTGTATGAAGGCACATGGCACAATGATACGTTGAAAGCAGGCAAACGTATAGACCAACGCGGTGTGTATGAGGGCAATTTTGACGGCAAGGGCCGGGCCGATGGTAGTGGCAAACTATATGCTGCTGACGGAGAGTTTTATGATGGCGAATGGAAGGCCGACAAGCGCAGCGGGCATGGCTTTAGCTCGCGCAACCGTCACATTGTGCGTTGTGGCTCGTGGAAGAACGACCGTTTCCAAGGTGAACGCATGATTTATACAGCCGACCGTGTGTATGGCATTGATATCTCGCGCCATCAGCATGAGCTGGGACGTCGCCGGTATGGCATAGACTGGTCAAAGCTTCGCATATACAGCCTTGGTGGTGGGCGCAGGGTGCGGGGGGTGGTTGACTATCCCGTGTCATTTGCCTATATCAAGGCTACCGAGGGGCGCACCGTGTACAACAAGTATTATCCCAGCGACTTGCGGCAAGCCCGCCGGCACGGCATACATGTGGGGTCGTACCACTTTTTCAGCACACGCAGCACGGGTGCGCAGCAGGCCGCTTATTTCTTGAAAATGGCCTGGGTGGCACAATCTGATCTGCCACCGGTGCTTGACCTTGAGCCAACTGATGCACAGATACGGCAGATGGGTGGTGATGGTGCCCTGTTCCGCCAGGTACTTAACTGGTTGCAAATAGTGGAGCGCCGTCATGGCAAACGCCCTATACTTTATGTGGGACAGCTGTTTGTTAACAACCACCTGAAACACGCTCCTGCCGCCTTGCGCAAGTACGATGTATGGATAGCCCGCTATGGTGAGTTCAAGCCCTACGTGCATTTGCTGCATTGGCAGCTCACCCCTTATGGACGGGTGCGTGGCATTCGTACCGAGGTAGACGTCAATGTGTTTAATGGTAGTAAGGAAGAGTTTGCCAAGTATGTGAAGGGCGAAAAGTAAAGTCGATGTAAAACTGATTAACTCGTCAAGTCTGCAATTATGGCTCGGGTTAGAACGTAAAAGGAACAACGCATTTCACGTTTGAAATAAGCCTTAATTCCGTAACATTTTTAGGTACGCGAGCAACAAAAAGTTGCTCAGAAATTTGCCATGTCGAAGATTTCACTTATTCAAATTTCTGATTTAGCAAGGGCGGGCTGAATCATCGTGCAAGGCGAATGCAATCAAGCTTGCTTGAATTGCTGAGCCGTAGCCGATGATGCCAATGAAAGCCCAATGGAGCACATAGCCCAGGGCAAGCGAAGCGACACCCTGGGACTTCCGCATAGTAGAGTCTCCGCGCCCTGTAAGGGCAAAAGCTTTAACCCTTTATGTTGTTATTCTTACTTGATAGCTGATTTAGCGGTCTTAAA
>OARK01000247.1_pt1 | contig 12285 bp, 9 predicted proteins | sample 1475711 | NCBI WGS metagenome assembly OARK01 (sample SAMEA3360700, study PRJEB22359) | human gut metagenome | biome: ENVO:urban biome; feature: ENVO:human-associated habitat; material: ENVO:feces | place: Bangladesh | collected 2011 | reverse complement strand
CACAAGTGATAAATTTTTTCTCTTTAGCCATTTTACTTTTAGATAAAATATTAAATATGTTTTGTATAAATTCTCGTTTCTTTATTTCTTTGAGAGTACAGGAATTCTACCCATAGTACAAGAATCCTATTCTTTAGTATAGGAATCCCAGCAGCCACAAAGGAATCTTGTTGTCCTTTCCCACCTCCGTATTATAGCGGGCATAGATGGTGTCTGGATTGCTTCGAATCTTGTTGGTGGCTTGGGCGTCGCAGATTCTGAACTTCCTGTTGCCGTCTACCGTGTAGAAGTGATCCTTACCTCCCTGGTGCACCTTGTGGTCTTTCCAGAGCGAGTTGACGAAGAATGTTTCCATCACCTCCTGTGTATCTATCTGGATAGGATAGATGGCGTACATGAGGTTCGGGTTGTGCATCATCACCTTGGATGGCTTCTTTGGGAAATCCTGTCCGTCTGGATAAATCATGTTGATGAGTCGGGCGTCTGCCAGATACTTGATGTAGTTCATCACCGTGGCACGACTGGTATTGATACTGTCTGCAAGCTGGCTCACATTTGGCGCCTTGGCTCCTTCCACTGCCAGCTGATAGAAGAGTGACTTGATCTTCGGCAGGTACTTCAGTTCAATCTGCTTGATGAGGAGGATATCAACCTCGGTCATCATATTCATCGTCTTTAGTAGATTCTCTGTAAAGTTACGCTGTTCCAGGAAGAATGGATAGAAGCCATGGTGCAGATAGTCCTGGAAATATTTCATCGGACTTACCTTTGGCAGAATCTGCTTGATGATGTGCTCATGATTGCGCAGGATGTCGTCAAGTTCGTATGCCTTGAAGTTGTTGCCTGTCTGCAAGTTGATAAACTCGCGGAACGAGAAGCCGCGCAGGTTATAGCTTTTCACGATGCCGTTCAGCTCAGGGTTCTCTTCCTTCAGTCGCATCACGCTTGAACCGGTGAATACGATTTTCAGTTCCGGATACAGGTCGTAGCACTTGCGGAGCTCCTTGCTCCAGTCCTGCTGCTTGAACACCTGGTCGATGAGCAATGTTCTGCCACCTTGTTTCACGAAGTCGCCGGCAAAGTCGGCGATTCCTCTACTCTGGAAATAGAAGTTGTTCATATTCACAAACAGGCACTTTCGATCGTGAGGTCCAAAGTGCTCCTTGGCATACTGCAATAGGAATGTCGACTTGCCGACACCTCGTGTGCCCTTGATTCCAATCAATCGGTCGTTCCAATCGATTTCATCCATCAAGGTGCGTCTCACGGGGGCATCTGTATGCTCTACGAGATATGTATGTGTTCTGAAGAATGCTTCTTCCATGCGTTTAATATTGATTCAATTTTGTTTTTACGATGCAAAGGTAATAATATATTTTAAATTTGCAAACTCTAGATAGCAAAAACTAACTTTTTTTTCATTATTTAGCACTTTTCTACGTAAAACCGACCTTATTTTGCCATTTTTCCCTCTTTATTTTGTAACTTTGCAGCATGAAACTACATATCTTCAATCCGGAACACGATTTGGCCTTGGCCGCAAATTTGCAGCAGTTCACCGCACCTCATGCAGGAAGACAGTTGCGAAGCGACCTGGCGTTTATTCCTGCCTTGTGGGCAGATCAGGGTGATTGGGTGCTTGTTGATGACATCGACAATGCACTCGACAAGGTGCGCCATTTGGGGGAGCATCTTGCAGAAAAAGTTGAGTTTATAACCAAAGTTCAGTTGGAACATGCGCTTAAGACGGAGTTTCTTGACAGCATTCATCCCTGGGGATGGAACTTGAGTCTGAAACATGAGCTGGAGCGAATGGGCGTGCCTGGCATTATGTTGCCTACCGACGATACATTAAATAAGGTACGCACGATAAGCAGCAGGCAATGGGCTGCCCAGCATCTGCAGCAGGGCGTGGTGTATGCTGAATCCTATGAGAAGGTGAAGGCGTTGGTGCTGCAGCAGGGCAAGGCTGTGGTCAAGGCTCCCTGGAGCAGCAGCGGCAGGGGAGTGAAGTATGTGGCTGCCGATGAATTCAGAACGGCTGGCGAATATCCTGCCTTTGAACGCTGGACCCGCAATATCATTGCGCACCAGGGTGGCGTTACCGTGGAGTCTTATTATAATAAGGTGAAAGACTTCGGTATGGAGTTCGAAATGCGTGATGGCAAGGTTAACTATCTTGGACTCTCGTTGTTTGATACTATCAAGAATGCTTATTCCGGCAACCTGCTCTGCTCTGAAGAGGAAAAGCTGGATATCTTGAAGCAATACGTGAGTGAAGAGACTCTTTCTTCTGCACGTCAGCGAATTATAGATGTTATGGAACCTGCATTGAAGGATATCTATAGCGGTCCTTTTGGTGTGGATATGATGATTGCTTCCAAAGAAGGCCAGCTGGAACTGGTTTCATGCATAGAACTGAATCTTCGCAGAACGATGGGCCATGTGGCTCTTGATTTGGCAAAGATAGCCAATTCGCAGAGTCTGATGCGTGTGGAGTTTGACGGCAACAGATATCATCTGCGTGTGATGCCAGGCAAGCAGGCTGTTTATGGGACTTCGGACAAGCAGGCTGTTAATGAGTCTTAAATTTGGACTGTCTGATGCAAGAAATCGTCGAAACTTGCATTTCATAGACAGATTATCAACAAATATGAATGATTATGAAGAAGAGTAATTTTAGCAAAATGGCCTCTGCTGCCCTCATGATGACGGCTGCAATGGCAATGACTTCCTGCGCTAGCAGCAAGAAGATAAACGACGATTCTAATGCAATCAAGAGTAACGATATGGGAAAGAATGAAGGGGACTTGGACAATAGTTATCTGGTTCTTTCTGATTCCCAGCGAGAGATTATCCATAAGAACAATGCTTTCGCCCTTCGTCTTTTCGATAAAATCTCTGACCATTCTTCACAGGTGGTTTCTCCTATGAGTGTGGCTTATCTGATGGGTATGTTGGCGAACGGTGCTGACGGAAACACTCAACAGGAGATATTGAAAGCCATTGGATGCGAAGGTGTTGGCGTGGATGAGTTAAATGAAACCTATAAGGCTATTCTTCAAACGGCAGGTAGTCTTGATAAGCAGACCAAGGTGGAGATTGCCAATTTCATCGCTGTCAACAAGAGCTTCTCTGTGAACAGTGCATTCAGCAAGAAGGTTGGCGACAATTATCAGGCTGCCATCGAGAGTCTTGACTTCACATCGGGTAAAACCACCAATCGTATCAATGGCTGGTGCAAGGAGAAGACCCATGGCATGATTCCGCAGCTTATCAGCCAGGTGGATCCTCAGGCTGTTTCTTATCTGATGAATGCCATCTTCTTCAACGGCACATGGCAGTCGAAGTTTGATGCACGCAATACAAAGGAGGTCAACTTCCGTGGTTACACCCGTGATATTCAGAAAGTGCAGATGATGCATCAGGTTAAGAAGTTCTTCTATTCAGAGAATGATACCTTCAAGGCCATCGACCTTCCTTACGGCAACGGTACCTATCGCATGATGGTGCTTCTTCCTAACGAGGGCAAGAGCATCCAGGACATGATGAAGGGATTGGATGCTGATAAGATTACGAATTTGGGAAATAATATGGAGGAATGCATGGTGAACCTGAAGCTGCCAAAGTTCACCATCGAGCAGGAGTTGTCGCTTAATGATATCATCAGCGGCTTGGGCGCGCCTTCCATGTTCAATCCCAACGAGGCAAACTTCACCCATTTTGCCAATGGTCCTTTCTTTGTAAGCAAGATGCTACAGAAAGCTAAGATTGAAGTAAGCGAACGTGGAACCAAGGCGGCTGCCGTAACTGCTGCCGTTATGCTCACATCGATGGCTCCTATGGAGATACGCAATGTAGAGTTTCATGCCGACCATCCGTTTGTCTATATGATTCAGGACACACAGAGTGGTGGTATCCTCTTTATGGGCCAATATTGCGGAACACACTAATTCTCTGGATTAACTATATAAAAAGAAATCCCTTAGACTTGATATGAAGCCTAAGGGATTTCTTGTTTTTAACCGAATTTCTCGATTTTTTATCCGAATTTCTCGATGAACTCATCTTCTGTAATGATAGGAATGTTGAGTTCGTGCGCTTTCTTGTTCTTGGAACTTTGAGAGGCAGCATCGTTGTTAATCAGGAAATTAGTACTCTTGCTCACGCTTCCCGTCACCTTGCCGCCTTGGCTCTCTATGTAAGCCTTCAGCTCGTTGCGGTTCTTATAATGATGTACATCGCCGGTTATAACGAAGGTCAGACCGTCGCAGGCGCTTCCTTTCTCTACCGGTTCCTGTTCTACGATTTCCAGCTCTTTCATCAATTTCTGTACATGGGCGAAGTTGGTGTCGTCCTTGAACCAGCCAATGAACTTGGCGCTCTTTTCTGGTCCGATGCCGTCGATGCTGGCAAACTCATCGTCAAACATGCAGAGGCGGGCGGTCTCTATCAGTTCTTTTACCGGATAACGCTCGATGAGTTTCTTTGCCACATCGCCTCCGCAGAGAGGAATGTTGAGGGCATAGAGCAGATGGCGGCCATCTGTCTGGCGACTCTTTCTTACGCTTTCCAGCATGTTGGTAACGCTCTTCTTTCCAAAACCATCCCAGGCTGCTATCTCGTAGGCATAGTCGTTGAGGTGATAGAAGTCAGCGTATTCGCTGATCAGTCCTTCATTTACCAGCTTCCAGATGGTCTGTTCTGAGATTCCTTCTATATTGAGACCTTCCTTGCTCACGAATCTGGCAAACTTCTTAATTTGCTTGGCTGCACAGTGAGGATTGCTGCAATGCAGGGTCTTTGTTCCGCTCTCGCTTTCCTTGACGGTAGCCTCGGCATGGCAGACAGGGCATTTGGTTGGAATCTCGAAGATGCCCATCGGTTCCGTTACATTGATAACCTTCGGGATAATCTTGTTTGCCTTGATAACCTGCAGTTTGCTTCCCTTGCCGCCAATGCCCAGTCGTTCGCATTCGCTTACGTTGCAGAGTGAGGCACGCTTAACGGTGGTTCCTTCCAGTTCTACCGGTTTGAATACTGCCACCGGAGTGATGGTGTTGGCTGCGCACGACCATTCTATGTGGTCCAGTTCTGTATCTGCATGTTCATCCTGCCATTTGAAGGCGTATCCAGCTCTTGTGGCATGGTGCCCGGTTACGGAACCGGTAGCTGCGTAAGCTGTATCATCGTAGCAGATAACGAGTCCATCCACAGGATAAGGGTTGGTCTTGTCGGTCACCTTTTGGGTGAAGCGGTCGATTTCTGCCTGGATGCTTGCTTCGTCAGGATGTTCGATTCGGGTTCTTTCCACCGGTTTGAAGCCTAAATCCTGCAGCATCTGCATGCGTTCTCCCCACGAATTGATTTCCTGCTCGGTGTAAACCAGGGTGAAGGGAATCCATTGGATATGGCGCTGCTTTACTTCCTCGGCGTCCTTCAGTGAAAGCGAACCGGAAGCAAGGTTTCTCGGGTTGGCATAATCGCCTTCGCTCTCGATGATAAACTGTTCGAAGTCGGTATACGAGATAACGGCTTCGCCACGAATCACGAGATGGCCTTTCTCCTTGATGGTTTTAGGAATACCGCTGATGGCAGATGCCAGATGAGTGATGTTGGTTCCGATATGTCCGTTGCCACGGGTTACTATTTTCGAAAGCTTTCCGTTGTCGTAGGTTACTACAAGGGTAAGACCATCCAGTTTCCAGGAAATCCAGATAGGGCGGTCTTCAGCCCATTTCACCAGATCGCTCACCAGTTTGGTCTTGGCAAGTGATAGGGCGGCAAATTCGTGTTCTTCCTTCTTGCCCACGATGGTGTCTTCTGAAACCTTGTTGGTAGGAGAGTCGGGCAGCACTTCGCCGGTTTCCTCCTCCAGTTTCTTGAGTTGGTCGAACTTGGCGTCCCACTCATAGTCGGTCATCAGTTCCCCTTTGCCGTTATAATAAACGTCAGAAGCCTGGTTGAGTTGTTCAACCAAGCTTCTCATCAATATCATTTTATCTTCCATTGAGTCTTAATAAATTTGCGGTTGTATGGTAAGCTTCTCAAAAGCGAAGCGCATGCCGCGGTTGCCATAGTTGATTCTGCCGCAGATGCTGAATCCCATGCTTGAAAGCAGGCCAATCATCGGCAGGTTGTCGAAATTGGTATCCACCTTGATGCTTGGCACCTTTTCTACTTCGCAGAGACTGTTCACCTTATTAATAAATATACGTGCGAATCCTTCTCGTTGGTATTTAGGGAGAGTGGCGAAGCGATGAATTACATAGTAGTCGCCAGTGGTAAGCCATTTGCCGTCGATGAAATCGTACTGAGGTTCTCCATTGAGAATGACTGCTCCATAGACGGCTATTTCGCCATCCACAGTGAGTACGTAGGCATTGCCATTGTTGATATCTTCTTTTATGTCGTGTTCGGCAGGATAGTCGCTGGTCCATTGGTGGCGGCCAGAGGCAATCATGGAGCGACGAGCTTGGTCGATGATATTCCAGCAAGCCTCAAAGTCCTTGATATATGCAGGTCGAAAATCGGTCTTCATTTCTTTATACATTCGCTAATTATTATTAATCGGGTGCAAATTTAACAAAAAAAAACGAATTAAAAGTATAAACGGAGAAAAAACTGCAAAAATACTGCAATTTTTCCTCCGTTTTCTATCTTAAGTCAAGAAAAAGTCTCGTTTTATAGACTTTTTTCTGCATTTTCATTCATCTTTCTTCAAGGTCATATCTTCCCTTCAAGTACATTAGAGTGCCAGACATTTGTCGAGTTCTGCAATGATGGCATCCTTCTGTTCCTTGATGTGCTGACCGATGAAGACGAGTTTGATCATGCGGTCGCCATACTCCTCATCCCATTCCTTTTCAAGCTGAGGATTGTTCTTGCGGAGTTCAGCAAGCTGGTCGGCTGGCATGGTGGCGAGCCACTGTCCTGCCTGCTTCACGGTCTTCTGCTGTCCTGCCTGCTCAAATACGTAGCACATGTCGCGTTCGTCTGCGAAATAGCAGATACCCTTGGCGCGAACCACGTCGCGAGGCCACTTTCTTGCTACGAACTCATCGAAGAGTGACAGGTCGAATGGCTTACGGCGATAATATACGAATGTTCCGATGCCGTATTCCTCCACCTCGCCGCCTTCGTGGTCGTGGTCATGGTCATGGTCGTGATGGTGGTGGTGGTGATGTCCATGTTCATCATGTTCATCATGCTCATGATGGTGATGATGCTCGTGCTCGTCTTCATCGTGATGATGGTGCTCGTGCTCATCCTCTTCTTCTTCGTTTTCACCGTTTCTTTCGGACTCAATCTCCTGAATCCAGCCTGCAGAGGTAGCTACGGTCTGCCAATCAAACTTATGGGTATTGACGATGAGGTCGAGGTCTACATCTCCATAGTTGCACTCAAAGATTTCTGCCTTAGGCTGGATGGCGCGGATAATCTGCTTCAGATGCTCCAACTCCTTAGGCTCTACTTCTGCCGCCTTGTTCAGCAGGATGATGTTGCAGAACTCCATCTGCTGGATAACGAGTGAAGCCAGATCTTCCTCGTCGATATCCTGCTTCATCAGGTCGGAACCATTGGCAAATTCGTCCTTCATGCGGAGGGCATCTACCACGGTAACGATGCTGTCGAGACGCAGGATGCCGTTCTTGATGTATTGAGGACCGAGAGATGGGATGGAGCAGATGGTCTGGGCGATAGGAGCTGGCTCGCAGATACCGCTTGCCTCAATTACGATATAGTCGAAGCGCTTCATGTCTACGATTTCCTTCAACTGCTCCACGAGGTCCATCTTCAAAGTGCAGCAGATGCAACCGTTCTGCAGGGAAACGAGCGAATCGTCTTTCTGACCTACCACGCCACCTTTCTCTATCAGTGCCGCATCAATGTTCACCTCGCCGATATCATTTACGATGACAGCGAACTTGATACCTTTCTTATTTGCCAAAATCTTGTTGAGCAGGGTTGTCTTGCCGCTGCCCAGATAGCCTGTCAAAAGCAGGACTGGAACTTCTTTTGTGTTCATACTTATATTATTTGTTGATATTTTCACTGCAGTTGATATTTTCAATGCATGTCAATTTCTGATAAAAATGACGAAAGCGAGGTAGCAAATAATATGCCATCCTCGCTTCCGATATGCTTGTTTTAATATTATTTACGATACTGTTCCAAACCCTTGTTCAGGAAATCGAGATAAGCACTTACGTCTTCCTTGAAGCCGAACGAACCGGTAAGAGGGTTACCTTCGTTATCTACTGCTACGTAGAAAGGCTGGGCATTGGCGCCAAACTTGCTTGCCTGCAAGTAGCTCCACTTGTCACCGATGGTGCGAAGGGTGCGCTTCTCGCCGTTAAACTCTACTTCCATTGGCTGTGGCAATGGAGTCTTATCGTCTACATAGAGTGAAATGAGCACGTAGTCTTTTGTCAGTTTGTCAGCCACAGATGGGTCTGTCCATACGGAAGCCTCCATCTTGCGGCAGTTCACGCAACCGAAACCGGTGAAGTCGATGAGCACAGGCTTGCCTGCTGCTTTGGCTGCGGCCATACCCGTCTCGTAGTCCTTGTACTCAGATTCCACGGTCTTGTTGTTGAGGTTGAAATCCTGGGTGTTGATTGGTGGAGCGAAAGCGCTGACAGCCTTGCATGGTGCACCCCAGAGACCTGGAATCATATATACTGAGAATGCCAGAGAGCAGAGACCCAGCATGATGCAAGCCACTGGCATTGGCTTGTTGATGTCGCCACCGATGGCATCTACCTGGAACTTGAGCTTACCGATGAGATAGAGACCCAAGAGACCGAAGATGACAATCCAGAGTGAGAGGAATACCTCGCGGTCCATAATGTGCCAGCCGTAAGCCAGGTCGGCAACGCTCAGGAACTTCAGAGAGAAGGCGAGCTCAATGAAACCAAGCACAATCTTGATGGTCTCCATCCATGAACCTGACTTTGGAGCCGACTTCAACCAGGATGGGAAGAGTGCGAAGAGGGTAAATGGAAGGGCGAGAGCCAGGGCGAAACCAAACATACCCACGGTAGGAGCGAGCCAGTCGCCGGATGTTACCGTCTGAACCAGCAGCAATCCGATGATAGGAGCGGTGCAGGAGAAGCTGACCAGTACGAGGGTGAATGCCATCAGGAAGATGGAAATCAGACCTGTGGTGCTGGAAGCCTTGCTGTCTACGGCATTTCCCCAACTGTCTGGCAACTTGATTTCGAACCATCCGAAGAAGGAGAATGCAAATATAGCCAGGAGCAGGAAGAGAATGATGTTGAAAACAGCACTTGTACTCAAGGCATTCAGGGTGCTAGGACCGGCAATGGCTGTTACCGCAAGACCGAGAACCAGATAGATGATCACGATGCTCAATCCGTAGGTAATAGCATCACGGATACCCTTCTTCTTGTCGTTCTTGGCACGTTTCAGGAAGAAGCTTACAGTCATTGGGATGATAGGCCAGATGCAAGGCATCACGAGGGCGAGCAAACCGCCTACGAATCCGATGATGAAGATATATAGGATGCCGTGGCTTGCGATATCGTTGTTGCCGCCGAATGCCTGCAACTCCTTCACCACAGGTTTCCACCATGCCTTTGCATCATCGCTATCTACGGCTACAGAAAAGGCAGGATCGATAGTGGCTGTACTGTCCACTTTCTCTGCATTGGCAAGATTTGCCAGGGAGTCGGCCTGTGCCTTAGCCAGTGCTGCTGCGTCAACCTTGTTGCCGTCTGCAGCATTTTCTTTTGCAGCCTCCTTGCCATCTACGGCAGGAGAAGTGCCGCTCTTCTTGATGCTAGCCTCGCTTGGTGGCAGACAGTTCTGCTCGCTGCAGGCACCATATTCCAAGTATGCATCAATGACATACGTTGGCTTGGTGAACTTGATCTTCTGAACAAAGGTAGCACTTCCTTCGAAGTAGCGCAACTTCATCTCGAAGAGCGGGTCGAAGGTGGAAATCTCTTTTCCCTTTGCCTTTAACTTGCCAACCGGTTCAGCACCTTCCATCTTGTTGACGTTAAAACTAGCGGAGATAGGACCATCTGCACCAAGGCCAGTAGAATAGACATGCCATCCTGGATGAATCTTACAACTAAATACGATTTCTGCCTCCGCTGACCCGTTGGTCTTCAAAGTGCTGGTCACCTTCACGGGGTTCAGCATTTGAGCGTTGGCCAATACTACTGCCAGGAGTAGTTGGAAAATTAATAATACTTTTTTCATGTTATCATAATGTAATTTTGATGCAAAGTTACGAAAATTTAAAGTAATAACGTTCGTCTTCGTGCTTTTGGGTACTACCTTTTATTTTTTTTAAGAAATTATATCGCGTTTTTTGATGATTTCTTTGGATTTTCTCCGTAAAACTCGTAACTTTGCAGGCGGAATGAACAAGAGAACCTTATACATATTCAGTCTTTGGATTGCCACCATCACGGTGTTGCTATCCACGGTGGTGAGCCATCATCACCACATGGACCGTATCTGTATGGTTCAGGAAGAATGCCAGGAAGATGGCAACATCAATGATGAGCATACTGAGCATCATGACCAGGATTCGAATACCGACCGTGGCAACTGCCGTGTGCATCAGATGCACCACTTTGTCACCAATGCCAAGGTAGTGAAGGGCATCCGCAAGTTGCTGGTAGATGAGAGCCATCAGTTTGTAGTCCTGTCTTGTTCTTCTCTTTTAATCCTCCCTCGTCTCTCTCTCATTTCTGTGAGATGGCAGCATGTGGCAGCTTCTCCTCTTGCTGAGGAACTGTCGGCTGGCTATAGCAGGCGGGGACCTCCTTCTATTTTATGATTTTATTCAAGTTTGCCACTTGGTTGCAAAAATCGGTTTGAAGATTCGAATGCACCTGAGTTGCAAGAATTTTTGCGTACTTTTGCCAGCGGATTTTTGATAAGATTCGTAGTGTGAAATTGTAGTGTAGAATTATAAAATAGAAGGAAAAAACAAACATGAAAAGAATTATTTTAATAGTCGCCGTTACGGCGATTGCCTGGGCTGGATTCGCTTTCTTTGCGAAACAGACCGGTTCAGAGGCTCATGCACACGAGGAACATGAGCACGAAGAAGTAGATTTTGATCATATTCCGTTGACAGCCAAGCAGGTCAGCACCGTGGATTTGAAGATGGGTGAGGCTGTGGAGCGCGAGATGGATGCTACCATTGATGCGAAGGGTTCGCTCGTACTGCGTGCACAGGCAATGGGCGATGTGGCTTCGCTCATGGGAGGCATCGTGAAAAGCATTTCAGTTAAGGAAGGACAGTTTGTACACAAGGGTCAGGTGGTTGCCACTGTTGAGAATACCGATGTGGTGAGTCTGCAGCGTGAGTACTATTCGGCTGCCAAGGAGTGTGAACTTGCCCGAATTGATATGGAGCGCCAGAAGCTGCTTGCTCATAATGGCGCCGGCATCAAGCGCAGCCTGCAGCAGGCCCAGAAGGATTATCATGTGGCTCATGCCAACATGTTGGGCATCGGTCGCCAGTTGGCACAGATGGGCATTTCTACTGCCGCTGTAGCCAAAGGCAAGTTTACCACAGCATTCCCGCTGCGTGCACCTATCTCCGGCATAGTGAGCGAGATGACTGCCAGTCTGGGCAGTTATGCTGATATGCAGACTCCTCTGATGAAGATTAGAAACACCCAGGCGGTGGAATGCGACCTCAACGTCTTCGAGAAGGATTTGGCGAAGATCAAGGTGGGCAATCGTGTGACCCTGAACCTGACCAATCAGCCTGGCATAAAACTTTCAGGAACCGTTTATGGCATGAACCAATACTTTAACGATAACACGAAAGCCGTTGCAGTTCACGTAAAGTTGGATGCTGCAAGTGTGAAGAGTTATCTGCATTCTTCATCTGGCAACACCCATGGCGGAAAGCTTTTCGCAGGTATGTATGTAAGCGGAAAGATAGCTACAGGCAGCCAGCAGTGCCTCGCTTTGCCATCCCAGGCTATCGTGAGCAGCGATGGAAAGCAGTATGTCTTCGCTCTCAATGGAGCTTCTAGCAAGGGTAACTACAGCTTCTCCCGCCATGAGGTAACCACAGGTGCTTCGGATGGTAAATATACAGAGGTGAAGCTATGTGACCATCTTCTCAAAGGCAAGGATGGAGCTGCCGGCAAGAAGATTGTAACCGAGAATGCTTATTATCTGGCTTCGCTTACAGGCGAACATGGTGAGCATGCGCATTAAGAAAGGGTAGCTTATGTTTCAGAAACTTATTACTTATTCCATTCGCCACAAACTGGTGATTGG
>OARK01000246.1_pt1 | contig 12329 bp, 6 predicted proteins | sample 1475711 | NCBI WGS metagenome assembly OARK01 (sample SAMEA3360700, study PRJEB22359) | human gut metagenome | biome: ENVO:urban biome; feature: ENVO:human-associated habitat; material: ENVO:feces | place: Bangladesh | collected 2011 | reverse complement strand
AGATTATGAGAATTAAACATTTCTTTGGATTGGCAGTTTTGGCTGCTATGACTGCTAGTTGCTCTAGCAACAACGATTTGGTAAATGGGGGTAATGGTTCAGGTGAGAATGAATCAGGTGTAGGTTATGCTTCATTCAAGATTAATCTGCCGACAACAGGTGGTACTCGTGCTACAGCAGGCGAACCAGAATTTAATGGTGGTGATGCAAACGAGTATGCAGTAAATGATGCTACTCTTCTTCTTTTTAAGAAAGTTACAGAAGATGGTAAAGTTGTCTACAAATTCCAAGAGGTAGTGGAACTTGGTAATATGGAACCTTGGACAAAGAAAGATCCTGAAAATGGTGGTATTACCACTACTGCCAAGATGACAGCTAAACTTACAAACGCTTCTGTGGGAAGTACCGATTATTATGCTCTGATTCTTCTCAACAACAATTATGATGCAGGTACTTCTACCGCCAAGATAAAATATCCAACTGTGAATCAAACATTCTCTGCTTGGAGTAAGAATGCTGATAATGCAACTGCCAACTACTTGAAGTATGACAAAGGTTTCTTTATGGCAAACGCTCCTAAGTATGTTGCTGGCGCTCCTGAAACTCTTGTTGCAATCAAGAACATTTATGCTTCTAAGCAGGAGGCTGAGAACTCTGCAGCTACTACAGTATATGTAGAGCGTGGTCTTGCTAAGGTTTCTCTTGCTACCGGTTCTGAAAATAAGCACGTTGATATTAAAAGTGGCAACTATGCTGGTGACAAGGTTGACATTAAAGGTTGGACACTTGATGTTACCAATACTAAGACATACCCTGTACATGTAACAGAAGGATTATGGGCTGATACATGGAAGGCAACTGTTACTCCTGCTGCTACCAATGGTGCAACAATGGATCGTTTCCATGACACAAAGCTTACAGAGTTCCCACGCGTATATTGGGGCTTGGATCCTAACTACAGCAAAGATTTCGCTGATGTAGCTGCTTGCGAAGGCGAGTTTAACCTGGTAGCAAACCAAAAAGACCTATCAAAAGCGTTTAAGACTGGTGAAGACGCCAAGAAGCCTCAGTACTGCCGTGAGAATACTTTCGACATTGATCACATGGTGCAGGGTCAGACAACACGAGTTTTGTTCTCTGCTAAGTACCAACCTAATGGTTTTAAACCTGGAGAGACTTTCTACAAGATGGGTAACAGCTCTCAGTTGTGGAATGCCTCTAAGGTAGAGGCTCAGATTAGGGCTAAGGCTCAGGAGGTTCTTAGTGAGGCTGATGCTTCGAAGGTAACTGTAACACTTGCTGCTAAAGGCAATGACATGACAAAGTCTGGTGTACGTCTTGTTGCTGCTGCTAATATTACTTATGGTACAACCGCTCTTACAACAGAACAGGTCGATCAGATTAATGCAAAGCTCGGCTTCAAGAAAGCTACAACAACAGACGCAGCAGTTGGTTTGTCTACTTTCGAGAGTGGCGTTTCTTACTATGTCGCACGTGTAAAGCATTTCAACGAGCTTACTCCTTGGAATGCTGGTGATAAGACATACAACAGTAACAATGCCAACTGGCTTGGTCGCTACGGTGTTCTCCGTAACAACTGGTATGAGCTTTCTGTACATAGCGTTAGTGGTCCTGGTTATCCTGACGTTCCTAAGGTTAATCCTAAGGATCCAGACGACGTTAACGATCAGTACATCAACGTTGAGGTTAAGATCCTCGACTGGGCTAAGCGTACACAGAAGGTAGATTTGTAATAGCGTAATAACAACGAAAGGCGGAGCTTAGGCTCCCGCCTTCGTTAAAACATACGAGTTGTGTTTTCAGCTTCACCATAGTGGAAGCTAGAAACACAACCTGATATTCTGAAATATTATATTGATAATAACCCAAAAGCATCATGGCAAACAATAAGTTACATAGTTGGATCAAGAAGATACGCATGGAATGGGGATTCGACAGCTTGGCAGCTATCAGCCGCACGGCAGCATTCAGCAGCATCGTCGCTCTCGGCAGTATGCTCAGCAGCTGCAACGACTTGATGCACGACGACCTCCCTCCTTGCGATATGGGAGTTGACTTGCAGTTCAAGTACGACTACAACGTGCAACGTGCCGACATGTTCAATGATCATGTAGGCGGAGTTAGCGTATTCGTATATGATCAGCAGGGTAAATTCATTACTCGCCAAGATGCCTACAACAGTGCAACATCGCAGCCGCTGAAAGACCATAACTATACCATGCGCCTGAATCTGGAACCGGGCAAATATCGCTTCGCCACCTTCGCCTTCCAGAAGAAATACGAAGAAACCCGTACGCATAATGGAGCCAAATTCCAAATCGCCATTCCCCAGGAAGGCAGCGACATCAAGGATTTGAACGTAAGGCTCGACCGCACCAGTCCGAATCACCAGAATGCCCAAAGCCCTGACGGCAACAACCCGGAGGATAATCCAGCTGTCGTAGAGAACCAATCTCTCCCACTCGACACACTCTGGCAGGGACTCAGCGACCATCTCGTAGAAGTAAAAGACTTACAGGTAACAAAACATACCATCAGCCTCGTCAGAGATACCAAGCAGCTCACCGTCCGACTGCACCAGCTCAACGAGCCTACCAACATCAATGCCGACGACTTCAGTTATCAGATAACCGATGCCAACGGCTACATCAACTACGACAATTCCCTCCTCCCCGACGAGGAGTTGACATACACCCCTTACAAGACCTGGACCACCGAATTCAAGAATCAAGATGGCAAAGTAACAGAACGAACAGCCATCGCAGCCCTAATGTTCAGTAGAGTCGTACTTCATCCCGTAACCGAGAACGACAAGAATGCGATACTGAGCATCTGGAACAAGAAGACGGGCGAGGAGGTGGTCCGCATCAACCTAGCCGATTGTCTCGCCCAAGGCAGAGGAGCCTTCGAGAACATGAACTATTCGGCACAGGAGTTCCTGGATAGAGAATACGACTACAAGCTCGACTTCTTCCTCAAAGGCGACCAGTGGCAGTATATGCAACTCGGCATCTCCATCCTCGACTGGAGCAAGCGCATACAGCGTGTCGACTTATAATCGTAAATCATTCATCGAGATGGAAGCATCGAGATGGAAAAAGTAAAAGGTAAAGTTATCATGAGAAGATTTCATATCTATATAGGTTTCATAGTTTGGTTGTTGACTAGTTTATTTGCAGTTAGTTGTAACGACGAGTTGGAGGGTAACGGATATACCCCCAACTCGTCAAGCAACCTGCACGTGCTGGTACCAACCGTGCTCAGTGCGAACGGCAATGCTTTCAGCGGCAGTTCCTCTGAAGTACCTACCTATAATGCCACGGTAGATGAATGCCAGATCAATGATCTTCGCCTCTATGCCTTTCCTGTAGATGGTAAAGGTAAGCTCGTAGCAGAGAATCTTCCTGCACCATTGGCAAGCATGATGCTGGATGAGAACATTGCCAATTACCAGCTCACCATCGAGCCAGGAACTTATCATATCTATGTAGTTGCCAATATGAGTGATATGTTGAGTAACCAGAAAATTGATTCGGAAGAAAAGCTCAAAAATATCGTGCTGAAATATTCTCCTTTAGGTGCTCAGCCAGGTATGCCTGTCTGCACGAATATCCCGATGATATATGAGCCTAAGGATATCAACGGCAAAACTACAGAAACAGAAATCAAGGCGACAGATAAATCAGCAACAGTTATCGCAAATCTGAAGTTCACCTGTGTCAAGGTAAAGTTGAATCTCATTTTCGATCCTGCTGAAGCAAAAGTATTCAGCGGCAAAAGTTTTTCGATCAAGAATATTCTTGCGCAGCAGTTATCTCCAAGCACATCTCTATGCTGGGATGGAAAATTCAGCCAGTCTGAAGTTCGTAAAGAATATGCAGAAGGCTTTGAGAGTAATCAATATGATGCTGCCAATAACAAAAATGGCCTTTACTATCAAGGGGATGCGTGGGAACGAAATGATGCTAATGCAAATATAAACGACAAAGATGTAATCACCCTCAACGAAGGAGCCAAAGGCTCTGCCAATCCAACAAACGCCACAGCCAAATGGCTTTTCCAGGGTACATACTATTTGCCGGAGAGATACATCGCCGATGCTTCCCAGCAGTCACGACTGGCTATTGGAGGAAGCATCGATGAAAATATCGACAACAAGTATATCATTCCATTAGGTCACAAGCAGAATGAAAGTTCTACTACAGAGCTTCCAACCTTCCCTCGTGGCACCTACTACGAGATTATCGGCAACATCAAGAGTCTGGGAAACGCAACCCTCGACTGTAATGTGAGCGTAAAGGACTGGACTCCTGTAAAGATAGATGCCGACTTCAACCATACTACATTGTGGGTAAGCAAGACGGAGGCTAATGTGACCTCTACGACAAATGATTATATTTCATATAAATCGAATGCAGACTATGTAGAGTTTGGATGCGATAATAAAATAGACTCAAAAGACATCATCAAAGGCATCAAACGCGGTAAAGACGCTAACGGCAATGATAGCATCGAGTTTCGCATAAATCCAGATATCCCTATTCGTGATTATGCAAAAGATCAGCGAAAAGGCACTGCTAAGTTTTGGCTCAAGGCAAATAATCTCAAGAAATATATAGATGTACATTATGATGTTACACCTTATCTGGATGTAACTAAAGAACTGGTCATCTACTATAATAAAGATGCAGAACAGAATAAAAGAACCATAAAATGGGATACTAACCTTGGTGGTATTGTGCTGGATAGAATTACAGATACAAAAGGTCGCTCTATCATCAAAATGAGCGTAAATTCATCGAATGATGCAACAGGAACGTTCACGGTTACAGCTACGGAAGATCCTGTAACAACCACCATTCATGAATTCAAGGTAACGTCAAAAGACGGCTCTAAGTTTCAGACAGTTCGTGTAACAGTTAGTCCTCCTATCGGTGACTATCGTATCTATTTCAGAGCGATTAATGACCGCAGTAAATATACTGGAGGTAACAGTTCCGATAATTTCAAGGGAATCTTAGCAGAAGGAGGTACAAACAACTGGAGCGATGGATGGAATGAGGATGCAAATGATAAAAGTGCCAAAACAGACAACCACCGCATCTATGTATATACCCAGATTGGTGAAACAGAAGATGCCGTTACAGGAAAAGGTTGGATTTTTACGGAAGGGACCGATAGAAATGGATGGCCTGGAGATAAAATGGTGGCCGACGAGACTAACACCGGATGGTATTACAAAGACTTCGGTCAATATGCGCAGTCTGTATCAAATACAAATGGATCAGAAGGTAAAAGAACTATTACGCCAGGTGAGACATTGATTATGTTCAGTAATAATACATATCTAGATCAAGGATATAGTTTACACCGCTGTCCTCATCATCTAGAGCCAGGTATTCCTCTCTTCGATTATGAAGACCGTGAAGGCTGGATTGTCTATGATCCTACATCCGACCCTATATGGCGTGTACATGATGATATGCCTGAAATAGAGGACATAGAGTTCAAGGTATATACCCAATTTGAGCTTTTTGGATGGTATAAGGTATATGGTATCGCATCAGGAACAGACCAGTTTACCATTTGGGACACTAATGCCAAAAAAAGCTGGGAATGCAAGAATCTGGGAAATGGTTGGTATAAAACAACCATCAAGTTGAAAGCAGTAAAAGGGGAACACGAAAAAACCATCCTCCTGAAAAAGGGAAACAACGATAATTCTCCTATTACACTCTTCGATGGCAATAGCTACGAGAAGTATGGCGACACTGGTTATTACCAAAGAGACAAATGGCATCAAGGTAAGCCTAATGGCGTAACTGAATAAATAATATTGGAAAAAATGAAGAAGATAAAGCATTTAATGATATGGATAGGATTGCTCCTAAGCCTTGTATCCTGCAAGGATACGATGGAGGCAATCGGACTCGGCGGGGATGAAATCCCTGCCGAGGGACTTGTCTTGAACATTGATTTGCCCAATTTTTCAGAAAAGCAACTGGGCACGAGAGCTGATGCTACGGAAAGCATCAATTCGCTTACTGCAGTGTTCTACGGCGAAGGCAATACGTATATAGGTATGGCTAAGGATCCCGAGCTAACCCAAAAAGAAACAGGAAAATACCAAGTTACCATCAGTAATATTCCTGCAGGAACAACAACTGTCCACTTGGTTACGAATGTAAACGATCTCAGCGAGAAAGAGGCTTCAGATTTACAAGACATCGCAAAGGCAACGTCTAGAACTATAGACACAAGTAGTCCTGTTTGTTGGGGAAGCATATCTGTAAAGTCACTCTTGGAGGGTAATGCAACTGTCAGTCTGCTGAGACAATATGCCAAGGTTACCTTGAAAGTAGCGGATGCGGTTAAAGGAGTCTTTCCTGAAGAAAATGCCGGTCTTATCATCAAGCATACAGCTGCAAAGAGTGCTATTGCTCCAGTTGGGTATAGTGATCCGACAAGTAATCCTACATATGCATTACCTGCAACTACAGAATATAGTAGCACAGAAGTAGGCGATGGAACAAGCCGGGAAGTTGCTGTAACAGAAACTCCGGCAGGAGAAGCTAACATTATTATCAAGGCTAGCTATAATGGTAAAGATGGTTTCAAAGATGGTTTCTATAAAGTAGCACTCTATAAGGATGACAAAAAGAATTCCGAGTACGCTCTCTTACGAAATCATAACTATACCATCACCATAACAAAGGTGAATGATTATGGCTTCAGTTCTCTGGATGAAGCAATCAATTCTAAACCGGAAAACAGAATAGAGGCACAAATAGTTGATGACAATCCTGCCATAACCAAGATGATTGCCTGCAAGGATTATGAACTTGGTGTTAGTGACGACCTATCCGTAAAAGCAACAGCAGCTGTAGCAACTGAAGCAATTAAAGCAACCATCACGGTCACTACGCTCAAATCTGCAACAAGTGCTGATGACAAACTATTAAGTATCAATTATGTAGATAAGTGGATCAAGTTTGATAAGGATAAAGATGTAATAGAAACGATACTTCCGGAATCAGGAAGTAAATCATCACCTGGCAAGAAATATGTTCTGACTTTTACACTGGCTCCCAACACCGAGTCGGAAGCCCCAAGAACAGGAACCGTGACGATATCATCAGGTGACCTCAAACTGGATGTGAAGATAACCCAGGCAGGCTTCGATTTTATGAGAGACGACCCTGATCGTAAAGTTATCATGTATAAAGATAACAATGAGTATCAAAAGGACTATTTTGCCTGGCTAGATAAAATTCAAGGTATCAAACCAGAACAAATGCTAGGCAATGTAAGAAACAATGGTCTTCATTTTACTGTAGGAAAGAATGCCTACAGTTATAAGATTCCTAAACAGGAAGGGGATGTTCGGACATATAACGATAGCAAGAGCCAGAGACTTTTCACTGTTAGCGATGACGGAGGTTACTGGAAAGTGACGTTGGCAGATAATCACGATAATAATTATGATCTTTGGGAAGGCACCTTTACGATAAAAAACGCTGCTGGTATCAACATCACCTACACTGTTTATCATACTGGTATCTTCCATGAGATAACAGATGATATGGCAAACAAATACGAATTGTCAGAGGGTGGTGATGATAATCCAAAGGTGAAAGGTATGTTCTATTATGGTGTAGTGAAGGTTGAGGGAAAAGCCCATACCTACATTATGCTCGACCGTAACCTGGGTGCGACCGACAATAGTCCTTATGTACCAGACGTCAACGAACTTAAAGACCATAAAGGTGCTATCGGTGGATACTTCAAGATTGCAGATGATAAGGATGCAGATGGTAAGGATAAGGATAAGAAAGAAGTCAAGAAGTGGAATCTATCCTCTACTCTATCTCCAGAAGGCTTTGAAATACCAGAGAAATCGGTTTTTGAAGACTTGATTGCAAATGGTACGCTTAAAACAGAGGTACGCCATACTGCTCTTGGAGAATCGTACTATTGTACATTTATGAATACAACAAGCTCTGAGTTGAAAACCATCTATCTGCCATACGGAGGATATCTGGAAGGTGAAAGCCATAAATATCCAATGCACGTGGTCTTTTGGACCAAAACACTAGTCTCTGGAACACAAGGATTCAGTGGAAAAAGTCCGGAATATGGTTACTGGTATAACTATTTCGACGTGTACAACGATAAGAAGGGTTTTTCCAACGTACGTTTCGTGAGTGGTAGTAATGGTAAGAACACCGGCCGCTACAAGGCAATGCCATTACGCCTGGTAGGTGTTCTGAAATAAACACAAGATAAGTGATAAATATAATAACATCTTTTACTTATTATAAAGTTCAAAAACAGCTGTTTTAAAAAGAAGGGTTGGGTTTTCGTGAGAAAGTCCAGCCCTTCATTTTGTCAGGATACTCCTAACAAGGAGTCAAGACGTCACTGAGAGGTCGTCATGATAGTACTGACGGGTGGTAAAGACGCTTCCATCGCTTATTGCCTCACTACGGCATTATATTGCCCTTTACCCGGGCAATATCTTGCCATTGCCAGGCACAAAACGATACGTCGGGAGAGAAAATCCCCACTCTCTTTTTTACTCTTCACTCTTCACCAAATCGCCTGAAACCCCGATAAACACTGGGGTTCCGAGAGGTGAAGAGTTGGCTCAACTCTTCACCACTCTTCACCCACCCTTCACCTTTTGCCGGTGATCCATTTTATCTTTTCGTTTTGCCAAACAAATCAGAATGAGTACCTGTAGTTAACATCAACAGCGTCAATTCCGTATCATTCTGTTCCCATATCAAAAGCCAATCTGATTCAATATGAGCTTCCCATTCACCTTCATGATTACCATGAAGTATATGTGGTTTGTATTCTGAAGGTAACATACCATTTTCTACCAATAAGTAAATCGCTTTCTGTAATTTCTCTATCGGATAGCCACGCTTGCGACAAAGTTTCAACGCTTTGTCGAATCTTTTAGTTGTTCCTAATTTATACATCACTTACCAAGAATAGTATCAAACATTTCATCAACAGAGTTCCATTGTGTAACTCTACCTTTAGCAACATCCTCTTCAGCAAGTTCCAATTCCGTTTTCTTAGGTTTCAAAACCGAAATAGAACTTACTCCATGGAGCATTTGAATGGCACTTTTAAGTTTATTGACCAAAGATGGGTCTGATATTGAAACCACTAACTGTGGTTCTTTTAATCCTATCGCTCTTGATTTCATAATCTTCTCCTTTAAAACGTTTAACATAATTAAGATACAAAAATACATTATTCCCCTCACACCGCCAAACTTCTTGCATTATTTTAACGTTAAAGGTCTTGATTTAACCCAAGTTTGGCACTTTAACCTGCTTTATTCATCATCACAAATTTTTCCGGGTGAAGGGTGGTGAAGAGTGGTGAAGAGTCGAGCGCACTCTTCACCCTATCAAAACAACTCATACACAGCGACTTACGCCACTTCTGTGAAGAGTGAAGAGTATTTTTGAAACTGGCGGATTATCGCTACAAGTTGCAGCGGATTGCAAATCCGCAAAGAAAATGTCGAACATTTTTTAACAGCGGATTGCAAATCCGCCGGGACGCCTAGCGGAAGAAAGGAAGATTTAAAATAAATATCCGCCCACCAGCTGATTTCCACTTGCACAACAGGTGTTGGGCGAGCGCATATCAGCTGTTATGCAAGCGCACAACAGCTGTTGTGCGGCTAGAGAGATAGGCTTTTCCGGCTTATACTATTAATCTTTCTGGCAACAAGTAAAGGTTACTCCGAAGACTATTTACGTTAAATCGATGCAGCAACGATAACACTTACAAGGCACAACGATAGTACTTACAAGATGCAGCGATAGTACTTACAGGGCACAGCGATAGTACAGTACAGTCTTGCAGTTTCGACGGATTTGCAATCCGTCGTATAAAAAGGGTTCGACTTATCAAACCTGGGGATTTGCAATCCCCCCTGTCGGAAACGATTTACATCTTTTTAATTGCCAAAAACTTGCACAATCCAAAAAAATGCCGTATCTTTGCGGATAAAGAAAGGAATAGGAGAAATGATTATGGCAAACAATGAATACAGAAAGCTGCCGGTAGGCATACAATCTTTCAATGTTATCAGAGAGGAAGGATACCTCTATGTTGATAAAACTGACATGATTTGGAAATTGGCGAACCAAGGTTTTAAGTATAATTACTTGAGCCGTCCTCGTCGATTCGGAAAATCTGTGCTTGTTGATACGCTCCAGGCTTACTTCGAAGGAAGAAAAGATCTCTTCGAAGGACTGAAAATCATGGAGCTGGAAAAAGATTGGAAACAGTACCCGGTAATTCGACTTGACATGAGCCGAGGGGGAGCAACCGCAGATGAAGTTAAGGCATATCTGGATCAAACGTTTGATGTTTATGAGCAATTATATGGCATCCATATTAAACCAACAGATTCACTGGGAAACCGCTTCGACCTCATCATCAAAACCGCCTATAAGCAAACAGGGCTCAAAGTCGCCATTCTCATCGATGAATACGACTCTCCTCTCCAGCACTCCTGGAAAACTCCCGAGCATGAGGGTTGCACAGACGTATATAGAAGCGTTTTTGCCATTCTGAAGGCTGATGATGCCTACCAGCGTTTCGTCTTCATCACGGGCATTACCAAGTTTACGCAGATTTCTCTCTTCTCGGTTCTCAACAACCTGACCAATATCAGTTTCCTTCCAGAATATGCTGCCATCTGCGGCATCACAGAAGAAGAAATCGGACAGAACTTCAAGCCGGAACTGGAAAGAATGGCAGAAGTGAACGGCTGGACTTTGCAGCAAACCCATGATAACCTGAAGGATTACTACGACGGCTACCATTTCAGTCGCAGAAATATGGTGGACATCTACAATCCTTTCAGTCTCCTCAATGCACTTGATACACAAGACCTGAGCTGTTTCTGGGTTTCATCAGGCGCTACCTCCATGCTGCCGAAGTTTGTGGATAATATGGAGCTTCGCTTACGTAATTTCGAACATTGTCCGATCTTACGCAAGACGCTTGAGAGTTCTGATGTAATCAATGGTGGTGCCGAGCTTTTCCTCTATCAGACGGGCTACCTTACCATCAAAAGCAGCGATGAATTTGGTTACTTCCTCGGTTTCCCTAATCAGGAAGTGAAACAGGCTCTCTACGAGGTGGTACTGCCCACGCTGAAGAGCGCTATAGACTCATCATCAGTACCATTCTGAATGCCATCGGACTGAAAGTAGAAGTAGAGCACATGCTTGCCACAGGAAGAATCGACCTCATAGCCCAGACTTCCCGCTACATCTACGTGATAGAACTGAAGCTGAGAAACAATGGCGGCAAGAAGGCTGCCATCCAGCAAATTCTAGACAATCAATACCTGGAACCTTTCAAGGCTGACAAGCGAAAGGTGATAGGCCTCGGCATAGAACTGGACGAGGAAGGAAAAGGCATATTGGATTGGGGGATTACTTCATAGATTTTCCGTGCATAATCCGATGAATAATGACACACCCTCACAGAGGATAAAAAGGTGGATTTTCAGCAGAAAATCCACCTTTTACACTATATTCTCCGTTTTGTCCACCTCTTTTCCGTGTATTTTGTGTACTTTTGCGGCTGTGTATGAATCGCAGCAGGAAGTAACTTCCAAAAGCTGCGGCTTCATGCTACCAGCAAATAACAAGCAACAAAATAAAAACAAGCCTAAAGAATAAACAATGAATAAGAAAAGACATTTTTTACTCTCGGCTGTGCTCGCCACAACATTGGCAGCCAACGCCCAAGTAACCATCAACGTAGATGCCTCTAACCCAGGCGTCAAGGTTTCACCTAATTTATATGGTATCTTCTTCGAGGATATCAACCATGCTGCTGACGGCGGTCTCTATGCCGAACTCATCAGCAATCGCTCTTTCGAGGATGACGACAAGAACATCCCTACCTGGAAAACTTCCGCTCAGGAAGGCGCAAAAGTCAATGCACAACTCATCAACAAGGGGCTGCTCAACAAGGCACAGGGCAAGGCTCTCCAGCTTACCATTGCGGCAAAGCCTGCTGCCACAGCCTCTCTCATCAACGAAGGTTTCTGGGGCATCAATGCCGTACAGGGCAGAACCTACAAGCTCTCTTTCTGGGCGAAAGGCAGCTACAAGGGCGGATTGAAGGCTCGCCTCACCAACACCCAGGGCGACAAGGTGTATGCTGAAACATCCCTCAATGCCAAGGTAGGCAAGAAGTGGATTAAATATACAGCAGAACTCACAGCCAATGCCAACGATGCGAAAGCACAGTTTGAA
>OARK01000244.1_pt1 | contig 12513 bp, 5 predicted proteins | sample 1475711 | NCBI WGS metagenome assembly OARK01 (sample SAMEA3360700, study PRJEB22359) | human gut metagenome | biome: ENVO:urban biome; feature: ENVO:human-associated habitat; material: ENVO:feces | place: Bangladesh | collected 2011 | reverse complement strand
GTGCCGGTATCATGCTCCAGATTCCACATGAGTTTATTCTTCTTCAGGGTATCCCAGTGCCAGAAAAAGGTAAATATGGTACGGGTCTCGTCTTCTTGCCTAAGGATGAGAAGAAACAGCAGGATATTCTCTCTATCATGATTGAGGAAATTGAACGCGAGGGATTGCAGCTGATGCATCTCCGCAATGTGCCTACTAACCCTGATTGTTTGGGTGAGGCTGCTTTGAGTAACGAACCAGCTATCAAACAGGTGTTTATCACAGGTGTTACAGATGATAAGGTGCCTGTCTTTGAGCGCACCCTCTATCTTATCCGTAAACGTATTGAGAAACGTGTCAGCGATCCTGATTTCTATATTTGTTCGTTGTCTAATTCGAACATCGTATATAAGGGTATGTTGAGCAGCCTCCAGTTGCGCCAATATTATCCTGACTTGACCAATAATTATTTCACAAGCGGTCTGGCTCTGGTTCACTCCCGCTTCTCTACCAACACCTTCCCAACATGGAGTCTGGCTCAGCCATTCCGTCTCCTTGCCCACAATGGTGAGATTAACACCATCCGTGGTAACCGTGCCTGGATGAAGGCGCGTGAGAGTGTGTTGAGCAGCGAGGCTTTGGGCGATATCCGTGAGATTTCTCCTATCGTCCAGCCTGATATGAGTGACTCTGCCAGCCTCGACAATGTATTTGAGTTCTTCGTGATGAGCGGTCTGTCATTGCCTCATGCCATGGCTGTGATGGTGCCAGAGAGCTTCAACGACAAGAACCCTATCTCTGAGGATCTGAAGGCTTTCTATGAGTACCACTCTATCCTGATGGAGCCATGGGATGGTCCTGCCGCCCTGCTCTTCAGCGATGGCCGTTATGCCGGTGGTATGCTCGATAGAAATGGTCTGCGTCCTGCCCGCTACACCATCACCAAGAACGATATGATGGTAGTCGCATCTGAGGTAGGTGTGATGGATTTCGACCCGACAGAGATTGCCGAGAAGGGTCGTCTACAGCCTGGTAAGATCCTCTTGATTGATACCCAGGAAGGCAAAATCTATTATGATGGTGAAATCAAGGAGCGCCTGGCTGCCCAGCATCCATATCGCCAGTGGTTGAACACCAACCGTATTGAGCTGGAGAAACTTCGCAGTGGCCGTAAGGTGGAAAATGGTGTGGACAACCTCACTCGCAAGGAATTGGAATTCGGTTTTGGCGAGGAAGATATCGACGGTACTATCATCCCAATGGCTACCAAGGGTCAGGAACCTACTGCTTCTATGGGTAATGATACTCCGCTTGCTGTGCTTTCCGACCAGCCACAGATTTTCTTCAACTACTTCCGTCAGCAGTTTGCTCAGGTTACCAACCCTGCTATCGACTCCATCCGTGAGAACCTCGTGATGAGTCTTACCGAGTATATCGGTAGAGTAGGTTCCGGCATTCTGAACCCGGATGAGAGCAACTGCAAGATGGTTCGTCTGCCACATCCTATCCTGACCAATACCCAGCTGGATATCCTTCAGAATATCCGCTACAAGGGATTCAATACAGTAAAACTCCACATGCTCTTCGAAACCGCCAAGGGCGAAGAAGGACTGCATGAGGCTCTGGATGAACTCTGCAAGCAGGCAGCACAGAGCGTGGATGATGGCTACAACTACATCATCTTGAGCGACCGTGGTGTGGATGAGACCCATGCCGCCATCCCATCATTGCTCGCCGTGAGCGCCGTACATCATTATCTGATTGATGCCGGCAAGCGTGTGCAGACTGCCCTCATCGTTGAGAGCGGTGAGATTCGTGAGGTAATGCACGCAGCCCTGTTGCTGGGTTACGGTGCATCAGCCCTCTGTCCATACTTGACATACGCCATCCTCGACGACCTGGTAAAGAAGGGAAAGATTCAGGAGGATTACCATACAGCCGAGCAGAACTACATCAAGGCTGTGAAGAAGGGCTTGTTCAAGATTATGGCTAAGATGGGTATCTCTACCATCCGAAGCTATCGTGGTGCCAAGATTTTCGAGAGCATCGGTTTGAGCGAGAGCCTCCTGAAGAGCTACTTCGGAACAGAGGTGAGCACCATCGGCGGTATCGGACTCGAGACCATCGCCCGTGATGCCATCCGCCTGCACGACAAGGCATTCGAGACCAAGAAGCTCGACTTCCTGCCAAGTATGGGACAGTTCCACTACCGCAAGGACGGTATCAAGCACGCTTGGAACCCAGAGACCATCGCTACCCTGCAGCTCGCAACACGCAAGGGCGATTACGATCTCTTCAAGAAATATACACATCTCGTTGACGATAAGCAGGAGCCTATCTTCATCCGCGACTTCTTCACCTTCCGCAAGAATCCTATCTCTATAGATAAGGTGGAGCCGGTAGAGGAAATCGTGAAGCACTTCGTTACCGGTGCGATGAGTTTCGGTGCCCTCTCTAAGGAGGCTCACGAGGCTATGGCACTCGCCATGAACGCCCTGGGCGCTCGAAGCAATACCGGTGAAGGTGGTGAGGATAACGAGCGATTCCATTCTACACAGGATGGCATCAGCCTCTCCAGCAAGACCAAGCAGGTGGCTTCCGGTCGATTCGGTGTGACAACAGAATATTTGGTAAATGCAGAGGAAATCCAGATCAAGGTGGCACAGGGTGCTAAACCGGGTGAGGGTGGTCAGTTGCCTGGCTTCAAGGTCAACGAGGTCATCGCCAAGACCCGTCACTCTATCCCTGGCATCAGCCTGATTTCTCCTCCACCTCATCACGATATCTACAGTATCGAGGATTTGGCTCAGCTCATCTTCGACCTCAAGAATGTGAACCCTAAGGCGGCTATCTCTGTCAAGCTGGTAGCTGAGAGTGGTGTGGGTACCATCGCTGCCGGTGTGGCTAAGGCGAAGGCAGACCTCATCGTTATCTCTGGTGCTGAGGGTGGTACAGGTGCCAGCCCTGCATCCAGCATGCGTTTCGCAGGTATCTCTCCTGAAATCGGACTTTCTGAGACCCAGCAGACTTTGGTAAAGAACGGTCTTCGCGGACAGGTTCGTCTGCAGGTAGATGGTCAGTTGAAGAGCGGTCGTGACATCATCCTGATGGCTTTGCTCGGTGCTGAGGAATTCAGTTTCGGTACTGCCGCCCTCATCGTATTGGGTTGTGTCATGATGCGTAAGTGTAACCTGAATACCTGTCCTATGGGTGTTGCCACACAGGATCCTAAGCTCCGTGCGCACTTCCGTGGCAGCTACAAGTACCTCATCAACTACTTCCGCTTCCTCGCTGAGGAGGTTCGTGAGTATCTGGCAGAGATGGGTTACACCTCATTGAACGATATCATCGGTCATACCGAGCTCATCGTCCGCAAGAAGGATGAGGAGATTGTTCCTACCGAGGGTGCTGATGCCGTAGAGCCAGAGGTGGCTAAGAGCATCGAGGAAAAGGCCGACTTGCTTGACTTCTCTCGTCTCTTGCATCGTGAGACAGGTCATTGCTCGCTCTATCATACTACCGAGCAGATTCATGACCTCGACAATGTACTCGACCAGCAGTTGATTCGTGGTGCACAGCGTGCCATCGAGAACCAGGAAGAGGTGAACCTCGATTTTGCCATCAAGAATACCGATCGTGCTGCCGGTGTGATGCTGAGCGGTATGATTGCCGAGAAATATGGTGAGGCTGGTCTTCCAGACAAGACCGTGAACGTGAAGTTCAAGGGTTCTGCAGGTCAGAGCTTCGGTGCCTTCCTGGTCAAGGGAGTGGATTTCAAGCTTGAGGGTGAGACCAATGACTATTTCGCCAAGGGACTTTCAGGAGGTCGTATTTCCATCCTTCCTCCTATCCGCAGCAACTTCTCTGCCGAGGATAACATCATCGCCGGTAACACCGGTCTGTATGGTGCCACAAGCGGTGAGTTGTATATCAATGGTAAGGTAGGCGAGCGCTTCGGTGTTCGTAACTCCGGTGCCATCGCCGTGATTGAGGGTGCTGGCGACCACTGCTGCGAGTATATGACGGGCGGTAGAGTAGTAGTGCTCGGTGAAACCGGCCGTAACTTCGCCGCTGGTATGAGTGGTGGTGTTGCCTACGTATGGGATAAGAACCACAACTTCGATTACTTCTGTAACATGGATATGGTGGAGATTAACCTCGTGGAGGACAGCACCTATCGCAAGGAGTTGCACGAGCTGATTCGTCAGCATTATCTCTACACTGGCAGTAAGCTTGCCCGTACCATGCTCGACGACTGGAACCACTACGTAGAGGATTTCATCCAGGTAGTGCCAATCGAGTACAAGCGAGTTCTCCAGGAGGAGCAGGTAAAGAAGTTGCAGCAGAAGATTGCGGATATGCAGCGAGATTACTAATTTTAAAATTAGAAAAAAGATGGGAAATCCAAAAGCATTTTTGACTATACCTCGCAAGGAAGCAGGTTATAGACCAATTCACGATAGAATCCTCGACTTCAGCGAGGTAGAACAGACATTGAATAGCAACGACCGCCGACAGCAGGCTTCCCGTTGCATGGATTGTGGCGTGCCTTTCTGCCACTGGGCTTGTCCGCTGGGCAACAAGGCACCGGAGTGGAATGATGCCCTCTACAAGGGCGACTGGGAGCAGGCTTACCGTCTCCTCAATTCCACCAACGACTTCCCGGAGTTCACAGGACGCATCTGTCCTGCACTCTGCGAGAAGGCGTGTGTATTGAATCTCATGGATCATGAGCCAACCACCAACCGTGAGGATGAGTGCGCCATCGTGGAGCACGCCTTCTCTGAGGACTATGTTCATGTTGAGATTCCGGAGCGTAACGGCAAGACGGTGGCTGTCATCGGTGCCGGTCCTGCAGGATTGGTAGCTGCCAACCAGTTGAACCACAAGGGATACAAGGTAACAGTCTTCGAGGCACGTGAGAATGCCGGTGGTCTGTTGCGTTACGGTATTCCTAACTTCAAGCTCAACAAGAGCATCATCGACCGCCGTCTCCATCTTCTCGAAGAGGAGGGCATCGAGTTCAGATACAACCAGCAGATTGACGTTACCAAGTTGCCGGAAGGCTTTGATGCCTACGTGGTATCTACGGGTACTCCTACAGCCCGCGACCTGAAGATTCCAGGACGAGACTTGAAGGGTGTTTATTTCGCCCTCGAACTCCTCTCTCAGCAGAACCGAGTCCTTGCCGGTATGGAGTTCTCTAAGGACGAACTGGTCAACTGCAAGGGCAAGGATGTGTTGGTCATCGGTGGTGGTGATACGGGTTCCGACTGTATCGGTACCGCTCACCGCCAGGGTTGCAAGAGTGTAACCCAGATCGAGATTATGCCTAAGCCGGTAGAGGGTCCTGAGGATCCTAAGAATCCTTGGCCAAACTGGCCTCGCACCCTGAAGACTACCTCCAGTCATGAGGAAGGCTGTACCCGTCGCTGGAACATCAACTCTCTGGAGTTCCTGGGAAAGAATGGCAAGCTGACTGGTGTGAAGGTTCAGCCTATCGACTGGAAGCCAAACCCAGAGGGTGGTCGCCCATTGATGGTAGAGGCAGGCGAGCCGGAAATCATCAAGGCAGAGGCTGTGTTCCTGGCAATGGGCTTCCTGAAGCCACAGCAGCCGGAGTTTGCCGAGAATGTCTTCGTGGCTGGTGATGCAGCCAGTGGAGCTTCTCTGGTGGTTCGTGCCATGGCAAGCGGCAGAAAGATTGCTGCTCAGGTAGATAAGTTCCTGAACAAGTAATATTCGGTTATTTTTAACTATAAGTGTAGGGAGGTAAACCTTGTGATGAGGTAAGCCTCCCTTTTTTGTGCTCGGTAAGTGACTTGCTTGCGGTGGCTAAGTGACTTACTTACGGGTGCTAAGTGACTTGCTTACGAGGTCTAAGTAAGATGCTTATAGTGCTAAGGCGACTTGTCCCGGAATGACAGAGTGACACCGATGACAGCATTTTCTTAAAAAATCTCTCGCGTAGGCGGGCGGGAGGCTGATTAGAAAATTCTTCCTGCCCGCCCGCGCGTAGGATTTTTTAGAAAACAGGTGTCACCGCCGTCACTAGTGTCATCGAGTCTCTCTTTCTTTTCCTCTTCTTTATTTATTAGACAACTGAAGTGTCTTCTCGTTCGGATAGTTGATGTAGGTCAAGTTGGTTGACAGGGATATTTTCGTGTAAACGTTATCATTGCTGTAAAATGGAGAAAAAAAGGGGGAGAAAAGAGGGAAAAATACTTAAAATATTTAAAATTTAAGGCATTTTGCTAAAAAAAACGGAGCAAAAACATTCTAATTCAAAAAAAAGCTTTACCTTTGCAGCGGTATATATACATTTTGGTAACGATAAAATTGGAAACTAAGAATGAGTAAAGTAGGAGAGTGACGGCAAGACCTAAGTCAACAACATACTCTGGCTGCATCGTCGAGCCGAATCTTTCTTCAATATAATGAGTTAGACAACATAAGTTTAATTAAATTTTTTATAAAAAATGAAAAGACAATTAACTAGTATTTTGCTCTTCTCTGCCCTCTTGGTGGGTGGAGCTAGCACTTTCGTATCTTGTACAGATCACGAAAGTGACAGTGCTTACAACACTAGCATTTCTCTTGCTGATGCTATCGCTAAGCAGAAGGCTGAATTGACAGACTTGAACGCCGAGTTGAAGAAAAAGGCTGACAAGACTACTGTAGAGGCTGACAAGTTAGCTCTTGAGGGACGTATCAAGGCTAACGAGGACGCTATCACTGCTTTTAATAACAGCGCTGTTGGTGAGCTTGCTAAGTATGCTACATTGGATGCTGCTATCCAGGGCTCTAAGGCTTATACTGATCTTAAGAAGACGGTTGATGACCACATTAAGGCAATCGAGGACTTGCGTAAGAAGGACGAAGAAGCTGCTGAGAAGTTCACTAAAGCTTTGAATAAACGTCTTGAGAAGATTGAGGGTTCTGTATCTGATGAGGCTAAGGCTCGTGAGAAGGTACAGGCTGTTTACGATCAGGCTTTCGATTACTTGGTAAACAAGAACCTTACTAGTATCGCTATCAATGCAACAGAGAACCCTGTTTTGGGTTACTACAACGCTGCATTCCTTGGCTCTAAGTTGAACTTGGTTTCTTCATTCTATGGTACTGCTGCTGCACAGAACCAGGATTGGGATATCACTAAGGGTGAGTTCTTGAACAATGGTGATGCTGGTAAGATTTATATTACTTTGAACCCAAATGAGATTGATCCAGAGTGTATCACTGATCTCAAGTTGGTTGATAGCCAGGGTAACGAGGCTAAGGGTTTCAAGCTGGGTGATGAAGAGGGTAATCTCATCAAGACAACAGATAAAGTTCTGACCTACGGTTTCACCAAGGCTGCTTCTGCTAATGGTTTCTATGAGGTTCCTGTTCGTGCAACGGATCCAGCTAACGATGACTTCTCTTTGAATAAGGGTGAGTTGAAGGAGGCTGCTAAGAATATCGTTGCTAAGTTGCAGAACCCTAAGAAGTCTAACTTGAACTTGAGCCAGATTGCTACAACTTTGTATCGCTCTGTAAACAATCAGTTGAAAGCTTATACTGTTAAGGCTACATACTATTTGTATGATCCAACTGTAATAAACGAGGATGGCACTAAGGGCGCTTTAGTTGAGAAACATCAGATTGCTCCTACATACGATATGGCTGCATTCGCTGTTAAGCCATTGTCTTTCAATACTTTGAAGGATAACCAGAGCTTGAAGAACCTCGGCTTGGCTCTCGATAAGTATATGTTGCCTACTTTGTCTGACAAGTTGGGTAAGTTCATGGATGCTCTCGACTTCCAGATTAAGAATGAGAATGGTAAGCAGATAAAGGCTTATACTATGCTTACCTCAAATACAGTCAATTGCTATGAAGTACCAAATGAAAATGGTACAACTGATGTTATCATACGTGATCAGTATGGTAATGAGCAAAGACTTCCTAATACAAAGCTTGCTACTACTCTGCACGGTTTTTATGAGAACTGGAATGTATGGACAAAGGAGCCTAATCAGTATGGTGGATGGTCTTGGAAGCGTTTGGATCAAGAAGTTGATACTTACGAACGTATTTATGTCTTCGAGACAACAGATAATACTATCGATGAGTTGATTGGTTCTATCAATGAGCAGATTGGTACTAAGTTGCAGCCAGTTAAGGATGCTATCACTAACGCAGCTACAAAGTGGGACAATGCAATCACTCCAGTAAATAACTTGCTCCACAAGATCAATGCTAACATTGGTAATGTAAATCAGTTGTTGCAGCCTACAATGCTTTACAAGAGCACTAAGACAAACTCTTGGAATGTTCTTAGCACATTGAAGGGTACACGTGGTACACGTATGACAGGTACAGGTTCTACAGTTCTCGTTGCTACATCTTGGACTGCTGAGATTTTGGCTCCTGCTTACAAGAAGTCAGTATATGTTAAGGAAAAGGGTGCTACTGTTACATTGATGGATGGTAAGACTTCTGCTAAGACTCCATTCGCTGGTAGCATTCAGAAGGTCCTCTTCAATGCAACTAAGACTGGTGACTATACTGTAGTTTACAAGGCTGTTGACTACTCAGGTGTTGAGACAACTAAGGAGTATAACATTACTGTTGAATAATTTAAGAAATATCTAGTTGGCGACAACTTGCTTGTCGCTGACTACTAAACTCTTAAACAAATATTTAAATTAATAATAAGAATTAAAATTATGAAATTAAATAAAGTATTACTGTCAGGTGTTATTGCTTTGAGTTGCGTTAGTGCGTCAGCTCAGGAAGCAGATAAGACTGTTAATGTCTTCACTCCACATTGGTATGCTCAGGCACAGGTTGGTGGCCAGTACACATTGGGTGAAATCGGTTTCGGTAAGTTGTTGTCTCCAAATGTACAGGTAGGCATCGGCTATAACTTCAATAAGGTTGTAGGCGCTCGCTTCTCTTTGAATACATGGCAGAGCAAGGCAGGTCAGAAGGTTGTATCTGATGGCGTTTCTACTACTTACAAGTGGAAGTGGAACTACATCGCTCCTATGGTTGATGCTACATTCAACCTCACAAACCTCTTCTGCGAGTACAACCCAGACCGTTTGGTTGAGGTTGGCGTATTCGGTGGTATTGGCGCTAACATCGCTTGGGGTAATGACGAGGCTAAAGATGCACAGACTGCTATCTTGGCTAAGCCAGGCGCTAACCTCGCTGGTTATGACAAGTCTTCTATGCCATTGGAGAACCTTTGGGATGGTACAAAGACTCGCTTCGTTGCACGTGTAGGTGCTAACGTTGATTTCCGCGTAAGCGATCGCGTTAAGTTGGGCGTTGAGCTTTCTGCTAACACATTGAGCGACAAGTACAACTCAAAGAAGGCTGGTAACCCAGACTGGTACTTCAACGCATTGGTAGGCGTAAAGGTTGCTCTTGGTGAGACTCATACAACTAAGGTAATCCCTGCTCCAAAGCCAGTAGAGAAGATCATCGAGCGTATCATCGAGAAGCCAGCTCCAGCTCCAGCTCCTAAGGTTGAGTCTAAGGTTGTTGAGGAGAACTTCCGTCGTGATATCTTCTTCCCAATCGGTAACACTAACATCGCTAAGTCTCAGAGAACTAAGATTGCTGAGATCGTAGAGTACATGAAGGAGAACCCAGATGCTAAGATCACTTTGACTGGTTACGCAGATAAGGGTACTGGTTCTGTACGCTTCAACGATAAGATTGCTGCTCGCCGTGCCTTGACTGTTTACAACACACTCGCAGCTAAGGGTGTTGCTAAGAGCCGCATGATCAAGCAGTCTAAGGGTTGCCGCGTTCAGCCTTTCGAGGAGAACGATATGAACCGTGTTACTATCTGTATTGCTAAGTAATTAGGCTTAGCTAGAATACATTAGTGAACTAAATAACATAACCGATCTTCATTCTTACTATGTAAGCGATGAAGACCGGTTATTTTTTTACTGTTTCTGTTTAAATTAATGAGAATGAGAAAAAGACTATACGTACTTTTGATTTCCTGCGCTACCTTGCTCTCTGCTCACGCTCAGTTGAGCGACAAAGGTTACTACCGTATTCAGAATGTGAATACCAAAAGATGGATGTCACTCTCTGACAATACTAGTACGGGTGTTGACAATGTATCTATGACGGCTGACTGTGGCGCCCTCGTCACCAAGCGCATCTGGGAGGATGTGGTAACAGACCCGGGATCCATCTTCTTTATCGAGAAATTGGCTGATTCCAGTATCAGACCGAATACCATCGAGGCAAATGTCGGCGGTCAGGGTACCAGCATCAAGGAGCTGATCAACTATACACTCCTCATCACCAAGGTAGGTTCTGCCTATCGTGCCTGGCAGCAGGAAAAGGGACAGCCGGTTACGCTCTGCGATCAGACAGCCGAGGCTTATGATGTCAGTTCGGTCATCACAACGGGCGACAACTATGCCTGGAACATCACTCCGGTAGATGCAAGTTCTAACTATATCGGTGTCAAACCAACCGTAACAGTTGGCGGCAAGAAGTATGCGGCTCTCTTCACCGGTTATCCTTATACCCTGGCAGAGGGTATGAAGGCATACTATATCAATAAGGTGGATGAGGCTAGAGGGGTAGCTGTCTATAAGGAACTCACAGGTGTGATTCCTGCCAAGACTCCTGTGCTGGTAGAGTGTGTATCCGATGATGTGAAGGATAATCTGGTAACACCGGTCATCAATTCTACAGCCACTCCTGCAGATAACGCTGCCACTGGTATCTACTTCTGCCTGGGTGATAAGTGGACAGCTCATTACAACTCCACCAAGTTTGATGCTACCACCATGCGTGTGCTGGCAGTCAGTGCAGCCGGTAAGCTCGCAGCTACCACTGCTACAGATAACCTCAGCACCGTAGCAATCAAGGAGAAGGATGCCAGCGGACAGCGCAAGACCATTACCGCTATCCCAGCCAACAGCTGGTATCTGAAGGTGTCAGCCAGTGCTCCTAAGGAATTGACCCTGATGAGTGCCGATGAGTATGCTACCGGAATTACCCATGTCGGCAATTCTACAGCCAAGCTTACCTATGATGTCTATACCTTGCAGGGTGTACAGGTGAAGAAGAATGCAGCTTCGCTGGATAACCTCCCTCAGGGAATCTATATCGTGAATGGTAAAAAAGTAGTTATCAAGTAAATAAAAAGCTCCAAACTCTTGCCAGTTTGGGGCTTTTTGCGTAACTTTGCAGCCGAATTTAATGAAAATCAAGAATTTATGAAGAAATATGTATTTGCCTTGGCAGCTTGGCTGCTGCCAACCCTGGGTACTTTCGCCCAAACATTCAGTGAACCCTGCATTCCTGGCAAGGTATTCACCAAGAGTATTGACGCTTCCGTGACGATGGGTACCACCGGTATTGGTGTAGATGTTGCGCTGCCCATCAGTGAGGTGGTGAAAGTACGTACCGGTTTCTCCTGGATGCCTCGTTTTCATGCAACCATGAACTTTGGCGTAAAGGTGGGCAACCAGCAGGATACTGAAGAGGAACAGAACAAGAAGTTTGATAAACTTGCTGATATGTTGGAGGAGATGACAGGTACCCGAGTGGATAAGAGTATCGACATGGTGGGCACACCAACTATGGATAACTTCAAGCTCCTGGTAGAGGTGCATCCTTTCCGCAACAAGAACTGGCACGTAACGGGTGGTTTCTATTGGGGACCTTCTCAGATAGCCAAGGCTGAAAATGCCGTATATGATGGTACGTCCCTGGTGGCTGTCAATATGTACAACAACCTCTATGAGCGTGTAAAGGCTTCTTATGAGTACTTCATTCCTTATATGTCGCTGAACGGACAGACTGTTTATGCCGACAAGGCGCTTTATGATAAGTTCATGAGCTATGGTCACATGGGAGTGAACCTGGGTGAACGTGAGGATGGATCTATGTTCCGTCTGGAACCGGATGAGAATAATAATGTGTCGGCACGTATCAAGGTAAACAACTTCAAGCCTTATCTGGGTTTCGGCTATGGTGGCAGACTCTTCAAGGGAAATGATGACTATTGGGTATCTTTCGATGCCGGTGTTCTCTTCTGGGGTGGTACTCCTAAGGTTGTTACCAATAATATATATAAGATGACCGTAGATGAGAATGGTAACAAGATTGAGAGTATGGAACCAGGCGTGGATTTGGCAAAGGATGTGAAGAACGTACCGGGTAAGGTAGGCGACTATGTGAAGTTCTTCAAGGGAGTGAAGGCTTATCCTGTATTGGAGCTTCGTTTGACCCGCCGAATCTGGGTGAAATAAGCTAGGATGTGTGCCTACACACCCAGATAGCTTAAAAACGGCGATTTGGGGCGAAAATAGGCGATTTGAGGCGTGAAAGTGTTTAAGACTGTTAAATAATGGCGGTTTTTGAAACTTTTCTCTCCGAAAATTTGGTGGTTTCGCAAAATGTTAGTACTTTTGCACTCGCTTTTGAGAAATCACTTCTCTTAGCAATATAAGAAAGAGTTCTTTGAAAGATTTTACATAAACAGACAAGTAGTACAAGAAGCGG
>OARK01000237.1_pt1 | contig 12839 bp, 8 predicted proteins | sample 1475711 | NCBI WGS metagenome assembly OARK01 (sample SAMEA3360700, study PRJEB22359) | human gut metagenome | biome: ENVO:urban biome; feature: ENVO:human-associated habitat; material: ENVO:feces | place: Bangladesh | collected 2011 | reverse complement strand
GCGACCACCTGTTCCCAAAACAGGAGCGCTACCGGGCTGCGCTACACCCCGCTTTCTTCTCACAACGAAATTACTTCTTTGCAGTAAGCATCATTTCTGAATTGCGGGTGCAAAGGTACAACATTTTTCTTATTCCACCAAATTTTTCAGCAACTTTTTTTGTAAAAATATGCATTTATTCAGTTTTTTCCTAAAAAAAGGGCAACTTCCGAAGAAATTGCCCCTTTATACCTTATTATATATGGCGATTGATGAATTTTCAGCAACCGCATTGTTTTGCTATTACGCCTTGATGATGCCTTCCTCTACGAAAATCTTCTTCAAGATCTCAACAGCCTTCTCTACCTGCTCTCTTGTATGAGTAGCCATAAGAGCAAAACGCACCAATGTGTCCTGAGGAGCACATGCTGGTGGGATAACAGGATTGATGAACACACCTGCATCATAAGCCAGCTTGGTAACAACGAATGTCTTCTCTGCATCACGAACGTAGAGAGGAATGATAGGACTCTCAGTCTCACCAATCTCGAAACCTTCCTCACGGAAACGCTTCAAAGCATAGTTGGTAACATCCCAAAGATTCTCAAAACGCTCAGGCTCCTTCTGGATGATGTGGAGTGCCTCAAGCGCTGCTGCTGTAGCTGCTGGAGTGTTGGATGCACTGAAGATGTAAGTACGGCAGTTGTGACGGAGGAAATTGATGGTATCCTTATCTGATGCGATGAAACCACCGATAGATGCCAGACTCTTAGAGAAGGTACCCATGATGAGATCTACCTCATCGGTCAGACCGAAATGATCGCAGACACCACGTCCCTGCTTACCAAACACGCCAAGGCCATGAGCCTCATCTACCATGATAGAGCAGTTGTACTTATGCTTCAACTTCACGATTTCTGGCAAGTTAGCCAAATCGCCCTCCATAGAGAACACGCCATCCACAACGATGAGCTTGACTGCATCCTCAGGAAGCTTAGAGAGCACGCGCTCCAAATCTTCCATATCGTTGTGCTTGTAGTGAAGCTGGGTAGCGAATGAAAGACGACGGCCATCTACGATACTGGCATGATCACGGTCGTCACAGATGATATAATCACCGCGGCCTACAACACATGCCAACACGCCCTGGTTTACAGAGAAACCAGTAGAGAAGCACAATGTCTCATCCTTGCCCATAAACTCAGCAAGCTCTTTTTCGAGCTGCACATGCAAATCGAGTGTACCATTGAGGAAGCGGCTACCAGCACAGCCAGAGCCGTACTTGTCGAGAGCAGCCTTAGCTGCATCGATAACTCGCTGATCATTAGTCAAACCCTGGTAAGCATTAGAACCGAACATCAGGATCTTATGACCATCGATGTCAGTTACCTCTGTCATCTGCTTACTTGTGATCTCACGGAAGTATGGATACACACCGGCTTCCATATACTTCTGAGGTACACGATAATTCTTGTATCTTTCTTGTAATTGTCCCATTATAATAGGTGTACTTTATTTCTATTTTAATTTATTTTCTAGTTTCAGGGTGCAAAGATACAAAAAAAGACTAATATAACCGCTTTTTTCCTAAGAAAGTTTACTTTTATGCTTTTTTTAGTAGATATTTCTTGCCATTTTAGGGATTTTTATTACTTTTGCAGTTTAAAAATACAATTTCTTGACTAAGATATGAAAAAAAAGATAGTTTTCATCATGAACCCGATTTCTGGAACCAGCAGCAAAGCGGCGGTTCCCAGTTTGATAGATTCTACTTTGGACAAGGAGCAGTTCGAGTACGAGATAAAAATGACTGAAAGACCAGGACACGCCTCAGAACTGGCAGCCGAAGCCAGAGACAACCACGCAGACATCGTGGTGGCTGTAGGTGGCGATGGCACTGTGAACGAGGTAGCCCGTTCCCTCGTCCATTCCGACTCTGCATTAGGCATTCTGCCTTGCGGCTCAGGAAACGGCCTGGCGCGCCACCTGCTGTTGCCAATGAACTTGAAGAAGAGCATTGAGATCATCAACGCCTGCGAAATACACGACCTAGACTACGGAGTCATCAACGAATACCCATTCTTCTGCACTTGCGGAATGGGCTTCGACGCCTTTGTCAGTATGAAGTTTGCAGAAAGCGGAAAGCGTGGACCGATCAGCTATGCAGAGAACATCCTGAGAGAAGGCTTAAAATATGAGCCTGAAACATATACTCTGGAGGATGAGACAGGAACAAAACAATATAAAGCGTTTCTCATCTCATGTGCCAACGCTTCCCAATACGGCAACAACGCCTATATTGCCCCACAGGCATCTATGAGCGACGGACTGATGGATGTAGTCATCATGGAACCGTTTGATGTCATCGAAGCTTCACAGGTTAGTTTCGACATGTTCAACAAGACCCTCGACAAAAACTCGAAGATCAAGTCTTTCCGGTGCAAGAAGCTCCACATCACCCGCAGCAAGCCAGGTGTCATCCATTATGATGGCGACCCTGTGATGACCGGCGCCGACATAGATGTGCACATGGAAGAAAAAGGCATCAAGATGATTGTAAATCCGTTTGCAGACAAGAGTGTGCGCAAGCCGAACGTCATCCAATCAGCCTTTGCCGATTTCTTCAACGACATCAATGTTGTACGCGATGACATTCACAAAGACATCCAGCGCCAAAGCAAACGAGTAGGAGCCATCAGCAAGCTCGTACAGAGAAAGCTGAACCTCTAGCCCTTACCAAATATAGAATTCTTCCGTAATTTTCGCATACCACTCTGACCGGTTCCCCTCGGAATCGGTCATTGTTTTTATAGTATTTTCCATTCCATTATACCGATGTTTTGCAAATGACAGAAGATAACGTTTCGGCTGTTTGCGCTCTACAGTCTTAACGCCACACTGCCGGATAAGATAAAAACCTAGCATACAAGCTTCCGACACAACCACCTCAAGAACCTCTGAAGGAACAATCACGGAAAAAACGCCATCATCACTCAGTAGCATTTTTGCACCCCTGAAAAGATCCCTGAAAGGCAAACTATCCGTATGGCGGGCCATCGTACGTTTACTGTCTGGATTTTTTAGACTATTCAAGAAGAAAGGAGGATTGCTTACGATTGCATCAAAAGACTCCTCAGAATGAAAGTCCTGCAATCTGCAACACTCTATTCCGACGCGATCGGCAAAAGGACTTGCCGCCACATTCTCTGCAGCCTCCTCACAAGCCTCTCCATCCATATCAATACCCAGCACCTGCGCCTCAGGGAAGCGCTGCGCCATCATCAGCGAAATGAGTCCGGTCCCCGACCCGATATCCAAAATGCGTTTACCGCCAGGTGCCCATGCTCCCAGCAACACACCATCCGTTCCCACTTTCATGGCGCAACGATCCTGATGAATCTCAAATTGTTTGAATTTAAATCCTGTCATAGTTTTACTTTTAAAATAGTAACGCAAAAATCAGCATTTTATTACAGTCTTCTTGCTTATATTAATAATAATATCTAATAAAGAGGTGATTTTCGGAAAAAACGATGGGATTCTCGGCAAAAATCACTAACTTTGCACCCTATAAATATATATTCAAGAGAATATGCACTCCAAAAAGTGTTTATCAAAATAGAACAGAAATTCATATACACCCCAAAAAGTGTTTATCAAATAGAATATGAACAGAAATTCGAATACACAAATCCAGATGATAGCCGACTTTGAGGGCGATGCATCCGTATTGATACAAGAAAGGGAGGCAGGAATCTATCCTACCCTCTGCACTCGCGACCTGGTGGTTTTTCCATCCGTGCTTACTCCTATCCTGATAGGCAGGGCGGAAAGCAAGGAGTTGGCAAACATGCTGGAGCAAAATCCAGAAACAGTATTCTGCATCTTTTGCCAGAAGCATGCGGACATAGACTCACCTAATCAGGAAGACTTGTACGAAACCGGAACATTTGCCAAGTTGATGAGAGTCATCAACATGCCAAACGAAGAGCACCAGAAGACCATCATCGTGCAGGGTTTAGGCCGATGCAAGCTGAAGAAGATAGTAGATAAGGATCCATTCTATCTTGCAGATGTAAAAAGTCTGCCAGAGACCTGGCCTACCGAAAAGGAAGCCAAGGATCCTATGTTCAAGGCATTGACCCAAACTTTCTTCGAGGAATCTATCAAATTCATTCAGTACAATGAGAACATTCCCAACGAGGCTGTCTATGCAATCAATGAGATTACCAATCGCTTCGTGAAATGCAACTTCATCTGCACCTCCCTGCCTTTTACGGCAGAAGACAAGATCAAGATGCTGGAACAGGAGAAGCTGTCAGAGCGACTGATAGAGGCACTCAAGGCCTTGCACAAGGAGCAGAAACTGCTCTACCTGCAAAATGAAATCAGGAACAAGACGCAGTTTGATCTCGACGAGCAGCAGAAGGAATATTACCTGAAGCAGCAGATCAAGAACATCAAGGAAGAGCTGGGCGAAGGCGAAAGCAGTCCGGAGAAGAAGGAGCTGCTCGAAAAAGCCAAGACCAAGAAATGGAACGAGGCAACCCAGAAGGTTTTCCAGAAAGAGTTAGCCAAACTCGACAACATCCATCCTCAGAGCCCAGACTACCCTATCCAGCTCAACTATCTGCAGACGCTGGTAGATTTGCCTTGGGGCGAATACACCGAGGATGACCTCAGCCTGTCTCATGCCCAGAAGATTCTCAACCAGGACCACTACGGCATGGAGAAAGTAAAGGAACGCATCCTGGAATATCTTGCCGTAAGATCCCTGAAGGGTGGAATGCAGAGTCCGATTCTCTGCCTCTATGGTCCTCCGGGAGTCGGCAAGACCAGTCTGGGCAAGAGCATTGCCAAGGCCATGAAGCGCAAATACGTAAGAATGTCTCTGGGAGGTCTGCACGACGAAGCCGAGATTCGCGGTCACCGCCGCACTTATATCGGAGCCATGCCTGGCCGCATTGTCAAGAACATCCTCAAGGCAGGCAGCAGCAACCCAGTCTTCATCCTCGATGAGATAGACAAGGTTTCAGCCAACAACCACCAGGGTGATCCAGCATCAGCCTTGCTTGAAGTACTCGACCCAGAGCAGAACAACACCTTCCACGACAATTACCTGGACGTGGATTACGATCTCTCTAAGGTTCTCTTCATCGCAACCGCTAATGACATCAGCTCAATCCCACGTCCTTTGCTCGACCGAATGGAGCTCATCGAAGTAGGCGGCTACATTACGGAGGAGAAGATAGAGATTGCCAAGCGCCACCTGATTCCGAAGGAATTGGAGAATACAGGTCTCGACAAATTCACCCCGAAGGTAAGCTTCAACAAGGCAGCCATCGAGGGCATCATCGAGCACTACACCCGAGAAAGCGGTGTGCGCCAGCTCAAGAAACAGATCAACAAGGGACTGCGCAAGATGGCCTACAAGCTCGCCTATTCCAAGGAATTGGAGAAGCCATCCATCACCGCAGCAGACCTGAAGGAGATTCTCGGTACCGCCCCATTCACCCGCGACATCTATCAGGGCAACGATTATGCAGGAGTAGTAACAGGACTTGCATGGACCTCTGTGGGCGGAGAGATTCTCTTTATCGAAACCTCTCTGAGCAAGGGACGACAGGGCAAGCTTACCCTGACCGGTAACCTGGGAGATGTGATGAAGGAATCGGCTATCATCGCCTTGGAATACATCAAGGCGCATATCGACCTGCTAGGCGTGGATTACCGCATCTTTGAAAACTGGAACATCCATATCCACGTACCTGAAGGAGCAACGCCAAAAGACGGTCCTTCGGCAGGTATTACCATTGCCACCAGTATCGCTTCGGCCATCACCCAGCGCAAGGTTCGCAAGAACATAGCCATGACCGGCGAGATTACCCTTCGCGGCAAGGTACTCCCAGTGGGAGGCATCAAGGAGAAGATCCTGGCAGCCAAGCGTGCCGGCATTACAGACATCGTGATCTGCAAGGAAAACAAGAAGAACATCCTCGACATTCCAGAAAAGTATCTCAAGGGCGTAGAGTTCCATTATGTAGAAGATGTAGCAGATGTCTGGGAGTTTGCCCTCACCGACGAGAAGGTAAAGCACCCTATCGACTTCACCATTCCTGAAAATGACAAAAAAGAAAAGAAATGAAATTTGAACTACAAGTAACAGATAAGGCAAGCGATGCTCGCACCGGCATCATCACCACTGACCACGGACAGATCAAGACTCCGATCTTCATGCCTGTGGGAACTGTGGGCAGCGTAAAGGGTGTACATTTCGAAGAATTGCGCCAGCAGGTAAAGGCCCAGATCATCCTGGGAAACACCTACCATCTCTACCTGCGCCCGGGACTCGAAGTCATCAAGGCGGCAGGCGGACTGCATAAGTTCAACGGCTGGGACCGTCCTATCCTCACCGACAGCGGCGGCTTCCAGGTATTCTCGCTTACCGGAATCCGCAAGCTCAGAGAAGAGGGCTGCGAGTTTCGTTCGCACATCGATGGCAGCAAGCACTTCTTCACTCCAGAGAACGTGATGGATACAGAGCGCATCATCGGTGCCGACATCATGATGGCTTTCGATGAGTGTCCTCCCGGACAGAGCGACTTCATGTATGCGAAGAAGAGTCTGGAGATGACCCAGCGCTGGCTCGACCGCTGCATCAAGCGCTTCGACGAGACAGAACCTCTCTACGGTTATCAACAGAGCCTCTTCCCTATCGTCCAGGGCTGTACTTTCCCAGAGCTGCGCCGCGAAGCAGCCAAGTACATTGCCGATAAGGGAGCCGACGGAAATGCCATCGGCGGTCTTGCCGTAGGCGAGCCTACCGAGGTGATGTACGAAATGATCGAGGTGGTGAATGAGATTCTTCCAAAGGACAAGCCTCGCTACCTGATGGGCGTAGGAACTCCCCAGAACCTGCTCGAGGCCATCGAGCGCGGTGTAGATATGTTCGACTGCGTAATGCCAACCCGCAACGGCCGCAATGCGATGCTCTTCACCTATAATGGTACGATGAACATGCGCAACAAGAAGTGGGAGATGGATTTCAGTCCAGTGGATCCAGACGGCTGCGACATCGACCAGATTACCACCAAGGCCTACCTGCACCATCTCTTCAAGGCCCAGGAGCTCCTTGCCATGCAGATTGCCAGCATCCACAACCTCTCGTTCTATCTCCGTCTCGTTACAGATGCGCGCCATCATATCGAGCAGGGCGATTTCGTAGAGTGGAAACGCTCTATCATCGATCAGCTCGGCCGTCGAATCTAGCTTGAGCGTTGAGCATTGAACTTTATAGGATGCTCCTATACATATTTTACATTAAATGATGAAAGATTATAAATACATCAGAAAACATCGCAGACTGCTCAAGATGGGCAGAGCCTTCGAATCTCGCTTCGGCTGGCTCATTGCCATCCTGCAGCGCATAGCCCGCATTCTAGGCTGGATCGGGCACAAGCTGCGATTCCTCAGGGTGCTCAGGTATCTCAACCCACTGAGATACATCAAGCGGTTAGACTGGTACATTATCAAGAAGTTCGTAGGCTACTACTTCTTCTCGATTGCACTGATCATCTCCATCTCCATCGTGTTCGACTTCAATGAGAACCTGGCGAAGTTCACGGAGTATCATGCACCGGCCAAGGCCATCATCTTCGATTATTATGCCAACTTCATCCCTTACTTCGCCAACCTCTTCAGTGCGTTGTTCGTGTTTGTGGCGGTCATCCTCTTCACGTCGAAGCTGGCAGGCAACTCTGAAATCATCGCCATTCTGGCATCAGGTGTTTCCTTCAAGCGACTCCTTCGTCCTTACCTCATCACCTGCATCATGCTCTCTGCCTTGAGCTATGTACTCTCTGCCTACGTGATTCCTCACGGCACGGTAGTACGCCAGAACTTTGAGACGATGTACAAGAACAAGAAGAAGAATACTTCTGCCGAAAACGTACAGCTACAGGTAGATAAGGGCGTGATTGCCTATATGCAGCACTACGACAACAACTCGAAACGGGGTTACGGATTCTGTCTCGACAAGTTCCAGGACAAGAAACTCGTAAGCCACCTTACGGCGATGGAGATTCAGTATGATACGATCTCCGACAGCAAATACCACTGGAAGCTGAGCAACTGGAAGGTGCGCCAGCTGAAAGGTATGAAGGAGCACATCACCAGCGGAGCGCAGAAGGATACGCTGATTACGATGGAGCCTACCGACCTGGTTTATTCCAAGGGTCAGCAGGAAACCTTCACCAGTCCGGAACTGAAGGAGTATATTTCCAAGCAGATCAACCGCGGTTCGGGCAATGTGGTGCAGTATCAGGTAGAATACCACAAGCGCATCGCCGCCTCGTTTGCCTCCTTCATCCTCACCATCATCGGTGTTTCGCTTTCATCGCGCAAGCGAAAGGGAGGTATGGGCCTATCCTTGGGAATCGGTCTTGCACTGAGCTTCGGCTACATCATGCTGCAAACCGTATCGGCAACCTTTGCCATCCAGGCAAACTTCCCTCCGGCACTTGCCGCTTGGTTGCCGAACATCATCTTCGCCTTCGTTGCCTACTTCTGCTACCGCAAGGCACCAAGGTAATTAAACATTGAAACAAAGAACCTTGACCATTGGAACGGATGAAGATCCATCCGGCCCAATGGTCAACAAAAGAAAGGAAAAGAATGTATTTCGACGAATTAGATTTGAATGACAACGTGCTCGACGCATTATACGACATGCGCTTCGACACTTGCACCCCTGTACAGGAAAAATGTATCCCTGAGATATTGGAAGGTCACGACGTATTGGGCGTGGCACAGACCGGAACGGGTAAGACAGCAGCCTATCTGCTCCCTGTATTGAGCAAACTTGATGATGGCGGCTATCCGAAAGACGCCATCAACTGCGTCATCATGTCGCCAACCCGCGAGTTGGCCCAGCAGATAGACCAGGCCATGCAGGGCTTCGGCTACTACCTGCAGGATGTGAGCAGCGTGGCTGTTTATGGCGGCAACGACGGCAACCGCTACGATCAGGAACTGAAGAGCCTCCGCATGGGTGCTGATGTCGTGATTGCTACTCCAGGTCGCCTCATCACCCACATTTCCCTGGGTAATGTAGATTTGAGCAAGGTAAGCTTCTTCATTCTCGATGAGGCCGACCGCATGCTCGACATGGGCTTCTCAGAAGACATCAATACCATCGCTTCCAAGTTGCCAAAGACCTGCCAGACCATCATGTTCTCTGCCACCATGCCTGAGAAAATTGAGGAACTTGCCAAGGCCCTGCTCAAGGATCCTGTAGAGATCAAGCTTGCCGTAAGCAAGCCTGCCGAGAAGATTAAGCAGGAGGCTTACGTTTGTTACGAGACCCAGAAGATGACCATCATCAAAGATATCTTCAAGGCTGGCGATATGAAGCGCGTCATCGTGTTCAGCGGCAGCAAGATGAAGGTGAAGCAGCTGGCTGCTGCCCTTCAGCAGATTGGCATTAACTGCGGTGCAATGCACTCCGACCTGGAGCAGGCAGAGCGCGATGATGTGATGTTCAAGTTCAAGAGCGGTCAGTTCGACGTACTGGTTGCTACGGATATCGTGGCTCGTGGAATCGATATTGATGATATCGAGATGGTCATCAATTATGACGTTCCTCACGATACTGAGGATTATGTTCACCGCATCGGCCGTACAGCCCGTGCCAACCGCGATGGTAGAGCCATCACCTTCGTCAACGAGGAAGACCAGTACTGGTTCCAGCAGATTGAGAAGTTCCTGGAGAAGGTGGTAGAGAAGATGCCTCTGCCGGAAGATTGCGGCGAAGGCCCTGAATACATCAAGCTCAACAAGCCTTCAAAACGCAACAATGGTCGAAAGGGCAAGGGCGGGAACAACCGCAACGGCAACCGCGGCGGCAACAATAACAGCAACGGCGAGGGCAAGAGCAAGACCAGCGCCAAGAGCCGCAGACAGAAAGACCGCGACCAGACTTCACACAAGCGCAAGCCAAACAAGCCAAACGAGCGTCAGGAAAAGACTCCTCAGAACAATGGCGAGAATGGCGCACAGAAGAATCACGAGAACGGCGAGCAGAAGAATCGCGAGTTCAAGAACAATGAACAGAGAAACGCTGAGCAGCGCAACGACGAGCAGAAGAATCGCAATAACAACAAGCGCCGCAACAACAATAAGCAGCGCAACAACAAGAACGGCAACCAGCAGGGCAATCAGCAGTCTAACGGCAACCAGCGCCCAGGCAATGAGAACAATGTTCGTCCTGGAAGCAATGGCCGAGGCAGAGGCGTAGCCCAGAAGAAGCAGGGTGGCGCTCAGCAGAACCAGCAGAAGCGACAAGGCGCTGCTCCTCAGAACCAGCAGAAGAAGGGTTCTGAGAATTCCGGTCCTCGCAAGTACGCTCCTGTTGTCAATCCACAGAAGAACGATAATCCTGTGAAGAAATTCATCAAGCGTATCTTCGGATTCGGCAAATAATCTCAAGAGAGAGAAATCTCCCGAAATGATGTATTCCTGCTTCCAGGCAGGCTTATACATTATTATATATATATGAGAAGCCCGATAAGAGAGTTGGACTATCCCAACCTTTTGTCGGGCTTCTCTTTTTTAAACGAACCTGAAAACACGGCTAAAATGGACAGAAATAAAAGACTCCCAGTCACTCCGCTGATGTTCTTCAGCCTCATACTATCACTCAGCATCATCACAGCCAGATACAGCTATGATTACTTCTCCACGCGCTATTGGCTCATTGCAGCCATCATTGCCATAGCCTTAGCCGGCTGCTGCTATGTACTCAATGAAAACCGTCAGCTTTTCCGGCTCTTCTTCAGAAAAATCAAGCAGCTGGTCCTTCTTCAGAGCTTCCTTCTGTCGCTCTGCCTGTTCTGTCTGGGCGGTTTCATCACCTCCCATCATATCGATAAGACGAAAGCACCTGGCAGCATCATGACCTACCAGTCACTCTCCCCCATCGACCGCACCATCCTGGCAAGCCGTTCCTTCCGCCAGCAGCTGGAACAGCAGCTGCATACTTATCATATCGACGGACAGGATTTCGCCGTGATTTCTGCGATGGCGATGGGCGATAAGGGTTCACTCGACCGGGAAACCAAGGAGAGCTTTTCCATCTCCGGCACAAGTCATATACTGGCAGTTAGCGGCTTGCACATAGGCATTATCTTCCAGCTCTTCGTGATTCTTCTGGGCGGAAAGCGCCGTTCCAGACCCACCATTGCCTTGTCCCTCGTTGCCGTATGGGCGTATGTCGTCTTTATCGGCTTTCCCCCTAGTGCCGTCAGATCAGCCTCCATGCTCAGCATCTACAGTTTCTGCCTGTTAGCCCTGCGCCCCGACCTTTCGCTCAACACCCTGGCGCTAGCCTATGTCATCATGCTGTTTCTGAATCCCTTCCATCTTTTCGACATCAGTTTCCAGATGTCCTTTCTCGCCGTGGCTTCCATCCTCATATTCTATCCCCCGCTCTTCGGACTGCTCAAATCCCACGGCAAGATCATCCGTTGCCTCTGGGGATTATTCAGCGTATCCCTGGCGGCACAGATAGGTACGCTTCCGCTCATCGTCTATTATTTCGGCAGAATATCCTGCTACTCCCTGTTCACCAGCTTCATCGCCATCCCGGCAGCCACCCTCATCCTCTATCTTTGTGCCCTACTCCTGCTGCTTTCTCCCCTTACCTACATTTCCAGCCTTGCCACCGTCGGCACCTGGCTGATGCAACATATAGCAGCAGTACTTGCCAGCATTACCCAAGCCACCCATACCGCCTTCCGGCTTACCAGTCTGTTGCCGGGTGCCAGCATAGACCATCTTCATCTGTCACTCCTTCAGTTAATGCTTCTCTATCTGGCAGTCGTATCTGGTTACCTGGTCCTTGCCAAATGGAACCAGATAAGGGAAAAAATCTACAAGATTCGCCATTCTCATGCATTACCTTTCTAATCATTTGCCCATCACAAAAATAATGTGTATCTTTGCAGTATGAATTACGATAAAATCAAACAGCAGGCAGGTCATCTTCCTGCCTTCCAGATAGCCGACGCCATCAACAGCACCCTGAAGGAGTCGGCAAACCTTGTTGTTACCGCTCCGCCGGGAGCAGGAAAATCCACCATACTCCCACTCACCCTCCTCGGAGCCACCCCACAGGGAAAGATTCTGATGCTGGAACCACGCCGCCTTGCTGCCCGTCAGATAGCTGAACGAATGGCAAGCATCTTGGGCGAACCCGTGGGCAAGACCGTGGGTTACCGGGTACGCTTCGAGAACAAGGTTTCATCAGAAACCCGCATCGAGGTGCTCACCGAGGGAATCCTTACCCGAATGCTCATCCACGACGCCACGCTCGAAGGAGTAAGCGCCGTCATCTTCGATGAGTTTCACGAGCGAAGCATCAACTCTGACCTGGCGCTTGCCCTCACCCGACAGGCACAGGAAATCATCCGACCAGATTTGAAGATCATCATCATGTCGGCAACCATAGATGCTACTGCCATCTGCGAGGCTCTTCAGGCACCATTGATAGAGAGCGAAGGACGGATGTTCCCTGTAGAGACCGTTTATTCTGAGACCGATATGGCGCGATACGATATATATAAAGAGGTGGCAGCTACCATCCTCAAGGCTGCAGATAGATACGAGGGAGATATTCTGGCTTTCCTTCCTGGACAGTCGGAGATTCTGAAATGCAAGGAGATATTGGATGCAAGCCTCAGCAGAGCAGCAGCTTCATCATCTGCATCAGCTTCATTATCTGCTGCTTCATCATCTGCTGCAGAACTTTCCGTTCCGCAGGTTTATCCGCTCTACGGCAATCTTCCACCCGAGAAGCAGCGCCT
>OARK01000229.1_pt1 | contig 13029 bp, 13 predicted proteins | sample 1475711 | NCBI WGS metagenome assembly OARK01 (sample SAMEA3360700, study PRJEB22359) | human gut metagenome | biome: ENVO:urban biome; feature: ENVO:human-associated habitat; material: ENVO:feces | place: Bangladesh | collected 2011 | reverse complement strand
GCTTCGCTTGCCCTGGGCTATGTGCTCCATTGGGCTTTCAGCCCGCCCTTGCTAAATCCGAAACTTGAGTTTATGATTTTCCTGGACGGCAATATTTACTTGCCTATTTCTTCAGAGAACGAGCCGTCGCTGTTGTACCATTTACCTTTGTAGGGATTGCCCTCTTTGAATGTGCCTGTGAAGTATGAACCATCCTTCAAGGTGTAGGTGCCTTGCTCGTAGTAGCCATTGTTAAAGGTACCTTTATACGTATCGCCATTATCAAACTTCAGCGTGGCATCGCCCGTTTGGTCGTTGCACAAGCCATTGGTAAAGTGACCTGAATAGGTGGCGGCAGGAATGCTGCCATATTTTTCAAATTTGGCCGTGCCAAAGCCCTGCGGCAGTGCACCAATCGTATCGGCTATGCTGCCGGTATAGGCATAGTTGCGCATGTTCTTCGGACCAGCGTTTACTGACACCATCAGATTGGTTACCGATTTTTGCACCACGTCTGCTGCCACACTGTCACTGTCAACAGCCACCGATGCGTCTTGGGCCTCACTTCGGTCGTGCCACATGCCGTAACCAAATGCTCCCACAATGACGAGGGCCAGAATACTGCCTATGATGACGGTTTGGTTTGATTTGCCTTTGTGCTCTGTTGTAGATGTTGTATTGCTACCATTGGTCTGTGTGGAGGTCTTGGTACTTTTACCGCCTTTCAAAATGGTGTCGCCATCATCATCGGCTGTCTTGGTAGCAGACTTTGAAGGTTGCGGCTTGGATTGCGGTTTGGGTTGCGGCTTTGTAGGCGTTTCGGCCAGGAACTGTTTGACGTCGGCCACGCATTGCGGACGCATCTTGCGGTTCGGTTTCATAAGCCACTTGATGAGGTCGACAGTCTTTTTGCTCACGGCGGCAGGCAATTTCAGAGCCTCTGTGGCGTCCTCGTCAATGTCTGATGGCGAGGGCGGTTGTTGCAGTGTGAGCAAGTGATAAAGTGTGGCACCGAGCGCGTAGAGATCTGTCCACGGACCGAACTTTTCGATGTTCTGTTCCATTTGTTCGGACGGGGCATAACCAGGCGTGCAAGCCAGGGCCGATGAAGTGGAGAGAGAGTTGCCGTCGGCGTTGCGCAGCTGTTTGCTCGCACCAAAGTCGATGAGTTGCACGTTGTCTTTGTTGTCAACCATGATGTTGGCAGGCTTGAGGTCGAGGTGCCAAATGCCCTCGTTGTGAACCGTTTCGAGCGCATCAAGCACTTGAGCCAGAATGGGCAGCACTTCGGCCTCTGTCATTGGCTGGTGGGTGCGTTTGAGACGGGTAGACAGACTTTCACCTTCGATAAAGTCCATCACATAATAGGTGGTGCCGTTCTCGTCGAACAAGTCGTGCACCCGTACAATGTGCTTGTTTTCGAGTTTGCGCAGACGGCGTGCCTCCTTGCGGAACTTTTCGCGTTGTGCATTGAATGTGCGCTGGTTCTCGGTAAGGCTGATGGAGATGTCGGTTGCATTGTCCATGCGGCCGCACACGCCTTTAATAAAGAGTTCCTTGATGGCAACTCTTTCGTCAAAGGCAGTGTCGATGGCCATGTAGGTATTGCCAAAGCCGCCCGATGCCAGGTATTTTTCTATACGGTATTTGCCATTGGCAAGTGTGGTGCCAATGGCAAGCAACCCCTCGCGGGGGGTGGAATTGTCGGTCATAGTATGGTGCGTCTGTATTTATTTAGTGGGTTGACTGTTTTGTTGACGGGGAAACGGGTTGACGAGTTAACGGGTAAGTTAGTCGTATCTTTTATGTTCCTTGTCTTTTTGTTTTTGACACAATAAGTTGTGTGCAAAACAAACTTACCTGTCAACCCGTTAACGGATTTATTTGTGATGTCGTGTGATGGTGCCTTGTGTGGCATCAGAGTCGTTGCTGTCGGTTGGTTCGGTGGTTTGTTCTACCTTTTGTTCCACCTTTTGGGGCATGGTGGCAGCCGGTGCGTCGGTAGTTTGTTGGGGCTTGTGCCAAAGCATATAGCCTGCGCCGAAACAGAGCAAGATGATGCACACTAATATGGCTACTAAAGGCCAAGTGTGTTTGGTAGGAGCAGAAGGCTGCTTTGCGGGTTGCGCGTTGGGGGTGAAGCGTTCCTCGTCTGTTTCGGGTTGGTGGGCGGGTTGCAACTTCGTATGTTCAACCTTTTCAACCTCAAACGCCCAACATGAGTGGTTGTCGCGTGTGCCGCGTGTGCGACACGTCTGTTTGAGTGCGTCGATGCGTTGGCCAAGTGGCTGATTGGCAAGCATTATTTGTTGCAAATCATTGTTGTCGAGCTGCTCGACAATGCCGTCGCAGCAGAGCATGAATACATCGCCAGGTGCCACATTGCAGTAGGGTATGACTTTGAACGTGGCCTTGGACATGGTAGGCTGATGAGGTTGCACAGCCCTTGTGATGACGTTGCGTTGTGGACAGGTGCGTGCCTCGGCTTCGGTCAGCTCGCCCGCCGCTATCAAGTCGTTGACAAGCGAGTGGTCGCGTGTTTGGTATACCACACCCTTGCCTTGTCTGAATTGGTAAATGCGGCTGTCGCCAATGTGCGCCAACAGTATTCCATCGGTGCAAATGGCCAGGAATGTAAGCGTGGTGCCCATTGTGGCCTTGCCTCCACTGTTGCCGTCAAACTGTTTGTCGAGTGTGTCAAGTTGACGATAGGCTTCGGCTAACCCCTCGTTGAAGTGCTGCTCCATTTGTTGCGTGGAGCATGGTTTGGGCAGCGTGGTGTGCTGGCCAATGGCTTGCGCCACACAGTTGCTCGCCACCTCGCCATGCGCATGTCCGCCCATGCCGTCGCACACCACAAAAACGTGTGTGGTGCTGGTGGCATGGCCAAGAGCAGGGTAAAGCGCGTCCTCCTGGTTAGGTTTCTGTCCCAGTTCGCTAAAACCTTGTGGAGTCGATATAGTTAAGGGCTTTTGGCTCATTTTGCAAATTCGTTAGCTACGTACATTTGTTGTTCGCCCAGTGTGAGGCAGTCGTTGGCGTTGAGGTAGACAATGTCGTCCTCACACAGTTCGATGCCTTGCAGCAGGGTAGGGTTCTTGCCATGCTCCTCGAGGGTGCAGCGCAGTCCGTTGGCGGTGCATTGCACATTGATAATGGCATGGTGCCGGCTCATGTAGCGTGTGTCGTCGGGTATTTGTATTTCGGCATCATTGCCCTCCTTAAGGCGGCCCACCCATTGCTTGCCAAAATGCAGCTGGTAGGTGTGGCTGCCAACAGCCAACGACAGTTTGGGCAGGTAGGCACCTAACCGTTGCTTGGTGTGGCAGGTGGGGCATTCGGCCGTTTTTTGTTCAATGCCCGCCATGCTGGCCGCGCTTATCAGTGCGCCGCAGGCGGGGCATTTAAGTGTAATGTTCATACGCTTGTTAGTTCGTCATTATGCGTCGTATAGTGTGATATCGGCATCGTTGGAGTAGTCGGGCAGGTCGGTGTCAGACTGTGCCATCTGTCCGTAGCCCCCCTCCACATCGTCGGCCGACGGCATGGGCATGTGACTGTCAGATATGTCGTGCAGTTCGCTGTCGTCTATTTGACCATCGTGATTGCTGTCGGCCATCATGATGTCCACCTCGCCGTTTTGTGTAACGTCTACCAAGGCAATGTGTTCGTCACCCACGTTCACGTGAGCCACGTCCACTGTGTGGCCGTTAAGGTCAACATCGTTTTGTACGGCAATGACGTGAATTTCGGGCGACTCGGTGTCGTCGGCCGCCATTTGTATATTGTTGTTGCCATTGGTGAGCGTGTTCAGCGTCATGTTTTCGCCGCGCAGGTCGGTCACTTCATTGTCGTCCACCTCGCCGTTGTCGTTGGTGTCGACAAACGAGGCCACCACCCGGTTGTTGTCGTCCATTTTGAAGGCCGCCATGTGGCCGTCCACGGTGCCGATGGCCATGGTGACGGTGCGTCCGTCGTCGGTTGTCATGGTTTCGACACTTTCAATTTGAATGTCGTGTTGTGCGGCATATCCTTGCGTGTGAGTGGCCGGAGTGAGTTGCGGCTCATCGTGGTGTGTGGTGTGGCTGCTGTGTGCGTTGTGTGTTGTGGCATCGGCCTTTGGTGTGGCGCTGGCCTCGTGCTGTGCTTGCGTTTTGCTTTCAGCGGCCAGTGTGTCGGCAGTAACTTCCTGCTCGTTGGGCTGCGCAATGGTTTGTACTCCTGCAGCTTCGGCGGCAGCGGTATCGGCGGCAGCCTCATTATTTTGCTCGTTGGCAAAGGCTTCGCCAGCCCACATGGCACCTGCGCCAGTCATGGCACCTACAAATGAGGAGGCTGCCATACTTTTGAAGTGCAGTTTCTTATCATTGCTTTGCTTTTGGTCTTTGTTGCGTCCCTGTGTGATGGTGTCGTTGTTGTTATACATGGCTTGGTCGTTTTAGATGTTTATGATGCAAAGATAGGCGCTTTGTCGCCTTTTGCCAATGGTTGTAGCGTTTCAAAGTATGAAATACGTGTTTGGCGTGACGAAATTACCTTTTGGGCAGGGTGTTCAACATTGGCATCAAAAGCGAGACCGTTTTTGGGGTCATTTTTATTTGCCAAAAATGTGCTGCCGAAAAACGCAAGCACTAATGGGGGCGACGCGTCTCGCGTCGGGATAGAGAAAGGAGAAGAATACAAACTATACTAAATAATAGCTGCATCTTATCCCGACGCGAGACGCGTCGCCCCCCATTAGAGGTAGCGTTGGGTGCTTGAGTCCGTTCGCCTGTTTACTTTTCATCGAACTGCAATAACAACGAATAGAAATCCCTCAAACGCTCTCATCTTTGATGCCATTTTTGAACACCCTACCTTTTAGGGTTCCAATTCATTACGTGCATGTTGTTGTCAAAGCGTCCCCACATCACGGGGTGCTGCTTGCCCTTGGTAGCCTTGGCCACGTTGACAGCCACAAAGTCGAAGAGTTCCTTCGCCTCCACAATGCGGTTGCGGTTATTGTCGGCTCCGCCTTTCAAGCCGCGCAGCAGGTAGCGTGTAAATTGCCCGTTGCGTCCGTATGGATTTTCACGCGAGGTCTCGTTGGTGCGCGACGAGAGAAACAGCATCACCCCCTCGGTTTTGTCAAACGAACTTTGTGCGGAAGCGGCAGCGTTGCTGTCGTGGCGCAGGCCGCCGGCATAGCAAGCATCAATAAACAGCAGTTTGTTGTTGGCACGGCAGCCTTTAATGATTTTGGCTATCTCGCCATAACTGATGCAGGTAGACGCCCCTCGTGTGTCGTAGGCGCACAATCCGCCTTTACTGCCGTGTCCGCTGAAGAAGAACACCACCACGTCGTCGGCCTCCGCTTGTGCAAAGACATTTTTCAGCGTTGTGCAGATGCTCTGCCGTGTGGCATTTTTCCCCGTCAGCAGTGTGACGTGCGTAGTGTGTGTGCGGTAGAGCGCCGCCATGTCGGTTGCATCATTCTCGGTTTGCCGCAAGGGATTGATGTATTGGTATTTGGCTATGCCCACCGACACCACGTAGATGGTGCGGGCAGGTAGCAGGTGGGGGAGCATTATGCAGAGTAAAAGTAGCAGTTGGCGCATGGTGAGGTGAAGGTGGTAGTTGTGAAATATGACTTTAAGTTTCGGATTTAGACGGGTACGGACTGAATCATCGTGCAAGACGAATGCAATCAAGCTTGCTTGAATTGCTGAGCCGCAGCCGATGATGTCAATAAAAGGCCAAAAGCACCGAACGCAAGCACTAATGGGGGCGACGCGTCTCGCGTCGGGAAAATATGCTGCTATTATTGGCAGTAGCAGCGTTTGTATTTAGCTCCTTTCTCTATTCTCTGTTCCCGACGCGAGACGCGTCGCCCCCATTAGTGCTTGCGTTTTTTTCGCAGCGCCTTTCAAACCGTGCGAACCCAAATCCGAAACTTCAATATGACTTTTGTGGTATATACCTTTGTCGTAAATGTTGCCACAGGCGGTATCAATTTATTGCTCGAAGCATAAACACGACATCGTCGGCTCCCTCCCGTCGCCTCCTTTTGTCGCGTTTTTGCTTCAGGCTCTTTTTTTACAAGGATATTATAACTGGGAGAGGACGAGGCGGAGCCCGAGGCCGCGGTTGCTGTCGCCGGGCGCGATGTTGAAACGGAACGACGAGCGGCAGAACCCGGCGAAGCTGCCCCAGCTGCCACCGCGATTCACGCGGCCAGACCCACTGTTAGGCCCAGTAGGGTCGTTTTGCGAGTAAGAACTGTATGAGCCGTACCAGTTGCTGCACCATTCCCACACATTGCCGCTCATGTCGTAAAGACCGAGTTCGTTGGCCTGCTTGGTGCCCACAGGGTGGGTACGGTTGCCGCTGTTGTCGCCATACCATGCCACGTCGCTAATGTAGTTACTGCCGCTGTATTTGTAGTGACGGTTGTAGTTGCCACCACGTGCGGCAAACTCCCATTCTGCTTCTGTAGGCAGACGGAAGTTGCGGCCCGTATAGTTGTTGAGGCGGTTGATAAAAGTTTGGAAGTCGTCCCAACTCACTTGTTCTACTGGCAAGTTGTCGCCTATGAAATTAGAAGGGTTGCTGCCCATGACGGCACGCCAAAGGGCTTGCGTTACCTCATACTTGCAGATATAGTAGCTGCTGAGAGTGACGCTGTGGGTAGGCTTTTCGTTGTCATAAGCATCACTGCCTTGCTCGCTTGTACCGCCCATGGTGAAAGTGCCACCTGACACATACACCATGTTGTTGATTAGCTTGTTGAGTTCGGTCGACAAACTGTTTGTACTACTTGTGCTGCCCGAGTGATGTGTGCTATTGCGCCGTGGCGCAGGTTTGGCCTTCGGTTTGGCTTTTGGCTTTGCCGCAGGTTTATGTTTCGTTACAGTCGGTTTCGGCTTGTGGTGTGTAATGGTGCTCTGTGCTGCCATACCAATGGGGCAAAGCATGAGGAGCAGGGTGAGAATGAGGTGTTTGGGGTTCACGATGTGTGTGAGTTTGATCTATTATAACTGGGAGAGGACGAGGCGGAGCCCGATGTAGTAGCTGTGGCCGCCGGGCGTGATGTGGAAACGGATAGACGAGCGGCAGCCCCTGGCGGGGAAGCTCCAGCAGCCACCGCGAATCACGCGGTCAGACCCACTGTTAGGCCCAGTTGGGTCGTTTTGCGAGTAAGAACTGTATGAGCCGTACCAGTCGCTGCACCATTCCCACACATTGCCGCTCATGTCGTACAGGCCGAGTTCGTTGGTCTGCTTGGTGCCAACAGGGTGGGTACGGTTGCCGCTGTTGCCGTCATGCCATGCCACATCGCTAATGTAGTTGCTGCCGCTGTATTTGTAGTGGCGGCTGTAGTTACCGCCACGTGCGGCAAACTCCCATTCGGCCTCGGTGGGCAGACGGAAGTTACGACCTGTATAGCTGTTGAGGCGGTTGATAAAAGTTTGGCAGTCGTTCCAGCTCACCCATTCAACTGGCAAGTTGTCGCCTTTGAAGTTTGACGGATTGTTGCTCATGACGGCCCGCCATAGGGCTTGCGTCACTTCGTACTTGCAAATGTAGTAGCTGCTCAGGGTGACGCTGTGGGTGGGCTTTTCGCTATCGTCGGCATCACTTCCTTGCTCGCTTGTGCCGCCCATGGTAAAAGTGCCGCCTGACACATACACCATGTTGTTGATGAGCTTGTTGAGCTCGGCCGACAAATTGACAGTGCTGCTTGAATGATGTGTGCTATTGCGCCGTGGCGCAGGTTTGGGTTTAGCCTTAGGCTTTGCCGCAGGCTTAGGTTTCGTCACAGCCGGTTTAGGCTTGTGGCGTGTAATGGTGCTCTGTGCTGCTATACCAATAGGGCAAAGCATGAGGAGCAGGGTGAGTATGATGTGTTTGGGGGTCATGATGTGTGTGTGATATATTATAATTTGGAGAGGACGAGGCGGAGGCCGATGTAGTTTACGCAGTAGTCGGGGGTCTTGCTGCTGCGTTCCGGCGTGCGGCAGTACCTGGCGTTGTAGCGCCAAAAGCCTCCGCGGTGCACGCGGAAAGAGCCGCTGTTAGGTCCAGTTGGGTTGGTTTGTGAGTAAGAACTGTATGAGCCGTCCCAGTCGCTGCACCATTCACCCACATTGCCGCTCATGTCATAAAGGCCAAGTTCGTTGGCTTGCTTGGTGCCCACGGGGTGGGGGCGTTTATTACTGTTGTCGATGTACCATGCCACGTCGTCAATGTCGTTGCTGCCGCTGTATTTGTAGTGGCGGCTGTAGTTTCCGCCACGTGCGGCAAATTCCCATTCGGCTTCGGTGGGCAGGCGAAAGTTGCGGCCTGTATAGCTGTTGAGGCGTTTGATAAAGGTTTGGCAGTCGTACCAACTTACATTTTCAACGGGCAGATTGTTACCTTTGAAGTTTGACGGATTGCTGCCCATGACGGCTCGCCATAGGACTTGTGTTACCTCATACTTGCAGATATAGTAGCTGCTGAGGGTGACGCTGTGGGTGGGCGTTTGGTCAGAACTTTCATCACCTCCCATGATAAAAGTGCCGCCCGACACATACACCATGTTGTTGATGAGTTTGTTGAGTTCGGCCGACAAACTGACCGTGCTGCTTGTGCTGCCCGAGTGGCTTGTGTTATTGCGCCGTGGAGCAGGCTTGGTCTTAGCCTTTGGTTTTGGCTTTGCCGCAGGTTTAGGTTTCGTTACAGGCGGTTTCGGCTTATTACGTGTAATGGTGCTCTGTGCTGCCATACCAATGGGGCAAAGCATGAGGAGCAGGGTGAGAATGATGTGCTTAGATGTCATGATATGTGTGAGTTATGCGTCGGCGGAATTAGTAAACAAGTTATTAACCCGTTAACAAAGAGCTCCGTCAGCGCGTTACTTAATCGGCACGCCGCAATTAGGGCAATACTTTTTGCCGCTTAGCACAGAGTAGGGGACGAAGCCAAGAAATTTGTGGCAGTGCGGGCAAACGTAGGTGGTTTGCATCTGTGCGTTGAGGGTGGCCAAAGCAACGGTCTTCTTTTCGAGCACCTTTTCGCCAGCAAAGATGGCAATGGCCATGACAGCCAGCAGCACAATGCACGACACCAGCCAGTTTTGCCCCACCATCTGTGTGACGAGCATGGTCAGTATGGGGGTGAGCATACGAATGGAGTTGACCAACATGGAGTAGCGGTCCCACTTGCGTTTTTGCTTGTCGTAGTCGTTCCACACCTGTTGCAGGTTGATGCGCGAGGCATCGGTAAGCAGTTGCTTGACCGAGGTCTTGAAAGTACCTAAAAATAAAGGCGTGTCAGCCTTGATGGTTTTGCGCATGATGCGCAGACCAAACACAAAGACCCCTTTGGCCGAGTCGTGGTCTTCAATCACATACGAGTCGGCCGAGGTGCGCGTAAGTGTGGCGTGCTGCGGGTCGATGCTGGCGTCGGACAGGTGTAGCGGTTGTTGCCCCATGCGGCCAATAATGATGCTTTCGCCTATTTCCATAAAGTATTGTCTTCGTAAAGTCGTTTGACAGTTTTAAGCGCCTCTTTCGACATGGGCAGGGCAAAGTTACCCTCATGCTCAAAGTCGGAGAGTACCAACTTATGGTTGGTAAGGTTAACTTGCACAATCATGTCGGCATTGACAATGTAGCGTTTGCCAATGCGCAGGAAGGTTGGTGCCGTTTCGGCAGCCTGCTTGTGCAGCATCTCCTCAACGGTGGTGAGGCCAACGGGCAGCATAACCTTCTGTTTGTTGGGAAACACCCCATAGCAGTAGTTGCCATAAGCCTCGTAGAACATGGCCTTGGCCAAGGGCACGCGCAATAGTTCTGTGCGGCGGTTGAATATGGTGTATTTCATGTGAGTCGGCATTGTTCTGTATTTATGCACAAAATTACCAAAAAGATAACAACTAATGCGCCATTAAATGGCATTTTGTGACGTACCTTGCCATTTATTGAGCACATCAACCACTTGTTGCGCCTCATCGGCAGAGACCACCGGACTCATAGGGATAGAAAGTTCCTCGGCATGAATGCGCTCCGTTACAGGCAATGAGAGCTCGTGACCCCATGCCTCATAATAGCATTGCTGCTTGTGCGGGGGGATAGGGTAGTGAATGAGCGTTTGCACGCCCTGTTGCGCAAGAAACGTTTGCAACTGGTTGCGCTCCTTGCAGAATATGGGAAACTGGTGGTACACATTGTGGGCATCGGGCAGACGCTCGGGCAGCGTGATGAGCGGATTGCTGATGTGGCCGTAGTAAAAGTCGGCCAACTGCTGGCGGCGGGCATTGTCGTGGTCAAGATATTTGAGTTTGATGCGCAACACGGCAGCGTCCATCTCGCTCATGCGGCTGTTGATGCCCGCATACTTGAACACATATTTGCGTTCGCTGCCATAGTTGGCCAGGGCGCGAATGGTGGCGGCAAGTTCCGCATTGTCGGTTGTGACGGCCCCAGCATCGCCCATGGCCCCGATGTTTTTGCCAGGGTAAAAGCTGTGCGCTGCGGCATCGCCCAACGAACCGGTGCGTTTGCCATTGAAGGTACAGCCCTGCGCTTGTGCATTGTCCTCCATCAGTTTGAGGTGGTGGCGGTGGCAAATGTCGAGCAACTGCTCGTTGCACGCCAGTCGTCCGTACAGGTGCACCGTCATGATGCCCCGTGTGCGCGGTGTGATGGCCTGTTCCACGCGGTCGGTGTCAAGTTCCAGATGGTGCCAAGTAGGTTCCACCAATACAGGTTTGAGATTGTTGCGTGTAATAGCCAATATGGTGGCAATGTAGGTGTTGGCCGGCACGATGATTTCGTCGCCATCAGCCATAACCCCCATCTCCTTATAGGCGCGCAGTATGAGGTAAAGCGCATCAAGTCCGTTGGCCACCGCCACACAATGTTGTGTGCCGATGTAGCGGGCATAGTCGTGTTCAAACTGTTTCGTCTCGTCGCCCTGCAAAAACCACCCCGAGTCAATCACGCGGGCCATGGCGGCCTTGTACTCATCGGCGTGTTCGTGGGTGATGCGCTGCAAGTCGTATAGTTTAATCATAAGTAGGTGTTCAAAATTATTTTATACAATCAGTAGGTGCCATTTTCACATTGAAAGCACATTCTCGAGACGCATCTGTTCCCTTCGGCCTCGGTCACATAGCCCGCTATGCTCTCTCACCCGAAGGAAACATCTGCGCCCCGATAATGCACTTTCAATGTAAAAATAATTTTGAACACCTACTTAATGTTTCAATATTGTTGAGCGAGAGCCTGAATGCTACAAAATCGTTGTAGTTGCGTATGTAATCCTCGCTTTTGTAGATGTCCGAAGCCAGCACCATGCACACCGCCCCCGACGAAAAGTCGGTGATGCTTCGCCACAATCCCGGGCGCACCAGCAGCCCTTGGTAGGGACGGTTGAGGAAAAACGACCGCTTGCATTGGCCGTCGTCGAGTGTGACAGTGAACGAACCAGATGCTGCCACTATAAATTGGCTCAGTGTGCGGTGGGCATGTGCACCACGTTCCTCGCCGCCCGGCACGTCGTAAAGGTAGTAAACCCTTTTCACGTCGAAAGGCAGCGTGTCGCCATTCTGCACCACGGTAAGGTTGCCTTTGCGGTCAGAATGGTGTCGGTTCAGTTCTACAATAGAGCAGTCGAATACACTATATTTCTCCATGTTGCTTCATTCGTTTGTAAGTGCCGTAATCCTCCACATAGTCGGCACGGTTGTAAGGCGTTGAGGCTATTTCGAGTGCCAGCGAGTTGGTGGAGAAGTTTGTGAGCGTGCGCCAAAGTCCCTTTGGTATGTAAAGCCCGTAGTACGAGCGGTTAAGCGTAAAAGTGCGCTTGTTTGTGCCATCGTCCACAATCACGTCGAGGCTGCCCGAAATGGCAATGATAAGTTCCTCGGTGGTGTGGTAGGCATGTCCGCTGCGGTTTTCGCCCCCGGGCACATCGTATATCCAGTATACGCGTTCAAACTTGAAAGGCACCTGGTTATGTTGCTCTACAAACGACAAATTGCCGCGAGGGTCGTTGAAACGCGGCAACTCTATAAGCCGTGCATCGTCAATGGTCATATATGGTAGTTGTTGTCTGAAGTTTCGGTTTTAATAAGTGCGGGCTGAATCAATGACAGCTGCAAAAAACGCAAGCACTAATGGGGGCGACGCGTCCCGCGTCGGGAAAAATGCAATGTACATATATTAAATAAAGGTTTGCAGACAGCACTAATTACACTCCTGCCTGTGTGCCTTTGTCTAAAATCCCGACGCGAGACGAGGCTGCTGAAAAATTCTCCGACGCGAGACGCGTCGCCCCCATTAGAGCTAGCATTTAGTGGTAGCGTTTGGTAGTAGCTCTTAGTGGTAGCGTTTGGTGTTAGTGTTTGATGCTTGAAGAAACGCAAGCACTAATGGGGGCGACGCGTCCCGCGTCGGTTTTTTCAGCAGCCTCGAGACGCGTCGCTCCCATTAGAGGTCGCGTTTGATGCTTGAACAATTCACGCAAGTTTGATTGCATTCGCCTTGCACGATGTTTCAGCCCGCGCGGGCTAACTCCGTAACTTGCGTTTTTAATTATCCAAACGTCCCGAGGCCGCAATCAGTGCGCGCACCTTGTCGTTAAAGCCCGTGGCCTGTATCAACTCCTCAAGCGTGAGGTGCATGCGGTATTGCCAGTATTGGTCGGGGTTGGCCGGCACATTTATTTGTTCCGTCTCGGGGTGCTTGCTGCGCAGAGTGGGCGATATGGCAAGCCAATCCTGCCACCCCAACAAGCAAAGCATTGAGGGCGATTGCAGGTGCAATTTTACCACCTCCTCGCACACCTCAGGCGTGGCTTCGGCGGGCGCCTCGCCATTGTGGTGCAGCGCTTCGTGCCAAAAGGCCTGTGACTGTTCGCCATTTTGCTGCCACCACAAGCGCAATGGCGGCATGTCGTGGGTGGCAATGGTGGCCACCGACAGATAAGGATTGTCGAGCGGTTTGCCAAAACGCACACCATAAGCCTTGGGCAGATCGGAAGAGCGTCGTGTAGGGAAAGAGTGTAGATCTCGGTGGTCGCCGT
>OARK01000205.1_pt1 | contig 13987 bp, 9 predicted proteins | sample 1475711 | NCBI WGS metagenome assembly OARK01 (sample SAMEA3360700, study PRJEB22359) | human gut metagenome | biome: ENVO:urban biome; feature: ENVO:human-associated habitat; material: ENVO:feces | place: Bangladesh | collected 2011 | reverse complement strand
GTATCGAGGACATCTGGCCTGATTATCCTTCAAAGGATGACTTCTTATGGAATGACGACGAATATTAAAAGTCGATGATAGGGCTGTTCTCTTACCAGGGGGCAGCCTTTTTCATCTTTCTGATGTCTCTCTTCCGACTATACCTTATTAATATATAATAATCCCGGCGATTTATAATATTTCGCCCGCTTTTACGTTATTACATTGTGTTAAGACGAATCATCATATTAGTTTTTTTGCTGACAGGAGTGCTCGTTTCCAGAGCACAGTATGATCCTTCCTTCAGTCATTATTTCGACATGGAACCATCCTACAATCCTGCGGCAGTGGGTAAGCAGGCAAAGCTCAACGTAACGGCTGCTTACGCATTGGATATGGCCGGATTCGAACATAATCCTAGAACCATGTATCTGGCAGCCGACCTGCCTTTCTATGCGCTGAAGAATTATCACGGCGTGGGTGCTACGATGATGAACGACCAGATAGGACTCTTCACCCATCAGCGACTCAACCTGCAGTATGCCTACAAGACCAAACTCTTCGGAGGAACGATGAGCGTGGGCCTGCAAGCCGGATTCCTCAGCGAGAGTTTCGACGGCAGCAAAGTGGATGCTGGAGAATCGGGCGACCCTGCACTCGCCACATCTGAAGTGAAGGGGAGCGGATTTGATGCGGGAGCCGGACTCTACTATCTGCATGGCAACTGGTATGTGGGACTTTCCGCACAGCATCTTACCTCTCCAACCATCGAGCTGGGAGAAACCAATGAGCTTAAGATTGACGCAACGTATTATTTGACTGGCGGATACAATATTAAGCTCCGAAATCCGTTTTTAACTATAAAGTCGTCTGCCCTCGTGAAGTATGACGGAACGGCATGGCGAGGCGACGTTACCGGGCGATTGGTTTACCAATACGACAAGCGTCTGCTCTATGGCGGCTTGACCTACAGTCCTGACAATTCCGTAACTTTCCTGGTGGGCGGTTCCTTCCATGGCGTCATTCTGGGTTACAGTTATGAATGGTACACCTCGAAGCTGAGCTTTGGCAACGGAAGCCATGAGCTTTACATCGGATACCAGATGGATCTGAACCTGGTAAAGAAAGGTAGAAACAAACATCAAAGTGTAAGAATACTCTAAGAAGAATATCAAGAATATGAACCGTAATATGAAGAAAAGTATAATGCTCCTCAGCTCGCTGGTGGCTCTCCTGACCCTCAGCGGTTGTTTCGGTGCCAAGTCTAGCTCGATGGCAGGCAGAGGCGGTGAGGTGGTTGGAGTTGGCGGAAGAAGTTTCGCCGAACCTGCCCCATACGGCATGGTGAAGGTGAACCGAGGATTCCTGAAGATGGGTCTGGAAACCCAGGATTCTTTGTGGGGACAGAAGACGCCTCGCAAGGATGTTTCCGTGGATGGCTTCTGGATGGATGATACGGAAATCACCAACTCAGAATACAAGCAGTTTATCGCCTATGTTCGCGATTCCATCCTCCGTACCCGTCTGGCAGACCCTGCCTATGGCGGCGACGAGACTTACATGATTACCGAGGATAAGAACGGCGACCCTGTAACTCCACAGATTAACTGGAAGAAGCAGTTGCCTAGAAAGCCAAACGAGGATGAGAAAAGAGCGATGGAAAGTCTCTATACTTCCAATCCTGTGACTGGCGAAAAGCTGATTGACTGGCGACAGCTGAACTACAAATACGAGATTTACGATTATACCGCTGCGGCACTCCGCAGAAACCGTCTGAACCCGCAGGAGCGCAACCTGAATACCGATGAGCAGGTGAATGCCAACGAGGTGGTGATGATTTCTAAGGATACTGCCTATGTGGATGATGAGGGACGAATCATCAGCGAAACCATCAACCGCCCGTTGAGCGGACCATGGGACTTCCTCAATACCTACATCGTGAATGTGTATCCAGACACCACCTGCTGGGTGAATGATTTCCGCAATTCAGACAACGAGGCTTACTTGAGAAGTTATTTCAGTAATCCGGCATACAATGATTATCCGGTGGTGGGCGTTACTTGGGAGCAGGCAAATGCTTTCTGCGCCTGGCGTACTGACTATTTGCTGAAAGGTCTGGGACCTGAAGCCCGATTCGTGCAGCGTTATCGCTTGCCTACTGAGGCAGAATGGGAGTATGCGGCAAGAGGCAAGAACCAGAACGAGTTCCCTTGGGAGAACCAGGACGTGAAGAACGGAGACGGATGCTTCTATGCCAACTTCAAGCCAGACCGCGGTAACTATACCAAGGACGGCAATCTGATAACCAGCAAGGTGGGCATCTACTCGCCAAACTCAAACGGACTTTATGATATGGCAGGTAACGTGGCAGAATGGACCAGTACCATCTATACCGAGGCTGGTGTGGATGCCATGAACGACCTGAACCCTGAGTTGAAATACAATGCAGCGAAGGAAGACCCTTACCGCTTGAAGAAGAAGAGCGTAAGAGGTGGTTCCTGGAAAGATCCGGAATCGTTCATCCGTTCGGCATGGCGCTCCTGGGAATACCAGAACCAGCCACGTTCGTATATCGGATTCCGCTGTGTGCGCAGTCTTGCCACCACATCGAGTGCAAAACAGAAACCATCAAAGAACAAGAATAGGAGATAATAAAAATGGGCGAATATAGTAAGTTTAACATCGTATATCATCTGCAGAAATGGATGGACAGTGTGCCTGGACAGACCTTTCTGAACTATGCTTATAGCTGGGGTGCATCTATCGTTATCCTGGGTGCCCTCTTTAAATTGACCCACTTGCCGGGAGCCAATTTCATGTTGTTTGCCGGTATGGGTACTGAGGCGTTCGTGTTCTTCCTTTCAGCCTTCGACCGTCCTTTTGACAAGACAGCCGATGGCAGAGATATTCCTACTCATGTTACTGAGGAATACTTGGAGACTGGAAAGGTTACTTATGGGGAGGCTGAAGAAGCAGCGGCATCTGCTGCAGGTCAGACCATCATCATCGGCGGCGGAAGCTTTAGCGGAGGTGCTGGTGTATCTGCATCTTCTTCTTCTTCTGTTCCTGGAAGCGAGAGCGAAGGCGCTGAGCAGATTGACGAGAGTGTTGCAGCGACCGTAGCTCCAGGAGCAGGATTCTCGGAGAATGGTGAAGCCGTAGCCGGTGCCATTATGACTGGTGGTTCTGTGGCCGGTGGCTCTGTTGCAGGCGGTAATGCCGCTTGGGTAGCTGGTCAGCAGGGTGTTACCCCAGAGATGGCTGATGCACAGAACAATTATGTTGAGGAATTGAAGAAGCTTGTTGAAACCCTTGAAAAGGTGAATGAGCAGAGTACCCGTTTGACCCGTGACAGCGAGGAGATGGAGAACCTGAACCGTACGCTCACAGGTATCAGCAAGGTTTATGAGATGCAGTTGAAGGGTGCCAGCCAGCAGATTGGAACTATTGACCAGATCAACGAGCAGAGCCGCAAGATGGCCCAGCAGATTGAGCAGTTGAACAAGATTTACGCACGTATGATAGAGGCGATGACCGTAAACATGCGTGCTGCAGCTCCTCAGGTAAAGAGTGAAGAGTAAAGAAAAGTATTGAATTTAGCAAATTAATATAAATGGCTATAAAGAAAAGACCCGTTTCACCACGCCAGAAGATGATTAACCTGATGTACGTCGTCCTGATGGCTATGCTTGCGTTGAACGTCTCTACGGAGGTGCTCGACGGATTCTCTATTGTGGAAGACAGTCTGAATCGAACCACAGCCAACTCTTCCGCAGAGAACAATGCAATCTATAGTGACTTTGCCGATCAGATGAAGCAAAACCCTACCAAGGTGAGGGAATGGTTCGAGAAGGCTAAGCAGGTAAAGGACATGAGTGATGCGCTCTATAACTTTGCACAGGAACTGAAGGTTGCTATCGTAAAGGAGGCTGACGGCAAGGATGGCGACGTGAGCAATATCAAGAACAAGGAAAACCTGGAGGCTGCCGGCATCGTGATGCTTGCACCGGGTACGGGCAAGGGAAAGAAACTCTATAGGGAGCTGAATCGCTACCGCGACCGCATCCTGGAGCTGGTGACCGATGAGCATCAGAAGAAAATCATCGCCAGCAACTTCTCTACCCAGGTGCCTAAGAGCGAGAAATATCTGGGTAAGAATTGGCAGGAATACATGTTTGAGAATATGCCGGTGGCTGCTGCCGTAACCCTGCTCTCGAAGATTCAGAGCGATGTGCGCTATGCTGAGGGAGAAGTGCTGCACAACCTGGTGGCGAATATCGACATGAAGGATATCCGTGTGAACAAACTCGATGCCTTCGTGATTCCTGAGAAGACTACGCTTTATCCGGGCGAAAGATTCAATGCCAACATCGTGATGGCTGCCGTGGATACTACCCAGCAGCCGGAAATCTACGTGAATGGCATGAGAGTGAACAGCGCCCGTGGACAGTATAGTTTCACGGCAGGTGGAGTGGGAGAGCATCAGTTCTCCGGCTACATTCTGATGAACAATGCCAAGGGCGATGTGATGAAGCGCAACTTCATCCAGAAATATAGCGTGATTCCGGCACCTAATACGGCAACAGTGGCGGCAGACCTGATGAACGTGCTTTATGCAGGTTTTCAGAATCCTATCAGTATCAGTGTGCCGGGCGTGCCAGCCAATGCCGTCTCTGCATCGATGACTGGCGGTTCGTTCGTATCGAAGGGCAACGGTCATTTCGTGGCAACCCCAGCGGCTGTGGGCAAGGATGTAACCATCCGTGTAACGGCACGCGACAAGGGGCAGACCCGCACGATGCCTCCATTCGTATTCCATGTAAGAAAGTTGCCAGATCCAACGGCTTACCTGGCATTGGGAACCACCCGTTTCCGTGGCGGCGGTCTGGCGAAGGCATCCCTGATGGGTGCCACAGGCATCCATGCAGCCATCGACGACGGATTGCTGGATATACCTTTCAAGGTGTTGAGTTTCGAGACCGTCTTCTTCGACAACATGGGTAACGCCATCCCATTGGCATCAGCAGGCTCCAACTTCTCCGACCGTCAGAGAAACGAGTTCAGAAAGCTTTCTCGCAGTCGCCGTTTCTATATCTCGCATATCAAGGCTGTGGGACCGGATGGCATCACCAGAAATCTGCCTACTGCGATGGAAGTAATCGTGAAATAAATTAGTAAAATTTCAAAGTTCAAAATAATGAAAAAGATATTGTTCATATTCATGCTCTTGGGAATGGTGCAGGGCATCGTGGCACAACCTCAGGCACGCCGTCAGCAGGCGGCAAAGGAGGCGGCTGCGAAGAAATCGAATGCCGGCAACATTACCACCCGTGCACAAATCTCTTTCCCTACTGCTGCTCCTATGGAGGAGGACGTGGTATGGAGAAGAGACATCTATCGTGAGCTGAGTCTTACCGATAATGCCAATGCCGGACTGTATTATCCTGTGGAGCCTATGGGCAACCAGATGAACCTCTTTACCAACATCTTCAGATTGATGATGACCGGTAAGGTGGCGGTGTTCCAATATCGTCTGGATGGTAACGAGAGTTTTACGGCAGCAGACAGGGTAGACCCGAAGTCTTTCCTGGACAACTATCATATCTATTATGAAAAGAAGGCAAACGGAAGAATCTCGCTCGACAACAGCGACATTCCTTCCAGAGAAGTGAAGGCATATTATATTAAGGAGTCAACCTATTTCGACCAGCGAACTTCCACCTTCCATACCAAGGTGTTGGCGCTTTGTCCTATCATGACCCGTGATGATGACTTCGGCGATGGCGGAACCAAGTATCCGCTTTTCTGGGTGCGCTACGACGACCTGGCTCCTTATCTTGCCAAGCAGCAGATAATGACCAGCAATCTGAACAATGCGGCGGTGATGAGTGTGGATGATTACTTTGTGAGAAATCAGTATAAAGGAAAAATCTACAAGACCAACAATATGTTGGGACAAACCTTGGCGCAGTATTGCCACTCCGATTCGGCTCTGGTAAAGGAGCAGAAGCGAATTGAGGGCGAACTGGCTACCTTTGAGAAGAATCTCTGGGGAAACCAGGAGAAGAAGGATTCGCTCGACAGTATTGCCAAGGCGGACAAGAACGTAAAGGGCAAGGTGAAGAAGGAGAAGAAGAGCAATCGCCGTGGCGGTTCATCTTCCAGCAAGCAGGCTAAGGTAAGGGAGAAGCGCAGCAACAGCAGTTCTTCTTCAGCATCCAGCGGTTCGGCACGAGTAACCGTGCGCCGTCAGAGACATTAGAAGATGAATCACAACGTGTGTGATATGTGTGATAATAGAAAATAGAATTTTAATTTTAAAAGGTAGAAAAAATGAAGAAGATTTTATCTCTTGTATTTTTGGTAGCGGCAATGATGTTTGCTACTAGCGCTAACGCCCAGGTAAAGTTCGGTTTGAAGGGCGGTTTGAATGTGACAAGTATGTCGTTTAGCGAGGATGTATTCGATGCTTCCAACAAGACAGGTTTCTTTGTAGGTCCTATGGTTAAGTTCACTGTGCCTATCGTGGGCTTGAGCTTTGATGCTGCAGCCTTGTACGACCAGAAGGAGGCTGACGTTAAGTATGCCGATACTGATGGTGAACTGGGTAAAGTCAACGTGAAGCAGCAGTCTATCAACATCCCTGTGAACGTGCGTTATGGCTTCGGCTTGAGCAGTTTGGCAAATGCCTTTGTTTTTGCTGGTCCACAGTGGGGTATCAATGTAGGTGACAAGAGCTTCAAGTGGAATGAGACAAGCAGCTATTCTCTGAAGAAGTCAAACTTCAGCGTAAACGTAGGTGCTGGTGTTACCCTGTTGAGCCATCTTCAGATTTCAGCCAACTATAACATCGCTTGTGGCAAGTCGGCTGATGCCAGCCTTGTCAAGGCTGCCGAGGCACTTACCAATGCAGGCAAGGACAAGAGCCGCAACAACTCTTGGCAGATTGCCTTGGGTTACTGGTTCTAATGAGAAGTTAGACAGTACACTTCACAAGTTTATACATTAAAATATATAAAAGCAGGTACCCCTAGTTGGGTATCTGCTTTTTTTTTGCTATCTTTGCAGAACATTAGATCGTAAAAAGAAAAGGAGAACGTTATAACATGAGATACGTAGATGTGATATTGCCCCTTCCGCTCGACGGAACCTTTACCTATTCTATCCCCGAAGGGATGGAAGAGAAGGTTGTGCCCAACATGCGCGTGCTTGTTCCATTGGGCAAGAGCAAGAAGTATATCGCGATGGTTGTTGATGTGCATTCGGAAAAGCCGGAATTCACCTGCAAGCCCATCGAGGCGGTGCTCGACGAATATCCGTCGCTCCTTCCCCAGCAGATGCGTCTCTGGCAATGGATCAGCGAATACTACATGGCTCCCCTGGGCGATGTGTTTGGTGCTGCCATGCCATCGGGCATGAAATCTACGGAGAAATTCAAACCCAAGATGGAACTTTACGTGGAGCTGGCTAGCAGTTATCGCAATGAACAGGCTCTGCACGTGGCACTCAATATGGTGCAGCGTGCCCTGAAGCAATCGAAGACCTTAACCACCTTCCTTGCCCTTTCCCACTGGGACAGTCTGGAGGGTGATACGCCCAGGGAGGGCATCAAGAAGGTGACCAAGGAGGAACTGATGAACGAGGCACGATGCACGGCAGCAGCCGTCAAGGCACTTATCGACCGAGGAATCCTCTTTACCTATGAACTGGAGGTGGGCAGACTGAACACTTCGGGCGAATCGCATTTCGAACTCATCAAACCGCTTTCCGAAGCCCAGCAGGATGCCTACAATCAGATACTCCTGAAGATGATGAATAAGAACGTGGTGCTTCTGCATGGTGTGACTTCGAGTGGAAAGACTGAAATCTACATCCATCTTATCAGGAAAGCCATCGAGGAACATAAGCAGGTGCTTTATCTGCTGCCCGAAATCGCCCTCACCGTTCAGATTATGGAGCGACTGCACAAGGTGTTTGGCGACCGGCTCGGCATCTTCCATTCTAAATACAGTGATGCGGAGCGTGTGGAAATCTGGCAGAAGCAGCTATCGGGACATCCTTATGATGTAATCCTGGGAGCGAGAAGTGCCGTTTTCCTGCCTTTCCAGAAACTGGGACTCGTCATCATCGACGAGGAGCACGAGAACTCTTTCAAGCAGCAGGACCCATCGCCACGCTATCATGCCCGAAGTGCCGCCATCGTACTTGCCAGCATGTATCCAGAGGCAAAGGTGCTGCTGGGAACGGCTACGCCATCGATGGAGAGTTATTACAATGCCCAGCAGGGCAAGTATGGACTGGTGGAACTGAAGACGAGATTCAAGGGCATCCAATTGCCGGAGATTCAGGTGGTGGATGTGAAGGACCTTCGCCATAGAAAGATGATGACGGGGGCTTATTCGCCACAGTTGCTGGCAGCGGTGAGGGAGGCGTTGAAGAATGGTGAGCAAGCCATTCTCTTCCAAAACCGAAGGGGATTTGCACCGATGATAGAGTGCAAGGTGTGCGGATGGGTTCCGAAATGCAAGAACTGTGATGTTTCGCTCACCCTGCATAAGAGCATCAACCTGCTGACCTGCCATTACTGCGGATTCACCTATCCCGTGCCTACGGTATGCCCTAATTGCGGTAGTACGGAACTGATGGGACGAGGCATCGGAACGGAACGCATAGAAGACCAGATAGCCGAGATTTTCCCTGAGGCACGTATCGCCCGCATGGATCTGGATACCACCCGTACGCGCAATGCCTACGAGCGACTGATCAGCGATTTCTCATCGGGAAAGACCAATCTTCTGATAGGTACGCAGATGATATCCAAAGGTCTAGACTTTGACAAAGTGAGGGTTGTGGGTATTCTGAATGCCGACTCGATGCTGAACTATCCTGACTTCAGAGCCTACGAGCATGCCTTCATGATGATGGCGCAGGTGAGCGGAAGAGCCGGAAGAAAGGGCAAGCGGGGACTCGTGATTCTGCAGACCAAGAATCCTACGCTTCCTATCATCAGTCAGGTGGTGCACAATGATTACGAAGCCCTCTTCAAGGGCATCCTGGAAGAGAGAAGAATGTTTCATTATCCACCGTTCTTCCATCTTATCAACGTGTTCCTGAAACATAAGAACGAGAAGGTTTGCCAGCAGGCAAGTCTGGAGCTCGGCAAGACGCTGAGAAGCTGGTTTGGCGAAAGAGTGCTCGGACCGGATAAGCCGGCTGTGGCTAGGGTGAAGACAATGAATATCCGCAAGATTGTCATCAAGCTGGAGAATGGTATCGACCAGAAGAAGGTGCGCGAATATCTGAAGTATGCCCAGCAGATGATGGCAAAAGATCCGAGGTATGGAGCTTTGCAGATATATTATGATGTGGATCCGCAATAATCAGACAGACGATTGCTGCTACAAAATAAAAAAATGGCTATCCCAATCGAAGGAAAGGGATAGCCTTTTTTGCATGTTTGTAGTTATGAATTGATCTATTATGTTTAGGAAACATAAGTCTAATTCTACTTTTTTCAACCTCTTCTTTAGAAGTTGATGTCGAGACCTACCGCAAACACATTGTTGTTACGGGTGTAGTCAGAGGTGTAGTTGATGCTCTTGTCTGCACTGAGCTGAACATTCTCTGAGGTCTTCTTATGCTGATAGAATGTGTGGAAGTAAGCCACGTTCAAATCCATCTTCTTGTTGATATGGTAAACACCACCGACGGCAGCAGAGTTAGAACCAACAACGAATGACTTGTCATCCATATACTCATCGCTCAAGCCATAGTTGGTGTTCTGCCAACCTGTACTCAAGGTAATCTTCTTGTTGACATCCACCTCAACACCTGCGTTGTACTCCAAGGTACCACGGTCCAATTTCTCCTGACGATTGTTGTATGATGTAGCGTGCTTGTCGTCGAACCAGTGGAAACCTACGTTTACGCGTACGGCATTTACAGGGCTGTAACCTACACCAAGTGCCAGGTATGCAGGAATATCGCCTGCAATCTTCTTACCATCTGCGTATTCGCCGATAGCCTTATCAAGCTTGGTGTCGAACTGGGTCTTCAACTGACCCATTGCTCCCTGGATGGTGGCGTTATTCAAGATAGCATCAGCAGCCTGCTCAGGTACACCGCCTGCGATGTAAGCATTGCGGAGGTTGTCAGGAAGGTTACCGATACTAGGCACCTGGTTTACTGACTTGTTCTTCAAGCGAATGCGAGTCTTGAACTCGTATTTAGCAGCGAAGTTCCACTTGCCAGTCTTGAAATCCACACCAATAATAGGGGTGAAGCCCACACCGCTCTGGTCACAGCTCAACTCAATGTTGGCAGCTGTTTCCTTGGTTGGGTCGAGCACCTTATAGAGAGGCATGTTGCCAACCTTGATATCTTCTACATATCCGTAGTAGTTAGTAGATGCATAGATACCACGTACACCTGCGAATGCGCTGAAGTTGTCGTTGAACTTATAAGCGGCACCCAGAGAGAGGCCATAGTAGTACTGGCGACCGTGCATATAGCTGTTGTAGCTATATTTGCCTTCCTTTCCGAAGTTCTTATCGCTGGTGAAAACGGCAGGAATACCATACTGCGCTGCAACCTGATCAACAGCACCTGCTAACTGGCAGGCAGCCAAGGCAGTTTCGGCAACAATCTTCTCGAAAGAGCCCAATCCATCATCGAAGGTACACTTTCCGCCGCCACCTGTAAGGGCGAAGCCAGCCTGAAGAGACCATCTGCCTTTATTGTAGGCATACTGGAAAGAAGGGATGACAGGCGCAAACGCCTTACCCTTGAACTCGCGTGGAGTAATAGGATTGTTCACATTGTTAGTGAACAAAGGATAATCATTTTCAATGCTACGTGTCTGGTAAGCCAACTGCCAGTTGATGGCAAGATGCTTTCCTTCACCCATGAATACAACGCCGGCAGGATTGTAGTAAACGCCGTCAATACCGATAGAAGCCTCACGGCTCATCATTCTGTTGAATGCAACATGCTGGTTGGTATTAGTGAGCAAACCACCTGCAAAAGAAGGTGCTGCACAAGCCATCGCAATGGCTAAACTAACTAATTTTACTTTCTTCATTTTAATAATATTAAATAAAAACGTCCGCAAAGGTAATTATAATGTTCTATTTCTCTATTAAAACGGGAGTTTATTTAAAATATATTAACGCAAAAACTCCTTTTTCTTGCACAGTTCTACAAGATTGTGCAAGAAAAAGGAGTTTTTAAGATGCAAAAAGGCAAGGCTAAGTGCTTAGCTTTCCGCCTTTTCTATCATTTTTTCCTCGTTTTGAGCTTCCTCCTGTTCAGGAGTGTCACTCTTTGCATTTTTCTCAGCCTTCGTATTCATGTGAGGGTAAGAGATGCGGGTATGATAGATGGCCTTGAGTCGCTCAGTCAATACAAGCTTGGCGAGGGCGATGTCGCGGAAGGTGATAGGACATTCCTTGAAGAAGCCCTCTGCCACCTGTCCGTCGATGAGTTTGTTTACCAGGTTGCTGATGCTCTCTTCTGTGTATTCATTGAGCGAGCGGGAAGCTGCTTCCACGGTATCAGCCATCATCAGAATGGCCTGTTCGCGGGTGAATGGGTTCTGTCCCGGATACTGGAATAGTGATTTGTCCACCACCTCAGTAGGGTGCTCATTGCAATAATTTACATAGAAATACTTGGTCAGGCCTGTGCCGTGATGGGTGGTGATGAAATCCTTGATGATGCCCGGAAGTCCCACCTTTTCTGCCATCTTCAGACCCTCGGTTACGTGGCTGATGATGATCTGGGCACTCTCCAGGTCGCTTAACTGGTCGTGTGGATTCACGCCCGCCTGGTTCTCCGTGAAGAACACTGGGTTGGTCATCTTTCCGATGTCGTGATAGAGTGCGCCCGTACGTACCAGCAGACTGTTGGCACCGATGCGGTTGGCAATCTCTGCTGCCAGGTTACCCACCGTGATGGAATGCTGGAAGGTGCCCGGTGCAATCTCGCTCAGGTTGCGGAGCAATCCCTTGTTGGTGTTAGACAGCTCGAAGAGGGTGACATTAGAGGTGAATCCGAATGTCTTCTCGATGATATACATGAGCGGATAGGACAGCAGCAGGAAGATGCCATTCACGGTGAAATAGGTGTACATGCTGCGGTCGATGTTGAACACCTGGTTGTCCTGCATCAGCTGGAGTGCGAGATAGACTATGCCGCTGCTCAGGGTGACCAGCAGGGCTGTGATGAATATCTGCGAACGCTTGGAAAGTTCACGCAGGCTGTAGATGGCAACCAGACCTGATGCCAGCTGTACGATGATAAACTCGTACTGGTATTTCACCGCAGCCGCACAGATGAGGATCATCGTGACATGGGTGATGAATGCCGTTCGGGAATCCATGAACACGCGCACAAAGATAGGGGCCATGGCGAATGGGATGATGTAGACGCTGAAGAAATTGTGCTTCATGATGAGTGACACGAAGATAGGGAACAGCGTAATCATTGCATAGAGCATGGTGATGCTGCGAGGCTTGTCGAAGTAATCCTTGCGGAACAGCGTGAGATAGCTGGTGAACATGATGACGAGGAGGAAGATAAAAAGTACCTGGCCGATGATGGTGGTGGTAAGTTCATCCTCGGTGGAACTGCGGCGCTTCGTCTCTTTTTCAAAGGATGTGAGCACCCGATAGTTGGAAGGGGTGATGACTTCACCACGGTCGATGATTTTCTGACCGCTCATCACCATACCGCTTGCCAGCGGAATGCTGCTCAGCAAATCGGTCTTCTCCGTCTCCGAGCGTTCCTTGTCGTATATCAGGTTAGGCTCCACGTAGTCGTTCAGGTTGCAGCGTGATAGAATCTGTCGCTGTTCGGCAATCTGCTGGTTGAAGAAAATGCGTTCGTATGCAGCAATGGTAGAGTAGAACGTACCGATGGGTACGCTCTTTACGTTCTTGCCGCTGATGATGCGGATCATGCTTGTGGAATCCTTGTAGATGCGATTGTACTCGGGGGTACTTACGATTCCCGTCTGGTAAACATGATGCAGCTGCTGGGCAACAAGCCCCACAAATTCCTTCGGCAATCCCGGGATGCCCTGGCTGAAGTCGTGGAGGAATCGCTTAACCTGTTCGTCACCCACGGTGGTGTTCACCGTATAGTAAGGTTGGAACTGCTTGAGCAGCGAATCCTGTTCGTGCTTGATCGACTCGTCAGTCTTGTAGATAGGGAAGTCGAAGGTGGCAATGACAGAACCATACATCCACGGTTTGCCTACATCGTAGCGGAACTGTCTGCCTTCATTGCGTGGCAGGAACCATACAATGATGGAAACGGTGAAGAGGATGAGGACGACCTTGGTGATGAAGTTGCGCCAGAAGTTCTCCTCCGGATTGTTAAATATGCTCATATTGTATCGCTTTGTTTAGTCGTGAATACTCTTGTTGTCTAACTTCTGATATGGGGCGAAATAGCTGCTCATTTTCCTCTGTTTTGAGCAAAAAAGCCACTTTTCTACGATTAATTCCCATTCACAGTGCGAAAATACGAAAAAAAACTATTATAATCGCAAAAAAAGATGTAAATTTGCAGAAAAATTTAAAATTAGCTATAAAATAAGACATGACAGATAGAAAAGTAAGAGTGCGTTTTGCCCCAAGTCCAACGGGTGCATTGCATATCGGTGGTGTTCGTACTGCCCTTTATAATTATTTGTTTGCCCGCCAGCATGGTGGTGAACTCGTGTTCCGTATCGAGGATACTGACTCTCATCGTTTCGTTCCTGGAGCCGAGGAATACATCCTGGAATCCTTCAAGTGGCTGGGCATCCAGTTTGACGAGGGTGTGAGCTTCGGTGGTGAGCATGGTCCTTACCGCCAGAGCGAGCGTCGCGACATCTATAAGAAGTATGTGCAGCAGCTTTTGGACAATGGCAAGGCTTACATCGCTTTCGATACTCCTGAGGAGTTGGAGGCTAAGCGTGCCGAAATTCAGAACTTCCAGTATGATGCTCATACCCGTATGCAGA
>OARK01000196.1_pt1 | contig 14196 bp, 9 predicted proteins | sample 1475711 | NCBI WGS metagenome assembly OARK01 (sample SAMEA3360700, study PRJEB22359) | human gut metagenome | biome: ENVO:urban biome; feature: ENVO:human-associated habitat; material: ENVO:feces | place: Bangladesh | collected 2011 | reverse complement strand
AGGTATGTCTTACCTGTTCCCGTTGGCATTTGTGCCATCACGGACCGATGAAGGCTCAACGCCTTCTCAATCCGTTCCTTCATATCCTCTTGGTAATCAAATAACTTTATTTCCTTCATTATTTAAGGGTCTCATTGACTTTACTCCAGTCTTTATTCATCAAATCCTCGATGATGCTATGAATCTTCAAGGCATATTTTGTTCTAGGATGATTGCCATACTGTGTTCCTCTCAGAATACCTTCATAGAAGATGGTTACGATGATTTCAGTCTGCTTTCTGAACGCCGTATATTCATATTCATCATATTTCTTGTTGTGCCAATAGTAGGAACTTGCCCAATACCGCTGTCTCTCCATCATCCGCTTGCGCTGCTCATCATTTTTGATGCGCACCAACTTCTCATAGCTCACCATCGTCTCAATCTCCCTGAACTCAGGAGTATTCATCACCTCAGCCTTCAGATGCTTCTTGATGAGTTTCTCCAAGTAATGCCGCCATACCTCTTTGTTCTCTTCGGTAACAAAAGATGGACATTGCTCTCCGTAGCATGTCTTCCAGGTGAATGGCTCAATGTCTAGATGACAGAGGAAGGATTTATGTTGTGGAGTATTATTTTGCTTCATAATGCATGTTTATTATAATGATTTTTGACTATTCACTTAATCAAATGATTCCAATTTGTTCTAAAATATCCTTTGTAAATTTTGACAGGGGGCGTTTATCCAATTGATTATCAGCGATGTAGACACCCCAAATCAAATTGTTGATGTATTCCTTTGTATACCCTGCACCTTGAAAAGATTGAATAACTCCATCATAATAGTTATCATTATATGCTTGTGCCTTCATTACAATATCCTTTGCGATATCATCATGCTGCTGATAAAGTTCTTCCAAAAGGAACTGTGACTTGTTAAGATTATCATCACTATTTGACAATGAGACCTTTAATTCTGATGAAGGATGTACCCAAGATAAATCACTTTTTCCATTTGAAAGAATAAATTTTTGATCAGCAGGAAATGCTTCTTGATAAGGATTGAAGCTTATCAACCGTTCGCCTTTTAATTTGTTGCATACTGGGCATGAAGGTATCAAATTATAAAAGCATAGAGCAAACATTGGAAATTTCTTCTTTGGAAGATAATGATCAAACGTTGCTCTCACTTTTGGACTTTCACTTCGAGATACAGTAAAAATATAGTTGCGATTGCAATATGGACATACTCTGATATTCAATTTTTCAACTAACCAATAGCCTATAGTCTTATCTGTTTTAATTTTTGCTTGAAAGAACTCTTCATAGAGTTTGGACATTAAAGAAATAAAACTTTTAATGTACTTTCCCTTGTGCTTTTTGAACACTATCCATGATTTCAATTTTTCGGGAGAAGCTAAAACAAAACAATGATCTTTTAGAGCAACTTCCATCTTACTACAAAGAAAATTATAGCATTTTAACTGTATATCATCTAAAGGCAGGCTAAAAGTAGCTTTCCATTTATCAAAATTTCCTTTATCAAATAGCCATGTATACAAATCCTGAAAGTATTCTTCAGATATGATATTCAAGTCAACCCTATCTATTTTTATCATCTATCATCCTCCTCAATTCTTTTATTTGCTCTTCAAGCATTTTTATACGTAGAGAATTATCTCCAACCAAGTCATGATATAATTTAAGTAATTGACCACGTATGTAAGGTTCGCCAACTAAGAGTATTTCCTGATACATTTCTTCTGTTACTTCGCCTTTGTGCAACTTTCCAAACAGCTGATTAATCTTATCCTTTGCAAATGTGCCCATTGTTACACCTTCTAGAAGAAAGCCATGTTGCAATAAGGCATGAATATTTGCTCCAAAGGTATTTTCCTGCATATGTTCTATGGGTTCACCATCTTCCAAAAATATCACATTGCTTCTAGGTATATCTGATAAGATAAAAGGCGAATGAGTAACGAAACAGATATTGATCCCTTTTATGTGACTTAGCCCTAATGCAGCTATTTGCTCCAAAAGAAATTTAATAAAACCCTGTTGGTAAGCAGGATGAAAATACAACTCTATTTCCTCAAAAATAAGATTTACATAACGATATTGGATGTTACCACTAGCAATTGAATCTAAATTTCGCAAGTTGTACAGTACAGAACTTAAGCAATATAAACGTTGCCTTTCACCAGAACTCAAATACTGACTTGGGAATTTTTTATTAGCCCGTTTCACAAGAATATCCCAATTAAAAATCGGGGGTGGCAACAATTCTATCAGATCCAATCCATATTCATTGCATAAAGGGAAAATCGATCTATAATAATCATCAAATGAAGGTTCCACGCCAGAATCATCTTGAAAAGCATTGCATAAAATTGAATTATTTCTGTTGTAAAGCATGAAATAAAGAGTTTGACGCAATTTTAATGTAATATGACTTTTTTCATTGATAATGTCATCTAACAAAGTTTGAAACGGTCTTTTCTCAGTATTTGTATCTTCACCTAATAACCATTTATGCAAATCTTCTATACGATAATGAAGCAAAGGATCCTTTCCCCAAACATTCAATATGCTATATTTGTATAGATGTCTGTAAGATTGAAAAATATCTGCAGTTTTCTCCACCAAATAAGAATAGGCTGTATTCAATATATTTCCTTCTATATCAGACTTATTCTTAATAGATACTTTTTTACCTAAATGAAATTTACCATTTCTAAATATATTTTGCCAAACTTGGTCTATGACGGCTATTTCCATCAGTTTTTCCATTTGAACATAAGTGACATGGTTAAGGAAATCATAAACTTCTAGACCTGCTTCATCTTTATTAATCCATCCAGCATTTTGATACAATGCCAAAAAGCCTCGTAAGTCAACTAAACCATTTTGATTAGTTTTTTTTGCAATATCCACCAAATATGGATAGTTGGTTGTTAAATACTTGACGTTATTTACAAAACGCTCAACAGTAGCCTGTTCAAATTGATGCTCAGAATTATTAAGTTCAACTCTACTCTTAACTACTTTACAGAATTGTTCAAATCCACCAAAAAGCTTTGAATAAGTATTTTTATGGAGAGAAAACGAATCTGCGTAGCAATTATCATTGATATTCCTAATTCCTTCTCCATTAATATCTTGCATACAAAGTATCATCAGACGTTGTCTTGTAAGATGTGCCTCCATATTAATATCTATCACACCACATTTTCTGAAAGGATTTAGAACTATAGGCGTTTGATAGCCATCATTTCTATGAAAAATAGAATCTATCCAGCTAGAGTGATGCAATGCTTCACAGAAATCAAAGGTATTGTATGAATAAATGGAATAGTTGGTGACATCCGTATAAAATAATATATCAGCAAAGTTTTGTCTAAAAGCCTTATCAACAGGAATACAGCTGTTACGCCCCATCTGAAAAGACACCTTATAGTCCTCGCATTTAAAACAACACACATGATTATCAATAGAAAAGAAAAGCTCCGCTCTAAGCCCTTCCACCCACATCAACGAGTCTTGGATATCTTTATAAGCTGAATATGCTACATTATTTAGTATACGAACAACCAGTTCTATCAAACTACTCTTACCATCGCCGTTTTTGCCGACAATAGCAGAAATTGAGATGCTTGGAGATGTTTCAGCCACACGAAAGAAATCATCTGGAACAGAAGCTACACTTTTCTGTTGTAACCATTTCCCATCTTGTGTAACCTCAAAGTCTTTATAAAAGATATACCATCTATTCACATATAAAACTTTCCTAATACGATTATTACACCTAGGGAGGATCTTAACTGCAAGTATTTTAAAATCTGCCATAACAATTATTAGTTTTCACCAGTTTTAATGAGTTTTATTGTCTCATTACCAGGCATATAATTATCTTCAACTCTAACTTTTTGTATAATGTATCCACTAACCGGCTTATGCGTTCATTCCTTATTAGACACTAATGATTTCATAAATATATCATCCTCAATCCGATATATAATCTTTTAGTAAATCTTATCTTCAATTACTTTGCCCCTTTCATAAAGTTTCAAAAACTTCGAATTGAAAAGACTCGCAGGCATCTTACGTTTTAACAATTCATAGAAATTCTTGTCATGAGTAGTCAAAATAATTTGCTTTTTATTTATAAAAGCCAAGTTCCTCAACAAATCAATCAATGATAAGATATTTATATCATCGAGAGATTGAATAGGATCATCTATAAAAATACAGTCTACAGGTTCCCTCTTGTCATTCTTTGCATGCAATGCTTTTGCCAAAAAGATACAAAATGACAAGATGTTAATTTGCGCTGTACTAAAGTATAAGTTAGGAACAATCGGCTTCATATCCTTATCATTTTGTCTCATTAGAATACTCAGCTTTGGTCTTATATTATCGAAATTACATGAAAACTTTATTTTTTTATAATCAGGGTGTGGATCTATTGTATTATAAAGTCGATTAATCAAATCTAAATCAAAAAAATTATTAACATAGTCATTAATATAATTCTCTAATGATACATTTTCATTTGAACAACACTCCAACTCACTTTCCAAAGTACCGAGCACCTTCTTTAATTTATTTTTTTCATCTAGATTTTCCTGATACTCCATATATTTTATGGATTTCACCATTAAGTCTTTCAAGATTTCAAGTTCTTTTATGTTTCCAGTTATAGACAACTTTGACTTCGCATTACGCTGTTGAGCTTCATTAACCGCCACTTTCACCATCTTGATATCAAGACTTTGTTCTATTTGCAGAGGATCCAATTCATGCACCTCACACTGAGTATTCAGATAAGACAATGTTTTAGAAACATTAGCCTTCATATCCTCTATCTCTGACTCCGTTTGTTTTTTAAATTCCACATTATGGTCGATTTGATCCTCCGATATTCCCTCAACCTCCAGTTCTTGGATAGAATCTTTTAAGCCTGAAGCTTGAATATCTAGTTTCTTTATTTCTTCAGAAACCACCTCCAGTCTATCTTTCCATTGTATTGATGAAAAAGAAGGACTACGTAAATCTTGCTTTAACTTTTCAGAAAGATTCAAATACTCTGGATTTGTTAACAATGCAGAGTATTGGACAAACAAAACATCTTTGGATTTCTGTTTATTTTCAATAGCCTCAAGCACCGTATTTTTCTCTTTCTCCTTTTTTCTTATAGACTCATCGATGTCTTTAAATTCTATTTCTTTGCTTGATTTGTACTCCATATAAGCAAGGCGGAGTTGTTCCAAAGAAAAATCCTTAAACTCCAAAGACAAATTCTGTATAGCCTCCTTTTGGGTTTCTATTTGTAAATTTAACTGTCCTTGAGCTCTTTCTTTCTCAACAATAATGTCTTTAAGCTGAGAGATGAGCCTATTACATTTTTCAACTTTATTGGAGATAACACCAAGAAGCTTAGTTTGGGTATTCTGAATTTCTCGAGACAAATTTTGAATTTCATCAACGATACGTTGCTTTTGTCCAATAAGATTCTTTATAGAATCATCTAGGATATTATTTGCTTCTATTCGTTGTAATAATTCCTCCTGTGATTTATAATCATAGCCACAGACAGGACATACTCCATTTTTTAGGACACTATTTACATTTTGGACATCGATAATTAATTTTCTTACTACATCTTGATAGTCCTTTTGACCACTGATTAGCCCTTCTATCTCAGCCAATTCTCCTTTCTGTTGCTTTCGCCTTTCCACATTATTTTTCAAACCTGCAACCGTATCTGAGAAGAAGTCATCAGACATTAAGACAAAGTCTAAATCATTAACTTTCTGCCCATAGGAAGACAAAGTAATACATCTAGAAGAAAGCTTGGTAATCCTATTTCGTGTATTATCAATCTCTTTTATTATGGTTCGCATTTTTTTGTCTTTAGCAGCAATACTCTGTAACTCGCTCTGATATCTCGCATAGTCATTATGAAGAGAAGAAAGTTTGGTTTCAATAGATTTCAATTCCCCCATCACAGATTGGTGCTTTTTTGTTCCCTGCAATATCTCATTACAGAGAGTTGCCTCTTTTCCCTTCAATATTTTTATTTCTTCTTCTATTGTTTTTTGCTTTGTCTCATTTTCAACCAAGGCAAGGGTATTATCATGAAGGGATATTAAATGATTTAATCCAAATTTCAATTCATCATTTTCTGTATTATAAGGCATTCTAATCTTAAATAACGAAGACAATTCTTTTCGCAACTGCTTAAGTTTATATTGCTTTTTCAGTTCTTCATTCACTTTTTTGAGTTCGTTTTTCTCATTTTTTATACGTATCAGCTCAATACTGAGTTGAGATAAAGACAGACTATCAGACTTTCCTTCAAGCGAATCATCAAGATGTTGTATAATAGAATCTAACTTTTCCTGATTTTTCAAAAGAGAAACTATTTTGTTGTCAATAATAACTATAGATTCATTCAAATTGTTTTTTGTAAGTTCACTTAGACTAGAAAAAACAATATTCTGTTCTTCTAACTTAGCAAGTTGCTTATCAAATTCTTTTTTTACATTACTAACAACAGTTTCAGATAAAAGTTCATTCAAGTCCTCGACTCTTTTTTCTGTTTTATCTTTCTCTGCATTTAAAGCGTTGATCTTCTGTTTCAACTTCAACTTATAACTTACAATATCGTCGCCATCGTAAAAATATTTGAAAAATATTTCATATCGCTCTTCTGGATCAGTTGCAGAAACAAATTCACTAAACCAATCTTGAGACAAGATGACACTACGAAAATATTCATTCTTTAAATTATTCTTGCGACTAAATAAATTTTCATCCTTATCTGTATAGATACCTCCATAAAAAGCACCATCCTCGCAACCTATTTTTATTTTAATAGGGATTTTAGCACATTCTTTATTATGTAAAAAAGACTTTTTGTCCCGCAACTTTTTATCTACAACATTGTCATCTTTGTAGTTCGCTTTTTCAAATCGCTCAATTCTGTTGGTCATGCCAAACTCTATAGCATCCAAAAGAGAGGTTTTACCAAAACCATTAGGAGCCTGTATTGCAACTAAATTAGCACTAACGCCATTTTTTGCAAAATCAATATCAGCTTCTTCAAAACAGCGAAACGCCCGTATGTAAATTGATTTAATCTTCATGATTATTTCGTTCTATCAATTCGACAACCTTATCATTCTTAACAAATGGTTTACCATAAACAGTATTTTCCGTCTCAATGGTATAACACAAATATTTATGAATTAGATATTCTGGAATATCCTTTCCTTCTATCTCTTTTACAGAAATGATAATCTTTCTTGAAGAGAGTGTATTATGTTCTATCTTAAACTTCAGATTTCTCTGAAGAGATTCAATGTCTTCGACAACATAGAAAAGATAAAAGTTCCACCTTTCAAAGTCATTAGTTAAACTACGCTGATATTTCATCGCTATATCATCACGTATTATTTTCCATTCTTCCTCCAACTTTGCAACACTCATTGGCTCTGTTACAAAAATATCAATCGTAGAATCTACACCAAAAGTATTACAAACGTATCTATTTATCTTTGTCTTTTCCATATATCGCATCTTTAAGTAAACCCAAATAAAAATCGAGGGGCCTTTTTGAATGTTCTCCTATGACTCTAGAATTATGATTTATCGTATCGACAAATAGTTTATTATTAACAAAAGTCACATAGGCCAGCATATTTTTACCACCTTTTGAAATATCCAAGCCATTCTCTTCAATATAAGCCCTACCGATATCGGGCACCTCCTGTTCAGAGGGGCACACGTCATAATCATAGTCTGTAGACTTAATTCCACCAATAACCACAATTGTATCTTTATCTATTTTGCCAATTACGCAAGGTTTAACATAGTCTCTTGCTTCAGAAATATCAAAATCCTCTTCAGAATATATAAATCGAAACCTATCAGCTATAAGACAAATCTTATCATTATTCAGTTCTATACCAGTTAAAAGCCGACTTCCTACTAGATATCTTACTATTTCTACCCAAGTATCTTCCTTATAGTCATGTATGTCCTTCTTATCACCCCATATTTTTTTTTGACTTTGGAGTTGTAGATATATTTCTTGTGGCGAAAGCTTATTAATTTGTTGAAGCAGAAAGTTTATGTCAGCTAATAATTTACTCAAATCCTCAATCTTCTTCTTTGGAGAAACAGGAGATGGAAATGCCTTTGGGGTAAAACTTTCAAACGTTGATAAATCAAGATAGATTATTACCTTCAAAGCATCCTCTTGTGATATCAACTTTTTGAAAATCCTTATAGGTACGCATGAACTTTTTCCATTGTATTCCCTGCCATCTCTGTTTGAGATACATTTATGTACTCCTAGTAGATGATAATCCCCATCAATTATTCCTCCACCAGAACATTCTTTCAATTCCGCTTGCTGATGAAACTTATCATATTCATATTCAAGTAACTTATCCCCCAACATCTGCCCAAACTCTTTTATAGGATAATCTATAAAATCGCTTCGAACTTCATCTTTGTTTCTTCGAATTTCAGGAAAGCCAACATGACGAAGATTCCGATAATTATTGTAGTCCTCACACAGAGAAAGCTTCTCTACTTGATAAGTTGTTTCTATTTCTATGATGGCAGCATCTTCTTCAATATCAGTAGAATGATAAGATTTGATAACTGTATAAGAAAATTCTTCAGTTAAATCAGAAGCTAACGATATCGCTATCTCCGAATCATCCAAGTCTTTTATTACATGATATGCTGTAAAAACGAAAAGATGGTTTCCGGCAAATGGTTTTACTAAAATGCCACTTCCTGCATTCACTTTTACCGAAAGCCGTTTTATTTGATCAATGTAAGTCATTATTAGAATAAAGTTTACACCTCGATTTTATCATCGGATAAGTTGCCAGGTCTTCCACGGTAAAGAGCCTTTGCAGAACCGAATCATAATTAAAGAGTATATTCGAATTCGTTTTCCTGATGAGGTGCGCAATTACCTCTTTATCAGGATGCACGAAAATAGAGCCATCTGTTGATACAACAAAATTCTTTGTTGCAACGACCTCTAAAAATTTGTCCGTATAGTTATTCTTACTGCCATGATGAGGAAGTTTGATAAGTTCACACATCAACTTGTTATCTTTAGAATAGCCTAACTCCTTTATAGAATGAATAACTGTATTTATATCTGCATCTCCAAGCAGCAGATTGTTTTCTCCTTCTCTAGTAGTAAGAAGAAACGCAATGGAAGCCTTATTAGCATCACTCAAATTAATTTTCCATTTACGTTCCATCAACTCATCTATACTAATTCGATAATCATCACTGCCACTATTATCTGTCGTATTTCGTTGATCCAAAGTTTTTTGTAATGCTTTTGCGATTTTATTATGGTATTTCACATTTGGTGACAGGACTGTTATCTTTCCCCAATTATATAGATATGCCTGCCCCTGCGTTATACCATTTTTGTATGAAAGGCCATGTTCATCTAAAAGACATTTGAGAGAAATTGCATTTGCTTTGCTATTATTAGTTGATTGATAAGATGGAACAAAGATATTGTCATTAAACCAAACCTCATGAAGCAAAGTCTTATCAGGAAAATCATGAGAAAACCATTCCAAAAGACCACCAATATGATCATCATCAATATGAGTAATAATCAACAGGTCAATATGTTCATGGTTACTTTTCAAACTTTCCAACTTGCTTTTTAAGTCTCCGGGCATCGGGAATCCACATCTTAAATCTACATAAGTTGCTGATACCCCTCCATCAACAAGGATGCGGAATTTTTCCTCTTCATCCTTTATTGTAATAAAGAGACAATCCCCACACCCAGCCTTCAATATTTCAATTATTGATTGAATCATAACACTTTATCCTAAGAAATTATTCACATAAAATTCATCAAAAAAAACGCAGATTTAGTCAAACTGTATATCAACACTAAATTACTCTTTCAGGGTATCCAACAGATAATGAACTGCAGCCCGTGCCCCAACTTCAAGCAAGTCTAAGTTCATTGTCTTATAAGAAGACATTGGTCCCAAGCAATATTTACCATCAGAATAAGAAACTGCCTTAGTCTTGAAATAACTCCCCAATACCTTTTTGTGAGGATCAAATCCTTTACAATGCAAGTCTCCTAAGATAACAGCCCCAGATATATCTTGAGAAATCTTAGAATAGCCATTATCCATCACAATTGCAACAATAACATAAAGCCTCCCAGAACTTGCATCACTCAACACCTCTGGACGCACTTTTTTTTCTTCAAGAGATAATGCTGTTACTACTGACCCACCACTACCTATGAAATCATCCACATAAACAACAACATCTTACTGAGTCTTCCATTCCTGAGAGTTCCTATAAGAAATAAAGTCCTCAATGCTTGAATGAAATGCCATTTCCCGCAATTCATTTCGTTTCATTAATCCATGAATCCAGTAAGAAATGGCAGCTCCACTTTTCCCTGGCTTACCAAGAGGAACTATATGTTTTGTCTTATCTTTAGGCAACTTAGAGATTTGCTCATAAAGCCGCCCCTTTACATCATCATCACGCAAAAAGATCACATGCTCTAGCAATTGAACAGCCAATTCAACATCTTCATCATCAAAGTTAAATAGCCATCTAATAACATCGTATGGTGTTATTTGATTATAAAAACGGACGGAAACAATATCCTCTATCCTTTTTTCAATTTCTTTTAAAAGTGTCTGCATAAGCATTTATCTAACCTACATATTTCATACTTACCTGTTATGCGCATGGGGCAAAGGCTATTTAGCAGGAAGTACGTAGATAGTCATGTAAATTTACATTTTGAGAATCAAAGATGTCCTTCTCGGTGTTAATCTTCACGTTTCTCAGCCATAAGTGCACGCCATTTCTCTCGTTTTTGAGATAATTGCATAATGGTGGCTGGCAGGGGGATTAGCCCTACTTCTCAGGCATTACGATAAAATCGTTATCTGCCATGCCGTTTTGCTATTCTTCCATTTTCAAGGTAAAGTAAACCACTTGGTGGCCATGCTCCTCCAACAGTTTGCCAGTATTGAAGCAAACCGTTTCCGCACCACCTTTATGATAATTATATACGTCGATTAATAGTACTTTCATTTTTCTATAAAGTATTACTGATATGCATAGACTGTATCTCATCAAAAGAGTTATCATGGTAGCAGTACGCTCCTGATAAATCATATCTTTGTCCCATGCTTTGATAAGTTCCTTTCTGAATGATATATTTCTCACCAAGCGAATAGAATACTAAAGCAAGGTTATTATCTGAAAGATATTGATCCAAATACTCCTTTCTCATGACTAATCCATTCATTTTGCCGATAGAAAAATTTCTTGCCACAATTGTATTATCACTTTTAGCTCTGATAACACCACGCTCTGCGGTATATAAGTTTAATGCTTCCATTACAAGGTGATTCGGCATACTTACTTCTTTCAAATACATTTCCGTTTCATCCAACCCAATCCATTCTTCCTGTAATTGGGCTTCGTATGAAAGATTGATTTTAAAGGTTGCTCCTTTACCAGGATTTTCCCAATCATCAACATCACGAAGAGTTCGCTTATAAGTTTCAGCCCAAGGGTATTCGTTCCAAAGATAATCTATGCTACCATTCCTGCGTTCAGGCATCCATCGTCCATAGAAATTCTGCATAGCAGCCCATCTCCAAAAAATCTCTAGTTCCTTATACTTGATAAAAGCAGCATTAGAGAACAAAAACAAATCCTTTACAGTGTCTTCTTCTGCATCAAGCCTATAACCATCATAGCACGTCAACACTATCCATTCTGAGCCATCAGTATCTTTCACCATTAGCCTTGGTTTCTGAATAGGATGATTCTCAGAAAGCCACTGTTCATTAGTTACCATTTCCACATTCTCCAGCTCGTCTGCTTGAAACGAAGTATAATCCTGCGTATCAGAAGCATTCAATATGGTTGGATCTATTCTTGAATATTCTCTTGTATGCCATGGATAAGGAGTTGGCTCTATGTCCTTTTCTGTCGGAGAATACAAACAGTTACAACCATCTGCGACCTCGAAATGGTCGCTCAATAATGCATCAGCCTTGTACAAAGCCAACCAAAGATATTTTTTTCCAAAACGCTCAGTCAGGTTATTGTACCTTCCTTCGGAATAAACATTGTCATCCAATTTACCTAAGTCATCATTCCAGCGGAAATCATGCTTGGCAATATTGGCAACCATCAATATAATATCTGCAAGTAGCAGAGTCTTAACGTGAGTACCTTCTTTTTTCAAAAAAACATCACTGTTTGCACGGCTATTTGTTCCAATAATATATCTTCGGAAATCAGAAAATCCATAAAGCGTCTCATACATTTTCCAAGAGCCTTCACTTTCACCAAAATACTTTTTAGTTATGCTTTCTGCTTTATCAACAACCAAATCATAGGGATTTTCTGAAGCAAAAGGTGGTTTAATTGCTCCAAAATAAGTATTTGTTCCATTCAGCTCATCGGCTAAAGCCAAAGTCAACATTGTCCATTGGCGCACCAATATATCTTCAGGCGCTTTATGGTCTTGGTAAAAGAACTGCAATATCAAATCTGCAATCTTAGCAGCTTCGGTTGCATCACGTTTCCTAAGCAAGTATCCATAGATGGCACATGTGATGACTTGTACAACGTATGGATCATTGCAATCAAAGAATTCGTTTAGTGCGAAAAGAGCCATTTGAAGTTTATTGCCGAAAATTTCAACCAACTTTCTCATAACAACTCCCCTTACATACGGATGGGGAGAGGTACACATCCAACAAAGCAAAATAACAATCTTGCTCCATCCTTCATCTGTATCTTCACGTGGAATTATGTCAATGAAGTCTGTAAACCTTTGGGCATCATAACGATGCGAATACTTCTGATTTACCATTGTAGACCAAGCCAAGTCCCGATAGACCATATCAGCCTTTTTTAGTACATGATGGGCTGACATAAAGACATCCAACGTTAAGTCTTGCAGAAAATGATGCAGTATTTCAACGCTGAAGATGTTGTTTTTCTGCATCCATTCAAAGATAGCTGGATTATTTTTCCCATGGTGTAGTAAACTGTCAACTATAGAACGATACATTTTTTTCGATTCTTTCCGTTCCAATAATTGAGGAGTAAGTTTCCATTCAGATAACAAAGCAATGATGAAACGGCGATAGCTTGCATATTCCCGGCGAGTACCTTTCTCCAACACAAATTCCACTTTGTTTTTGTCAGTCATTTTATTGTGAGCAAATATGTCAGCCATTAAGAAGTCACCCATTTTCTGATATCCGAACATAAGAGTATCTCCGTTTCGCCCTGTTGATAGCATCAGATTTTCCTTCAGCATCCAATTTAACAGATTGTTTGACCACAACCTGTTCCTGCAAATCTGGTCTGCATAATGCCTTGCTTTCTTCCGCGGTATATCTTTGCATTGGTTGTAATACAACGAATAGTTGGCAAATTTCAAGAGAGCCTTTTCCGTCACATTTCGATGAGAGTCTTCATCCACGCCTTTTGAAACCAGGTCATTACGGTATTTGATATATTGATGGAAAAGGTCAGAATAAGTGAAGTCGTCCATCATATATCGCAGATTATGACTTGCAACAACGCAAAACATGGTCAGAAACAGAGGTTCGCTAAATTCCGCAAAATATCTCTTTTGAATATTACCATCAGTATCGTCTATCTGATAATGAGCAAAATACTTTTGTATAGCTTCTTGCGTATTATCTTCAAAACCACTGAGTTCTATAATGTTGCATGGAATACTCAAATCGAATTCTTCGTCTTCACGATAGGTAATCAGCAGTTTGATCCTGTCGTACCGTTTGAGCAAGGTTTCCATTCTCTTCATCGCCACGTTCCAAAAGTTCTCCGTAGCTCCTTCATTCAAGGCATCTATAATGATGAGGGCGTTGGAATCCTCTTCTATCATCTTGCCGTTGAGTTTTTGAAGAGCATTCTCACCAATGCCCATCATGCTATATAATTGGGTTTCAAAATCTTGGTCTTCTGAAAATCTACTACCAAACAACAGATAAACATTCATCTTTTTGCAAAGCCTTTCTGCTGTGGCACACACATAATGTGTCTTTCCCATTCCCGCCTTTCCTCGAAAAAGAACCATCTGATTTTTACTTCTCTTCCACTGCTCAATAAGTGTAGGAAGTT
>OARK01000182.1_pt1 | contig 15049 bp, 10 predicted proteins | sample 1475711 | NCBI WGS metagenome assembly OARK01 (sample SAMEA3360700, study PRJEB22359) | human gut metagenome | biome: ENVO:urban biome; feature: ENVO:human-associated habitat; material: ENVO:feces | place: Bangladesh | collected 2011 | reverse complement strand
CTATATCTAATAAACTTTGTTTTTCTTTTCTATATTTCTTTGTTTTCGGCTTCATGTCCTTGGTCACCCACACGTTGGCGCCCACGATGCAGCCTTCTCCGATGGTGATTCTGCCCAGGATGGTGGCGTTGGCATATACGATGACATCGTCTTCCAGGATAGGGTGGCGAGGGATTCCCTTGATAGGATTGCCGTCCTTATCCAGTGGGAAACTCTTGGCTCCGAGGGTAACACCCTGGTAGAGCTTCACGTTGTTGCCGATGATGCAGGTGGCACCGATAACCACACCCGTGCCGTGGTCGATGGTGAAGTGGTGGCCGATGGTAGCCTCCGGATTGATATCGATACCAGTCTCCGAGTGTGCCAGCTCCGTCATCATTCTTGGGATGAGGGGCACGCCGAGCTTGTGCAGAACATGAGCGATACGATAGTTGGTGATAGCCTTGATCACGGGATAGCAGGAGATGATTTCTCCGTGGCTCATCGCAGCCGGGTCGCCGTTGTAGGCAGCCTCCACGTCGGTGGCGAGAATCTTGCGGAGGTTAGGAAATTCCATGATGGCTTTGGCGGCGATGACGCCTGCCTTGGCGCGTTGGTGCTGCAGTTCTGCCTGGGTTTCCGATTCGCAGTCGTTGGCGAAGCAGAGTCCTGCGAGAATCTGTTCTGCGAGCATCTCGTAGAGTTTCTCAACTCTTACTCCGATATGGTATTTGATGGTAGAGATATTCACGGATGAGTTTCCGAAATATCCCGGGAAGAGGATGGAACGAGACAGATTGATGATGTCTTCGAGCGCCTTGCCCGAAGGAAGTGGATTCCCGTCTCTATGCTGATGGAAGAGACCCTTCAGCGATTCGGCGCTTGAAAGCTCGTCGATAGTCTCTGTCAGCTGATGAGTTAGTGTATCTTTACTCATTTTCTTCATGTATCAATAAAATTCGAGTGCAAAGATACGATTAATTTCTTGAACTGCAAAGAATTCGTTCTTGTTTTTTATGATTTTTTTAGCGTTGCAGAAATTTCATATCCCTGAATGCACTCCAGGCTATCGGTACCGCCACGAGGAAGGAGCAGATATCTGCCCACGCCTGACACATCTCCACGCCCAGTAATCCGAAGAAATGAGGGAGGATGAAAATGAGCGGAATGAAGAACAAACCGCTACGTGCTGCTGCCACGATATTCGCACGTACAGGCTTGCGGATGGTCTGAGTCAACATGTTCGTCAGCACGATGGTAGCAATCAGAGGAAAGCTGATTACCTGCCACTTCAGGGCAACAGAACCCACTGCTGCCACGCTGGCATCATCACGGAAGAGTTCGATGATAGGCTCGGAGAGAAGAAAGCCGAGTACGGCACAAACCGTCAGGAATACCGTGCCGCATTTGATGCAGAAAAAGAAAGCCTCCTTCACACGGTCGTACAACTTGGCTCCATAACAGAAACCGCAGAGCGGCTGGAAACCCTGCCCCAGTCCAATCACCACGGCATAGGTGGAGAAGGAGATTCTCGTCACGATACTCATACCCGCAATGGCTGCATCTCCGTAGGCTCCGGCAGCCACGTTCAGCATCAGTGTGGCGATGCTTCCCAAGCCCTGTCTTGATAAGGAAGGTGTGCCGCCAAAGATAATCTCCTTGAAGTAGGCCCTGGATGGAGTGAAGTTGCGAAGATGGATGCGGATGTTTTCTCCCTTGTGCGTCATCCAGAAGAGCATGGCGCAGCCGAAGCACTGGCTGATGAGGGTGGCGATGGCGGCACCCGTGATGCCCATGGCAAAATAAAGGATGAGCAGTGGGGCAAGGATGAGATTGAGGAGCACTCCCGACATGATTCCCTTCATTGCGTACATCGCATTGCCCTGGAAGCGCATCTGGTTGTTGAGGGTCAGAGAGGTTGTCATGAAGGGAGCACCCAGCAGGATGATGCCGAGATAGCGCTCGGCGTAGGGCTGGATGGTGGGGGTGGAACCCAGAAGAATGCACAGTGGTGTAAGGAAAAGTTGTCCAAGAATGGCGATGAGAAGTCCCGTCAGGAAACTCAGCACGAAGCCCGTGGATGCCATCTTCTTCGCCTTCTCCACCTCCTTGGCTCCCAGCATTCGGGAAATATAGTTGCCGGAGCCATGACCATAGAGGAAACCAACGGCCTGGATTACTGACATCATGGCGAAGGAAACGCCTACCGCTGCCACGCTCTGGGTATTGATGCTGCCCACGAAGTAGGTGTCGGCGAGGTTGTACATACTCGTCGATAACATGCTGATAATGGTAGGAATCGCCATCGTAAAAATCACCCGATGCACCGGTGCATGGGTCAGGAATGTATAATTATCTCTTGATTTCTTCATATTCTTTCTCCTGTAATTCTTCTTCTTATCTCCTTGTATTCTTGAATCTTTTCAGCCTGCAAAGGTACTGCTTTATTTCCGAAAGGGGGGAAATATTCGATGATTTTAACGCTCGGCAGGAAAAAAAACAATGATTTCGTTTGCCATCTCGGAAAAAACTCGTACTTTTGCACCGTTTTTCTGATGATACATTATTATAAAAAGAAAAATCAGAGCAAAAAGTTTTAGAAAAAAATCAGATCAATGAGTGATATTAGAATCATACCCGTTACTACCAAGAAAGGATTGAGAACTTTCATACAGTTCTATTACGACCTTTATGAAGGTAGCAAATATGCCGTTCCTTACTTGCGTTTTGACGAGTGGAATACATTGAGCAAAGACAAGAATCCAGCCTTCGATTTCTGCGAAGCGCAATATTTCCTGGCTATCGACTACAGCATCCCGAAGGTGGTAGGCCGCATTGCCGCCATCATCAACCATTGTGCCAACGACCAGTGGAACAAGAAGCAGGTGCGCTTCGGATGGTTCGACTTCATCGATAACCTGGAAGTTTCCGGTATGCTGCTGGATGCCGCAGCCCACTGGGGCAGAGAGCGTGGCATGGAAGAATTGGTAGGGCCACTTGGCTTTACCGATATGGACCGCGAGGGAATGCTCATCGAAGGATTCCACGAGAAATCCACCATGTACGTCAACTACAATTACCCTTATTATCCCAAGCACATGGATGCTCTGGAGCTCTTCCAGAAGGACAACGACTGGCTGGAGTACCGCATCAAGGTGCCTGAGGTAACTCCTCCGAAATTTGCCAAGACAGCCCAGCTCATCGAGAGCCGCTACAATCTGCACGTGCATAAGTTTACCAAGCACGAACTGGTTCAGGGTGGCATGGGCAGGGAAGTCTTCCGCATCGTCAACGAGACCTACAAGGATCTCTACGATTTCCAGCAGCTCACCGACCGACAGATTGACGGGTATGTGGATTCGTATATCAAGATGGCGGATATGAACCTCATCACCGGTGTGGTAGATGGCAACGACAACAACCGCCTGATCGGTTTCGGCGTATCCTTCCCATCCATGACCGAGGCGCTGCAGAAGAACCGCAACGGCAAGCTCTTCCCATGGGGATGGCTGCGACTCCTGCGGGTGATGAAGTGCCATGCCACTGATACCGTGGATCTGGTGCTCATCGGTGTGTTGCCGGAATACCGCAGCAAGGGTGCCAATGCCCTCATCTTCGCCGACCTCATCGAGCAGTACCACCGCTACGGTTTCAAATGGGCGGAGGCGATGCCGCAGATGGAGAGCAACAAGGGAGTGCAGAGCCAGTGGCAGTATCTGGAAAGCGTGCAGCACCGTCGCCGCCGCTGCTACAGAAGAAAGTTATAGAAATTTGAAGAAAAATAAAAATAATTAGAAATAGAATGAGATTTGCAGTTATAGCCGCAGGCGAGGGAAGCCGATTGGCACAGGAAGGCGTGGAACAGCCTAAACCCCTGGTGCCGGTATGCGGCGAACCGATGATAGAGCGCCTTCTACGCATCTTCGTAGATTGCGGTGCTACCGAAATCGTAGTGATTGTCAACGAATGGAGCACGGCGGTGCGTGAACATCTGGAGCAGATGAAGCTGCCGGTGCCTCTGCGCCTGGTGGTGAAGACCACTCCTAGTTCCATGCACAGTCTGCATGCCCTCTCGCCATATCTCCGTGGCGAGCGCTTCTGCCTCACCACCGTGGATACCATCTTCCGTGAGGAGGAATTCAAGAAGTATATCCGCTACTTCCAGGAGGCAAAGGATATTGACGGCTGCATGGCTGTCACCCCATACGTGGATGATGAAAAACCGTTGTGGGTAGGCGTGGAGAAGCAGGAGGATGCCGAGGGTGCCAGTCTGCTCGACAAGCAGGGTTCTCACAAGAAACCCCGAATTACGGGCTTCCACGACAAGCAGGAGGGCGATGACCATCTGATTTCGGGTGGCATCTACTGTCTGGGCGACAAGGCGCTCAATGTGCTCGACCATTGCATGGAGCAAGGCATGAGCCGCATGCGCAACTTCCAGCGCCAGCTGGTGGTAGAGGGATTGAAGCTGGAGGCTTATCCTATCAACAAGATTCTCGATGTAGATCACAAGGAGGATATTGCGAAGGCCGAGGCTTTCATCCATCCGCTGGAGGGTAAGACCCTGGTGGGGGTATGCCGCGGCAACGAGTTCTCGCCTAATTGCGTGGATAACGATGCTGCCATCATGAATGCCGTAAAACAGCAGCTGGAGGCACTCGGTGCGAAGGTGATGCTGATGTGCGAGAAGGAATTCTGCCGCAAGGCAACTGTGTTGGAGAGAGCCTACGGATGGCCTCGCTGCCGTGTGACAGTGGGCGTGGATGGCTTCTTCTCGATGGCACGCAGCAAGCAGGCACTCGATATTCTCGGCAGAATAGAGGAGGAAGGCGTATTGGTGGTGAACTCCAGTCTGGGTGTAAACCGCTGCATCCGCCGCATCATGACCGAGCGTTTCATCGCCGGAGGCATCGCTACTCCCGAGAGCCGCATCATCGGCAGAAACGGAGAGATGGTGAAGGATATCCACTATCCTTGCTGGCTGAAGCGTGGCGACGGCTGTGCGCAGCAGAAGGAGGATACCTGTTATGTGCAGAACGAGCAGGAGGCTGAGGCGCTGCTGAAGGAATTCTGGTTGCGTGGCATCACATCGGTGGTGGTGAATGAGCACCTGAAGGGCGACCTCATCAAGTTCTACGGCGTATCGGGTACCGATTTCTTCTATTGGTTCTATCCATCGAAATGCGGCCATCGCTCCAAGTTCGGACTGGAGGTGATCAATGGCGAGGCTCGGGGCATCGCCTTCGATGCCGAGGCGCTGAAGGCTGAGGCTGACAAGGCTGCCGACATGCTGAATGTACCGGTATATGGCGGCGACTGTGTGGTCAGCGAGGATGGCAGCATCCGCATCATCGATTTCAACGACTGGCCTAGCTTTGCGCCATGCCGTGATGAGGCTGCCTTCTATATAGCAACAAAAATGATACAAGAATAAAAATAAAAAAGATGAATCAGGAATTTAAGGCTTCTCTGAAATCAGCGGATACCGAGGAGCACATTGATATTTATTTCTATCGCCCTATTGGTTACCAGTGGGCGCGATTCTTCCGCATGCTTCACGTCACCCCAAACGTGGTGACCATTCTTTCCATCTTCCTCGGCGTAGGAGCGGGTATCTGCTTCTATTTCGATGATTTGGCTATCAACATCTTGGGCATCTTCTTGCTCATTTGGGCAAACGTATATGACAGTTGCGATGGTCAGTTGGCGCGACTCACCAATCAGAAGAGTGCCTTGGGCAGAATCCTGGATGGCGCAGCTGGCGACTTCTGGTTTGTCAGCATCTACTTCGCTATCTCCTTCCGTCTGATGCCGGAGTGGGGCTGGAAAATCTGGGCACTCTGCATTGTTGCCGGTTTCGGATGCCATGCCATTCAGAGCCGTCTTGCCGACTACTACCGTCAGATTCACCTCTTCTTCCTAAAAGGCAAGGAGGGAAGCGAACTGGACGATGCCAGCAAACAGGTAGAGCTGTGGAAGCAGATGAAATGGAAGAAGGAGCCAGTGCAGAAACTCTTCCAGTTCTTCTACAAAAACTATACCTTGGGACAGGAGCGGGATACTCCTATCTTCCAGATATTCAAGAGAAATCTGCGCGAAAGATATCCGCAACAGTTGCCTGAACAGTTGCGTGCCGACTTCCGTGCGGGCAGTCTTCCATTGATGAAATATGCCAATATCCTTACCTTCAACTGGCGCAGCATCACGCTGTTCATCTCAATCCTGATAGGTTTTCCATGGCTTTATCCGGCTATCGAGATTACCGTGTTCAGCCTGATTTTCTTCTATATGAGAGGAACCCACGAGCGTCTTTGTCTGAAGCTCAACCAGAAGCTTCTGAAGGGAGAGTACGAGGTATAAACGAATAACAAGTTCATTTATGAATAACAAGTTCAGAAATATATTCATGGCATTCGGTATCATCGCCATCATCATCATGCTCTGCACGATGGATATGGACTATACCGATATCTGGCGCTATCTGAAGCAGGCGGGCATCTATTTCCCGCTGATTCTCGGTCTGTGGCTCGTGGTTTATTGGGTGAACACCGTTTCCTGGTGGCTCATCATCAACGACGAGGGTAGGGTGAAGGGACTCTCGTTCTGGCGAGTATATAAGCTCACCGTGAGCGGATTTGCCCTGAACTACACCACACCCTGCGGATTGATGGGCGGTGAACCTTACCGCATTATGGAGCTGAAGCCTTTCACGGGTGTGAGCAAGGCTACATCATCGGTCATTCTCTATGTGATGATGCACATCTTCTCCCATTTCTGGTTCTGGTTCCTTTCTACATTTCTCTATATCGCCCTGTATCCGATAGGTGTCCCTATGGGCATCATGCTGGGCTTCATCGCAGCCTTCTGCCTGCTCGGCATCTACTTCTTCGCCCGCGGCTACAAGACGGGAATGGCGCAGAAGGGCATTCGTCTGCTCACCCATATTCCTTTCGTGAAGAACTGGGCTAAGCGGTTTGAGCAGGAGAAGCAGGAGACCCTGGAGCAGATAGATTCGCAGATAGCCCTGCTGCATGGTCAGCACAAGAGCACCTTCTACAGTTCCCTCTTCTTCGAGGTGATGGCGAGAGTGCTCCAGAGCCTGGAGATTTATCTTATCCTGAAGGCTTTTGCGGCGGAAATCAGTATCGCCGACAGTATTCTGATTCTTGCCTTCTCATCGCTTTTCAGCAACCTCATCTTCTTCTCTCCTATGCAGTTGGGAGCCCGTGAGGGTGGTCTTGCCTTGGCGGTGGATGGCCTGCATCTTACGGGTGCCCTGGGTGTATATACCGGTCTCATCACCCGAATCCGTGAGCTGGTATGGATAGCCATCGGCATCCTGCTCATCAAGGTGGGAAACAAGGATCTGAAGAAGATTCAGGAAGAATACGAGGCTGATCAGAAGAGCCAGCAGCAAACAATTAATAAAGGAAAATAATGAAAGTACTGGATATAAAAGGAATCATCTTTGATTATGGTGGCACGCTCGATACCAGGGGCGACCACTGGTCGGAAGTGCTGTGGCAGGGCTACGAGCACTTCGGCATCGGTGTGGCTGATGACGAGGAAGTAGAGCCAGGAGTAAGTATCCACAAGCAGGCGTTTCGCGATGCCTACGTGTATGGTGAGAGAGCACTGGCTGTGAATCCCATCGTGACTCCTGATTTCCATTTCGAGGATATTCTCAGAGAAAAACTGATTCTGGAATTGAAATTCCTGGTAGGAAAGGAATTGCTGGAGACAGGAAAGGATGATTCTGAGAAACAGGCGAAGCTTGGAAATTTCGGAAAAGATTCTAATGCTTCATCGGAAAGCCTTTTCCTCTCCCTTTCTGATTCAGAAATCCAGCAGATTGCTGTGGATATGGCTCGCTATATCAATGCCAAGACCCTTGCTCTTCTGAATGAAAACAAGCAGGTGTTGGAGCATCTGAAGCAGAAGGGTTATCCGATGGTGCTGGTCTCCAATTTCTACGGCAACATCAATCAGGTATTGAAGGATGCAGGAATTGATGGCTATTTCGAGGACGTGATAGAATCGGCAGTAGTGGGGGTGCGCAAGCCTAACCCAGCCATCTTCGCCCTCGGAGTCTGCGCCCTCGATCTTCCTGCCTCTCAGGTGCTCGTAGTGGGCGATACCTATGGCAAGGATATCATTCCTGCCTACAAACTGGGGTGTCACACCCTATGGATCAAGGGATTGCAGTGGGAAGAGAAGAAGGTGGATGAATCCATCCCCGATGGCATCATCAGGAAACTCTCTGAGATGGAGGAATTTCTGAAAATCTCATAAAAAACTGAAATATATAATAGGTTTTTGCAGCTATTTACGAATAATGTTATAACTTTGCAGCCTGAAAGTAGAGAATGATTAATAATGGGCGCAAGGCCCCTATATATATAATAAGGTAATGAAAGGTATAAGAAAATTGTATTTGGTGCTCGTCCTCCTGGTGGTTTCTACACTCCAGATGATGGCGCAGCAGAAGATAACAGGTCGTGTCATCGACGATGACGGCTTTGCCGTATCGTATGCAAGCGTGCAGTACAAGGGACACAAGATTGCCGTTTCCAGTGATGGAGAAGGTAAGTTTACCATCGAAAAGAAGCCGGGACTGATGCTTACCGTCAGCGCTCTGAGCTACAAGACCACAACGGTCAAGGTAGATGAGAAAACCAGCTTCCTCGAAATCAAGCTCAAGGACGATTCCCACAAACTGGGAGAAGTCGTGGTGAAATCGAAGAAGGGAAGATACAAGCGCAAGGATAACCCTGCCGTGGAACTCATGCGACGTGTCATCGCTGCCAAGAAGAAGAGCGACCTCAGCAACTATGATTATTATCAGTATGATAAATATCAGAAGATCACCCTCGCACTCAATGATATCACCAAGGAACAGATGGAGGGCAAGTTCTTCAGCAAGCGACAGTATCTCCTCGACCAGGTAGAGCTTTCGCCTTACAACGGCAAGCTCACCCTGCCGGTAAGCATCGATGAGACCGTTTCGCAGCACGTTTACCGCAAGGACCCGAAGAGCGAAAAGGATATCATCAAGGGTCAGCAGAGCAATGGTATCGGACAGGTGATCCAGACCGGAGAAATCCTGAATACAGCCATCAAGGATGTCTTCACCGATGTGGATATCTACGATGACTACGTGCGACTGCTCCAGTATCCGTTCCCGTCTCCGCTGGGCAGAACAGCCATCAGCTTCTATCATTATTATATAGAAGATACGGTGTATGTGAACCGCGACCTCTGCTATCATCTGCAGTTTATCCCAGCCAACAGTCAGGACTTCGGATTCCGAGGCGAGCTCTATGTGCTTGCCGACAGTACCCTGCACGTCAAGAAATGTAATCTCTACATGCCTCACAACTCAGCCGTCAACTGGGTGAAGGATATGAAGATTGAGCAGGAATACACCAAGCTCGACAATGGCGAGTGGGTGCTCACCAAGGATGATATGATAGCAGAGATGCACATGAACAAGCTGCTGCAGGACCTGCTGGTGGTGCGCAACACCCGAATCACCGATTACGCCTTCGATCCTCTGCCGAAGATGCTCTTCAAGGGCAAGGCAAAGGTAAGGCATGATATGGATGCGATGAACCGTGATGAGGCTTACTGGAACAAGTACCGGCAGGTGGATCTCACCAAGAGTGAGTCTTCGATGGACAGTTTCATCCACCGCATGGAGAATTCCAAGGGATTCAAGTACATCATCTTCGGCGTCAAGGCGCTCATGGAGAACTATGTAGAGATAGGAAGCGGAGGAAAGGATGGCAGAAAGAGCCTCTTCGACCTCGGACCTATCAACACCTTCCTCTCCAACAACTACGTGGATGGCGTGCGCCTGCGTCTGGCAGCCCGCACCATGGCGGCACTCAACCCTCATTTCTTCTGGGATGGATATGGCGCCTACGGTACGAAGAGTCACAACTGGTACTACGGTCATCTCTTCACCTATTCGCTCAACAAGAAAAAGAACAGTCCGTTCGAATTCCCGATGCGCAAGTTCGTCTTCGAGATTGGTCACGATATCACCTCTCCATCCGATGACAACCTGCTGCACAACAAGGATAACTTCTTCATGACCATCCGTGCCGCTACGCAGGACCAGATGTATCTCTACCAGCGACAGAAGTTCAGCTTCGTCTATGAGACCGACTGGGGACTCCGCTTCGATGCGGGAATGAGATGGCAGAGCAACCGCACCGTGGGCAATCTGCATTATTTCAAGGTGAACACGGGCGAGGAAGTAAAGAAGATACGCACCACTGAGGCATCTGTGGGCATCGACTACAACCCGGGTGTTACCTATGTCAACACCAAGCAGCAGCGATTGCCTATCAATCTCGACAGTCCTGAGCTCACCCTCCGCCATTCCATGGGTCTGGACGGATTCATGGGCGGTCAGTATCAGAGCAACCTCACCACGCTGGGCATCTACAAGCGCCAGTGGCTGGGCAGCTTCGGATATGTGGACTTCAACATCGTGGGCAAGATGCAGTGGAACAAGGTTCCATTCACCATGCTCGTCCAGCCACCAGTCAACCTCTCCATCTTCGAGCAGGAGGCAACCATCAGTATGATGAAAGACTGGGAGTTCCTGAGCGACCGCCAGCTCTTCTGGTCGGTAGCCTGGGATATGAACGGCAAGCTTCTCAACCGCATTCCGCTCATCAAGAAGCTGAAGTGGCGCGAGTATGTAGCCGTGAAGGGAGTATGGGGACAGCTCACCGACAAGAACAATCCGGTGAAGAATACATCGGATGACGTGATTTTCAAGTTCCCTAACAACTCCTATACCTTTGGCAACACGCCATATTGGGAGGTGGTAGCCGGTGTGCACAACATCTTCAAGTTCTTCGGAATCGATTATGTGCGCCGTATCAACTACCTGAATCATGCCAATGTAGATAAGTGGGGCATCCGAATGGGATTCCTCATGTCATTCTAGGAAAGATAAAACAGGGAGAACATAGCCTTTTGCTATGTTCTCCCTTCATAAAAGTTTGGTCATAAAAGAGTATATAACAACATAAAAGAAGGAGATTGCTTATGAAGATTCTATTGGCAGATAAGCAGGATATCACGCGTGCCGGACTGATATACGTGATAGAGAGAATGGAAGGATTGGAAACCAAGTATGTGGAAGACAAGACAGAGCTGATGCTTGCCTTGCGGGAAAACGAAGATACGGTGGTGATACTCGATTACACGCTTTTTGATATCAATGATTCCGCCGAACTGCTCATTCTCAACCAGCGCTTTCCCTATACCCGATGGCTGCTGTTCAGCGAAGACCTGAGTGCCGATTTCGTGCGGGTGCTCATCGCCAGCAGCAGTATGTTCAGCGTGCTCCTGAAGGAGAGTCCGCTGACGGAAATCAAGGAGGCGATACGCTTCTGCGTGGACAGCAAGCGGTTTGTCTGCCAGCGAATGATGGAGGTGCTCCTTACTCCGCCGCAGGAAGCAGAAGAAAAGGTGAATCTCACCAAGACCGAAACCGAGATTCTCAAGGATATCGCCCTGGGTATGACAACCAAGGAAATCGCCGAGAAGCGCTTCTCCAGTTTCCATACCGTGAATACCCACCGGAAGAATATCTTCAGAAAGCTCGGAGTGAACAACGTGCACGAAGCAACAAAGTATGCACTTCGCGCCGGACTGGTAGATTCTGCGGAATATTATATTTAAAAAAAATGCTTCAGATTGTCTCCCGACATTCTGAAGCTTTTTCATTTCTAACTAACTTATTATCAACTATTCATTACTTTTCGTGCTGCAAAATTACAAGTATTTTTATAAATATGTGCTATATTTGCTAAAAAAACACACGTAAACGTTTGCAATTCGGAATAAAAATAGTATCTTTGCAGTAAATTTGATGCAAAGTCGCACCATACATAACTAACTTATTATACATGAAGCAGCGTAGAACGTCATTAAAGGACCTTGCAGATAAGCTTGGTGTCAGTATAGCTACCGTTTCCAGAGCATTGCGAAACAGCCATGAAGTAGGAGAGGAGATGACCCAAAAGGTAAAGAAACTCGCCAAGGAGCTGAACTATCGCCCGAATCCCTTTGCCCAGAGTCTCCGCAAGGAAGCTCCGAGGGTGATTGGTGTCATCGTCCCAAATCTCGTGACTCATTATTATGCCGCTGTCCTCGATGGCATCGAAGACTATGCCTCCAAGTTGGGCTATTCCGTTATCAGTTCCAACAGTCATGAAGACCATGAGCGCGAGGCGCAGGCTCTGGATAACTTTCTCAATATGCATGTAGAGGGTATCATCGCCTGTCTGGCTCAGGACACCACCGACTATTCTCACTTCGAGCAGCTCCACGAGATGGGGGTGCCCCTGGTATTCTTTGCCCGCTGTTGTCTGGAGGACATGTTCTCGCAGGTGGTGGGAAATGGTGATGTGGCGGCTCAGGAGGCCACCCAGCACATGATAGAAACCGGTTCGCGCCGTGTGGCTTTCATCGGCGGTCCCAACCATCTCGATATGGTGCGCCGCCGCAAGCATGGTTATCTCGAAGCGCTCCGCGAGAACCGCATCCCTATCGACCGCGACTTGGTGGTATGCGACAAGATAGATTTCGACGTAGCACGCAATGCCACGCTCCGGCTCCTGGAAGGTGAGAATCCGCCTGATGCCATCCTCGCCTTCAATGATATCATTACCTATGCAGCTTTCGATGCTATCAAGTCGAAAGGTCTGCGCATTCCGGAAGATGTGGCTATCATCGGATTCACCGATGGAGATACTGCCGCCTTCGTAACCCCTCGCCTCTCCGCCATCATGGATCAGGCACACGTGCAGGGCACCAAAGCCTGCCAGCTCCTGATGAAGAGCATCAATGGCGATGAGAAGATCTACAAGGAGGTGGTGCCGATGATTCTCAAGATACGTGAAAGTTCGGAAAAGAATCTCGTGAAGAAATAAACTGTTATAACAATTTTATAAACTCTAAAAACAAACTAAATGAAACCAACAAAGACATTATTTGTTACGGCTGCATTGATTCTGGGCGCTATGGGTGCCCAGGCAGCTGATTTTGTCCAGAATGGTAATTATCTTACCGTACAGTTAAAACAGCATCAGAACTACGGTCCTTCGCAAATCCGCCTCCAGGTGGTCAACGACCGTATCATCCGTGTGCAGGCTACGGCGGAGCAGAGCTTCCGCAACAAGCAGAGTCTCATCATCGTGCCTCAGAACTCCAAGGCGCAGTATAAGGTAGAGGAGCAGGGCGATGACCTCATCATCACCACCGCTGCCATGCGTGCCGTGCTGAATGAGGCTACCGGACAGATTACCTTCTACGATCTCAAGGATCAGGTACTGTTGAAAGAGGTGGCACAGGGAGGAAAGACCTTCAAGCCTTTCACCGTGCCCGACCGTGAAATCGGTGTGGATATCGCAAAGGTACCTGAGGCACAGAAGCACGGATGGTCATGGCGTGCCCTCTTCGATTCGCCGGACAATGAAGCTTTCTATGGTCTCGGTCAGCACCAGAGTGAAGAGCTCAACATGAAGGGCAAGAACGAAGACCTCTTCCAGTATAACACCAAGGTGAGTGTGCCTTTCGTCATCTCCAACAAGAACTACGGCATCCTCTGGGATTCCTATTCCTACAGCCGATGGGGTAATCCGGACGATTATCTCCAGCTGAACCGTGCCTTCAAGCTCTACGACAAGGACGGTAAGGAAGGACAGCTCACCGGTACCTACGTGGCTAAGAACGGACAGAAGATTGTTCGTGGCGAGGACAGCATCTACTTTGAATATGCCATGCCTGAGACTTCAGAAATCTGCAACAAGACTGATAAGGGCGGCATACAGAACCTGCCTAAGGGCTTTGCGCTGAATGGATCCAAGGTGGTTTACGAGGGATATGTAGAGGCGCCAACCAACAGCTTCTATCAGTTTATCCTCTACTATGCCGGCTATATGAAGATCTATATCGACGGCAAGCTGGTGGTGCCTGAGCGCTGGCGTACCGCATGGAATCCGAATTCCTATAAGTTTGAGACAGCCATTCAGAAGGGCAAGAAGACCCCAATCCGCATCGAATGGCAGCCGGATGGCGATGTTTCCTACTGCGGTCTCCGTGTGGCTGCCCCACGTTCTGAGGCTGAGAAGAACCAGCTGAGCATCTGGAGCGAGATGTCGCCGGATATGGATTACTACTTCATCGCCGGAAAGAATATGGACGAGGTAATCTCGGGCTATCGCACCCTTACCGGCAAGGCACCGGTATATCCTAAGTGGGTGCTCGGCTTCTGGCAGAGCCGCGAGCGCTATCAGAGCAGCAAGGATATTGAGGAGAACATGAAGAAGTTCCGCGACCTGAAGATTCCGGTGGATAACATCGTACAGGACTGGAACTACTGGAAGCTGGATTCATGGGGAAGCCACGAGTTTGAGGCGGCACGCTATCCGAACCCTCAGGCGATGCTCGACAGCGTGCACGCCCTGCATGGAAGATTCATGATTTCGGTTTGGCCGAAGTTCTATGATACCGTGAAGAATTACAAGGAACTGGATGCCAAGGGGTGGATGTATCACCAGGCTATCAAGGATGATATCCACGACTGGCTCGGTTTCCGCGGCTCCTTCTATGATGCCTACGATGCCGGAGCCAGAAAGATGTTCTGGCGACAGATGGATGAGAATCTCTATACCAAGTATAAGTTCGGTATCGATGCCTGGTGGATGGATGCATCAGAACCAAACGTTCGTGACTGTACCCCGATGTGGTACCGTAAGGCGCTCTCCGGTCCTACCGCCCTGGGCACATCTACCGAGTATTTCAATGCCTACAGCATCGTGAATGCCGACGCCATCTACAATGGTCAGCGCAGCGTGAACCCTAACCAGCGCGTCTTCCTCCTCACCCGTTCGGGCTTTGCTGGCGAACAGCGCTACAGCACTGCTACCTGGTCGGGCGACATCGCTACCCGCTGGGAGGATATGCGTGCGCAGATGACTGCCGGACTGAACTATTCTATGGCAGGTCTTCCTTTCTGGGGAATGGACCAGGGTGGTTTCTGTGT
>OARK01000178.1_pt1 | contig 15095 bp, 17 predicted proteins | sample 1475711 | NCBI WGS metagenome assembly OARK01 (sample SAMEA3360700, study PRJEB22359) | human gut metagenome | biome: ENVO:urban biome; feature: ENVO:human-associated habitat; material: ENVO:feces | place: Bangladesh | collected 2011 | reverse complement strand
AGACCAGCTTCTTCTGCTTTTTTCGCATAATGAAGCACAGAATCAACCAAGCTTGTCTGAATGTTTTGGTCTGCTTTCATCTGTTCATCTGATGTTGAGGTTAATTGAGTTACTGCGATCAGTTTTGGACCTTGTCCAAGCCCTTCACGCGCCGCTTTCATCATCTCAACACCACCAGCTGCGTGAACATTGGTCATGTCCACACCTAGATTTGAAAGCACACGCATTGCTGATTTAACCGTATTCGGAATGTCATGCAATTTCAAATCTAGGAAAACTGAGTGTCCAAGAGATTTCACATAACGAACAATCTCTGGTCCTTCAGCATAATAAAGTTCCATACCAATCTTGACATAGAGCTTCTCATCTGCAGGGAACAAAGCAAGAAATGATTTCACATCATCAAATGATGGAAAATCAAGAGCAATAATCGGACGACTTTCGTGCATTTTTTCTCCTTTTTCTATAAAGAAAACCCCGCCCGAGGGCGAGGTTACACGAAAAGCAGGGTAGCAAACACCCCATTATCAAAGATTATATCTTCTTTTTTTCACGAACCTTTCTCGCCTCTCTGGACTCAATTAAAGGTTATTCAGTTGTTAATATTATATCTTTTTTTACAATCAAAGTCAAAAATTTACTGACTTTTTAATCAAATAGCAGAGCTTATTTGCCACATAATTCTTGGCGAGCTTCGCGACGTAAAGTTTCAAGATCTGTGATGCCATACTGGTCCATGACTTCTGGCAAACGCTCGATGATATTTGGACACGCGTAAGGATCTGTAAAGTTTGCTGTTCCAACACCAATAGCTGATGCACCAGCAATCATCATCTCAATAGCCGCTTCTGCCGAATCAACACCACCCATACCAATAATTGGCAAATCAGAACTTTGCGCTACTTGACGAATAAGCTTAAGAGCTACTGGAAAGACCGCTGGACCGCTCATACCTCCTGTACCATTGGCAATAATTGGTTTGCGTGTTTTCAAATCAAATCGCATGCCAACCAAAGTATTAATCATGGTAAACCCTGTCGCACCGGCTTCTTCAACAGCCTTAGCAACTGTCGTAATATCAGCAACACTTGGTGTTAGTTTGACGTAAACTGGCACATCTGAATTCTCAACACTCGCTTTAACAGCAGCGTAAGCCAACTCAGGCACCTGACCAATCAAAAGACCGTGATTGCCGTGGTCAACATTCGGACATGAGATGTTAAGCTCAATTGCTTTGACGTTTGGAGCTTTTGAAATCTTTTTTGACACATAAGCGTATTCGTCATTTGAGAATCCTGCAACATTAGCAATGATTGGCAATTCTGGGAAATGCTCAGCTAACCAAGGAAGTTTTTCTGACAAGACCACGTCGACACCAGGGTTTTGCAAGCCAATAGCGTTTAACATGCCTGATGGTGTTTCTGCCACACGAGGTGTCGGATTTCCAAAACGCGCATCCTTAGTCGTTGCCTTAATCATGATTGAGCCAAGTTTATCCAAATCATAGTATTTGGCGTATTCTTGTCCAAAACCAAAGCAACCTGACGCTGGAATAATCGGATTTTTTAAATCAAGTCCCGGAAGTTTGACTGCTAAACGATTTTCTGACATGATTTTGCCTCCTTACAAAATGATTTGACCAGTTTCAAAGACTGGACCATCTTCACACACACGCTTGTTGGCTGCTTCTTTGGCATCTCGCAAATGCACCACGCAAGCGTAGCAAGCACCCATGCCACAAGCCATACGTGATTCCATTGACAAATAAGCATGTGGGTGATTTTCAAATTTCTTGTCCACATATTTCAGCATGCCAGGCGCACCACATGAATAAATGGCATCAAATGACTGCTTTTCAACCAAATCATCGACAACCGTTGACACATAACCCTTAATACCATATGAGCCATCATCTGTTGTCACATAAACCTTAGCGTAAGCTGATAATTCCTCTTCTAGAATCACAGCATCTTTAGTCGCAAATCCAAGCACAGAAACGACTTTAACACCTTTAGCAGCAAGCTGCTTAGCTGTTTCAACCAAAGGCGGAACACCAATACCCCCACCAATGAGAAGAGCTGTTTGCCCAGCTGAGATGACTGACAAATCAAAGCTATTACCCTGAGGTCCCATGGTATCAACGCGATCACCAGCTTTTAGCTGAGATAAAATAGTCGTCCCAGCACGTTCTACTCGGTAAACAATTGTTGCCACTTTATTGACCTTATCAATCTGACAAATCGAAATCGGACGTCGTAAAAGTTTGCTAGGGTCCGGCACACGCAAGTGCAAAAATTGACCAGGTGCCATGTCCAAGACCATCTCACCAGAAAGCTTCATCTCAAAAATGCGTGGGGCAATCTCACGTTGACTAATAATCAGCAAATCTTCTTTTAACACAGAAGTTTTGTCTTTACAACTTGAATTCATAGTGTTCCTTTCACACAAAAAAACCTCGCCAGAAGGCAAGGTTACAGCAAAATAAGCAGAGCACACCAAAGTACACTCATACCCTTTATCAGAGATAACACTCTTTTTACAGTAACCTTGAAAGTCTCTCTGGACTTAATTAAAGGTTTTCAAATTTTCACTATTATAACGCGTTTTCATTTGCTTGTCAATTATTTTTGTAAGTTTCTGATACTTCTCTTGTCCGCAGATAATTAAATTAAACCATAACAAGAGGAGTTTAAAGTAGCTTAGAAACATGCTAAACACACTATCCTTTGATATCCTTCCTTATAACATGTTATAATATGGTCAACGCTAAAGTTCGAAGATAAACTTAGCACAACGCAAGAAAGACAGTAGCTACAACTACTGTCTTTTTTTGTTTTCAGAGAAAACTCAGGTTAATGGTTGTCGCGTTTGTTTTGAATGTACTGAATCAACCACTCAGCAACTACTTCTGCAGCAACGCCAACTACAAAAGGTATCAAAACAAGTTCGTAACTTGGTTAAAGATTGTCATGACCCTAACATTATACCGAAAATGGTTCTATTTCAAAAAAGAAAACCTAATTTAGTCCCTTAAGTAAGCCAATTTTTCCTAATTTCAAGCTCGTGAAAAACCTGTCCACTGGTCTTATTCGCTTTTCTGTTTTCAGGCTCATGAAAAAACAGTCCACTGGACTGTTTTTTTAATCTAGATATGCTGCATAAGAATAGATTTGTAAATCAGAGCGTCCAGTAAATGGGGCGATTTCTGACATCAAGGTTTCAAAACGACTATCTTTTAGCAAGATATTTTGACCATAAATCAATAGATTAATTGGTTCAGTCGGTTCACTAATAAAATTACCTTCTTCATCAAAGACTTCTTTCTTGCGGCGACGTAATTCATCTAAAACATTTTCAAGGATAACCAAGCAATCTGAGATATTATCTACTGCACCATAAAAACGATCAAACGCATTGTAGAAGTTAATCTCGCGCTTCAAATCATCTCCAGCATCCAAGACACATACCAAGCCTTTATGGTCGAAAAGGAAGCGACGGAACTGCTTAACAGCCTCATCACGACTGATTACTGGAAAATCAGACTCTTTTGATTCTTGCTCTTCAGATTCTTCGTCAAGAAGTACTTCCTCAACCACTTCGTTATCGCTAACTTGTTTTTCATCGCTCGTGGCAACTTCATCAGCTGGTTCTTCCAACTCAACTGTCTCAGGCTCTTCTGCCTCGACAAGGTCGTCTTCAACTTCTAGTTCTGCAGTCTCTTCAATTTCTTCATTTTCATCAGAAACTTCCTCAAGCTCAGATTCTTCTATAGCTTCTTGTTCAACATCTTCTTCAAAAGATTGACTAGTTTCTTCTTGAACTTGCTCTTCATTCTCCTCGTCAGAAGTGTCCACCTCTACCTCAACAGCTGGTTCTTCATCAACTGACTCACTTACTTCTTCTGGGCTTACTTCAGTTTGAGGAGTATCTTCTTCAGCATCAGTAGTTTCAACAGTTTCTGCTTCGTCAGCAACGACAGATTCAAGGACTTCCTCAGCGTCTTCTTTGTTATCGGCTACTTCGTCATTTCCTTTAACAACTTCTTTTAATTCATCTGGTCCAAGAACTTTTTCGAACTTAGCTGCTTTTTCTTTAGCTAATTCTTTTTCTACTAATTCTGGGATGGACTCAACTTTTTCGTCTTTACTGTCATCATAAACTTCTTCAGATTTTCTTGGCGTCAAGGCATCAATCTTAGCCATTAGCTCTGCTTTTTTGACTTCTCTTTTCTTGTATTCCACAACTTGTAGCGGATCAACCAAAAGAGGATATTCAGATTCTTCTTTGATTGATAAATTTGTTACACGAAGAGAGGTAAAGACATCAATCAAAACACCAAAAACGCGTTGACGATTATCACCCAAAATCGCATGGAAAACAGACTTAGACTCACAAATTTCCAAGACGTTATCAATCCCACGAATCCAAGTACCGACAATATCCAAAGAGTGATTCATCAATCTGAATGACGCTTCATCATACCAGAAAGTTGACTTAATCAACTTTTTTTGCTTAGAAAGCGCATCCACTGCTGCCAAAATTTCACCTAACTCTGATTGCACAATATTTGGCGAAAAAGAAGCCCCCAATAAAGATGGGGTCTTCTCAACCAAAACAATTTCATCTCTGAAAAGTGTTAGGTAATGAATGCTGACAAGTAATTTTTGAATTAATAAACGATGCCCATTTGAATTTGTATCTTTCATCGCTACCACCACACTCACCTTATAACTTATATTACATTTCTATTACAGTACGTTACTACTAATATATCACATAATAGGTAAAAGGACAATGAAAAAAGATAAGAAGCCTGAAAATAAAAAGAAAAACCGAACGATATATTAATTGACAGGAAAAGATTCTTCCCATACTCTATACCTAATGAGAAGTTAGGTTTTTTAATGGCTTTTACAGTAAAACCAATAAAGCTTAATAAGAGCAAAACAATTCTAAATTGTTAACAACTGAACTATCTAACCCTTTCAAGGAAAAAAGTAACTTACATATGATGGATGATTTTGAAGGCGCAACAATCCTAAATCACGAATAGTTAACCTTTGAAAATATAACAAAGACCTCCTCCTGAAGTACCAAAAATTCAAAAGGAGGTTTCTTTTCTTAGTCTACTTAAAAAGTTTCACATAATCGTTTTTTATTGAAAATACATTTGTAACAGCTACACGTCTTTGATTACCATCAATAAAATATAAAACAATATAATCTCTTTTTAAAGTGATTTCCCTCCTTTTGTTATTGGAATCTATTACCTTTCCAAATTTCTCATCTGCATCAAAATCAGCTTCAGGAAACATTTTTAATATAGATATATTATCTCGAATTTCTTTAATTTTTTCTTTGCAGTAATCGGAGCAGAAAGCATTCTAGCTATATAGTCATATATTTCATCTAGTTTTGTAATCATATTACTTTGGAAAACAATCTCATAAACCGTATCGTTCATTTAAATCTTCCTCAGTATAATATTTTCCAGTTTTATATTCTACTATACTTTCATTTACCTCTGTCTGAAGTTGTCTAAACAATCTTTCTTTTTCAAGCTCTTCTTCACTCATCAGGTTAATTTCTCCAGTAATAGCCACTTGCTTAACAAATAAATCAAGTGCCTTCGACAAAGTAGTTCCCTGTTTTTTCGAATTAATCTTTGCCCGCTCTAACAATTCCTTATTAGTCAAAAACTTAAAATCTCGATTTCTTTCAATAATAGCAACCATAATTATACCATCTATTTTTTATGGCCCTATTATACTATTTTTTCTTGTTATACTAAAATTATTACTGCTTTTACGCATAAAAAAACGAGGGCTTAAACCCTCGTTTCTAATCCTTATTTTTTAACGTCTTGTTTGTAGAATTCTTGCAAAGCTTCTTGCCAAGTTGGAATAACAAAACCAGTAGCTTTTGCTTTTTTAAGACTCATTGTTGAGTTAAATGGACGTTTTGCTTTTGCTGGGAATTGACTTGAATCAACTGGTTTAACCACGACATCAGTATCTTTCAAGATTTCAACCGCGAAATCAAACCAAGTTGTATCTTTAGTAGCATCATTTGACAAGTGGTAGTAACCAAATTCTTTTTGGTTTTCTGTCAAATAAGTCATGAATTCTGCCAAAGTACGAGTCCAAGTTGGACGACCGTGTTGGTCATTAACAACAGTCAATGTGTCATGAGTTTTGGCAAGATTTTGCATTGTGAAGACAAAGTTTTTACCGTAGTTACCAAATACCCAAGCAGTACGGATGATGTAGAAGTTTTTAGTATATTTTTCAACTGCTTCTTCACCCAAACGTTTTGTACGACCGTATTCGGTTTGAGGATCGGGAGTATCATCAACTTCCCACTCTTGACCAACTGGTTTTTTACCATCAAAAACATAGTCAGTTGAAATGTAAACAAGAGTTGCACCGTATTTTGCTGCTGCTTTAGCAACAATTTCAGTACCAGTCACGTTGATGGCGTAGTCAAGTTCTTTACCTTCATCTTCAGCCGCATCAACCGCAGTGTAAGCCGCACAGTGGTAAACAAGTGTTGGTTTTACTTGTGCAAACACTTCATCAACTTTCTCAGCATTAGTGATGTCCATTTCTGCAACGTCAACCGCTACATACTCCTCACCACGTTCATCCAAAAGATAACGTAATTCTGTTCCTAATTGCCCATTGGCACCTGTAACTAAAATCATTTTAGCACTCCTCGTTTTTTAATATCTAAAGGCCTGTAAACCTTTTAAATCATTCCCTACTATTTTACACTATTTTTTCAAAAAAAGCAGTAATTGGGAGGAAAAGATTCAATTAAATTTAGAATTTTTTAATTAAAATAATTCACTTTTTGAGTTACCTCTTTGTTTTTTAAAGCAACATTTTTATCAAAATTAAAAGTAAATTTTAATATTTTTGGTTGTTTTAAAATTCAGAAAGCGGTATAATTCTAATCAGGAGGTTTTTTACATGAAATCATTTTCATCAGCTATTTTAGCTAAGTTAATTTTGGATTATCGCAAAGATAATAAAGTGTCTCAGGAAGCTTTAGCTACTGAGAGTGGCATTAATCGTTCTATCTTAAGTAAGATTGAACAGGATGAACACATTCCATCAATTAGTCAGATTGAAACTCTTGCAAATATTATTGGATTTGATATCACTGATTTATTTACTGTTAAAAAAGAAAAAGCACAAAAGCTTGACCATGCTTATAATATCGCTGTTGCTGGTACTGGTTATGTGGGATTGTCAATTGCAACACTACTTGCTCAACACAACCACGTTACTGCTGTTGATATTATTCCAGAAAAGGTTGAACTCATTAACAATAAAAAGTCACCTATTCAAGATGACTATATTGAAAAATACCTTGCTGAAAAAGAGCTTGACTTAGTTGCTACTCTTGACGGTGATACAGCCTATAAAGATGCTGACTTTGTTATTATAGCTGCTCCTACTAACTATGATAGTGAAAAGAATTATTTTGATACAAGTGCTGTTGAATCAGTTATCGAACAAGTTCTTTCTGTAAATAAAGATGCCATTATGGTTATTAAATCTACTATTCCAGTTGGCTTTACAGATTCAGTTCGTCAAAAATTCAATACCGAAAACATCATCTTTAGTCCAGAATTCTTACGTGAATCAAAAGCTTTGTATGACAACCTTTATCCAAGCCGTATTATCGTGTCAACCGATAAAGAAAACGAAGAACTCACAAAATCTGCAAAACTCTTCGCACAACTTCTTAAAGATGGTGCTGAAAAAGAAGCTATCGATATTCTCTTCATGGGATTCACTGAAGCTGAAGCTGTTAAGCTTTTCGCAAATACTTACCTTGCTCTTCGTGTCTCATACTTTAACGAACTTGATACTTACGCTGAATTAAAAGGACTTGATACACAAGCAATTATTAACGGTGTGGGTCTGGATCCACGTATCGGTACACATTACAATAACCCATCATTTGGTTATGGCGGTTACTGCTTGCCAAAAGATACAAAACAACTTTTGGCTAACTACAACGACGTCCCTCAAAATATGATGACTGCTATCGTTGAATCAAACCGCACCCGTAAAGATTTTATTGCTGACCAGGTTCTTAAATTAGCTGGTTATTACGCATACTCAAATAATGACAACTACTCACCACAACAAGAAAAAGAAACTGTTATCGGTGTTTACCGACTAACTATGAAGAGTAACTCTGATAACTTCCGTCAAAGCTCTATCCAAGGTGTCATAAAGCGTATCAAAGCTAAAGGTGCTACGGTTATCATCTACGAACCAACTCTAGAAAATGGTACAACCTTCTTCGGTTCAAAAGTCGTGAACAACCTTAAACAATTCAAAAAACTCAGCCAAAGTATCGTTGCTAATCGCTACAACACCGAACTGGACGATGTCAAAGAAAAAGTTTACACACGCGATATCTTTAGAAGAGATTAATGAAGGTGAGATAAAGTGACTAAAAGCAAACGTAAATCAAATATTGAACTACTACGCATTATTGCGATGATTCTAATTATTGCGCATCATTTTGCGTTACATGGTAAGTTCACATTTCCAACATCTTTAATCACTCCTAATAGACTTTGGATTCAGTTTATTAAAATGGGCGGAACCATCGGAATTAATTTATTTGTTTTAATATCCGGATACTTTTTAATCAAATCTCAAAATATTAAAATAGATAAAATTATAAAATTTTGGCTACAAATTTTTATATATTCTATTGTATTATATGGAATTTTTACCACAATAGGATTTTACCAGTTCTCAATCAAAGAATTGGTAAAACATCTTCTTCCAATAACGTTCGGTGAATGGTGGTTTGCAAGTACATATTTTGTTCTATATATTCTTTCCCCATTTTTAAACAAATTATTACTTTCATTATCAAAAAAAGATTATAAACTTTTTATTCTAATACTAACAATTTTTTGGAGTGTTATTCCTACATTAACAGGACAGAAATTTCTTTCTGATAACTTATTGTGGTTTATTTATCTCTATTCACTGTCTGGATACTTAAGATTACACTATAATTTTAGATATAATGCTAAAAAGTATCTTCTATATTCACTTTCAATAACTCTCCTAACCTTTTTAACTGTTATAATTTTTGACATTATTGGTATGAAATACAAAATTTTTGCAGAGCACTCTACTTACTTTTATGATAAACAAAGAATACCAATATTGGTTTTATCCGTATTATTATTTTTAGGCTTTTCAAAAATTGATCTGCAATACAACAAATTAATAAACATCATTTCATCAACAACATTTGGAATATATCTAATTCACGATAATAGCTATGTAAGAAATTTTTTATGGATTTCATTCTTTAAAAACTCATCACACGAACAAGATAAGTTTCTAATTCCATATTCTATTTCTGTAATTTTACTAGTTTTTATCGTTTGCTCATTTATTGAATTTATAAGACAATACTTTTTTGAAAGTTTATACAGTAATAAATTACCTAAAAATTCTAAAAAAATTTAATATTAATTGTTCAATTAGTCATAACCACCCGTGAAAACGGGTGGTTTTTATCTAACTCCTTTGGTAGTGAGACTGACTAAAGTCAGGTAATAAAAAAGCTGTCCGAGAACATACTATCCCTGTACAGCCTTTATATATAAATCTTAATCAAGAACTTTTTGAGTTTTAGATGATGATATTTCATTGATATATAATAGTAGAAAACACTGTAAAATAAGCATTTATAAGATAGAAACTATATTGCTTTTTGAAGTTAAAAACACAAAAGTTTCAAACTTATGCCCCAAATTTGCCCCAAAATTTAAATATTTAAGGCACTGCTGTTATAACCACAATTTAGTGATAGGTCCGTTTTAACGAAAACAAAAAAAGGACTAGCTCACGCTAGTCCTGAAAAGAAGTCCTGCTGTGTTTAGTTTAACGTGTGCTCGCCAGCCCACACATGCCTATCTAGTAAGACCTTTACACTCTTACAGCAACTATTATACCATATTAATTATTTTATTGATATACCGCGCTTTCTAGCACTCATCCCCGCCTATTCCCCGCCTTAAGCTTTTATGGACAAGGCTTTTTTTATTGCACTAAAAACACCCGAAAAAAATCGGGTGCAATTTGTAAGATAAAAAAAGTACCTCGAAAGAGGTACTTATAGTATAACATAATTTATTAGATAAGTTCAAGAGCGAGTTTTTCGAGTTCTGGTTCAAGTTCTGGGAAAGCTGTATTGAGACCTGCGATGTCGTTTGCCCAAATCATAATGTTTTGTACTAAATTATCTTGTGCTTGATAAATACCTTCTCAGGAGTACGGATTTATCACAAATTTAAAACAACTAACTAAATGAGCCTTCGCTCTGCTTCAAATATATGCAACTTATTAGCTGATAGTCGTCTTAGGTCTGAGCTATGAGGAGCTACCTTACAACTTCCTAAGAGGTTCAATGACTAGGAAGGAATGGTTACCTCCAACGTTCACCCAACATTCAGAATCATAAGTATGTAACAATATATCCAATATATCCAATTTATCACTTGCGCTTTTGGTTACAGGAACTTTGACAACTTTAAAAAAACGTATTTACATCGCTTTGAACAGCAAAAAAGCGAGAACATCATTTGTTCTCGCTAGAGCTTAACTTTGCCACCCACTACAGTTGACAAAGAGCCACAAAAAAGGGACTGCACACTCTTCTTTTTAATATTTTCTTTTACATATATTGTTCTACATGTTCAATTTCTTTTTGTAGTTCTTTTTCATCGTACTTTTCATACTTACCAGCTTCGTGTACAATCTTTTTAATTTCATGCATGGCTTTTTTCTCAACAAGCCATTTTCTCATACTATGTTTTTTTGCATCTTCATTTAGAGAATCTAATTCTTCTAAATTTGAATCCAGTTTGTTCAAAACATCTGCAATTTTTACTAATGCTTTTGCTTCTTTTTCTTCATAGTTTGACATAATAGATACACTCCTTAAGTATTTGATACCTTAAGTCTACTCCTCTATTATTTTATTTGCAAATAAAAAGCTCTATAATTTCTTAGTAGGATTTTACCCACTACAGAAATTATAGAGCTAGCATACGTTAGTCAGCCGATAATTATGGTAAAGCGTCTTTAAGGTTTTCTACTATTATATAGAATCAAAATAGACATAAACTCTATAAAATACGGTTATATAAGACCCAAACAATAGCAGGATTAATTGATGAAACAACATAAGTTTTAAACTTATGCCCCAAAAATGCCCCCAAAAAGAAAAATAAGTCATTTGGGACAAGTTTGTTTTGCCATTATAACCACAATTTGCAAATAAGTCCGTTTTAACAGCAATAAAAAAGGACTAGCTCACGCTAGTCCTGAAAAGAAGTCCTGCTGTGTTTAGTTTAACGTGTGCTCGCCAGCCCACACATGCCTATCTAGTAAGACCTTTACACTCTTACAGCAACTATTATATCATAAACGTACATGACTGCCAATTTTGTTGACGTCAACAAAATTAAAAAAACCTAGCACAGACTAGGTCATTTTTTAAATTCTATCCATGTACCAAAAGCAATCATAATAATTGAAATGATAATTGACCAGAAATATACAGGATATTTTTCTTTTATATGATGTGAGCATCCATTTTTATTACAACAAGCTTTCATATTGCGATCAGTAAGATGCGCTGTAGTATTAAAAGCAATAAATAAAGCACTGAAAAGCAGAAAAGAAGACGAACCTACAAAGATAAATATTTTTCCTAAACCAGCCTCGTTTAAGTTTTCGCCTAACTGACCTAATTGTGAGACACCGCCAAAAACTGCAAAGATTATAGATGCAAAAATTCCCAAAACAGAAATTATTTCAATATTTAAATTACTATAATTTCTTTTTAGTTCGTGAGCAACTTTTTTTAATTTTTTATACTCTTCAATCGATTCTTGAGTCACACTATAGAGCTCTTGAACTTCATTCTCTGTTTTTTTGTATAAATTTTGATATTGTGTATATGCTAATTTTGTATGTTCTAACACTTTGTAAAAAGCATATATAGCATCTTCATACTTTGTTTTAGCACTTGAAGTAACTTTTTCGCCATCAAAAGTACCATCTTTCACAAAACAATCAACAATTGTTTTTAGCGAATCACTTGTAGCTTGAATTAAAAAATCAAAGCTATCGGATTTTTCTATTGTTTCATCTGTATGGTCATTGAATTCATTAACTTTACTAGTGATAGTATCATATGGAACACGAGAAATTTGTTGTTCATATAAAAACTTAATTAAAACAACAACATCTTGCATAACCAAGTTCGTGTCCATAACAAAATTTATATCTTCAGATTTAAGCAAAAATGAATTGTATTGATTTAAAAAGTTAGTGAAATTGGTATTATCCAAGCTCTTTTGAATGTTATTAAGTTTATTAGTCACTATAAATTACCTAATTCATATTCAATATTTGTTCTGAAACCAATAGTTGGTTTGTTTTCTTTCCAGAATTCTACTTCATGGCTTTGTCTAACCAAATCAAAAACATTTTTCCCTAAATAGTTCAATATATTTTGATTTAACACAGCTAAAGAGTCATCTTCTTCAAATACACCAATAATCGGTGATGAACCAAAATTTCTAAATCTATTATATTGCCCACGGACTACAGGACCATATGCCCAAACTTGAAATTTTTCATCATACAATTCTTCCAACTGTTTTTCAGTCAAAGTCCCTTTTTCTTTTGCTTCTTTCAAAACAAAATACATTACTTTTTGCAATTGTAGGTTTGTTATGTTCATATTATTTTTTTGCGCAACAGCGATAACGTGGTCTGCAAATTTTTCCATAGACATAACAAACACCTCCTTTTTAGTACAAAAATAACACAAGTATCACATCTGTCACCTGTGCTTCAACTTCATTGTACATTATTCAAAACAATTATTCAATCACTTTTTTTCGGATTTGTCAAATTATTTTTTCTTGACAAACTAAAAAACGCCCCCAGCAAGAGCTGAGGGCGTGTTAAAGTGTCTGCTATTTAATTATAGCAAATTTACTTGTAGTAATTGACTAAATCGTCCTTGTCTCGACAAGAAAGCCACACAGTGCCAAATTGTCCAAATTCGAACTTGCGCCAATAGTATCCACCATAATAGCCGCCTTCGCCAGTGTCTGTAATGTGTGACTCGTCAATTTCAAATGAGAAGTACATACCTGCTTTAAAGTCCTTGTCATAACCGTCAGGCAAGTTGTTGCCATTCTCATCTACCCAATTGACTAATCCGACGGGGATTCCGTTGTCTGACCAATCAAACCCAACAGGCGCTAAATAGTCGCATTTAATTTGGTAAATACCGTTAACGAATGTTACATCATTCGCTAGATAGTAAGCTTTGCTGTCTGGTTTACGACCGCCTGAAACAACCGTGTTAGGCTGTGTAGCTGTTGACCCGCTAAAACGCCAAGCTTCAACGTAAGCTGGTCTAGAGTTGTTGTAATAATTATCCCAATTATGAGATGACACTGCTGTACCTGCTTGTCCGCCAGTTGAATAGTCAACGCTGATGAACGTATTAGCATCTTCCAGTACGCCAACATGACCGCCAGCACCACCAGATTGTGACATATCAGCACCCCATGACATCATGACAATGTCGCCTCGTTGACCATTCCAATCTTCGTTTTTTGATACACGATAAAAGCCATTATTTGCCAATTGTGAGCCTAATGTCACCGTTGACGGTAAACCGATGATATTTACTCCAGCTTCTTTAAGAGCCTGAGAAATTGAACCTGAACAGTCCGCTGTGCCGTCTGAGCCATTACGACTGCCATACATGCTATAAGTAAGTTTGCCTCGACGTGACTCGAACCAGTTGATTAAAACATCTGTATTCATTTATTTTCCTCCTTTGGTTTATCGTATGTTAAAGCTGTTTCACTGTCTTTTAGCCCTGCGGTTGTTGGATCGTTAACAACTCCTAACAAAACAAGCAGTGTTAAAACTGTATTGACAACGTCCTCAATGTTATCTGGTAGTTTCAAGCCCAATTGTTGTGCTAACAAAATCACTGTACTAGCAATAGCAATAAGTGTAGCTTTGTTTTTAAAACGTAATTTCCAATTAATCATGATAATTCCTCCAATTTAGTATCGATTTTTTCGACTTTTTCACTCAGATTGGTAATTTCGGTAGTTAGTCGAATAAGTGCTTCATTCTGTTTGTCGTGATTATCTAAACGTTTTTTAATTTCAACTAGTTCTTTATCACGCTGTTTTGCATTTTCTTCAAGAATTGTAGTGCGACGTTCGCTATTAGTCATGCGAGATTGAAAAAAAGTAAAGAGCGTCAATACTGAGACTGACGCACTTAAAATCATGCTTAAAAATTCTGGTTTCCACATATCTATCTTACAACCTCGATTCTAAGGTTCTTGCATTTCTTGCTCTTGGTTAGCTAAGTCAACATAATACTGTGTACGTTCCTTAAATTGAGCAGGGACTTCATCAAGTGTAAGCCACCCCATCAAAATTTGACCTGCGTAAAATCTACCAAAAGTATCAATTGCTTTCTCAGACCATTTAATTTTCATTTGATTGTCCTCCATCTTCTTCGACGTCTTCAGTTGGCGTTTCTAATAAAGACAATGTTTCCATTAATTGTGTAATACTTTCAGTCGCATTTTTAACCAACTTAACATTTTTAGCTGTTTCTTCTTTAGCTTCTTCAACTGCTTGAGTAACAGTTTTAACCAAAGTATTTAAACTAGAAATAGCCGTTTCGACTTCAGTCAGTTTTTTATTAGCTTGTTCGACTGTCGCAGACATCTCATCAACTTTTTGTACTGCCTCTGGCATAGCTTTATCAGCATATTCGGTTTTGAAATAAGCATCACGAGCTAATTCAATAAGTTCATCATTAGTTTTACCAGTTTGATCACCTACGACACGTTCAGTAAATGTACCATAGCTGCCTGACATAGTAGCCAATGTGATTTCTGTGTGTGTTACTTTTCCATCAGTATAGATTGGATATTTACCAACAACTTGCCATGTTCTCATTATTCATCGCCTCCTTTCAAATCGT
>OARK01000174.1_pt1 | contig 15370 bp, 9 predicted proteins | sample 1475711 | NCBI WGS metagenome assembly OARK01 (sample SAMEA3360700, study PRJEB22359) | human gut metagenome | biome: ENVO:urban biome; feature: ENVO:human-associated habitat; material: ENVO:feces | place: Bangladesh | collected 2011 | reverse complement strand
GAATATTGGGATTTCGTGTGTTACTTAGGATACTCATAATCCTTTTTTAGAGAAACTTATGTTGCTTATGTTTTCCGCGCTAAGCGGCTAATACACATTCCAACTTATGTTCTTATGTTCTTATGTTCTCACGAACACAAAACAAAAACAGAGGATTGCTCGTAATGAACAATCCTCTGTTTGGTGGGGTGCTTAGTGGGATTCGAACCCACGACATTCAGAACCACAATCTGACGCTCTAACCAACTGAACTATAAGCACCATAATGAGTGTCTTTCTTTCCGAAAGCGATGCAAAAGTACGGCTTATTTTTGAAACTGCAAAGTGTTTCGCCATTTTTTTTGCGAAAAAGTGCATTTTTGTGCAACAAAAGGGGTAAAAACACGCTTGAGAGTGTGTAAATGTGCATTTCTTAAGCGTTAAAGTGCATCAAGGGGTTGGGGCTTGACAGTCGCGCACTTGGTCAAGAATTTCACTGGCCAAGTGCTGGGTGCGGCGGTAAGTGTATATGCCCAAAGCAGCACCAATTACGCCACCCACAACGCCACCCACGAGTATGCCCGTGCGTTCGTCGTGGCTCATGCCGGCAAGGGTCATGATTTCGTATACAAACCACGCGAACCAACATATAATGAATGGAATGCTGAAGCGCAGCCATCGGGCATAGAGCATTTTCATGCGTGCCACGCGACATGTCACTTCGGCCAAACTGCTTTGAGCAAGTTGGGCAGGCTGCACGCGGCGGTGCGTGTAAATGTTGTAACACACGGCTACAAGTAAAAATACGGCGGTGACAATGGTGAAAGCCAACGATATGCGTAGCCATAGCAGCAACCAGGTGCAGTAGGGGATGGCCAGGGCAGCCATGACGGTCACTAGCAGTGCGTGGCGGTTGATGCTGCGTGCGTTGCTGTTGATAATGCGTCTAATCAGCTTGTCGTTAACGATGGACTGGCTTTCAAGTTTGTCTTGCAGCAACTGCCACTGTTGTTTTATTTCGTTCAAGGTATTATCCATGATAGTAATGCTTGTTATTCGGTAGAGGTGATGAGGGGGTGGAGGTGTGGCCTCATTTCATGTGTTTAAGTTCTTCGCGTATGCGCACCAGGCGCACCGACACGTTCTTGGCCGTTATGCCCGTAATGGCGCCGATCTCGTCGTAGGGCAGTCCCTCGAGCCACAGCAGCACCAGGGCGCGGTCGAAGGGGCGCAGTTGGTGCACCCGTTTGTAGAGCATTTGTATTTGTCGGGAGTCAGTGTCGTTGTCCTCATACAGATTGATGCTCATGTCGAGGCGTTCGGTTTGAGGCTGCCGTTTCTTCTTGCGTTCGGCCGATATGCAGGTGTTAAGGCTGATGCGGTAAATCCAAGAGTTTAGTTTCGCCTCCCCCTTAAAGGTGTCTATGCCTCGCCACAAGTTGATGAGCACCTCCTGAAACAGGTCATTCACCTCGTCCTCGTCCTTCGAAAACATGTAGCAAACGGTGTAGATGGTACTTTTGTGTGCACTGACCAATTGTGAAAATTCTTGTTCGGTCATTCGTGTGTATGGTTGTTTGGTCTCTGTTTATTAGACGCATGCGCTGATAATATGCTACATGCAGCTGCTGCAAATTTAGAAATAAAGTTGCAGCCATGACGTATACCACTTTTACAAATAAAAGCCCCGCCCATCGGGTGTGCAAACTTTGCACACACGATGGGCGGGGCTATAAATATAGTTGTAGGGTGCTTACTTAATGGCGATGCGTATGGTTTGCGCATCCTGCCCGTCGGTAACGTGCAATAAATACATGCCTGGTTGCAGGCGGTTGGTGTGCAGACAAGCATGGCGGGTGCTTTCAAGGCTGCTTCCGAGTGTGGTTGCAGCCATTTGTATGCCGCTCACAGCAGTCAAGCGTATGGCCACGGGGCGTGCGGTGCCGCAGATGGCCAGATGCAAATCGTTGTTGCCAACTTTGGTGACCTTAGCCGCAAGGTGGTCACTGTATGCCTCGTCAAGCTCAACCTCGCCAATGGCAGTAGAGTATGGTGTTGAGAATATTTGCTCCTCGCCATAAGTTGTGCCGTGTTCGGTTGTAACGTAAGCGCGCACAATGTAGGTAGTGTTCGGCTCAAGATTTTGGAGTACAGCACTCATGCGCTGTCCCGTAGCCACAACAGTTTGATGCGTATTATCGTCGGTGGTGGCAGTGGTGTGTTTGGCTGTGGCATAAGCATCGTCGCGTTTCCAGTATTCAAAACCTTGCTCCTTAATGTCGTCAGAACCGGCAATGATAAAGCCGCTCACTGTAGCCGAGTTCTCATCGTGGCACACAGCGGCATAGGTGCGCACCGTTGGGTCAAAGTAAACATAAGCGTCGGCAGTGCCAAAGGCCGACCATTCGCCATACCATGTTTTGCCGCTTTCGGCCTTATAGAATGGGCGGAATTTGTAGTATGTGCTGGAGCTCAAATTGCGCAGGGCACCAGTCATTACACCATCTACAACGGGGCAGTTAGCCTTCGAGCTTGGCACGAGGTCGGGCGCGTCATAGCGTCGCCATTCAAATCCTGTGTTAGCCTCCTCATCGTCAATATTGGTAGTGGCGCATATCAGTGCCACAGTGTTTGAGGTAGCCTTTGCCTCAGTCACAGTTTCGAGCGTCAGAGCTGGCAGCTGCATCGATTTGCTTGGAGAGTAGTAGTACAATTTGGTTTCGCTACCATTCTTCACCATGACGGCATATCCGGCATTTACATAACTTTCAGGCTCGCAGCCTGTCACGTGTAGTGTGCTTCCGTGTTGGGTTATGGTTTCGCGGTCAAGCGTCCACCCCTCGTCCACCACCTCAGCATCATGATACGTCTTGTTGCGCGATCCTGTCATGGTGTAGCTTGTGGGTGTAATCTTGCCAAACTCGGCACTGAGTCCCATGTCTTTCGTCATGATGTTGTATTCTTTCGAGTACGTGACTTTTCCGTCTTTCAGTTCTTGATAATTCAGAGTGACAGTCGTTGAAGGCCAGAAACCGGTAAACTTTATGCTTTGCACCTCATCGCTATATTTCAAATCGCATGATTTCGTGTAAGAATATCCATATACAAAGCGGCATTCGTCCGGCTGCTCCATTTCGGGGTCTACATTGAGTCTGATATTAGAACTTGCAACGTATGTCTGCCCCGAGTTGAGCGTAAATGATTTGAACAAACTGGCAGTTTCCTTTGTAAAGGAATATGCGCTACCCACATTTTCCCCTTGGCTGTCTTTGGCAGAGATGGTATATGTAAATGCGCGATTGGGAGCGAGTCCTGCGTGCACATAGCGTCCGTTCTCATCAGCTTCTATTTCTTTATTGCCAATTTTAACGCAAGGGTACGTGTTGACAGGCAGTTCGTCAAGTCCTGAGAGCTCTTCGTTCTTAACAAGTTTGAATACGATTGAACGTGAGCCTATTGTAATGTCGGACGCCACATAGATGGCGTCAAGTGGTATTAAAGTGCTCGATTTCAAGTTCTTTATTATGCTGAGGTCAGAGGCTGGCGCATATATTGTTTCAATAGTATTGTCCCTCAGTAAATAGTACTCATAGAAACTTTTGGGGTGGGTTGTAGTTATAACCAACTTGTTGATGTGGGCGTCATTAAAGGCACCGTATTTCGTTTCTTTAATGCCTGATGTGATGACCAATCTGTTAATGTTCTTACAATTTTCGAAGGCATATTGTTCTATAATAAGGTCTGAGACACCGTCTTCAAACATGATGTTTTGCAGACTGTCGCAGCCACAGAATGCTTTTTCACCGATAGTCTTGACCGATTGCGGAACAACAACGCCTGTTACACCGGCAGGAAAGCATATCAAAGTGTCCTTTGCCTTATTATACAAGGCAGTGCCATCTGATTCGAAATACTTATTACCTGCTTCAACCAGGATAGATTTCAAGGCACTACAGCCCGAAAAAATGCTATTATCAGACCACGACGTATTTTCAAATGTACAGAGTGATGCTGGCAATGTGATAGTCTTTAAGGCTTTGCAGTCATTGAAAGCAGCTTTTTTAATCGTCGTAACGGTTGAAGGTATCTGTATGTCAGAAAGTTGCTCACATCCATTAAACAGATTATAATTCAATAAGGTCAATCTTTCGGGCAATTTGATCAATTGCAAGGACTTGCAATTACTAAAAGCACTCTCGCCAATGTAGTTTACTGAGGAGGGAATGTCTAATGTCTTGATGCCAGTGCCTGACAATACCGCATCTGCCAGATATTTAATGCCTTGCGGAATATTTATCTGTTGGAGTGCAGAGCAAGAATAAAAGGCATTCTCGCCAATGCTGTCAACGGTTGACGGAATAACCAATTGCTCTAACTTGCTACAAAAATCAAATGCGTTAGAACCAATATTCACAAGTCCTTCGGGCAGGGTTATAGATGTTATGTCTTTTTGGTTGCTGAAGGCATGATGTTTCAATTCGCGCACCGTTGAGGGAACGTTGTAACTCGTAAGCGGTATAGCAGTGTACAATACTGTCTTGTCTTTATTGAAAATGGCTTTGCCGTCTGTTGAAAGATATGGATTAGCCGGGCTGACTTTGATTGTACTTAATTTATCGCAACCATTAAAGCAGCGAAAGCCAATAGTTTGTAAGGACTCAGGTAGTTCAATATTTGAAAGAGATTCGCAGTCTGAAAACGCACCATTTCCCAAACTTTCAAGTGCTTTGGGCAGTTGTAATGATTTGAGGCTTGTGCAACCCTTAAAAGCAAGGACGCCAATGTTCTGTAATGAGTTTGGCAATGAAACATTTTGGAGTGCTGTGCAGTCGCAGAACATTTCGTCACTGACATAGCTGATGCCTTCGCCAAGCTTGACAGTCTGCAGGTTCTTGCAGTCCGTGAATGTCCACTCGGCTATATTTTTGATGGTGCCAGGAAGCGAAATTTCTTTGATGTCTTTATTCCCCAAGTAATCAATGCTCGTAACTTTGTAGGTGGTTGAGCCGTACTGTACCTCCTCGGGCACATAGACAATACCATTCAGGTTGTTGTCAGTGGCCAGATTGTTTACAGCTACGCCTGTGTCTGTAATGCGGTAAACCACACCATTCACAGTAAAAGCCTCGGCTGATGCTTGCGTAATGACGCCAACAAACAGCAACGCGAATACTAATAGTTTGTGTAAAAACTTCATATCATGTGTGTGTTAGTGAGTATAAACAATGTTCTCTGAGTATTGACATATTGTAATGCAAAGTTAAAAAGAAAGCCCTCGTCTCGCAAGTGTGTACAATTCGCAATACCCTCAAAACAAAGGTGCTTCAATACCAAAATGTAATGTATACCCGTTATCTTGCCACTTATGCACGGAAATGGACCACTTATGCCGATTATTAATTTTATATAAAGTTGTAACGTGGGGCCATGCTGCAGTGTGATAGTTGCGGTTCAACCTGCGAAATGCGTCTGTATCTTGTCGTTAATATATAGCTAACCCCTTACGCGGGCGATGAGGCCTGGAATTTATGGGGCCAACAATGGGGCAAGGCCTATCGGCTGAGGCTGGACGTGATTAGATGAACCCATATTGAATGCCTGCTTGTCATATTATTGACAGAAGTCGTCAATAATACGAAAGATTTCGGTAATTTTGTCCTTAGTAATCACCATAAGCAGGAGGTGTTCAACTATTAGAACCACCCTATAAAGATGCCAAGTATTACAGAGCGTGCTGCTCTTTGCAGGACATTTATTCTCCCTCGGTGTTCAATACCCCATTCTAACATGCCAAATATTCACAACCACAAAGGCATCAATCCCATTGTATGTGCCGCGATGACCTTCTTGCTGATGCTCCCCGAACTGTTTATGCTTCGGGGGCAAATATGGTGGGAGGCGGTAGTTGCAACCTTGTTCAATGTCTGCTTTTATGCAGCCTTGTCGTATATCATCTGCATCTTGTTCTCAATACCAAGCTCCGCGCAAGCGACTTTTACAGATAAAGAAATGGTATGAGTGAACAATTCAATAGAACACAAATATAATATCTATGGACATAGACATAACCGTTTACAAACAAGAGTTTTTGGAGCTGTTGCGCAGTTGCAAGCGCGACGGCATTGACGATGTGATTAACGACCTTGAGGAATGGGGCTTTTTCGATGCGCCCGCATCGGCCGGACACCATCTCAATGTCAAGGGCGGACTGGTGTTGCACTCACTCAACACCTGCAAGGCTGCCCTCAAGGTGTGGGAGGGCATGAAACAGCTCGAACCCACCCTCGAGCGTGAGGTGCCGCGCGACAGCGTCATCTTGGCCAGTTTGTTGCACGATGTGTGCAAAACCGACATCTACCAGCCTACCACCAAGCGCAAGCGCAATGCCATGGGGGTGTACGAGGACGTGCCGGGTTACAATGTGAGCTACAAGAATTTTCCGATGGGACACGGCGAAAAGTCGTTGGTGCTGCTCCTTTGCAGCGGTCTTGAGCTGACCGATGCCGAAATGCTGGCCATACGTTGGCACATGGGCCCGTGGGGTGTGAACATGAACTCTTACGAGGACCAGCGCAACTACGACACCGCGCACTCCCTCTATCCTTTGGTCATGATTATACACACCGCCGATTGCCTGGCAGCCAGCATCATGGAGCGCACCGAGGAGGATCAGTGATGCTGCACTGATGTGCAGATATTGTTGTTAGGTAAAACATAAACATGTGAACGGACTCAAGCACCAAACGCTACCTCTAATGGGGGCGACGCGTCCCGCGTCGGGAAAATTCAATGTTCATACACTAACTAAAGGCTTACAGACAGCACTAATTACATGTCTGTTTGTGAGCCTTTGCCTTAATTTCCGACGCGGGACGCGTCGCCCCCATTAGAGGTAGCGTTTGGTGCTTGAGTCTGTTTCATGTTTATGTTTTACCGGACAACAATAATATGCAGATGTGCGGAAATATGCAGATGTGCAAATGAGCTGACGCCGTAGCGTTACTACTTGTAACACTACGGCGTCAGCCATTTTATTCTTCTGTTTTCCGCGTCTGCGGCCATAGCGCGCACCCCTCGCTACTTATCCCGCATAAGAATGCATTCCCCCCAGCACAAAGTTTACGCCGAAGTAAGTCATCAGCACGGTCAGGAAAGCCAGGGTGCAGAACCAGTGAAAGTGGCGCGGCTTGCTGAGCCAAGGCAATGAGTGGTTGTGAAAGGCAATGGCGTAAGTCATAAAAGTAATGAGCGCCCACGTCTCCTTGGGGTCCCAACTCCAGTAAGCCCCCCACGACTGGTTGGCCCACACGGCACCAAGAAATATGCCTATGCCCAGACAGAACACGGCGGGGTAGAGCAGCAACCGCCCAAGCAGCATGAGTTGTGTGGCCTGGCGTGGCAGGCAAAGCCCCATGATGCCTGTGAGCATCGTAAAGGCCAGCAGCGCATACCCCATCATGACCACCGACACGTGCAGACTGAGCCACGGCGACGCCAGCACCGGCATGAGGTTGGTGATCTGCGGGTTGCTCTGCCCCATGAACGATACCAACAGGGCAAAGCCCGACAGAATGAGGCCGAAAGGCAGCATCACCCCAAAACGGCGGTGGGTAAGACACGACACCACCAGCGTGGCAAGTGCCATAAACTGCATGGTTTCAAACCCATTGCTCATGGGCACATGGCCAGCCACATACCAGCGCAACCCAAAGGCAAACAGCAGCGCAAGGGTGACGGCATAAAGCAAACCGCTCCACACCGCGTGCTCATGCTTGAGCGCCGGACGGCCAGACAAATTGCGGTAAACCAGACGGCCAAATGCCACCAGCCCCAGTGTGAGACACACCATGAACAGCACCTTGGCAAAAGGCACACGGTTGTAAAGCAGTTCCGCCTCGACGCGAGTGGACGAGAGCGGTTGCACACTGCCGTCCTTGGGCAGTGGCGTGATGAGCGTGCCCTTTTGCAACATCATGACAAGGCCCAGTTTCTCGTCCACCTCGGCAATGGCCTTTTGCAGCGGGTCGTTGGGTGTGGCAGCTTGGCCACCGTGCCAGTAGCGTTGCAGAATGTAGCCATTGTTGTCGAACAGGTCGGTCAGCCGTGCATATTTTGTGTCGAGATGCAGAATGCGGCGCAGCTCGGCGTTTTTAACCAATATCATAGGCTCGTTTTGCCACACATCGGGGCGCAGCAGCCAGCCGCTCACCACCTGTTCGGGCGTCAAGTCATGGTACGAAGCACTGCCGTAGAGTTTCAGCACAAAGTCGCGTGCCAGCGTGTTGAAGGGTGCCACGCGGTCGTTGTACACCACCTGCTTCATGGCCAGCGAGTCGGCCTTGGCGCGGTTAAAGGCCGGCAGCGTGCGGTTGGCCAAGGCCGGCATGGTGCCAAGCATTATGCCAAGCATCAGCAAGCCGCCCTTGCGCAGCAGCGGGTGCTTGAGCAGGCGTCGCACCTCCTCGCGGCGGTCGGCCACCACCATGAGCATTGACACCACAAGCAGCAGATAGCCCACATAGGTGATGCCCGTGCCGTAAGGGTCGTAGTTCACGCTGAGCCAGCTGCCCTGTCCGTCCTCGTCGTACGACGATTGGTAAAAGCGGTAGCCGCTGTGCTTCACAATGTTGTTCATCGAAATGTCGGCGTGCACCATCTCGCCCGTGTCGGGGGTAATGCTCACGGCACTGGTATAGTTGGCGGCAGCCATGGTGCCAGGGTAGTGCTGCACGCTGAAACTGTCGAGCACCAGTGTGAATGGCAGTGGATAGCTCTCGCTCATATCCTCGCTCTGAAATGTGTGTACGGGCACACTGTTCACCAAATGCACCACCCCCTTTTTAGAGGTGACGAAAGTGGTGAATGCCCCCGTCAATATCACCACAAATGACAAGTGGAGCATCATGACCGAGAACCGGTGCCACAGTTGCCACTTGACAATAGCAGCCACCATGCCGGCTGCCAGCACCCCCCACAGGGCAATAAACCACGGGGCGCCATATATGTAGTCGGTGGCAAAACTCGTGCCCTTGCTGTCCTCAACCAGAGTGGCAGCACCCAGCACAATGAGCATTAAGGTGTAAAGTATGATGAATATGCGTTTCATAATGGTCGGTATCTTTTTATAAGTAACGCAAACATAAATGGGGGCAACGCGTCCCGAGGCTGCTGAAAAAAACCGACGCGGGACGCGTCGCCCCCATTAGAGGTAGCGTCTGGTGCATAAAAGATATTTGCTATAGCTTTGCGCCTATTGCGGGGCAAGGCCATAGCAAGCATGTATCATAAATTCTCAAATTCGGTGTTAATAACGGCCTTGGTGGCCATACACTCCATTTCGATGAGCCAGCCCGGACGGCACACTGGTGCGTGCACAATCACTTTGGGCACACCGGGAAAGCGCTCCTCAAACATTTTGTTCACCACGGCATAATCGGCCGTGTCGCGCAAGTACACTATCATGTGTCCCACATCTTCAAATCCGCATTCGGCCTCATTGAGCAGTGCCTCCACATTCTCCCACATACGTTCGGTTTGCTTGCGAATGTTGCCAGGGTACAGAATGTTGCCCTTGTTGTCGATACTTGCCGTGCCCGAAATGAACACCTGGCGGCGGTCGCCATAGTCCATGCGTGTGCCGCGCTCAAAGCTCACCCCATACTCGTAGGTAGGGTTAAGGTGAGTGGGCGCATACAAGTACTGCATCTGTTCGGGCTTGATGCCGAGCACTGCATACGTGTCAAGCTGCACCAACGCATCGGGGTTGGCATTGCGGCCGTTGATGCCCGTGCTCGAAATAAAATGCGTCTTGCTCGTAAGGTTCTGTGTGTAAAACTCCTCGTTGCGTGCTTTCACCACACCGGCATAGTTCACATCAACATTCTGCACAAAGAACCATGTGCGCACACAGTTCTCTGCCAGGTGGCCGCCATTGGCCAGCAGTTGCATCACATAGTCCTTGAGCAACAGGCTTGTCTGCTCCTCAGAGTCTGGTGCCTGAGCCACGGCGCTGCCTCCCCATAAGTGGGTATAAGCACCATGCTGCACACGGTACAACCCATTGCTGAAGGTGCCGCAGCCAATGCCCGTTTGCAAATAAGCCCACAGCGCCACCTTGGTGCCGTTGAGCGGTGCTTGCTCTATTACCGAGCAGGCACAGGCCGGTGCTTCGGGCACCGAGGCAATCAAAGTTTCATACTGGTTGGCGGCATCGCTCAAAAAGTAGCGTTTGATAACCGACGAGGCACCTTTTAACTCCGTTTCGAGCAAATTATAATAAGTGTTGAGCACCGCGTCAAGCTGCTCCTGAAATGTCTGTTCGGGACGTGTGGCGTGTATCATGACGTGAAATTCCGTCACGCCGTTTTCAACTTCAAACTTTGAAATTTCGGCCAATGCGTTCTCCAACTTTATGGCCGACCTTTGCTGTACGTTAGTCATACTGTTTGTTATTCTTTATTCTACGTGCAAAGGTACTAAAAAAGGTGCAGCTATCCTTGTCCCGATGGCGTTTCGGGGACAAAATCACCATGTTTGGGTATGCGGGTTACAGGCTCACCGTCACGCGCAGTTGTCCGAGCCATTGCTTGTGTCCGCTGGTAGAATAATGGTGAATGGCGGGCTGCAGTGTGAAGTACTGCCCGAGCGGCATGGCAAAGGTCAGCTCGGTGTCGGTTTCGTGTGCATCGTTGTAGTAGGCACGGTTCAGCACCAGGGCCAGCGTGCCGCCACGGCGTGTAAGGTTGTTGGCCGCCAATGTACCGTTCCAGTAGCCCACGGCCACTTCGGGGTCCTTAAATTGGTGCGACACTGTGGCCGCTGCCGCCAACCCCACGCGTCCTACTTTGGCCAGGGGCTGCTCCACCGTGGCCCAAAAGCCCACCTGCGAGTGGCGGTGCTGCGTGGCCTCGCGGTAATGATTGCCAAAGTTCCAGCCCACAAGGTAGGTGGCACTGAAGTCGTCGGCGTGCGCACCCTCACGGGTGTAGCTTACCGAGCCCAGGTTGATTATGCCGTCGGCATGTGGCCTGAAGCGGAACGAGCGGTCGAGCGTGTCGTAGGCGTTGCCATTATACAGGGTGGTTTGCACAAGCCATTGTGGGGTGGGGGTGTAGGTAATGTGCAAGCCTAATGCGGTGAGCGGAAACACGTTGATGTGAAAATTGTCGTTCACCGTGGGCACACAACCACACGAAGCACCCGTTGACAACCCGGCCATCGGGGTGTTGAAATAGTCCTCGTCAGCCTGTCGCAGACCGACAAACACTCCTAACTTGTTGTCAATAAAATGCTGCTGAAGTCCGAAATGCACCAACCGCAACGGACGGTTGGGTGCGTTGATGTTTGAAAAGTCCTGACACACCTCGGCAATGTAGTCGGTAGGTTGCCAAGTGCTCAGAATGCCAGCTTCGAGGCGTGCCCCCCTCCACAGCCCGATGCCCAGCGAGGCATCAAGGCGGTTGGCCCATGCACCGCGTCCGGTGGTCATGTTCCATTGTCCTTCGGTAATGGCCGACAGACTGTAGTCAAAGCGTGCCGTTGGGGCATCGGTGCTGTCGGCACTGTTGGCCCCCGTATTGCTGGCATAGGTGCTGGTAGCGGCACTTATGGCAACCAGCAGTAAGGACGCCACCTTTGTGCGTGCGCCCTTGCAAAAAACATATTCCTTATTCACGGCTGCAAAGTTAGGCAAAAGTTTCGATTTCGTTTTGAGGCACAGCCTTATATTAACGCGTTACAACTACGCGAAAGGGGAGCGTGCCTGATGAAGCCAACCGACTATTTCCCTAAAAACAGTCCATGATGTTGTGTGAAACGTGCAGAAAGTTGTCTTACTACGTTCGTTCAACGTGCTTACTACGTCCGATGTAAAATGACTTGGACTTTGGTTCGTGCTCTTGTCACTCCCTAATGGTGTTTTACTGGACGGCAATAATTTAGTATATCCCGCGAGATGAAGCTGCTGAAAAAGCCCCGACGCGAGACGCGTCGCCCCCATTAGTGCTTGCGTCTCTTCAAGCATCTAGAGCTACAATCAAACGCTACCACCAAGCGCAAGCTCTAATGGGGGCGACGCGTCTCGCGTCGGGATAATGAAAGAAAAGAATACAGACTCTACTAAATAATAGCAGTATATTTCCCCGACGCGAGACGCGTCGCCCCCATTAGTGCTTGCGTTTCTTCAAGCATCAAGAGCTACAATCAAACGCTACCACTAAACGCTACCACCAAACGCAAGCTCTAATGGGGGCGACGCGTCTCGCGTCGGGATAATGAAAGAAAAGAATACAGACTCTACTAAATAATAGCAGTATTTTTTCCCGATAACGCGAGATGCGTTGCCCCCATTAGTGCTTGCGCTTTTTCATAGTATCATTGGCTGCATATCAGCGCGGTGCATACAAAAAGTGCAGAGTGCAGACAAATAGCCACATAAAACGTGGCGTATTTGTCTGCACATCTGCACTTTTTACACTGTGTCTGCACTTGTCAGCACAGGAGGCATTACTGCCCGCGGGCTTTACTCCTTGGCGCCGCTGTCAATCCAGTCCTTCAGCAGTTGCAGACCGGTGCGGTCGGTTACCATGATGTTAGAGTGGTCGTGCTTCCAGTTACCCTCGTCGGGACTGCTCATATTGGTGGCAAGCGCCTCGTAGAGCACACTGGCGTCGGCTTGACCCGGCAGCACACGCATTTTGCCAGGCTCCTTGGTCGAAGCCACATTGACCAGCTGCGCATAACTCTTGCCATCGTTAAGGTTGAGTGATGCCGCCCAAGCGCTGCCCGAGTGGCAGTGGGCGCACTGCTTGTCGAACAAGCTGGTCTGAATGGCAGCCAACATGCCGGCATTGATGGCCGCATCGGGTTTGATGCGAATGGTGTCGCCATTGTCGGTAACTGTGGTGGTGTACAGCGTCACCACACGTTTGCGAATGCTGTTAATCACACACACCTCGAGTTTGGTCACCTCGTCGGGTATGCCCGGCAGTGTCAGGTTGACATGACCATTGGCATCGGGCTTGATGTCCTTCGATATTTCGGCATACGTGCCATCGTCGGTAAATCCCGCCAGGGCCACGGTGTAGCCTTTGGCCCATGAGCCAGTGCCGGCAATGTCGGCATCGAGAGTGGCCACACGTCCCTTTTCGGTTATGTCGCGCACCTTTTCGGGTATGCGTCCGTCGTCGCACGCGGTGCAAAGCGTCAGGGCCGACAGGGCCATACACATTATATATATAATACGTTTCATTTGTAGCAGTGATATTTTTTTTAGAAGTAGTACTGCAACTGTACGGTGGCCGAGTGAGTGGCCAGGCCCAGGTTGTCGTTGTCGCGGTCGAGCTGCGTGTCGTGTCCTTTGCGACCAGTGTACTGGTACATGGCCTGCAGCTTGAGGTTGCAACCCTTGAAGAAGTAGTTAAGTCCCACGGCCGGCATGTTAAGGAAACCGTCCTTGCCCGTGCTGTTGCGGTTCATAAAGTCGTAGCGTGCAGCCACCTGCAAGCGCGGTGCCACAAAGTAGCCGCCCTGCACATAACCGCCAAGGTAGTTGTAGTGCTCGTTGATTTTCTGACGTTTGGTAAAGCCCACATTCATCCAGTAAGCCTCACCTGCAAAGTACCAGCGGTTGTAGAGCAAAGCAAACTCCAGTCCCATGCGTGCATCGTTGGTGCTTTCGTTCTCACTCTCCACATTCATTGAGCCTGACAGTCCGATGAGCATTTTGCGGTCGTTGAGCAGGTTGGGGTTACCCTGTGTAGAAGGCATCACGCCCCAAGGCATGTAGGTGAGGCGTCCGGCATAGAGCAATGAGGGAATGTGCCAATCGTCGCTGATGGTTTTGTTGGCCGTGTTCACAGCCGATCCCGTGCCGTTGAACAGTCCCACCTCGTAGCCAAACTTGTTGTTGACCACACCGTGCAGTTCAACACCGAGGTCGAAGCCAGTGCTCATGCTCGGCGTAACGGCGTTAAGCACGTAGGGCATGATGGTGGCAGTGGTGAGCGATGTGGGGAGCTGCGGAAAGAGCGTCTCGCCAAGCGTAGTGAGGTAGGCGTGTGAGAAAGGTGTCTTGAATTTACCCACGCGCAGTTGCAGCGGTGTGTTGAATTTCACGTCGAACCATGCCTGCTGCAGCAGGTTGCCGCCCGACTTGGCAGCGTTGAGCGAGAGGTTGAACGAAATTTTGTTGAAGGCGCGGCCCGTAAAGCCCAATATGGCATTGGGAATGGCAAAGCCCGAGTTCTCAACATTGTCCTGGTTGTAAGCCTTGTCAAGACCCTCATCGTCGTACCAGTTAAAGTTTCCACTGGTTTGCACCAACATGTAGGGCTTGAACACAAAGTCGCCCTTTTTGGTTTGTATGGTAAAGCCCTTGCTGCCAGCCAGTGACACCACGCCATTGTCGGTGTCGAGGTCGATGGGTGCATACTTCATGCGTGGCCCGTCGTGGTGTTCGTTGGTGGTTTGTTCGGTGCTCACTGCCACCGAGTCGGTGTTTGCAGGGGTAGTGTTGTTAGCTGATGCTGTAAGTGTGCCGGCTGCCATGGCAGCGAGGCTGAGTATGTAATGTTTCATGAGTGAATAGCTGTGTTTGGTTTATTACGCTGGTGTCATACTTGGTTGACAGGTTTGGTTTACGGGTTTACTGGTTTACTGGTTGACAGATAAGTATGTTATGCACTACTTATTGTGTTATAGACAGGTAACTTACCCGTCAACCCGTTAACCTGTTAACCCGTCAACCCACTACGCCAGCGCGTTTGGTTTTATAATGATTCGAGGAATTTGACGAGCGCGTCGCGGTCCTTCTTTTGCATTTTCTTAAACAGGTTCTTTGACGCTTCGCCCTCGCCGCCGTGCCACATGATGGCCTCGACAAAGTTGCGTGCGCGGCCGTCGTGCATAAAGTAAGTGTGGCCGTCCACCTTGCGTTGCAAGCCAATGCCCCATAGTGGTGTGGTGCGCCACTCGTTGCCGCGGGCCAGTCCGCTGCAATAGTTGTCGTTGAGGCCCACGCCCATTATTTCAGAACCCATGTCGTGCAGCAGGTAGTCGGAGTAGGGGTGAATGGTCAGTCCGCCGAGCCATGGTATGTGGGTGCCGTTGAGCAGCGTCGAACCCGTCTTTTTGGTGTGCAGCGTGGTCACGTGGCACAAGTGGCATTTGGCCTTGTAGAAGTTTTGCTCGCCAATGCTCACCATCTCGCGCTCGGTAATCATCTTGTCGCCGTACTGCACCATTTGTGTGGTGCTGCCCAGGCGTCGTGCCGGCACACCGAGGCACTGCATGTACAGGTCGACATTCTCCATAGCCTCAGTCGTCACATCGAGGCGGTTAGAGTAGCACAAGCCCATCATGCTGCCGTAAATTTGCTGCATTTGTCCTTCGC
>OARK01000161.1_pt1 | contig 15882 bp, 10 predicted proteins | sample 1475711 | NCBI WGS metagenome assembly OARK01 (sample SAMEA3360700, study PRJEB22359) | human gut metagenome | biome: ENVO:urban biome; feature: ENVO:human-associated habitat; material: ENVO:feces | place: Bangladesh | collected 2011 | reverse complement strand
TATCATTTGGACTTTGTTCGTAACTGTAGTGGCTTTGGCCATCGAACGTTTCTTTGCTATCCGCAATGCTTACGGTCGTTCAAGCCTGACCAAGTTCGTTGCTGACATCAAGGTAGCTCTCAAGCAGAACGACCTCGTTAAGGCTCAGCAGCTCTGCGACAAGCAGCGTGGTTCAGTAGCCAACGTAGTAGGCGCTACACTCCGCAAGTACAAGGAAATGGAAGAGAACAACACACTGACAAAGGAACAGAAGGTGCTCTCAATCCAGAAGGAACTCGAAGAAGCTACTGCTCTCGAAATGCCTATGATGCAGGAAAACCTTCCTATCATCGGTACTATCGTAACACTCGGTACTTTGATGGGTCTGTTCGGTACTGTGCTCGGTATGATCAAGTCATTCTCAGCCATGGGTGCTGGTGAAGGTGGTGCTGACTCTTCAGCCCTTTCAGTAGGTATCTCTGAGGCCCTTGTAAATACTGCCTCTGGTATCGCAACTGGTGCGCTCGCCGTTATCGCTTACAACTACTACACTAACAAGATCGACCGCTTGACTTTCAGCCTCGACGAAGTTGGTTTCACTATCGTAGAAACATTCTCAGCAACTCACTAATCGCATAAAAAGGTATTTAAGACATGGGACGTTTTAAGATTAAAAAACAAGATACGTTCATCGACATGACGCCGATGAGCGATGTCATGGTCCTGCTGCTTACCTTCTTTATGTTGACTGCTACTTTCGTTAAGGAAGAACCCATCAAGGTGGTAACACCTGGTTCGGTATCTGAAATCAAGATTCCTTCTACCAACTTGCTCACCATCTTCGTAGAGAAGAACGGCAAGGTGTTCATGACAATGGACTCGCCTGAAGGCCTTACAAAACTCGCTGATGCGATGAACGAGGCCGGTAAGTTGAGCCTTTCACCGCAGGAAGTGAAGGAATTTGCACAGGTTCCTACATTCGGTACACCGCTCAACACCATCAAAGGCTGGTTGGCCAGCGGTGACCAAAAAAATGAATTGCTCACCAAGAGCAAAGAGGCCGGTATTCCTTGCGACAGCGTAAACAATGAGCTGAAAACCTGGGTAAGCACAGCACGTGAAGCGTGTGGCGAGAATATGCGTATTGCAATTAAGGCTGACAAGTCTACTTCCTACGCTGTAATTAAAAGAGTTATGGATTCTCTGCGCGAGATTGAGGAAAATCGTTACAACCTGATTACCTCACTCAAGGGCGTGGATAACTAAAATTTGAATGTTATGGCAAAATTAGGTGGAAGTAAACAAAAGAAAATGAGCTCGCGCGTGGACTTCACGCCGATGGTGGATATGATCATGTTGCTCGTGACATTCTTCATGCTTTGTACTACGCTCCTTAAACCGCAGACAATGGAGATTTCAATGCCTTCGGACAAGGAAGATGTAAAGGAAGAAAATCAGAGCCAGGTGGCCGCTTCGAAGGCTATCACTATCCTCATCGATGAGAATAACACGCTGTACTACTTTAAGGGTAAACCCGATGGTGGTACTGATATTCCCAACGAAGGTAAATTGTTCGCCACTACTTACGGCAAGAATGGCTTGCGCAAGGTGTTGCTCGAAAGCAACCCGCAGGCTGTAAAGGCTGTACAGGCATTGAAGGACAAGTACGCTCGTATGGTTACCTCAAACGTTCAACAAGAACAAAAGCAGAAGGCTCAGTTCAAGGAAGAACTCAACAAAATCAAAAATGCCGAATACACACCCAGTGTAATTATCAAGGCATCTGACAAGGCAACCTACGACAACCTTATTCAGGTACTCGACGAAATGCAGATTTGCAGCATTGGTCGTTATGTGATTGATAAGTTTGCAGACGGTGACAGACTCAAGATTGAGGCTCTCAAGAACGGCACTGCGCAGTAATAACAATAAGCTAAGTAACAAATAATTATGTCTAAAATAGATTTAGCATCAAAACAATGGTGTGACTTGGTCTTCGAAGGACGTAACAAAGAGTACGGAGCTTATCGTAACCGCGCCAACAAGGGCAAGTTCCAACTCCGTGCAATTATTATCGTCGTTATCATTATTGTGGCTGTAGCTGCTGCTTTGCTCGCTAAATCGGCAGTAGAGCAGGCTCTGGCCAAGAATAAGGATATGGCTTCTGAAGAGGTTACCGAACTTCAGGAATTGAAGAAGGATGAACCTAAGAAGGAAGAACCTAAGAAAAAAGAACCCGAACTCGAATACGAGAAGCCGGTTGAAAAGGTTAACGTTAAGTCGTCTATCCAATTCACCGTGCCTAAGATCGTTGAAGATGACAAGGTGGACCACTCAAAGGAACTCAAAACTCAGGATGAGGTAACTAAGAATAAGTTCGCCATTGCCGCTCAGGACTACGTCAACCCTAATGGTGACAACAGCGGTATCAACATCGACGACTTGAAGGAAAACCAGCGTGCCGGTGGTACGACTGTGCCTCCTAAAGAACCCGAGGTTATGGATAATGCGCTCGTAGAGCAGCAGGCTACATATCCTGGCGGTGAGGCAGCTTTGATTCAGTTCGTAAACAAGAACGTTGTTTATCCGGCTATCGCTCAGGAACAGGAATTGCAGGGTACTGTAATACTCCGTTTCAAGGTAGATGTAGATGGTTCGGTAAGTTCGGTGAAGGTTGAAAAGTCGCTCTCACGTGAGTGTGATAAGGCTGCAGCTGACGTTGTACGCAAGCTCCACCGTTTTGTACCGGCCAAGCAGAATGGTCACCCTGTACCAGTTTGGTTCCGTCTTCCGGTTCGTTTCCGTATTCAGTAATACGCTTTATTACTTGAATTACGTATAAGATTATAAGCCGGGCAATGAACATGAGGTTCATTGCCCGGCTTTCTTGATTCTGCATTGGCTGTTTTTCTTTTTGTTGTCCGTTTGCAGAATGGCATCATCAGGAGGCACACAACGCAAGCACTAAGCGCTACCTCTAATGGGGGCGACGCGTTTGGTGATAGCGTTTAGTTGTTGCGCTTTGTGCTTGAAGAAACGCAAGCACTAATGGGGGCGACGCGTCCCGCGTCGGAAAAATGCAGTTGTTATTTAATGGAGTTCGTATCTTTCCTTCTTATTTTTCCGACGCGAGACGCGTCGCCCCCATTAGAGGTAGCGTTTGGTGGTAGTGTTTAGAGGTAGCGTTTAGTGCTTGAGCCTGGTGATAGCGCTTGGTGTTTGAGCCTGTTCGCTTGTTTCCTTTTTGCTGGACTGCAATAGCTTTTTGTAGTCTTGACGCATTTCCCTGGCCCGGGTGCGGCATCGTTTTTTTGTCGGAATGTGGAAAATGTCATTTTATTTGCCTGTTTCTTACTCCCTTTTGTGGTGTTGCCCATGTCGCTGAATATCAAAGCTTTAGTGCGTTTCTTGTGCATGCCGTATAGGTTGAGGCTGAAAAATTATTTCAAAAAAGTGCTTGAATAGTTTGCAGGTTTATAAATTTGTTGTACCTTTGCACTCGCAAACGAGAAACAACGACACTCGCAAGCCAATTATGGCGCGATAGCTCAGATGGTTAGAGCGCATGATTCATAATCATGAGGTCGACAGTTCAATCCTGTCTCGCGCTACAAAGCAGTTACAACACTTTGGTTGTGACTGCTTTTTTCTTATTTGTATTTTGCATTATCAGCGCGTATTTGTTTGTTTTGTGTTCTGTTAGCCCATAGCTCCGAAAAAAGTTGTATTTTTGCATAGTCATGCGGTATGGCATAGTGTCCGAGCGTGACTTAATATTGCATCATAATACAATAATGGTCATAATAAAGAAGTTAGACTGGTATGTACTCAAAAAGTTCCTGCTCGTGTTTGCAGGGGCTTTCTTTGTCGTACTCTTTGTTTTTATGATGCAGTTTACATGGCGTTATGTAGACGATTTGATAGGTAAGGGGTTGTCGTTTGACATTTTGGCCAAGTTCTACTGGTATATGGCTCAAACTTTGGTGCGCGACTCTTTGCCCCTTTCGGTATTGCTGGCTTCGCTCATCACCTTTGGTAATATGGGTGAGTCGTTTGAGTTGCTGGCCATGAAGGCGGCAGGCATACCGTTGATACGCATCATGCGCCCGCTGGCCATTTTTGCAGCATTCTTGACGGGTACATCATTCTACTTTCAGAATTTTACATCGCCAGATGCGCAGATAAATATGCGCACGCTCCTGTTCAGTATGAAAGAGCAGTCGCCAGCGGTAGAGATACCCGAAGGTGTGTTCTACAATGGCGTGCCTAATATCAACATATATGTGCAGCGTAAGAACACGCTCACAGGCATGTTGTACCAAACCATAATTTACAAAACTGACCAGGGTTTTGATCGTGCGCAGATTGTGCTGGCAGATTCAGCCCGCCTGGAGGTGACACGTGATAAAATGCACTTGCGCCTGGAACTGTGGAATGGTGAGCAATTTGAGAGTCTTGAATCGTCGGGCGGTGCAGCCACGCAAATGATGCAGAATGGTGCGCATGAGCCTTTCGACCGCGAAACATTCCGTTTTAAGACTTTGCTGATAGACTTTGACAGCAACTTCAATTTGATGGACAAGAGCCTGATTGCCGGTATGCCCACTGCCAAAAACATGAAGCAAATTCAGCAAAGCGTGGACTCGATGAATGCTGAGTTGGACTCTGTGGGACGGCAATATTACAAAGATGCCTGTGTGACATACTATCGACGTCCGCAGTTGCCAGCAAAGGACTCTGTGGCGTTGTTGAACTTGTTGCGGTCGCGCCAAGGGCAGAGCACACTCGCTTTTGACACGATTGTGGCTCATGCAGACCCTCAAAAGTTACAGATGGCAAGGCAAATTGCACTGTCGAGCGTGAAGTCTGTTTCGGCAGATTTGGAATGGAAAGCCATGGGCGCAGACCAAGAACAGCGCAGCTTGTTGGGGCACGAGGTGGAATGGCATAATAAGATAACCTATTCGTTGGCTTGTTTGCTCTTCTTCTTTGTAGGTGCACCGCTGGGTGCCATCATACGCAAGGGTGGCCTCGGTATGCCAACCGTCATTTCGGTGGCCATATTCATTGTGTGGTACATCATTTACACCTCGGGCATGAAAATGGCTCGTGATGGCAATATCAACATGGTGCTCGGTATGTGGATAAGCACAATGGTCATTGCACCATTCAGCGTATTCTTTACGTATAAGGCCAACAAGGATTCGGTTGTGTTCAACATAGATGCTTACAAGCATTTCTTCGTGCGCTTGTTTGGCTTGCGTACGTCACGTCACATCTTCAGGAAAGAGGTGATTATTGATGAGCCGCGCTTGGACAAATTGCCTGCAGAGATTGAGGCGCTCATTTCAGCATGCAAGGCTTACAACGAGAAGACTAAATTGTTGCGCGCGCCAAGCTATGTGAATATATTCTTCCATCATGTGCCAGACCGTGTGGCAGAGCAGATTGATGAACAGATGGAGCGCATCGTTGAGGAATTGTCGAACAGTCGTAACCGCGTGGTGCTTGAGGTGCTAAATCGCTATCCGATATTATATACTCATGCGCACACTTCGCCTTTTGACAAAAAATGGGCCAATGTGGCGGCGGGGCTTTTTGTGCCGTTGGGCATTGTGCTTTGGTTTAGAATTTGGCGTTTCCGCCTGCGCCTTTACCGTGATATGCGTGTGATTGTGCGTACCAGTGAGCAACTCTTGGCATTGCTGCAGGGAAATACGCTCGCTGAAGGAGGTGACACCGTGGCCAATGGCGCAGTTGTATCGCCCTCGGGGGGTATAATCCAGCGTTGGACTTTGAACCGGCGTGTTGTCATAACCTTGCTGGCTGCTGTTTTGTTGGCCGTGGCCGGTTACGGCGGTTGGCACGCTTGGCGCCGGTATCAGTATAAACGCTACATGCAGGAGCATGGCGAACTCACGCCGAATACCCCCAAACAGCCCGATGGCGGTGTTGCGCCCGGCCAATTACCTCTTGGAAATGGCGCACCGCTTCCCTTGCGATTGCCGCAACAGGCGCCTTGACAAATAGTGGAGTGGGGACTGGCACAGACCCGTTTTATGCGTGTGGCCTCAATGCGGCTTGTTGGCAAACATTAGGCTATGCACACTTAAATAAGATAATATAATACGAAACATAATGAGCTCATTCAAACTTGCTTCGATTGAGGAAGCTATACAAGATTTCAAAAAAGGACAATTCGTTGTTGTTGTAGATGACGAGGACCGCGAAAACGAGGGCGACCTGATTATGGCTGCCGAATTGGTGACACCCGAGCATGTGAATTTTATGCTGCGTAATGGCCGTGGTGTGTTGTGTGCGCCTGTTACCATAGAGCGTTGCAATCAATTGGGACTTGAACATCAGGTGCAGACCAATACCAGTATGCTTGGCACCCCGTTTACGGTAACAGTCGATCTGCTCGAGGGGTGTACAACTGGTGTAAGTTGTCATGACCGTGCAGCTACCATACGTGCCTTGGCCAACCCCGACAGTCGGCCAGAGAGTTTTGGGCGGCCGGGACATATCAACCCCCTTTATGCACAAGATCGTGGCGTGTTGGCACGTGCCGGACATACCGAAGCTGCAGTAGACCTTGCCCGTTTGGCCGGCATGCAACCTGCCGCTTGCTTGATAGAGATACTTAATGAAGATGGAACTATGGCGCGTATGCCGCAGTTGCAGGCGTTCGCCGAACGCGAGGGCTTGCATATCATCACCATCAAGGACCTTATAGCCTACCGCCTTAAAACGGAATGCCTTGTTGAAAAAGGAGAAGAGGTGGATATGCCTACCGAATATGGTCACTTCCGTTTGATACCGTTCCGTCAAAAGAGTAACGGACTCGAACACATCGCTTTGATAAAGGGCGAGTGGGAGGCTGATGACCCCGTGCTTGTGCGTGTGCACTCATCGTGTATGACTGGTGATATTTTTGGCTCAGAGCGTTGCGATTGTGGCGAACAACTGCACAAAGCCATGCGCATGATAGAGAAAGAAGGCAAGGGCGTGGTGCTTTACCTCAATCAAGAGGGCCGCGGCATTGGGCTGATGGCCAAAATTGCAGCTTATAAATTGCAGGAAGAGGGTTACGACACGGTAGATGCCAATGTGCATCTTGGTTATGACCCCGACGAACGTGACTATGGCGTTGGGGCACAAATACTCGGCATGCTCGGTGTGCGCAAAATGCGTTTGCTCACCAACAATCCTGTAAAGCGTGTGGGCCTCGAGGCTTATGGACTTGAGATTACTGAAAATGTGCCAATAGAAATTACGCCTAACAAGTATAACAAGCGTTACCTTGAAACCAAAAAGGAGCGCATGGGACACACTTTGCACTTATAAAAATCTGATCGATTATGGAACGTAACATTTATGAATACAATCCCAATGTGATTGAAGCACCGCAGTCGGCCACATTGAGCACGTCATCGCTGATGACGAAGGTGTATCTGTGGATGACAATGGCTCTGGCTGTGACAGGTATGACAGCCTTTTATGTGGCTGGCAATGAGTCTTTGCTTTATACCATAGCCTCAAGCCGCGGCCTGATTTGGGGCATATTCATTGCCGAGTTGGCTTTGGTATGGATACTTTCGGCCAATATCATGCGTTTGTCGTTTGCAGTGGCAGGGCTGATGTTTGTGGCTTACTCTGTGCTCAATGGCGTGGCCATGTCATATATATTGTTGGCGTACACCGAGTCGAGCGTGGCTACAACGTTTTTGGTGACAGCCGGCACATTTGGCGCCATGAGTGTGGTCGGTTTTACTATTAAAAAGGACCTTTCGGCATTTGGCCGCCTTTTAATTATGGTTCTGTTTGGCCTTATTATTGCCACTGTGGTCAATATGTTTGTGGCCAGCAGTACGTTAGATTGGGCTTTGACATACATTGGCGTGTTCTTGTTTTGCGGTCTGACTGCTTATGACACGCAGAAAATGAAGGAAATACTTCGCCAGAGCGAGGGCGCAGGCGATACCAACATGCTGAAAATAGCTTTGTTGTGCAGTCTTTCGCTTTATTTGGACTTTATCAACTTATTCTTGTATCTGCTCCGCATTTTTGGCGACAGACGCAGCTGATTATTAAAAAACGAAGGGGTTGGGTGCAAAACACATGAGGTTTGGCACTCGCCCCTTTTACACATACATCTTTAATACATATCTACAAAAATGCTTTCAACACTCGTAAACCGTTTGGCCCCTTCGGCCACCCTTGCCATGTCGCAAAAGAGTGCAGAACTCAAGGCACAAGGCGTTGACATTATCAACCTTTCGGTTGGCGAACCCGACTTTAATACCCCCGATCATATAAAGGAGGCTGCTAAAAAGGCTGTCGATGAGAACTATTCGCGCTATTCGCCAGTGGCAGGTTATCCTGCATTGCGCAAGGCTATTTGCGATAAACTCAAAAATGAGAACGGACTGGATTATGCTCCAGAGCAGATTGTATGTTCGAATGGTGCCAAGCAATGCGTGTGCAATGCTGTGATGGCCATCGTTTCACCGGGTGAGGAGGTAATTATTCCTGCACCTTATTGGGTGAGCTACCCGCAAATGGTGCTCATGGCTGATGGCAAGCCCGTATTTGTGGAGGCTACCATAGAGCAGGATTTCAAAATTACCCCCGCACAGCTCGAGGCCGCTATCACACCTAAAACACGTGCCATCATTCTTTGTTCGCCCAGCAACCCAACTGGTTCGGTATACAACCAGGCCGAGCTTGAGGCTCTGGCCGAGGTGCTCCGCAAGCACGAGGGTGTGTACGTAATCAGCGATGAAATTTACGAACACATCAACTATGTAGGCCAGCATGCTTCAATAGCTACTTGTGAGGGTATGAAAGAGCGTACAATCGTTATCAATGGTGTGTCGAAAGCATACGCCATGACAGGTTGGCGTATCGGTTTCTTGGCAGCCCCGATCGAGTTGGCCAAGGCTTGCAGCAAATTGCAGGGACAGTACACCAGTGGTCCTTGCTCGGTGAGCCAGATGGCTGCTACTGCAGCTTTTGCTGGTCCGCAACAATGCGTGGAAGATATGCGACAGGCTTTTGAACGCCGTAAGAACCTGATTGTAAAATTGGCAAAGGAGGTTCCTGGCTTTGAAGTAAACGATCCTCACGGTGCCTTCTACCTCTTCCCCAAGTGCAGCTACTATTTTGGCAAGACTGATGGACAGCGTGTAATCAAAGATTCTATGGATTTTGCCATTTATTTGCTTGAAGTAGGCCATGTGGCTACAGTGGGTGGTGCCGCGTTTGGTTCACCTGAGTGCTTCCGAATGAGCTATGCCACAAGCGATGAAAACATTGTTGAAGCCTTGCGCCGTATTAAGGAGGCTGTCAGCAAATTGAAGTAAAACCGAGTTGTGAATAGCAGGTCGGAATGCAATGTTCCGAATGCTTTCACATGAAATGACAGTATGTGCCGTTCAGGGTTGTGCAAGTGTGCCACCTTGAACGGCATGTTGTTTTATATGCTGCCACAATGCAGTAAGTGCGAAAAGATATTTGGGTACAATTCGGTGCAACTCGTGTGGGTAACAGCGCATTATAGTGCTTCAGTGTGTGGCGTTTCTGCACTCCTTTTTTTGCCAGATATTGCATCGAACCGCGGTGAAAGACTTGCCTTATCATTTTGCACAACCATCATTTTGCATTACCTTTGCAGAAAATAGGCAGCACCTCGGCATAACGTTCAAGCGAGCTTGACGTTCTGCGCTCGGTTGGCACTGCATTTGTATGTAGTAATGACTTTATACTACACTAAGAAACTTATAGCAAAATCTCTTAAAACACATGAGGCCTTCTCTTTTGAAATACTTACAAATTGTTCTGTTTGTCGCAATAATGCCGTTTGTCTCGTTGGCTGACGTAGAAAAGCGTAATTTTACACTCGTAATTGATGCCGGACATGGCGGACATGACGCAGGGGCAATTGGTGCCTATTCAAAAGAAAAGGATATCAATCTTAAAGTGGCGTTGGCATTTGGCCGGCTGGTTGAAAATAATTGCCCTGATGTAAAGGTGGTTTATACGCGTAAAACAGATGTGTTTATACCTTTGCAACGACGCGCCGATATAGCAAATAATAATAAAGCAGACCTTTTCGTGTCGGTACATACCAATGCGTTGCCTGCAGGACGACAGGCTTATGGGTCTGAAACCTATACGCTGGGTATGGCACGTGCCAATGCCAACTTGGCTGTGGCTAAACGCGAGAACTCGGTTATTACGCTCGAGAGCGATTACAAAAGTACCTATCAGGGCTTTGATCCGAATAAGGCTGAGAGCTATGTGATATTTGAGTTCATGCAGGACAAGTTTATGAAGCAAAGTGTCGATCTCGCCACTTGCATTCAGCGTCAGTACGCCTCGGCAGGACGACCTAATAAAGGTGTGCACCAAGCTGGATTTTTGGTGCTTCGCAATACCTCGATGCCTTCGGTGCTGACAGAATTGGGCTTTATTACCACACCCTCTGAAGAAGCGTATCTTAATTCACAACAGGGTGTGACAGAGTTGAGCCGCAGCATTTATAATGGTTTCCTGGCCTATCGCCGCATGCACCAGCGTGGTGTCAATGACATTCCGGCTAACCTGCCATTGCAGGTGGCTGCTGCGAATGATGTGGCACAGAAACCTGTGAACGCTAACGGCAAAGACACCCCCTCAGCTAAAGAGGTGGCTGTTGTACCGGTTGAGGCTGTGCCCACGGCGCGTATAGCGAAGTCTGATGCAGATAAAAATGAAGAGAAGCCTGTGACTGAAACGCGCAGACCATCACAACCTAAAACGCGACCGGTAACGGCGCAGACTGCACCAGTACGCAAAGTGGAGGAACCTGCTGCCAAGCGGACACCGGCTGTGGCAAATAAGCCTGTGGCAACACCTAAGCAAAATGCTACACCTAAGCAAAATGCTACACCTAAGCAAAGTGCTACACCTAAGCAAAATGCTACACCTAAGCAAAATGCTACATCTAAGCAAAGTGCTAAACCTACACCTAAGCAAAATGCGGCAGCTAAGTCTACAGCCAAGGATAAGGATACAGATAAAGCCAAGGGCAAGCATACAGCAACGAAGAAGGAGTCCCCGAAGGAGACAAAGGGTAAGGATACAAAGAAAGAACGAGTGGGCGCACGTGCCAAGCAACGTGTGACTTACCGTATACAAGTGGGGGCGGGCAAGAAGGAAATTGCCGCTAACGACCCACAATTTAAGGGCTTGGACGTAACGCGTGTGAAGGAAGGTGCGCTTTATAAATACTATTATGGCACCTATCACACTTACGCTGAGGCGCAAAAAGCACAGAAAACGGTGAAGGCAAAATTGCCTGCAGCCTATATAGTAGCCACTGTGGCAGGCAAAAGTGTGACTGTGGCCGAAGCGCGAGCCAAGGAAAAAGAATAATAACAGACTCAACTACTTGCAACAGAATAGAACAAAGTATGAAGAAGGAAATGAAAATAGCACTCACAGCAGTAGTGGCACTCGTGCTGCTGTTTGTGGGACTGAACTTTTTGAAGGGCATTAACGTGTTCAAGTCAACCAATACCTATTATGTCAAGTTTAAGGACGTAGCAGGTCTTGCTGTGTCGAACCCCGTCTATGCCAACGGCTACCCTGTGGGTATTGTACGTACGATAGATTATGACTATAAGCGTGGCGAGTATGTGGTGGTAGGCATCGAACTCGATGATGAGATGCGCGTACCGCAACAAACGCGTGCCGAACTCGAGGCCGAACTTATGGGTGGCGTGAAAATGACGCTTGTGCTTGGCCCCAATCCTGTTAAGAATATAGAGCAGGGTGACACCATACAGGGCGGCATGCACCTCGGTGCAATGGACAGAGTGGGCGAGATGGTGCCGCAGATAGAAAAGATGCTGCCAAAGCTCGACTCGATTATGGACAACTTGAACCGTCTCACTTCAGACCCCGCCTTGGCTGCCACATTACACAATGCACAGGCTATAACAAGCAATTTGAAGCAGACATCAGAGAAACTTAACGTGCTGATGCAGAACGATGTGCCTGTGATGCTTGCCAATTTGAAAAATACCAGTGCCAATGCCGAGCGCTTTACGGGCAAATTGGCGGCGCTTGATGTGCAGACCACGCTCAATAGTGCCAATGCTACGTTGGCCAGTGCCAATCGTTTGGCCAACCAGCTTGGCGAAATGTCTACGTCGCTCGATACAAAACTCAAGAGCAAGGATAACACACTTGGATTATTCTTGAACGATCGTGGCGTATATGACAACTTGAACTCTACCTTGCGCAATGCAGACTCGTTGATGATAGACCTCAAGTCGCACCCCAAACGTTATGTGCATTTCTCCATATTCGGCAAGAAGGATAAGTAATTATCCAATATTGAACACCTGTTCAGGTGACAGGTGGTTTTATACAAATGGAACGGGCGCTCAAACGTGCTCGTTCCATTTGTCTTAATATGGCAAATTGGGCTGGCGCAAGCAAAAAAGCTGGTTTTGTTTCGCTCTTTTAAGGGCGAACAGTCCTTTTTCTGATGAACGCAAGACGAGATTGCTGAAAAAACGATGCAGTACGAGACTGCTGAAAAAACCGCGGGACGCGTCGCCCCCATTAGTGCTTGCGTCTTGAATCAGATTGACAGGTTAAAAAGCAAATATGAAGTCATGTAAAGAACTATTGTGCCAGGGCATTGCGCTCTAATGGGGGCGACGCGTCCCGCGTCGGTGAAATACAATGCCCATACACCAAATAATGGCTCACAGACAGCAGTAATTACACTTCTGTTTGTGAGCCTTTGCCTTAATGCCCGACGCGGGACGCGTCGCCCCCATTAGTGCTTGCGTCTTGAATCAGATTGACAGGTTAAAAAGCAAATATGAAGTCATGTAAAGAACTATTGTGCCAGGGCATTGCGCTCTAATGGGGGCGACGCGTCCCGCGTCGGTGAAAAACAATGCACGCACACCAAATAAAGGCTCACAGACAGCACTAATTACGCGCTTGTCTGTGAGCCTTTGCGTTAATGCCCGACGCGGGACGCGTCGCCCCCATTAGAGGTAGCGTTTACTGGTAGCGTTTGGTGGTAGCGTTTGGAGCTTGAGTCCGTTCGCATGTGTTTACGTTTTACCGAAAAGCAATAATTTATAAAAGGGTCAAGACGATAAAGTTGCACTTGGTACCTTTACCTTACTACAAAAACTTTACTTGTCGTGTATCTTACATCTTACACAAATACGTTGCAATTCGTTGATTATCAATACTTTAACCAGTGTAAGATGCTGCCAATCCTACCTACACACAACCTACACAACCCACACGCTGCCACACGGCACAAGCACGGGAGGAAGATATCACGGCATAGGGGAGCAGAAAAGTCTGTTGCTCCGTCAGATTCTTCTACTTCCCTGAGGCGTAACCCCCACCGCATACGTCCAAACCGACTGCGCTACAGCGGGGTGTGATGTGTAAGATATATGCAAGGGTGTGTAAGATGCTTTGAAATCATCTTACACACTTGAAACCTTTGTGTATCAACTTGTTACGTACAAAAAGTGTAAGATGGCAGTAAAAGCACATACATTCGTTTATAAGAGGACTGATGAAGTCAGGACACACTTGTCTTGTTCTTGAACGATCGTGGCGTATATGACAACTTGAACTCTACCTTGCGCTCTGCAGACTCGTTGATGATAGATCTCAAGTTGCACCCAAAACGTTATGTGCATTTCTCCGTATTCGGCAAGAAGAATAAGTAATTACCTAACTGAAGTTTCGGATTTAACAAGGGCGGGCTGAAAGCCCAAGTATTTACTTAGCCCAGGGCAACGCCCTGGGTGAAATTGAGCGAGGTTGTGACGCCCTGTAAGGGCAGAAGTAGAAACACTTCATCATACTTTTGCCCTTACAGGGCGTCAATTTTCCTCTTGCTGATAACCCAAGGTGCTGCCTTGGGCTATGGAATTCATTGGGCCTTCAGCCCGTTCAAGTTAAATCCGAAACTTGAGTTACCTAATATTGAACACCAGTTCTAGTGACAGGTGTTTTTATACAAATGTAACGGACGTTTAAGCGTGTCCGTTCCATTTGTCTTAGTCTGTGCAATGCTGCGTGTGACGGGCTGTGAGGAGAACTTTATTGCAGCGGCTGTCTTCATGTTCTATTGACAATCCTTGTTAGCAAAATGTGCTTTATATCTTTCGTCATTTCAAATAAAATTCGGAACTTTGCAAACCCTATCGGCAAGTTGTAAACTCTAAATATCCTCAATGCAAGACCATACGCTCACATATTGGCAGACATCGTTGCAGTATATCAAGCAAAATGTACCTGCAGACATATACAAGGCATCGTTCGAGCCTTTGCAGTTTGTCAGTTTTGACGAGGGATTGCTAAAGGTTGGAGTGCCCAACAAATTGTTTGCAGAGTTGTTTGAAAGCAACTATGCCAAGTATTTCTTGCAGGTAGTCAGTCACTATTGTGGGCGCAGCGTCAGGCTGAAGTATGTGATAGAGCAAAAGCCGGCTGAGAATGTAGCGCCCAATCCGATATTGGTGACGCCAAACGAAAAGGAAATTAACCGCTACAGGGTAACTCCACAACAGACGCAGGCAAAAATGCCGCCGCTCGATTCGCAACTCAATCGTCGTTACACGTTTGAGAATTTTGTAGAGGGTGGCAGCAACAAGCTTTCGCGCAGTGTGGGACTAAGCATAGCCGAAAGTCCGGGCAAAAGTGCTTTTAACCCATTCTTTCTGTACGGGCCGAGCGGTGTGGGCAAAACGCACTTGGTCAATGCCATAGGTGTACGCATCAAGCAGTTAAATCCCGAAAAACGTGTGCTGTTTGTATCGGCGCACGTGTTCAAAACCCAATATACCGACTCGGTAATACATAACACGCAAAACGATTTTATCAATTTCTATCAGTCGATTGAAGTATTGATAATTGACGATATACAGGAGATTACTACGTCGAAAACTCAAATGGCCTTTTTTCACATATTCAACCATTTGCAGCAGAATAATAGACAGATAATCATTACCTGCGATCGTCCGCCCGTGCTGTTTGAGGGCATAGAGGAGCGTATGCTCACCCGTTTTAAGTGGGGTATGGTAGTGGAAATGGAAAAGCCCGACACGCAGCTGCGCCGCGACATATTGGTGTCAAAGATACGCCGCGACGGTTTGGAGCAGGCTATCCCACCTGATGTGGTGCAGTATATAGCACAGAATGTGGAAAGCAGCGTGCGTGAACTCGAGGGTATTGTCAATTCCATTATGGCCTATTCGGTGGTTGATAATTGCGAAATAGACATGCAATTAACCCAGCGTGTAGTGGCACGTGCCGTAAATTTGGAAAAGAAAGAACTCTCTGCCGATGACATATCTGCAGCAGTATGTCAGCGATATGGTGTGAAGCAAAAGGACCTCTCGTCAAAAAGCCGCAAACAGACTATTGTGCAGGCGCGCCAGTTGGCAATGTTCTTGATACACAAGTACACCGACACCACTTACAGCCATATAGGCAGAATGTTTGGCAAACGCGATCACAGCACCGTACTTTATGCCTGTAATCAGGTGACACGCCGCATTGGAGTGGAAAAGACTTTCAGACGCGAGGTTGAGGAACTTGAGAGTGTGCTGAAATAAACGCACTCTTTGGAAATTGTTGCTGTCCAGTAAAACGCCGAAACGCAACTTTTTCCGTCTTAATCCCTTTATAAATAGGATTTCATGCTCTTTTTCCACAAAAGTGAGCCCCTTTAGTTAACTGTACATAGCCGCAGAAGCTATTATTGGCATAAAAGCATACATGCGAACGGATTCAAGCACCAAACGCTACCTCTAATGGGGGCGACGCGTCTCGCGTCGGGAAAAGATTCAGCTATTATTTAGTATA
>OARK01000149.1_pt1 | contig 16433 bp, 7 predicted proteins | sample 1475711 | NCBI WGS metagenome assembly OARK01 (sample SAMEA3360700, study PRJEB22359) | human gut metagenome | biome: ENVO:urban biome; feature: ENVO:human-associated habitat; material: ENVO:feces | place: Bangladesh | collected 2011 | reverse complement strand
AAATATGTCATCCATTGTAGCCACTCGTAAACCCTTGTCAACTACGTTCACGATATGAAAAAATAAAAGCTCCACAAATTCTCCACGGTAGAAATACGCTGCAAAAATATGCGGAAAATCGGGAACTGCCAAAAACCACTCAGAAAGTGTTAAAAATCAAAGAATATTGAAAATCAAGACTTTATGGTTAGTTAGTCATAGTAAGTTATGGTTAGTTATAAGGCTCTAAATACACTCGTTAAAGGCAAGCTCTCCAATCTTTGTCACGCTTGATGGAATATTTACACTTGTCAAAGAACTGCAACCCGAAAAGGTAGACTCTCTAATCTCAGTCACGCTTGATGGAATATTTACACTTGTCAAATGCCAGCACTGCGAAAAGGCATACTTTCCAATCTCTGTCACGCTTGATGGAATATTTACACTTGTCAAAGACCTGCAATTCTCAAAGGCACCTCCTCCAATACTTGTCACACTTGATGGAATATTTACACTTGTCAAAGAACTGCAACGCAAAAAGGCACAACCTCCAATCACTGTCACGCTTGATGGGATATTTACACTTGTCAAAGAACTGCAGTCCCGAAAGGCATACTCTCCAATCTCAGTCACGCCTGATGGAATATTTACACTTGTCAAAGAACTGCAGCCCGAAAAGGCACCTCCTCCAATACTTGTCACACTTGATGGAATATTTACACTTGTCAAAGACCTGCAACCCGAAAAGGTATACTCTCCAATCTCAGTCACGCTTGATGGAATATTTACACTTTTCAAAGAATGGCAGCCAATAAAGGAGTATTCACTAATTATATCATTGCTGGTATGGCAATCATAACCAGTATAATAATAATGATAATAAGAATCACCTCCTGCTACAAATCTTGCTTCTGACAAGTCTAATACAGATAGATTACCAGAAGTGCCATTCCCTTTTACGTCACTACCTGCCATCTCACGTATAAAGAGCAAATCGGTACCATTTATCTCACCGATTATTTTTAGGTTCGTAACAAGATTCTTCTTGCTACTCGCAATCTTGTCAGGCAATGTACCAGCCTCAGTTAGTTTGAGGGTGATTTGTTTGCTAATCAAGTCTTCATTTGCGGCATAGCACGCAAAACAATTTAGCAACAAGAACATGAGTACCATGAATTGTTTGTTGAATGTAAATTTCATAGCTTAATTGATGTTAGATTATAAATTGCAATATATTGTTTGCAAATATACCCAATATAACAAGTTATCCCAACAAAACACACATCTTTTTGCATTCACATCAACAAAAACCACCCAAACAACGGCCTCAGCACCGAGGGCAAGTCGTATTCGGCTCGTGCCACATCGAGTGCCACATACCCCATGGTGCGACGCAAATTCACCTCGATGCACGGGTGCAACATGATGCCTTGGGCCGTCTTTACCAACATCATATCCACACCCAACGGGCCCTCGTAGCGGGCGGCAATATGTTGTGACAACACTGCGCTGCAGATTTCTTTCAAAATGTCCAAACCATCAAACTGCCGGGCGAGCACCCGTTCGAGCGCAGCTTGTAGAGCAAGGGTGTTGCCCGTATAGCCACCCGTCTCGGTGGTGTCGAACAACGAAAGACCTGCTTAAAGCCAAACGGGTGCGGCCAGACCACGTTGCTTGTGGTTGGCCGCACCCGTTTGTGCGGAGATAGTGTTATAAGTAAGTGTTCTGAATGATGTTGGACACCTATTTACAATTTATTTGTTACGTCCGTGACAGTCTTTATATTTCTTGCCACTTCCGCATGGACACGGATCGTTGCGTCCGGGTTCCTTTTGCTTTACAATGGGTTGGTTGTGGTGCTCGCGTGTGTCGGCTGATGCGGCAGCAGCAGCTTCGGGGTCGCCAGCCTCGTCGAGTGTCTCGTGCGATGTGGTGAGTCCTTGTTGCGGTGCACTCTCTTCGGGAGCGGCTTCCTGCACCTCCTGCGGAGCCTGTACGGGGATTTGTCCGCGCATGAGGGTGGCCACAGTCTCGTTGTTGATGCGGTTCACCATCTTGTCAAAGAGTTGAACGCTCTCAAGCTTGAACACGAGCAGGGGATCCTTTTGCTCGTATGAGGCATTCTGTACAGACTTTTTCAAATCGTCGAGTTCGCGCAGGTTCTCTTTCCAGGCATCATCAATGTTGTGCAGAACGATGGCCTTTTCAAAGTCCTTGACAACTTCCTTTGACTCTGTGTCGTAAGCCTTTTTGAGGTTGGTGCGAATGTTGTAAACCAACTTGCCGTCGGTGATGGGCACGAGAATGTTTTCGTACACCTCGCCTTGGGTTTCGTACACCTGTTTGATAACGGGCATTGCCACTTCGGCCATACGGTCGGTCTTGCGTTTGAAGGCAGCCATGGCAGCTTCGAAGGCCTTTTCGTAGAGGTCGTCGCGGTTCATGTTGTCAAAGTCGGCCTCGCTGAAGGGTACCTCCATGGCAAATATTTCGATAAAGCCCTCGCGGCAGCCCTCGTAGTCATTCTTTTCGATGATGTTGATGACGCGGTCCCATATCATGTTGGCAATATCCATGCCCACACGTTCACCCATCAATGCGTGGCGGCGCTTTTCGTAGATAACGGTGCGCTGCTTGTTCATTACGTCATCGTACTCGAGCAAGCGCTTACGAATGCCGAAGTTGTTCTCCTCAACCTTGCGCTGTGCACGTTCGATGCTGTTGTTTATCATCTTGGCCTCAATCATCTCGCCGTCCTTGAAGCCGAGTTTGTCCATTACACGGGCAATTCGCTCAGAGGCGAACAGACGCATGAGGTTGTCTTCGAGTGAAACGAAGAATACTGAAGAACCCGGGTCGCCCTGACGACCGGCACGACCACGCAACTGGCGGTCGACGCGGCGGCTTTCATGACGTTCGGTACCAATAATGGCCAAACCGCCGGCAGCCTTCACCTCGTCGGTAAGTTTAATATCGGTACCACGTCCGGCCATGTTGGTGGCGATGGTTACGGCACCGAGCATGCGCTCTTCTTCAATCTTGTTGCCTTGCTCGTCGGTAAACACCACTTTGCCCATAGTGCTTTGTCCTGCTTTGGCCACGATGTCGGCCTCCTTTTGGTGAAGTTTGGCGTTAAGCACCTGATGAGGTATGCCACGGAGTTGGAGCATACGGCTGAGGAGTTCGCTCACGTCGACGTTGGTTGTACCAACCAGTACGGGACGTCCGGCCAGACGCATTTTTTCAATTTCCTCGATAACCGCCTTGTACTTTTCGCGTTTGGTCTTATAAACGCGGTCGTTCATGTCAATACGCGCGATAGGACGGTTGGTTGGAATTTCCACTACATCGAGTTTGTAGATATTCCAGAACTCGCCTGCTTCGGTGCTTGCAGTACCGGTCATACCAGCCAACTTGTGGTACATACGGAAATAGTTCTGCAGTGTGATGGTGGCAAAAGTTTGTGTGGCGGCTTCAACCTTTACGTGCTCCTTTGCCTCAACAGCCTGGTGCAGGCCATCGCTCCAACGGCGGCCTTCCATGATACGGCCTGTTTGTTCGTCGACAATCTTAACCTGGCCGTCCATTACCACATATTCCTCGTTGATACGGAACATGGTGTAGGCTTTGAGCAACTGCAATATGGTGTGTACGCGCTCGCTCTTGATGGCGTAATCTTGCAGCAGGGCGTCCTTTTTGTTTAAGCGTTCCTCGTCGCTCAATGTCTTGTCTGTCTCGAGCTGTGAAAGTTCGGTAGTGATGTCGGGCAGCACAAAGAGCTGGTCGTCATGCACCTGGTCGGCCAACCATTTGTTACCCTTGTCGGTAAGGTCGACACTGTGCATTTTCTCGTCCACAACAAAGTAAAGAGGTTCAACAGCCTCGGGCATACGGCGGTTGTTGTTCTCCATATAGATTTCCTCGGTCTTGAGCATACCGGCTTTGATACCAGTTTCAGAGAGGAACTTGATGAGCGGATTGTTCTTAGGCAAAGCCTTGTGGCTGCGGAACAGGGCAAGGAAACCTTCTTCTTCCTGTTTTTTGTCACCCGACTTGATGAGTTGTTTGGCTTCGGCCAAATATTGTGTGGCCAGTTTGCGCTGCACCTCAACAAGGTGTTGTACCAAAGGCTGGTATTGCTCAAACAACTGGTCATCGCCCTTGGGCACAGGGCCTGATATAATAAGCGGTGTACGGGCATCGTCAATCAACACTGAGTCCACCTCATCGACGATGGCATAGTTGTGGCGGCGCTGTACAAGGTCTTTGGGGCTCATGGCCATATTGTCGCGCAGGTAGTCGAAACCAAACTCATTGTTCGTACCAAAGGTGATGTCTGCCTGGTAGGCGCGGCGACGGCTCTCAGAGTTGGGCTGATGCTTGTCGATGCAGTCAACCGACAGACCATGGAACATGTAGAGCGGGCCCATCCATTCTGAGTCACGCTTGGCCAGGTAGTCGTTCACTGTCACCACGTGCACACCGTTACCGGTAAGGGCATTGAGAAATACGGGTAGAGTACCCACGAGGGTTTTACCTTCACCCGTTGCCATTTCGGCAATTTTGCCTTGGTGCAGTACAACACCACCGAACAGCTGCACATCGTAGTGCACCATGTTCCACTTGGTGTCGTTGCCACCAGCCACCCAATGGTTCTGGTAAATGGCCTTGTCGCCCTCAATGGTTACAAAGTCGTGACTTGCGGCAAGTTCGCGGTCAAAGTCATTGGCAGTCACCTCGATGGTCTCGTTTTCAGCAAAGCGGCGTGCGGTATCCTTTACAATGGCAAACACTTCGGGCAGCGCGTCGTTGAGGGCAACCTCCATGCGGTCGAGCACTTGGGTTTCGAGCTTGTCAATTTGGCTGAAAATTACTTCGCGGTCTTCAATTGGAGTTTCCTCCACTTTGCCTTTCAGCTCTTCAATCTTCTCCTTGATGTCGTCGGCAGAGTGTTGAATGGTGTGCTGCAGTTCTTTGGTTTTGGCACGCAGCGCGTCATTGTCGAGAGCCTGAATAGCAGGATAAGCCGCTTTGATTTTCTCCACCCACGGCTGAATGAGTTTCATGTCGCGTGTAGACTTGTTACCGAATAGTTTGCTGAGGAATTTGTTAATATCCATAATGATGGCCCTGATCCTTTCCTCGTGCATGAAGTTGTCTAAAGCCGAGTGGGGATAGTACAGGGTATTATTGTGTTGTTTATTATTTCGTTTAATTAAATAGAGATGTATACGAGGGGCACCTCGCCGTTATGATATGTTGTGTGTGTCAAAACGGCAGTTTTATAGCGGTGCCACGCTGCAGGCATTCGGTGCACGTATGCGTATGGCCTTCGACAGTGTCGGGGCCACATAGTCAATGGTGACGGGTGTGCTGATCGTTTCAGCCTTGAACCCTTCGCCAAGGAATATTATGGGAAAAGGAATATATGACTCACGCACCAGCTGTTTCTCGTGCGTGGAGTTGTTAACATAATGCCAGCCTGGCGCCACCTCAATCAGCACGTCGCCCGAGTAGCGCGGGTTATAGCTGCCGCGCATACGGCTGATGCCAGGAGTCCACGCCCCTTGTAGCAGGCGTGACGAGGTGTACACATCTTTAACCCCTGACAGTTGCAGCAAGAAGTCCTGTGCGCGTTCAAGCATTTCGGCCAGGTTGATTTGCTTCTGCTCAATCAGTTTGTGGTTAAGGTATAATTGTGTGCCAAAACTCGACTCCACATATTGCCCCTGTCCGTAAACGGCCACAAAGTACATATTGAGCAATGCTGCCGCACGTTCCACATCAAAGGTGCCGCTTGGTATGCGGTATTTTGTCAGGTCGGTAGTTTCCTCGTCAGCATATCCGGTCGACGTCAATACAAACAATGCGTTGCCGCGTCCCACCTTATGTTCAACCGACTTAACGAGTTGTGCCAAAGCATTGTCAAGCCGCACATAAGTGTCTTGCAGCTCCATCGGGCTTTCGCTCACAGTTCGGTGGTCAATATTGCCGGCATAGAGTGTCAGAGCCAAATAGTCGGTAATGGCATCAGTCCCCATCAGGGTGCTGTTGAGGCATTGTGTGGCAGCGTGCACCACCTCCTCATTCACCAGTCCGCTTGTTTTGAATGTGGCAAATCGCCCGTCGCCTGTGAACTTGTGGGCAAAGGGCTTTTTCATGCCGCCAGACAAGAAGTAGGAAAAGTTCCCTACCAAATCGTTTGAGGGCCGCCATGTGAGCGACTTGAGCCTGCTGTCAAGGCTTTGGCTGTTGAGCACGGTGACCCAGGCCGGAAGCGCCTTTCCGTAGTATGATGTGCTGCACCACTGTCCGGTGCGGTCATCAATCCACAATGCCCCGTCTGCGGCATGTCCGGCACTCAATATGGCCGCATCGCGATAGGGCGCGATGGCATAAACCAACGATTTGCCTTCGGTGGCCACTTTAAGCTCATCGCCAAGGGTTGATACGCCCAGAAAAGTGGGTGATGACGCATCACTTGTCTGCACCCCCGGGTAGCGTTTGTCGTCAACGCAAAATACGGGGCGCAAAGTCTCACGGTCGAGCCATTTCAAGCCCACTACGCCATGGTTGTAAGGCGTGGTGCCTGTGGCCAAAGTAGCTGCGGCCGAAGCGCGGTCGGGTCTGTATTGCGGATATTCTGCTTGTGAGTAAACACGTCCCTCGTTCAACAAACGCACAAAGCCTTCCTGCCCGTAAAGCGGCATGAAGGCATTCATATAATCGGTGCGCAGTTGGTCTACCAATATGCTCACCACCACACGGGGCACTCCCGTTCCGGCAGCCGATGCTTCGGGCCCCGAAAGCACAGTCATTGCGGTGAGCAACGACATGAGCAGGGGCAGACGCATAACCGAGGCGCGCTGCGGTGCTATGTGGCGAGATTGTTTCATATTCGTATGCTTACGAAGGAAGGTATGTGTTTAATAATATAGGAATATAGCGAGTGTTTTAGCCATGATATATAGCGTTCAGTCTGCTAAAATCAAGTGACAGCGTACTTTAGCACCCAACTACTTGCTTTTGTTTGTCATGCAAAAGTGTGTTGCAACGCGCACAAGCAGGATTGATGCAATGATATACACCTCATTGGGAAAGTGTTGTAAACCGGCTATACCAACTATGAGGGCCATCACTACCATGGCAATTTGTATGTACATAACCCAGCTGCGGCGCCCGTTGGCTGTGGCTTTCATAAACCAGGGGAATAGCACAAGCGGCACGGGGTTGAAAAGCAATGCCAACCAATTACTGCCAACCGCGGGGTGCGATGAGAACAGCAGTAAGAAGGTTATAATGCAGCCCGTCAGTCCTTGCGCCACAAAGAGTAACACGTCATATTGCCAATGGTACTTTTTGCGCCCAATATCTGCCGCACTGATGGCAATGGTCAGAGCAAGAAGTATGCCAAACGCCCACTTCGGTGTGACAGGGAAGTTCTTTTCTGCTAAAACCGGTTGCTCGGGCAGCAGGGTGCGTGATGGGGCTGCAAGATGGCGCACTTTGCCGTCAGTACCTTTTATAGTGGCATCATTGACAAAGCGCTCGGCATACATTGGTGCAAATTGTTGCTTGTTGATGTCGGCAGGTTGGTCGACCTCGGCACCAAGCAGCAAGTCTTGTCCGAACTTGTTCCACGGACTGGGTTCTGAAAATTCGTGCACCATGTCGCGCAGCGATTTGTTGGCGTCAGCTTTTGGCCATATCACCTGTCCGTCAACCGATTGCTCTATCACACGCAGTGCACGTGTCACGCAGTTGTCATAAAAAAAGTTGTAGCGGTAGGTGGCATTCTCCGGTTCAAGGTTTTTGCTCAAGGCGTCAACCAGCTTTTTAGCTTCGGCCGGTGTCAGGTTCAGCACCTGCTCGTCAATGCCGCGTCCTTCACGCACGTATGATTCGTAAAACAAGTAGTATGGTACAACTCCCAGCTCGTAGTCTGTTTCGCCCAACATGAAGCGCCACATAAAGTGAGGCTGGTTAAACGAAAATGTGCCATAGTTAAACACCCAGTCGCTTTGGCGTGCTCCGACCTCGCGTACGCGAATGGCCGTATGGCCATATAATTCATACACCAAATTGCCAGGTGTGCAAGTGAGCAAACTCACCACAACCGAGTCCTTTTCGGCAGGTGCGGTGTTGTCTGTGCTGTTTTGTTGCGCAAGTGCCAATAGTGGCAACAGCACCAGGCATATTATAGTCAGGAGTCGTTTCATTTTGTGTTGTGTCTTATTTGGCTCTCCAAAGCCTACTATTGCGCGGCAAAGTTACGAATTTATTGCCGATTGGCTGAAGGGTGGTTCTAAAAATTCTGTTTTTAGAGTTCTGCTATTCTGAAATAGGGATTTGCACGCTCTCGAAAGTGCCTTTTTGAAAGTTTTTTCGGTCACATAGCCCGCTATGCTCCCTCACAAACTTTCAAAAATACACTTCCGATAGCGCACAAATCCCTATTCCAGAATTATTAGAACCACCCTGAAAGCTTTGTGTCAAAAACGTGCCGCGGTGTGCTGTGCGGGCACATTTCTCACGCCTTGCGGTCAGCTTCCACAATGTTTTTAAGCGTAATCAATGCACTCTCAACTGTGGGCACATCGTTGATAATCATGCGGCGGTGACCGCGGTTCTCGTCAAGCTTGCAGCGTTGGTACGAAGCGGTGGCAAAGTTTATGATGCGTTCAAACGTGTCGCTTCGATAAAAGGCACTTTCGGTGTTTGACACAAAGTAGAGCACCATGCGTCGTTTTTTTAGTGTCAGACGTTCAGCGCCAAGTTTGCGTCCGAGGGCGCGCAGCGGTACAATGCGCAGCAGCTCTTCGCCTTCGGGGGGCAGAGGGCCGAAGCGGTCCTCCATACGTTGTCTGAATGCAGCCATCTCGTCGTCGTTACCCGAGAGCGAATCAAGTTCGCGGTATAGCAGCATACGTTCCGTAGCCCCTGGCACATAGGTTTCGGGGAAATAAGCGTGCAAGTCGCATTCGACGGTGCAGTCGTCAACAAACTTCTCACCGCCAAGGTGCCCGGTCTTTTTCAGTTCGTCAGCATACAAGTCGGCAAACTCGTCATTCTTGAGTTCCGTCACGGCTTCGGCCAAAATCTTTTGGTAGGTTTCATAGCCCAAGTCGGCAATGAACCCACTTTGCTCCGATCCGAGCAAATTGCCTGCACCGCGGATGTCAAGATCCTGCATGGCAATGTGTATACCAGACCCCAAGTCCGAGAAGTTCTCGATAGCTTCCAGTCTGCGGCGCGACTCATCGGGCAGCATGGCAAGCGGTGGGGCAATGAGGTAGCAAAAAGCCTTGCGCGACCCTCGTCCCACACGTCCGCGCATTTGGTGCAAGTCCGATAGTCCAAAGTGGTGTGCGGCATCAATAATAATGGTGTTGGCATTGGGCACGTCAATACCGTTTTCCACAATAGTGGTAGATATGAGTACATCGTAGTCATAATTGACAAAGCCCATAATTACCTTTTCAAGTTGGTCGGGCGGCATTTGTCCGTGTCCGGTGGCAATGCGTGCGTCCGGCACATACTTATGTACCAAGTTTGCCAGACTTTGCAGCGAAGCCACGCGGTTCGTCACAATATACACCTGTCCGTTGCGGCTCATTTCAAAGTTAATGGCTTCGGCTATCACCTCGTGACTGAAGGTGTGAATTTCAGTTTGGATAGGCCGGCGGTTGGGCGGGGGCGTCTGTATCACGCTAAAGTCACGTGCCCCCATGAGCGAGAATTGCAGTGTGCGTGGTATTGGAGTGGCCGACATGGTCAGTGTGTCCACATTCACTTTCAGCTGGCGCAACTTTTCTTTAACCGCCACGCCAAATTTCTGTTCCTCGTCAATAATAAGCAATCCCAAGTCGTGCCACTTTACACTCTTGCCAATCAGTTTGTGCGTCCCGACAACAATGTTGATGTCGCCTTTAGCCAGGTCGGCAAGTACTTTCTTGGTCTGTGCCGTCGAGCGTGCACGAGTGAGGTAGTCCACCCTTACGGGGAAGTCCTTCAGGCGCGATGCAAACGTTTTGTAGTGTTGCAGGGCCAGCACCGTAGTTGGCACGAGCACCGCCACCTGTTTGTTGTCGGCAGCGGCCTTCATGGCAGCGCGCACGGCAATTTCGGTTTTGCCAAATCCCACGTCGCCACACACCAGTCTGTCCATGGGCTTGCTGCTTTCCATGTCCTTCTTCACCTCCTGTGTTACGCGCAGTTGGTCGGGGGTGTCCTCATAGGCAAACCCAGCCTCAAGCTCGTGTTGCATAAATGAGTCGGGGCTAAAAGCGTAGCCTTTCTCCTCCTTGCGTTGCGAGTAAAGTTTGATAAGGTCGCGTGCAATGTCCTTAATCTTCTTCTTTGTGCGCTCCTTCAACTTGTCCCAGGCACCAGTACCCAAGTTGCTGATACGTGGCGGTTCACCGTCTTTGCCCTTATACTTTGACACCTTGTGCAACGAATGAATGCTCACATACACGGCATCGTCGTTTTTGTATGTAAGTTTTATCATCTCTTGCATTTCGCCGTCATTGCCAGGCATGCGCACAAGTCCGGCAAAGCGTCCTACGCCATGGTCGATGTGCACCACATAGTCGCCCGGTTCAAACTGCATGAGTTCCTTGAGCGACAGCGCCATTTTGGCATCGCGTGCATGGTCACTCTTCAAGTTGTATTTATGAAAACGGTCAAAGATTTGGTGGTCTGTAAAGCAGCACACCTTCAAGTCATTGTCCGAAAATCCGCCATGCAACGTGCGCAGCACCGGTTTGAACAGTTGGCTTGCAGTATTCATCTCCTCAAATATGCTTTGCAATCGCTCAGTCTGCTTGGCACTGTCGGCCAGTATGTAAATGTCATAGCCGTCGGCCTTGAACTGGCTCAGGTTCTGCTTGAGCAAATCAAAGTTCTTGTGGTAGAGCGGTTGTGGCGAGGTATTGAACCGTATCACTGTTTGCGCTTCGCCAAGGGGTTGTGCGCCAATATTGATGCGCTGCAGGTGTGCCACACCACGCAGGAAAGCCTCACTCGTGGTGAGCAGCGACTCCTTTTTGAGCCGTGCCTGTTGTTCCGCTTCCTCCATCTCAGATGCGGCCTCCTGTTCCTGCTGCGCCTGACGTGCAAAGCCCTCATTGTAAATGCGTTCGATGGCATCGTGCACATATCCCAAGTCCTTCACCACTAACACAGTATTGTCGGGCAGATAGTCGGTAAATGGCACAAGCGCCTCGCGGGCATGCTGCTCGGTGTCAGGCACAATGCTCACTTCTTCCTTTTTGTCCTTCGACAGCTGCGTCTGCACTTCAAAGGTGCGTATGCTGTCCACCTCGTCGCCAAAAAAGTCAATACGGAAGGGATATTCCGAGGCATATGAATACACGTCGAGTATTGAGCCACGCACAGCAAACTCTCCAGGCTCATACACATAGTCCTTGCGCGCAAAGCCAATGGCGACCAGTCGCTTTGTCAGCTCCGTCAGGTCATATTCGCTGCCTGTTTGCAGGTGCAGTGTGTTTTCGGCCATGTCCTTCAGCGGCGCCACCCGTTCAGACAAGGCAGCAGGAAATGTCACCACAAACAGCATGCCCGCCTTGTTGTGCTGTGCCGAAAGGCGGTTGAGCACCTCGGTGCGCAATATTTCGTTAGCAGCATCGCGTTGGGCATATTTCACGGCACGGCGGTAGGTCGATGGATAAAAAAGTGCCATCTCATCGCCCAACATCTGTGTCAGGTCATGATAGAAGTATCCCGCCTCTTCCTCATCGTTAAGTATAATAAGGAAGGGGCGTTCCGCCTTTTGCTTGCGTTCGCTGAGCGCGGCAAAGGCCACGGCAGCAGCTGAGGCTTGTAAGCCTTGCAAATGCGTAAGGGCAGGTTTGCCGTCGCACACCACCTTTGCCAAGGCGCCTACTTGCGGGTGTCGGGCAAATGTATGTAATAGTTCGTTGAGTTGCATGGAACTGTACAGAGTGTCTTTTAAGCAGGTGTTATCCTCACACAGAAAGCACGTCCTTTGGCGCATCAGCTTTCCGATAGCATGAAAGCAATAGTGAACACCTGCCACGTTATATGCTTGTTGTCGGTTACAAAGTTACTTAATTTATCCGACCCTAATTTTGCTCGCCACATAAAATCATGTAAATTTGCAACCAACAGACGAACTGTCATCCGCAGTGCAGACTGAAAAACACAGATAAGCCAAACATCCTTGCTTGTCTTTGCAAACAAGTAAATAACAATACCTTTCAATACAAATAAATGAAGCAAACTAATCGTAAACCAGCTTACAAACTGAAGACAATGTTTGCGATGGCTGTATTTTGCAGTGCATCGCTCACATCGTTGGCACAGTTGAGTGAGCAGAAGGTTTATTACATCAAGAGCTCGGCATCGGGCACAGTATTCTCAAATGGAGGAAAGGCCTCCAGTGGCGAATCAATCAAACTTGAGGACAAATCAGCCCTTTCAAGAGGCCAAAAATGGGTTTTGGAAAGCACAGGCAACGAAAATGAATACCTCATTTGCAGTGCAGCCTTTCCTACTTTGGCCATTGACGCAGCTCCCAACAAGTGGTACAACCCCGTGCAGTGGGCCGCCGATATGAATTCTGAAAACCAACGTTTCCAGATATTGCCGGTCGAGGGTTCTGACAGCATCTATCAGATAGTGTGGTCAGGCGACACCAACCGCCGTTTTATGGAGAAGAGTGGTAACACTCTCAATATTTCAGACGAAGCGGCAAGTGCAGGTGTAACCACCCAATTTGTGTTTGAAGAAACAACCAAACAGGCCGAAGTGGCCCGCAATAATTGGGAGGACGAAACCTTCTACGAACAGAACAAACTGCCTGCACACACCACCTTCATGCCTTATGCCAGCACACAGTTGTTGCAGGCCGACACCGAGCGTTATGCCCACCCGTGGGTTGACCCCACAGGGGCAGAATGGCTTTCGCTCAATGGCGTGTGGAACTTGAAGTGGACAACCGACATCGACAACCGTCCGGGCGCCGATTTCTATGCCGACGATGTGGACGCTGCGCAGTGGGACACCATCAGCGTACCCTCATGCCTCGAAATGAAAGGCTATGGCTCACCTTATTATATAAATGTAGAATACCCGTTTGTTGACAACTATCCGTACTTGCAGATGAAGGGCGGCTGCCAAAACTCTGTGGCGTCATACCGCCGTCAGTTTACGTTGCCCGAGGGTTGGACCGACAAGCGTGTGGTGTTGCACTTCGATGGCATTTACAGTGCAGCCTATGTGTGGGTTAACGGCCAGTATGTGGGCTATACGCAGGGTGCCAACAACGATGCCGAGTTCGACCTGAGCAATGTTGTGCGCCAGGGCCACAACAACATAGCTGTGCAAGTGTTCCGCTTTAGCGATGCCTCGTATCTCGAGGACCAGGATATGTGGCGCATGAGTGGCATACATCGCGATGTTTACCTTTATGCCACCCCCAAGACATATATCAGCAACCATATCATTACCGACGACTTTGACGAACCTTACACATCAGCCTCAGTCAAGGTACAGATAAATGCAGCCAACCCGGGCGCACAGGCCGTTAGTAAAAAGGCCCGTGTGCGGTTGATTACTCCCGACGGCAAACAGTTGGCCGAAACTGTGGCAAACCTCGACTTTGCAGCGGGCGACACCGCCACAGTGGCTTATGCCACACTGCCCGTGGTTGACAATCTGCAGGCCTGGACGTCAGAACACCCCAACCTCTACACCGTCGAGGTGGCGCAACTGGCAGCCGATGGCACAACCGAGGAAATGGCCTTTGCCACCAAGCATGGCTTCCGCAAGGTGGAGTGCACAAACGGACAAATATATGTCAATGGCGTGCGCACCTACTTTAGCGGCGTCAACACACAGGACACGCACCCCGTGCGCGGCCGATCTATTGATGTGCCCACCATGCTGCGCGATGTGACCATGATGAAGCAGGCCAATGTGAACCTCGTGCGCACCTCGCACATGCCGCGCCAGCCCAAGATGTATGCCATGTTCGACCATTACGGACTTTACTGCATGGACGAGGCCGACATTGAATGCCACTTCAACTGGGAGCAGAGCGGCAACACCATTACCGCTGCCGACAGTTGGAAACCACAATTTATAGACCGCTCAATGCGCATGGTGGAGCGTGACCGCAACTTCACGTCTGTCATATTCTGGAGTTTGGGCAATGAAAGTGGTGTGGGCCAAAACATGCAGGCTGCTTACGACACCATAAAGGCGGCCGACCCCACACGTCTCGTCCACTACGAGGGCGCAACCCGCGGCGGCGCATCATACACCGATATGCACAGTGTGATGTATCCCACATTGAGCAACGTGCAGCGCGAGGCCAATACCAACGATGGAGGCCGTCCTTACTTTATGTGCGAATATGCCCACTCAATGGGTAACGCCAATGGCAACTTCAGCGAATATTGGAATACTATTCTCTCGTCAACCAACGGCATGGGCGGTTGTGTATGGGACTGGGTTGACCAAAGCATTTATAGCGCAGATGACATCAAGAATGGCACACTTACGCAAAATGGCTATCCTAAGTACCGTCAGGGCAAGGATTACCCCGGCCCCACACAAGGCAACTTTGTAAACAATGGTTTGATACCTGCCAACCGTGCGTGGACTCCTAAATTGGCCGAGGTGAAGAATGTATATGCCCCCGTACAAGTGACGCAATTCAACGCCAAGAAAAAGATTTTGGTGCTGACCAACCGCTATCACAGCACCAGCCTCAACGCACTGCGCATGGCCTACGCTGTGCTCAAAAATGGCGAGGTTGTTGAAACCGATACGCTCGACCTGCCCGACACCAAGCCCAATACGCAGATGCGCACCACATTGCGCTACACCACCGACACAAGTGATGGCAATGACTACATGCTCGACCTCACTTTCTTGACCAAGGAGGCCAGTCTGTGGGCTGAGGCCAACTATCCCATTAAAAAGGTGCAGTACACTTTGGCCGAGCGCGAGGCTGGTTTGCCCGCGATGGCAGTCGACAAGGCACAGCCCCTTGCTGTCACGGTTAACCAGTATGGCAACTATCTGATTGAGAACGACAAGGTGCACTACCTCATCGACAAGTCGAGCACCCGTGTGCGTGAGTGGTCGTTTGCCGACTATGCGTTGGTAAGCAAAATGGCCAATGCCTATGATTACGACAACTTCCGTTGGGTTGAGAACGATGCAGCATCGGGCAATGATATTGCTACAACAAACGGTATCAGCAGCCGTACATTCACGCAAGTGCCTGCAATCAATGCTGACGGCAATGCTGTGTATACGGTAAGGGAAACCGGCAAGTACTGCGATGTGGTGTATTCGTACACCATCTATCCTAATGGCGTGATGGACATGAAATGCACCTACACCTCACACGACAATGACGACTTGCGCCGCATCGGTACCAAGTTTGTTCTGCCAGCAGCTCTCGAGCAAGTGAGCTACTATGGCCGTGGCCCATGGGAGAACTATGTTGACCGCAAGTCAAGCGCATGGATCGGTCGTTACCAGTCAACAGTGACCGACTTCTTCGAGACCACTCCACGTCCGCAGTCGTGTGGCAACCGTCTCGACCTGCGCGAACTCACACTGACCGACACCGTCAAGCACTTCACGCTCAACGTGCAGACCGATGGCCAGGTAGCCTTCTCGGCCCTTCACTATGACGATGCCGCAATGGCATCTGTGCAGCACCGTTGGAACCTGCCGGCAACCGGCGATGTCGTACTCCACTTCGATTATTATCAGAAGGGACTTGGCAATGGCAGTTGCGGCAGAGGCACTGGCACACTGAGCCAGTATTATTGCCCCGTGGGCACATTCACCCACACCTTGCGTTTCACACCTTCTATTGAGGTCGACGAAACAGCTGTCAAACCGACAACAGCCACCTCGTCAATGCTGACAGTCAGCGTAGTGGGCGACGATGTTGTTTGCAAGGGCAACGTGCCCGCCGGCACCACTCTGAGTGTTTACGACCTTGGTGGCAGCACCGTAGGTGTGGCACACACCTCAGTGCCTGTGCAGCAGCTCACCGCTTCGATTGCCGGCCAACCTCGTGGCGCCTACCTTGTAAAGGTTGGCAACAAGGTGTTTAAGGTGATTAAGTAACAAACTGATGTATAAAACGATGTGAGGCAAGTCTCCATGCAAATGGTGGCTTGCCTCGCATCGTTTTTTGTACTTATATTCGGCTCTTCTCGATTTTGGAGTTATTCCTGACTTCGTCAATGCGTCACCCAAATCGATTATAGCGGGCTGACAAGGTAGAATATGTCTTATCCTACATTGGGAGCAACGAGCCTTGTTCTTTGCTTTAAGGGCTGTTCGCCCTTGTGCCGCTTACCGCGGGATACATAAGTACATAAGCTACATAAGTAACATAAGGCTGACGCCGTGTTTTTTACATAAGCTGAGGCAGGGCT
>OARK01000138.1_pt1 | contig 17111 bp, 16 predicted proteins | sample 1475711 | NCBI WGS metagenome assembly OARK01 (sample SAMEA3360700, study PRJEB22359) | human gut metagenome | biome: ENVO:urban biome; feature: ENVO:human-associated habitat; material: ENVO:feces | place: Bangladesh | collected 2011 | reverse complement strand
TTAAAGAAAATCTGCGTTATTTGCTTAACGCAGATTTTTTTTATGTTATAAAACATCATTTTTAATGCAGATGTAACATTTATATCGATTTTTTTGTTTATATTTGCACTCGAAAACGATCTTTGGGGATCCTTTCCCCGTATTATTAATTAATTTTTATAAAAAAGGTATGCAGAAAAGATTGCATTTATTAATGGCTTTGCTGGCCTTTATGGTTACTACAGCCATGGCACAGATTACTACTTCTGGTTTAAGTGGTTCTGTGACTGCAAGTGGTGAAGACGTGATTGGCGCAACGATTGAGGCCGTTCACGTTCCTTCTGGAACTCGTTACAAAGCTGTAACCAACATTGATGGTATGTTCACTATCAATGGTATGCGTGTCGGCGGACCTTACGAAGTCAAGATCAGCTACATCGGCTACAAGACTAAGGTCGTAAAGAACGTCACACTTCAGCTTGGTGAAACCTACAACTTGAAAGAAACTCTTGATGAGGATGCTAAGCAGCTTGGCGAAGTTGTAGTAGTAGCAAAGGGTTCCAAGTTCAGTGTAGAGAAGACTGGTGCTTCTACCAACATCTCTAATGCACAGATTGCTAACATGCCAACTGTTAGCCGTAGCATTACTGATATCACCCGTCTTTCTCCTTATGGTGGAAACGGAATGTCATTCGCTGGTGCTGATGGCCGTACAGCCAACTTCACTGTGGATGGTGCAAACTTCAACAACAACTTCGGCTTGAGCTCAAAGCTTCCTGGTGGTGGTGCTCCTATCTCTCTGGATGCTATCGAGGAAATGCAGGTTGTTATCTCTCCTTATGATGTTCGTCAGACTAACTTCGTAGGTGGTGGTGTCAATGCGATTACCAAGTCTGGTACCAACAACTTCAAGGGTAGCGCTTACGTATATCACAAGAATGAGAACATGCGTGGTGATGCTATCGAGCGTGAACAGATTTCTGGTGCACGTGAGAAGGATCAGCAGACTACTTGGGGTTTCTCTCTCGGTGGTCCTATCATCAAGAACAAGTTGTTCTTCTTCGCTAACGGTGAAATGGTCAAGACTCCTACAGTGGTAAACCGCTGGAGAGGTTCTGAGGATGGTATCGGTGATGCTGTGAACTATATCTCTCGTACCAAGCTTGCTGATTTGGAGAAAGTTTCTAATTTCGTAAAGGATAAGTATGGTTACGATACAGGTTCATGGACCAACTTCCCTGCAGACGAGAGCAACTACAAGCTCCTCTTCCGTGTTGACTGGAACATCACAGACAAGCATCACTTGGCTGTACGCTACAACTATACCAAGAACCGTTCTTGGCAGGCTCCTAACGCATCATCTATGGATGGTGGTACACGTGCATCTGGTAGCCGTATGTCTCAGTACTCTATGTCATTTGCCAACAGTATGTATGCCAATGACAACCTCGTCAACTCTTGGACTGTTGACTTGAACAGCCGTTTCACAGACAATCTGTCTAACCAGTTCCTGTTCACATACTCTAAGTTGGATGATAGCCGTTACACTAATTCTTCTGAGTTCCCATTCATCGATATCCTCGATGGCGGACAGAAGAGTGTAGATGGAACTGCTGATGCTGATGGTACAAACAACTATATGGCTTTGGGTTATGAGTTGTTTACCTGGAACAATGCCGTACACAATACTGTATGGAATATCAAGGACGATGTAACTTACTATCTCGGTAAGCACAAGATCATCGCCGGTCTCAACTATGAGCACCAGATGGCTGACAATGCTTATCAGCGTAATGGTACTGGTTACTATCGTTACAAGAGTCTCGACGACTTCCTGAATGGTGGTATTCCAGAGGTTGTATGTTTGACTTATGGTTATGGTGGCAACAACAATCCTGCTGCCCGCGTACAGTATAACAAGGCTGGTATCTACGCTCAGGATGAGTGGCAGATGACTCCTCGGTTCAAGTTGACTTATGGTCTTCGTCTGGATGGTCTGTTCTTCGACAATTCTGACTTGATGACTAACAATGCCATTCTCGGTCTCGACTATAACGGTCGTCACATCGACTCTGGCAAGTGGCCAAACAGCTCTTTGACTGTTTCTCCTCGTATCGGTTTCGTATATGATGTATTTGGTGACAAGACATTGAAGTTCCGTGGTGGTACTGGTTTCTTCCAGGGCCGTTTGCCATTGGTATTCTTCACCAACTTGCCAACCAACTCTGGTATGATACAGTATCAGGCACAGCTGAATGCAACCAAGGCATGGAATCCTCAGACAGGTAAGAAAGAGGGTGTAGATATGAAACCATTTGCAGGTGGTCTGGTTGTTGATAAGGATGGTAAGCCAACAGCAGCAGCTCTCCGTGACAAGTTGATTTCTATGGGTTACCCAGAGAACATCACTCCTGAAGAGGGTTCTGTTCCTTCAGCAATCTCTGCTGTAGATAGAAACTTCAAGTTGCCACAGGTTTGGAAGACATCTTTCGCTGTCGATTATCAGATTCCTGTGTCATTCCCAATGTCTGTTTCTGTTGAGGGTATCTTCAACAAGACATTGAATGCAGCTACATTGACCGACTGGAGTGTACAGGATGCCAAGGGCTTCCCACGTTTCAATGGTGCCGACAACCGTCCTGTATATCCTAAGGGTTCTACCGTAGGTACAAGTGCTTATGTTCTTGAGAACACAAGCCGTGGTTACGGTTGGTCTTTCTCTGCACAGGTAAATGCTCAGCCATGGGAGTGGTTGAACTTGATGGCTGCCTATACTCATACTGTATCTAAGGAGGTTACTTCACTTCCTGGATCTAACGCTTCTTCTGTATTGAACTATATCTCTACAGTATATGGTCCTAACAACATCAAGTTGCACAACGGACAGAATGTAACTCCTGATCGTATCATTGCTTCTGCAACAATCCACGACAAGAGCAACAACCACTATAGCTTCATCTATGAGGCATGGCGTGGTGGTTACAACTACTCTTATATGACTGTAAACGATATCAATGGTGATGGTTACAACTATGATGCTATCTATATTCCAACCGACAAGCAGGTAGCTGATAATGAGTTCCGCTTCAAGTCAGAGGATGATAAGACCCGCTTCATGGATTATGTACATGCCAACAGCTATCTGAAGAACCATCAGGGTGAGTATGCAGAAGCTTACAGCCTTTACAACCCTTGGGTACATCGTATCGACTTCAGCTACAAGCACGACTTCAAGTTTGATGTGGCTGGTCACACCAACACTATCCAGTTGAGCTTCGATATGAAGAACGTGCTCAACTTCTTCAACTCTAGCTGGGGTGTCATGAAGTACTTGAACCCAGAGATTGGTTCAGATCCACGTATCTTGCGTTACGAGGGTCAGGATGCAGATGGTTATGCAACCTTCTCAACTCCAAAGTCAATCAATGGTAACACCAAGACTTTCGTACCAAATCACGCTATCGGTCAGTGCTGGTATGCATCAGTGGGTCTCCGTTACATCTTCTAATTAATAAAGTATCGAAATTATGAAATTTAAATATTTATTCATCGCATTGATCGCCGTAGCAGGCTTCTTTGCAAGTTGTAGCGATGATAAGGACTTAGGTCAGCTTGATGGCATTCAGCTTTCTCAGTCTTCTCTCTCTATTCCGGTAGAGGGTGGACAGGTTGAATTTGATGTTACTTCTGCTGCTGACTGGAAGTTTGTTACCAACGATAAGAAGGGCAATCCTGTGGATTCTATTCCTGCCTGGATATCTTCTTCTTGCAAGGGTGGTAGTGCAGGTACAACTCATGTTGTCTTCAATGCTGCTGCTACAAAGGGTGCTAACAATAGTACCTTCAAGTTGGTAAGTGGTGCTCAGACTCAGTACATCACCGTGATTCAGGGTGTATTGAATCCTCCATTCTCTACCTGTGCTGAAATCCTGGCAGGTAATGATGGTGAGACTTATAAGGTGAAGGGTACGCTCACCAAGCTTTCCAATACCGTATATGGTAACTGGTATATCAAGGATGCTACCGGTGAAGTATATGTTTATGGTACACTTGATGCCAATGGTAGTGCGCAGAATTTCGCTAGCTTGAAGCTGGAGGAAGGTGATGAGGTTACCATCCAGGGTCCTAGAACCACTTATGGAGGTTCACCTCAGTTGAAAAATGTAACCGTTTTGAGCTATACTAAGTCTTTGATCAAGGTTGAAGAACTCGACAAGGATACATTGGATAAGGCTGGTGAGGACTTCAAGGTTTCCTTGACCGTAAAGGGTGAAGGCGTAACTGTTGATATCCCTGAGGCTGATCAGAGCTGGTTGTCTGTTAAGGGTATCGTTACCAGTGGTACAAAGGCTGAGATTACATTCCATGCCAATGCCAATGCAGGTGGTGCTCGTTCTTCCAGCATCGGTTTCACTTCTACCAAGGGCAAGCAGAGCTCTACTGTTACTGCTAAAGTTTATCAGTTGGGTTCTATCATCGAGTGCCCTATCGCAGACTTCAACAAGGCAGAGGCTGGTTCTACCGTTTATCGTCTGACGGGTGTCATTACCAAGGTTGCTAATCCAACATACGGTAATTGCTACATCAAGGATGCAACTGGCGAAACATTCGTTTATGGTATCGGTGCCAAGGGCGACTTTGAGAAGAAGGGCTTGAAGGTAGGTGATGTTGTTACTCTTACTGGTGTGAAGGATATCTTTAAAGGTACAGGTCAGATGAAGAATGCAACACTGGAGGATGTGAAGGTAGTAACCAAGATTTCAGTAGCTGACTTCCTGACTAAGAAAGATGACAAAAACGTATATTATATGTTGGAAGGTACCATCACAGAGTTTGCTGGTCAGAGAAATGATTTGAAGACATACGGTAACTTCGGTTTGACAGATGCAACTGGTTCTGCTTACGTCTATGGCTTGACTGCAGGCTGGGATGGTGAAAGCAAGAAGGCTGGTGAGCTTGGCTTGAACTTTGGTGATAAGATTACCATCATCGGTTATCATACATCTTACAAGGACGCTCCTCAGGTAGGTGGTGCATTCCTCTTCTCTAAGGGAAAGTAATCTGATACGTAAGTTTAATAAATAAATAAGGTTAAGCGAGAACGTTGCTGAGTAGGTAATGTTCTCGCTTTTCAATTGTAGTTATGAAGACAAAATGGTTTTATCTTCTTTCCTTGAGTTTCCTCTTGGCTTTCTCTGCGTGCAGTAGTGATGGTGATGACCAGGGCTCTTTGAAAGATTCGAATGCGAATAAGAATGTAGTTTCTGCTTCTGTTCCTGCAGAAGCTACAGGGTTGGAATTCCCTAAGATTGTGGCGAATGGAACTTCTAGAAATGTAGTGCTCGTTCGCAGAACGGCTGACTATGGCGTAACCTATTCCACTTACTACGATTTGGATAAGAAGTCGCCAAGATGGTGCTGCTATCAGATCTGCCAGTCTAACAATAAGAAAAACTGGACCAGAAAGCAGTGGGAAGGTGCTACTTGGATGGGCAAGAAATGGAGTGGGGATCCGTTCCAGAAAGACCCGGATGTAGATGCCGATTGCCAGCCACCGGTTAGCAAGGAGTTTAGCGGAAGTGGATATGATCGTGGTCACATCGTGGCTTCTGAGGATAGAGTTTACAGTCAGGATGCCAATGGACAGACCTTCTATATGACCAACATGTATCCCCAGATGCATGATTTCAATGCCGGTATCTGGGAAGATATGGAAAAACTGGTCCGTAACTTCCTTACCTATGATATGAGTACCCAGGCATCTCATGCCAAAGATACACTTTATGTGTGCAAAGGTGGCACCATCGATTCTTCTGGTCAGATTCTGAATTATACGAAGAATGGTTATATCGTTCCGAAGTATTTCTTCTGTGCGGTTCTTCTGAAGAATGCCAAAGGTTATCAGGCTATCGGTTTCTGGTTCCGCCACAACGCTTATGGTTCGTCTGAAACGGTAAAGGGTCATGTGGTCAATATCAGGAAGCTGGAAGAGCTGACAGGACTTGATTTCTTCTGCAATCTTCCGGATGATATTGAGAGAAATGTAGAAAATGCTTCTTGTGATCCGAATACGGTCAAGGAAAAGTGGGGTTTCTAACCACTTCTCTTGTTGTATGCAATAAGAAAGAATCCGTATATGAAAAAGGGTGCGTCATCAATCCGTGACGCACCCTTTTAATTTATATGATACCAGTTGGATATTAGAACAGCTGGGCGAAAGCCTCGGCTGTCTTGCCTGTATAGGTTACCATCTCTGTAACTGGCTGGTAGCCGAAATCCTTGAAGGCAAGGAGCTGAGTGGCTACAAACTGATGGTCGTCAGAGAGGCATGCCTGCAGCTTCATATTACCCATACTGATGGCTGATACCGGGAACTTCTGGATAGAAGATTCTACCTCGCTAGGGGCAGAGTTAAGGATGCTGATGAGTTTCTTGCCATCCTCAGCAGAATATTCCTTCTCCTTGATCTTGATAGCACTGTTGGTTGGTTTGTAGATCAACTTGATGGTCAAACCCATGAAACCCTTCTTTACCTGTACATCGTCGAGTGCCAATACTTCCGCACCCATATCTAAATGATTAATCTTAGCCATAATCTTATTTCTTCTTTAAATATATATATAAATCTGTTTTTTGTAAATAATCGTATGCCATGCATACGCCCTATTATATACTGGCTTTATTATATGCCATTTTATTATATGCCATTTTATTATATGCCGACTTTTTGCTAGTATGGCTCCATACGCCCTGAAAGGGCAGAAGCTCCTAGCCCAGGGCAACACCCTGGGTATTAACGGGCACAAACCTGTCGCCCTGTAAGGGCAAAAGCTTTACAGGTTATTATATAAAAAGAAGAACTAACAGATGAGATGCCGCAGGCAAATGACATAATACTTGCTGGCGACATCAAAGTGGATAGGGGCGGTTTCCTGGCGGAAAGGCTCCTTCGCACCTTCTATGACTGATAAAAGGGATGATAAAAAACGGATTTTATGGATTAGCAATCTACTGCTTGCAGATGGGTTGCCATGTATATTGCCACTTGGCAACAAACGCTGTGGACGACTGCTGCATACCCGATAGGCGGCATTGGATGCATCTTCCAGCTGGGCATCCTGCTCTTGCTGGTGAGGTGTAACCTTGGCAAGTCTATCCTTCGTATGGCTTGTATAAGAAGCAGCAGATACCTCTCCATAGCCTGAGAAGACCATGGACATCAGAAAAATGATGTAGAGTATCAGCTGCTTCATATTTGATATTGGATGGTGCCGGGAATCTCCCGACACCGTTTTTTTAATAATTAATAGCTTCTTGCGATGATCACGCGAGCTACGGCAGGCTTGCCGCTCACCATATCAACACCTGGAGTCTGCTCGTAAGCGAATGGCACGCAACGGATGGTAGCCTGAGTCTCCTCCTTGATCTTTGCCTCGGTCTCGGCTGTACCGTCCCAGTGGCAGAGGAAGAAACCGCCATTCTTTACACGCTCCTTGAACTCCTCATAGTTGTCGCACTCATATACGTGAGCATCACGGTAAGCACGAGCCTTCTCGAAGATGTTCTTCTGGATGTCTTCCAACATATCCTTCACGCGCTCTACGATGCCGTCGAAGCTTACGTTCTCCTTCTCCAAGGTATCACGACGCATGATCTCGATGGTGTTGTTCTCTAAGTCACGGCCACCCATAGCCAGACGAACAGGTACACCCTTCAACTCGTAGTCAGCAAACTTGAAGCCAGGACGCTTAGCTGTGTTGTCATCATACTTCACGCTGATGCCCAACTCGCGGAGCTGGTCGATGACTGGCTGCAGCTTGGCAGTAATCTGAGCCAACTGCTCGTCGCCCTTGTTGATAGGAATGATTACCACCTGGATAGGAGCCAGCTTTGGAGGCAATACCAGACCGTTGTCATCGCTGTGAACCATGATGAGGGCACCCATCAGTCGGGTAGAAACACCCCATGAAGTAGCCCATACATACTCAGGCTTGTTCTCCTTGTTCAAGTATGTTACGTCGAAACTCTTGGCGAAGTTCTGACCCAGGAAGTGAGAAGTACCGCTCTGGAGAGCCTTGCCATCCTGCATCATTGCCTCGATGGTATAAGTGTTGAGAGCACCGGCGAAGCGCTCAGTCTCACTCTTCACACCCTGCAATACAGGCACACCCATATACTTCTCAGCAAATTCAGCATATACCTTCAGCATCTCCTGAGCCTTTGCTTCTGCCTCTTCCTTGGTAGCATGAGCAGTATGACCCTCCTGCCAGAGGAACTCAGAAGTACGGAGGAATGGACGGGTACGCATCTCCCAACGCATCACGTTACACCACTGGTTGCAGAGGATAGGGAGGTCACGCCATGAATGAATCCAGTTCTTATAGGTATTCCAGATGATGGTCTCTGAAGTAGGGCGGATGATCAGCTCCTCATCGAGCTTGGCATTAGGATCCACCTCAACCTCTGTACCATCTTCTGTAGAACGAAGACGATAGTGAGTAACCACAGCACACTCCTTGGCGAAACCTGCCACGTGCTCTGCCTCGCGAGAGAAGAAGCTCTTCGGGATGAGGAGAGGGAAGTATGCGTTCTGTACACCTGTCTGCTTAAACATCTTGTCGAGCTGCTGCTGCATCTTCTCCCAGATAGCGTAACCGTATGGTTTGATAATCATACAACCACGAACTGGTGACAACTCTGCGAGATCAGCCTTTACTACCAAATCATTGTACCACTGACTGTAGTTGTCAGCGCGCTTGGTTAAATTCTTAAGTTCTTTAGCCATATTACTAATTATATATTTTGTTTTTAAATTCTGCTAGATATTTTGAGCGTGAAAACACGATGTATCTTGATCGTGAAAACACGGTCAATAGGGAATTTCCGCCCCGAAATAGGCGATTTCCTTTCGCCATTTGGACAAATACCCTTAAATTTGCATGCAAAATTACAAAAAAATATTAGAAAACCCTCCATATTGGAGAAAAAAGACGTATCTTTGCATTTAAATAACATAAATATAGGAGAATTATAGTATGAAAAAGATGAAATTTACTGCTGCAGCGCTCTCAATGCTGCTCGTTTTGGGAAGTTGTGGAACTAGTCAGAAGACTGGTACTGCTGCTGGTGCAGGTGCTGGTGCTGCTCTTGGTGCCTTGGTTGGTGGCTTGCTCAATAACAGCCATCGTGGTACTGGTGCATTGGTAGGTGCTGCCATCGGTGCTGCAGTTGGTGGTACAGCGGGTAACTTGATTGGAAAGCACATGGATAAGGTAAAGGCTGAGGCAGAGACTGTGAAGAATGCGCAGGTTTCTACCGTTACAGATGCCAATGGTTTGACAGCTGTCAAGGTGACCTTCGATTCTGGTATCCTCTTCCAGACCAACAAATATACGCTCAATGCAAGCGCTAAGAACGACTTGGCTCAGTTTGCCCAGGTTTTGAAGAACAATGCCGACTGCGAGGTAGCTATTCAGGGTTATACCGATGCTACTGGTAATGATGGCATCAACTTGCCTTTGAGCCAGAATCGTGCCAATGCCGTTTCTACCTACTTGAAGTCATGCGGTGTTGCCAGCAGCCAGATCAAGAGCGTAGAGGGTTTGGGTTCTGCTAATCCTGTGGTCAATACTACAGCAGCCTGCGCTCAGAACCGTCGTGTAGAGGTTTACATGTATGCTAGCCAGGCAATGGTGAATGCTGCTAACAATGGTACATTGAAGTAAAAACGAATGAGGTTCCCGATAAGGGAAAAAGAAGATAGATGGTTCTAAAAAAGATTAGAAATATCGTAAGATGGGTGGTGGTGCTGTTTTTCAGTACCACCATTCTTGCTGTAGTAGCCTACCGTTTTATTCCGGTATATGTTACTCCGTTGATGATAATCCGCTGTTTTCAGCAAGTGGCTGATGGTGAAAGCATTACCTTGCATCATCACTGGGTTTCTATGGATAAGATATCCCCTCACATGCCTGTGGCGGTGATGGCGAGCGAGGATGCCCGATTCCTCAAGCATCATGGCTTCGACTTCAATGCCATCGAGAGTGCTGCCAAGAACAATGCCCGTGGCGGTAAGGTGCATGGTGCCAGTACCATCAGTCAGCAGACCGCCAAGAACGTATTTCTCTGGCCGGGCCGTTCCTGGACCCGCAAGGGATTTGAGGTGTATTTCACCTTTCTCATTGAAATGATGTGGAGCAAGCAGCGCATCATGGAGGTCTATCTCAACAGTATCGAGATGGGACCGGGTATCTATGGTGTCGATGCGGTGGCTGAGTATCATTTCAACAAGAAAGCGCAGGATCTCTTCCGTGACGAGTGTGCCCTGATAGCTGCTACGCTGCCTAATCCTAGAAAGTTCAGTTCCCTGTATCCGAGTGCTTATATGAAGAAGCGCCAGCGACAGATTGAACATCAGATGAAATTCATCCCTTCGTTCCCTCGTGAGGGTGAAGACTACGACCCAAGCACGGCTGTAGGAGGATATAGGGGGAAATGATTGTTTGTTAACAGTTGATAGTTAATAGTTTATAGTTTTTCCTGCAAATATTGATTCATGGATTTATTGAACGACTTGAATGATGCGCAGCGTGCTGCGGTAGAGTATATTGACGGACCTTCGCTGGTGATTGCCGGTGCAGGTTCGGGCAAAACGCGTGTGCTTACCTATAAGATTGCTTATCTCCTGAGCCAGGGTATGAAGCCTTGGAGCATCATGGCGCTTACCTTTACCAATAAGGCGGCAAGGGAGATGAAGGAACGTATCGGAAAACTGGTGGGCGATGACCTCGCCCAGCATCTCTACATGGGTACCTTCCATAGCATCTTCTCCCGTATTCTCCGTGCTGAAGCTGAGCATATCGGTTTCAATAATAACTTTACCATCTATGATGAAAGTGACTCACGTTCACTGCTGAAGGCTATCATCAAGGAGATGGGACTGGATGACAAGACCTATAAGCCTGCTGCCGTTCATGCCCGGATTTCGATGGCGAAGAACAACCTGGTAACTGCTGAAGCCTATGATAGCGACCCTGCCATCCTGGAGCAGAACAAGCGTGCCAAGATGCCTGCCATCGGAAAGATTTATGTGGCATACGTGCAGCGTTGCCGTCAGGCGAATGCGATGGACTTTGATGATCTCCTGATGCTTACTTTCCAGCTTTTCAGAGATCACGAGGAAATCAGACAGAAGTATGCCGGCAGGTTCGATTATATCCTGGTGGATGAGTATCAGGATACCAACCATGTGCAGATGTCTATCGTGATGCAGCTCTGTAAGGAAAAACTGCGTGTTTGTGCCGTGGGTGATGATTCGCAGAGTATCTACAGCTTCCGTGGTGCCAACATCGACAATATATTGAATTATCAGAAACAATTGCCTGGAACCCAACTCTTTAAACTGGAACAGAACTATCGCTCTACCCAAACTATCGTGGAGGCAGCCAACAGTCTGATTCATCATAACCGCAATCAGATTCAGAAAGAGGTATTCAGCAAAAATGATAAAGGAGAGAAGATACAGTATAAGCCTGCCTACAGCGACAAGGAGGAGGCACTGATAGTAGCGAAGAATATCCAGCGCATCAAGCGGCAGGATGATTGCGGATACGATCAATTTGCCATTCTCTATCGTACCAATGCCCAGAGCCGCAGCTTTGAGGAGGAATTCAGAAAGCAGGGCATCCCATATCGTATTTACGGCGGATTGAGTTTCTATCAGCGTAAGGAAATCAAGGATATCATCGCCTATTTCCGCCTTGTTGCCAACCCGGACGATGAGGAGGCTTTCAAGCGTATCATCAATTATCCGGCTCGTGGCATCGGTGCTACCACCGTGATGAAGATTGCCGATTGTGCGCATCTGAATCAGGTGAGTTTCTGGGAGGTGATAGGTAATATAGAACATTACGGACTGAATGTCAACAAGGGAGCGCAGACGAAACTCGAGAATTTCCGCCTGCTCCTCTCTTCGTTCATCGACCGTTCGCATACCCTGGATGTCTATGAACTGGGTGATGCCATCATCAGGGAGAGTAGAATCAGCGAGGATATCATGTCGGGCAAGAATGCCGATGACCTGGCTCGCCAGGAAAACCTGGAGGAGTTTCTGAGTGGTATGCAGACCTTCGTGGCAGGACGCCAGGAAGAGGGACGAATGGATGAAGCTTATCTTACTGATTATCTGCAGGACGTGGCGCTGCTGACGGATGCTGATAGTGAGGGAGAGAAGGATGAACCGAGAGTTTCGCTCATGACGGTTCATGCGGCGAAGGGTCTGGAGTTTGCTACTGTTTTCGTAGTAGGTTTGGAGGAGAATATCTTTCCGAGTCCGCTTGCTGCAGTTTCTGTCAGGGAGCTGGAAGAGGAGCGTCGTCTGCTCTATGTGGCGATTACCCGTGCCGAGAAGCATTGCATCCTGACCAATGCCAAGAACCGTTTCCGATATGGCAAAATGGAATTTGATAATCCGAGCCGCTTCATCGATGAGATTGATGCCAGTCTGATAGAGGGAGGCGAAGAGGCTCCTGAATCTTCATTCGGTGGGGGAAGAAGTTCGTATGGTGGCTATGGTTCTGAAGGTGGCTATGGTGGAAGAATGCCATGGGATAGGGACCGGTCCGGCTATAGACGTGATTATCAGAACGCTAAGCCTGTAGCTTCGCAGTTCATGGCTGATCCCAAACCAGGATTTAAATCTGTAAGAGCTGTGAATGCAGTACATAGAATCATGGGTGATACCGCTAGTTCTTCATCCGTTGCATTAGCTGGTTCTTCAGCTTCTAAAGCTTCCTCAGCCGCTGGTTCTCTCAGCGAGGGCTGTAGAATCGAGCATCAGCGTTTTGGAATAGGAACGGTATTGAAGATAGAAGGTACCGGAGAGAACACGAAGGCTACCGTAGAGTTCCAGAATGCAGGAACCAAGCAGTTGCTTCTGAAGTTTGCCAAGTTTACCATTCTCTCATAGATAATAGAAAGAAGATAAAACTGAGGATATGAAAAAATCCCAGCTGGAAAAGAACTTCCAGCTGGGATTTTTTCATATAGAATCTTTTATAAAGCTTCATCATCAGGACGCTGAATGGCAGGCTTCTTGATTTTGGGAAGATGCTTCTTGCGTCTCAGCCAGGCAGCCTTGCGCTGCTCGTAATCTTCGCGGTGGCGTTCAAGAAAATTATCTGCCATGAATTTATTCCTTGAACTTACTGTAGATCACCTTGATCTGGACAGGACCTGTAGCCACCCGCTTGCCGTCCTTGGTGGTGTAATCCTTGTCAGGATCATCCGTCGCCTTGATCAGTCGGGTAGAGGTGAGCTGCATGTCGTGATTGATCTTGGTAATCACGGTAGCATTGTTCTGTGTACTTGTGGTCAAGGTCACAGGTACCAGTACCACCGTGTTCCAGTTTTCACTCTTGCCCTTGTTCTTGTACATCGCAGTAACCAGGTTACTGATGTTATAGAAGGTATAGGCATTCTTCACGCCTGTAGAGTTCTTGTTGTAAGAAGCCGTATAGGAGGTGCGGTTGTCTGTCAGCTTGTTCTTCTCGAAGAAGGCATCCAGACTGTCTTTCTGTACCATCAGGATAGTAGAAGGAACGCTGAACTGATAGTCGTTGTTGTTATCTACATTATTCATTCTTGGGAAAGAGATGGTGGCTGTATTCAGCGTATCCTTCTCATGACCCTTCATGATAGCCTCTACTGGCAGCGTTACTTCTGTGAAGATGCCGGCTGGTGACTTCAGATACGTGCAGCTCTCATCCTTTGCCAGACTATCCAAAGTCGTGCTGTCGTTGGTAATCTTGTTGAGCTGCAACACCTCTTCTGTACCGTCAAAGCGGTTGAAAGCGAGACCTGTTACGGTACTGTCGTTGCCCGCAGAGTTCTTCACCGTCTTCTGAATCTTGTAGTAGAACTGCAATTCGGTATTCCAGATGTTGGCTACGTTTCCGATACCGCCGGCATGCTTGATATAGAAACCAGGACAAACCTTGTTGAGGAAATCCCAGTTGGTCTTGAAGTACTCAGGGTGATCCACGAAGGTATTCATCACGTAAGAACCGTAGTTCTTGTAGGTCTTGCCATCCTTTGCCTTATATGGCTTGTTCAGATAGATCTTGAAAGCCATCGTCGTGCTGTTCAGGTTATAGGTGGCGCTCGCCTTATAGTTGTTCTCGCTCACCCAGTTGTCCTTGAAGGCATCATAGTCTGAGTAATACTCCTGATTCTCGCTCATCGGCTTGCTCATCTCGTAGGCAGTAGCCTTCATCGGTGCGAGGGTATCACCGTATGTAGTCCTGTATGATACCAGGAGATAGCATGAGTCTGCCTCAATCTGGTCATTGTGTGCATTGCGGATGTACTCCAATGTGTCCAGACTGAATGATGACAATACGCCAAACTGGGTCATATAGTCGCCAGCTACGTAGGTACCGGTCTCAGGATCCTTCACCATACCGATCATACCCGTATTGTTTCGGCTCAGAACCGGGCCGGAAATGATGGAGCGTGAGGTGACGTTGAACACCTGGTCTTTGATAGAGATGTTATCAACGTCGTTGGTGATCGACGATCCGATGTTGTCGGTGGTGTCATCACATGCAGCAATAGTCATCGCTGCTATAAATAACGCTGTAAATAGTCTTAAAATCTTCATTATCCTTGAAATGTGTCTAATTTCTGAAGCTTACTCCTCGTCAGGGCATACTTCGTTGATGAATGTCTTGTAGGCATCCGCAAAGTCATCGCCAGGATAAGCGAGGGTTGGCTTGCTCTTCTCATTGGCATAATCCAAGAGAGTTCTGTCTGACAGGCTTTCGCCTTCAATCACGCCGTCGCTGTAGTCGATGGCCATCTTGCCCAACTCGATGAAGTCGAAGTCCTCCTTGTAGTCAGCGAGCAGTTCCGACTTGGCATCACGGAACTCCACGCAGCGCTTGAAGTGTGTGCCGAGTTCGCCCTTCAGCTCGTTGGTATAGAGTGAGATGATCACCTTTGAGTTGGCGAAGGAAGGCTCCTCAGCGTATGCCGTCTTGATATAGAAAGGAACCACAGCGCTTACCCAGCCCTGACATACGATGACGTCTGGCTGCCAGCGAAGCTTCTTCACGGTTTCCAGTACACCGCGTGCGAAGAAGATGGCGCGCTCCCCATTATCTTTATATTCCACACCCTGCTCGTCGGCTGCCATCTGGCGGCGGGTGAAGTAATCGTCGTTATCAATGAAATAGATTTGTTGACGTGTTGTTGGTATAGATGCAACCTTGATGATCAGCGGATGGTCTGTATCATCGATGATAAGGTTCATACCAGACAGGCGAATCACCTCGTGCAGCTGGCCGCGACGCTCATTGATGGTGCCCCATTTAGGCATAAAGGTGCGAATCTCAAAGCCTGCTTCCTGCATTTTCTGAGGTAATTCGCGTCCCATGATAGACATGTGGGTCTCGGCTACGTATGGGTCGATCTCCTGATTGATAAATAATACTTTCTTTGCCATAAATTTAATTATTATTCTTACGAATTAGGTGCAAAGGTACAAAAAAAACTCCAAAAAAGCGTATTTTTCTTCTGAAATTCAATAATTTCGGCAATAATTCGCATATTTTTAGGTTTTTTCTTTCTTATTTGAGAAAAAAGTTGTTATTTTGCACCCGAAAACAGATAAGAAGATGAAAGTAATCAATAAGATTGTTGACCTCCAGAACGAACTTTTCGATCGTCGCAAGGAGGGAAAGGAAATCGGCCTTGTGCCAACTATGGGCGCGCTTCATGAGGGTCATGCCTCTCTGGTAAAGCGCAGTGTTGAGGAAAACGGTGTTACGGTAGTTTCCGTTTTCTTGAATCCTACTCAGTTTAATGACAAGGGTGACCTGGAGCGTTATCCACGTACACTCGATGCTGACTGCAAGCTCCTTGAGGCTTGTGGTGCTGACTATGTGTTTGCTCCTTCTGTAGAGGAGATGTATCCTACACCGGATACCCGCCACTTCGAGTTCCCTCCGGTAAGTACCGTGATGGAGGGTGCCAAGCGTCCGGGCCACTTCAATGGTGTATGCCAGGTAGTTAGTCGCCTGTTCTTTATCGTTCGTCCTACCCGTGCTTATTTCGGTGAGAAAGACTGGCAGCAGATTGCTGTCATCAAGCAGCTCGTGAAGTACCTCAACAGTGATGTGCAGATTGTGGAGTGTCCTATCATCCGTGATGAGGATGGCTTGGCTAAGAGCAGCCGCAATACATTGCTCTCTGCTGATGAGCGTGCCATCGCGCCGAATATCTACAAGGCTCTGAAGGCGAGCGTAGAGTTTGCCAAGAATCATACTGTGCAGGAAACTCACGACAAGGTGGTGAGCGACATCAATGCCGTGGATGGTCTGGAGGTGGAGTATTTCCAGATTGTGGATGGCGACAGCCTGCAGGATGTGGCATCTTGGGAGGATAGCGCCTACGTGGTAGGTTGCATCACCGTATATTGCGGCAAGACTCCTATCCGTCTCATCGACCATATCAAGTATAAAGGATAATTCCTCTATAGATTTCTTTATTAAGTTTAATCCGTAATAGATAAAAGTAATAACAGAACAATGCAGATTGAAGTATTGAAGAGTAAGCTCCATTGTGTGACTGTAACTGAGGCTAACCTGAATTACATGGGTAGCATCACGATAGATGAGGATCTGATGGACGCAGCTAACCTGATAGCAGGAGAGAAGGTGCAGATTGTGGATAACAACAATGGTGAGCGTCTGGAGACCTATATCATCAAGGGTGAGCGTGGCAGCGGTTGTATCTGCCTGAATGGTGCTGCAGCCCGCAAGGTGCAGGTGGGTGATACCGTCATCATCATCGCCTATGCCCTGATGGACTTTGAGGAGGCTAAGACCTTCAAGCCTACCGTGGTTTTCCCTAAAGAGGGAAATAAGGTTTAATATTCAATGGAAACAAAAGAAAGGGTGTGTCATGGACTTATGGCACACCCTTTCTTTTGTTTTATTACTATATAATTTAAGGTGTAATTACGATGGGTTAAGGATAGATCTCGATATGGCTGCTGCCGGAGTTGCCATTCTTGATGATCCTTATCTGGGTGGTGATGCGCTCGCTCATCGTGTCGGTATGACTGATGACGC
>OARK01000137.1_pt1 | contig 17150 bp, 13 predicted proteins | sample 1475711 | NCBI WGS metagenome assembly OARK01 (sample SAMEA3360700, study PRJEB22359) | human gut metagenome | biome: ENVO:urban biome; feature: ENVO:human-associated habitat; material: ENVO:feces | place: Bangladesh | collected 2011 | reverse complement strand
TTCCCTACACGACGCTCTTCCGATCTCCCGTGTTCGACGGCACACCAGTTGACAACACCCTGGTGCCCGAATTGCCAGTGCCAAAGGGAGTGGGGGAGGTGGTGCTTGCTTCAGACGGCTACCCCATGCTCTTCGACACCTGGCAGCCTACCGAGGCGTATTTGCAGCAAGTGTTGCAGTCCGACCCGCTTTGCATCGCTGCCAATGCGGCCACCAAATGTTTGATGGCGGGCAATGTGTCGTTTGACGACCGCTGCTACCTGCGCATCGCAACAAATTGATTGGCGGGTTGATGGGGTGACCTACTCCGTCAACTTCACTAACTCGTCACAGACCCCCCGTCATCTAAATCCCTCCCGCCAAACTTGCCCCGTATTGAAATTCATGCTAACTTCGCGCCCATTATGACAAATATCCTATTCATTTGCCTCGGCAACATCTGCCGTTCGTGCACAGCCGAGGAAATATTCCGCACAATGGTCCACAAGGCCGGCCGTGATGCCGCTTTCCACATCGATTCAGCAGGTCTCATCAACTATCACGAAGGCGAACTGCCCGACAAACGTATGCGCAGCCATGCTGCCGACCATGGTTATTACCTCACCCACCGGTCGCGCCCCGTCACAATGGCCGATTTTGACAAGTTCGACCTCATCATAGCCATGGACGAGCGCAACCGCGACAATTTGCTGTCGATGGCCCCCGACGAAGCAGCACGCAACAAAGTGGTGATGATGGCCGACTACCTGCAGCACCACGAGGACGTAACCATCATACCCGACCCCTATTATGGCGGAGCCAAGGGGTTTGAACTGGTTATAGAATTGCTCGAGGACGCCTGTGAGGGGCTGTTGCTCCAACTAACTGCAAATTAACAACGCGTTTTTACTACTGTAAAATGCAGTTGTCAAAATAAAATGTTACATTTGCACTAAGAATAAGCTAAGGCAAAACATCAACAGACATGTTGAAAGGGAGAGGTGGCAAGCAATCAGCTTGCAGGGCAAGCACTTTGTTCGCTTCTCTTTTAACAGCGCTGACTTGAAAGCCATTCATACTTGTCAACTTGTTAACCCCGATATTTGCCAACATAACAAGAAACTATTAACAACATAAACACGCAATACGTATAATATCATGGAACAGAAAGATTTGCAGCACATTGCCAATCAGTTCGAGATTAACGGTACAGTGGCCGAAGTAAAGCCTCTTGGCAACGGCCTTATCAATACAACCTACAAGGTGACAACGGCCGAGGCCGATGCACCCGATTATGTGCTCCAGCACATTAACAATGCCATATTTCCCGATGTGGACATGTTGATGAACAACATTGTGGCTGTGACCACCCATATCCGTAAAAAGCTTGAGGCAAAGCACACCGACGACATCGACCGCAAGGTGCTGCACTTTGTACCTTGCAAGGATGGCAAGTACTACTACATCTTCGACAACAAGTATTGGCGCGTAATGGTGCTCATACCCGATGCAGTATCTAAGACAGGTGTAACCCCCGAAGGTTCAAAGATCGTGGGCGAAACATTTGGCGACTTCCAGGCCATGCTGGCAGATATCCCTGTGCAGTTGGGTGAGACCATTAAGGACTTCCACAACATTGAGTTCCGCTTGCAGCAGTTCCACGATGCAGTTAAGGAAGACAAGATGGGTCGTGCAGCCGGCGTGAAGGATATTATCGACGAAATAGAAAAGCGTGCTGACGACATGTGTCGCAGCGAGCGCCTTTACCGTGAAGGCAAATTGCCCAAGCGCATTGCACACTGCGATACCAAAATTGACAATATCCTTTTCGACAAGAACGACAACGTGCTTTGCGTTATCGACCTCGACACCGTTATGCCGAGCTTCATCTTCTCAGACTTTGGCGATTTCCTTCGTTCTGCTGCCAACACCCAGCCCGAGGACAGTCCGGAATACGACAAAATCGAATTCCGCATGGACATCTTCAAGTCGTTCACCGAAGGTTATTTGAAGACGGCACGTGCCTTCCTCACCCCCATCGAAATCGAGAACTTGCCCTACGCTGCCAAGCTCTTCCCCTACATGCAGTTGGTGCGTTTCTTTGCCGACTACCTCAACGGCGATACTTACTACAAAATCCAGTATCCCGAACACAACCTCGTGCGTTCACGCAACCAGCTCACTTTGCTCAAGCGTGCTGAGGAGAAGGAACCTGAAATGGTGGCCTTCATCAAGCAGCAGCTTGCATAAACTCTTAAAGGGATCAAGTTGAAGGGGTGCCCCAATCAACTTGCCAGCCTTTGAGCTTTATCAGAAGGCAATAATGAATAACTGAGTCCACTTTGAAGAGAACAACTTCTTAAAGTGGACTCAGTTGTATAATAAACTCTTTTATCAAATAAAAGCCGACTAAAAACAGGAATACAGAACTGGACACCCTATTTATTAACTAAAAGCATTTGGCGATTATGACAAATTCGGAAACATTGGAAAATGAGTTCAGAGAGTATATTAAAGGTTGTGTGCTATCCAGAAGACCAACGAATAAAGCAGATTTCATAATAGGAAAAAATGCCGCCGAAAGTTATATCTGCTTTGTTAAACCTGATAAACTCTTTAGTTACAATCCAACGAAGTGGGCTCATGTTAAGGATATCTTTGATATTGATAGTTCAGAAAGAGTCTATGAGATAATTAAGGAATTATTTACTGATGCAGAATTTAACAAAGTCGATAATGAAGGTTCAAGCCAATATTTTAGAAGCAACGCAATAAAACAATATTATTGTTTTTTGAAGGCGAGAGAAGTGTTCCTGTCTTATTCCAAAACTGAGAATAATGAACACAAAAGACAGGAGAAGAACTCTCTTCAGCAAATATTCTATGGAGCACCTGGTACAGGTAAGTCTTATACTATTAACCGAGAAACGGAAGGTGAGGACGTGATCCGCACCACATTTCATCCTGACACTGATTATTCCACTTTTGTTGGTGCTTATAAACCGACGACAATAGAGGAAGAGGTGATGACCGTAATCGGCACAAAGGCTGTGCCAGTAGAGAATGTCGATGGTTCGCATCGCAAAGAGTCGAAGATAGTGTATGAGTTTGTGCAGCAAGCTTTCCTCCAAGCATATGTTGCCGCTTGGAAGAAGTATGCCGAAGCCAATGGTGAGGAGCCTCGCAAGCAATTCTTGGTGATAGAAGAAATCAACCGCGGCAATTGCGCACAGATATTTGGTGACCTGTTCCAATTGCTCGACCGCAATGCGCAAGGTTTTTCTGACTATCCCATCATGGCTGATGCCGACATGAAGCGTCAGTTGAAGAAGACCTTTGCTGGATTGTCGTTGGCAGAGGCAGATAGCATCAATGCCATGTACAAAGGGCGCGATGTGTGCCGTGAAGTCCTTGAGGGTGCCATTCTTCTCCTGCCGGGCAACCTCTACATTTGGGCCACGATGAACACCTCCGACCAAAGTCTGTTCCCCATTGACTCTGCCTTCAAACGTCGTTGGGACTGGACCTATCGTCCAATATCTGATGCAAGAGAAGGATGGAAAATCAAAGCCAACGGTAATCTCTATGACTGGTGGACGTTCCTTGAGAAAATCAATGATAAGGTTGGTTCGCTCACCAATAGCGAAGACAAGAAACTTGGCTATTTCTTCTGCAAGGCTGACAGCGAGAATATAATCTCTGCCGCCACATTCGTGGGAAAGGTTATCTTCTATTTGTGGAATGACGTGTTCAAGGACTATGAATTTAGCGACACTATCTTTGATGACGGCAAGGGTGGTAAACTCACCTTCGATAGATTCTATGTGGCTGATACTGCGCGCGAAACAAAAGTCGTGGAAGAGAATATTGCATTGTTCTTGAATAACCTGGGCGTTGAACCAACAGGTGTGTTTGAAGAGAAGTTTAGCGAGTCAGATGATTCGGACATAGACGAAGACAATAATGAAGGCGATGCCAATGATGGTAAAATTCGTCTTATGGTAAAATTTCCTGACGGTACTTTCATCTCGGGCAAGACTAAGTTTGATTCCTATTTTGAGGCATTAAAGAAGATCGGTCTTGAAAAAGTTGAAAAGATTGCTTCTGAAAAGAGGTATCAACGACATGGGTGTGCCCTCATTACGAAAGCAGAGGAACAAGAAATCTTGAATTCAGCAGATTATTATTACGTAGAGGAACAGGGATTCTACATAGTAAAAGGCATTAACGGCAAAACTATGAGGAATATGCTTAGATTGCTCTCACAACAATTAAATCTTCAGCTCGAGGTAAATTACGAATGAGAATACTGATAGAAGAATACCAGTACAACGTCGCCGATGTGAAAGACATCCTCCAAGGCATAGATGCTTTGGAGAATGTCGAGGGGCGTGTGTCCATACACTATGTAGGGTATTACTATAACACCCTGCTGAAAGACTGTGTGTTCATTCTGCCAAAGGTTCTGCTGAAGGGCATTGACGGGGAGGAGCGTGTATTTGGCAAATATTGTCCAAAGGACATTGCCAATCTTGACGTAAAGAATCCATTGGAACCCGAGGAGCGAAACTTTATCTATAAGTTTGCCGTGTGGGTATACCGTGCCATCGTGGTATTTAAGAATGGCAAGTGCAATGATACTGATATTGTTTATCATCAAAAGATAGCTCAGGTGGGTACGGGCTCACGCCGTCTGAGCAACACGTATCTCGACATATTGCTGTCGCTGATACAGTTCAGTCGTGACAACCAAAGTTTCTTCTTCTTCATCGTTAAGAACCAACACAGCGGACTGAACAAGATCAACTGGACACGCACAATAGCTTCCTCCAATGCCATTGTGAGAAACGGACAACCCATCTATCTCAAACCAGTCAACAAAAAGCGCCGCATCAACTTTGACGAAGAACTGCTCATCATATTCTTCTCCATCCTTAACTATATTGGTGATACCTATGGTTTCCCCAAGGAAATATGTTGCCAGTATCAGCTCATCACTGGCAAGCGCTTTGAGACATATATTAATGGTTTCGGCAAGACACGTCTACACCAAATCAAATACAAGTATTTCTCCGACAAAGCCCTGCAACTATGGAATCTCTGTTATGCTTTCTTTGAACAAAGCAAGCAGGTGTATGTAAGTACTGACCGCCGAGAGTACTTGCTCGTAAAGAACTTCTACATTGTCTTTGAAGCAATCATTGATGAACTTGTTGGCGATAATCCTCTGCCAGACGGTATGGACAAACGTCAGGAAGACGGCAAGATTGTGGACCACCTCTTCACGGCTGCCAGTCTGACGGAAAGCGTGCATTCGCAAAACGGTACTGATGCACGTCTGACGTATTATATAGGCGACTCAAAGTACTATAAGATGGGGCACGAACTGGGCCGCGAGTCGGTCTATAAGCAATATACCTATGCCCGCAATGTCGTACAGTGGAACCTAAACATCTTCAACGGGTTGAATGATACGGTCAAGACCTCACATGTGCGTCTGCGTGATGAGCGGACAGAAGGTTATGAGATTATCCCGAACTTCTTCATCTCTGCCAAGATGGATGAGGACTTTGACTATAGCAACGACGGCATTGAGAAGACCGATTGCAAGAATAACAAGCACAAGAATGTGCAGTTCATGAACCGTCTGTTCGACCGCGACACCATGCTGTTGTTCCACTATGATGTCAATTTCCTGTACGTCCTATCGCTCTATGCCCGCGACAACGTCAGCCAAAAGACGGCATGGAAGAGCCGCATACGCGAACGTTTCCGCAGAGAAATACAGGAATGGCTTCAGAAAGACTATGATTTCTACGCTATGCGGGCAAAGCCCGGCGTGGACGATGCAGTATATATCAAGACCCATTTCCAGCAGGTATTGGGCAAGATTTATGCGCCTTTTGCCCAGAACAAGCACATTTATTCCCTTGCCTTGGAGAACAGTGACCAGTACAATGCAGAAAACGATGCGCTGTTGAGCGAGCTTCGCCAGTACTTTTTTGTAGAACCTTGTGCTTTGGGGCGGGACCCGCTTGAAGTGCTGCCAAAAGTTTCCACAGTCGGCACAGGCATTATGCCGACCTGTGCCGGTGAAAAGAATGTGCTCACATGCCTCGTCCGGAAAACGGACGACAATTTCAAAAACTATTTCGAGCACAACGGAAAGAGCTACATCATGGAGCGCATTCCTACCATCAATCTTATGGGTGTCAAATATCTGTTGCCCATGGTAGGCGGTATGATTGACGGCTACTACGAGATTGAATGCATGGCTTTTGTGGATAACAAAGGTGTACCGGGATTGCGCTTGCGATTAGGTAATTATCACAATATCGGTGACAAATGGGTACACATATATCGTACAAAGATGCAACCAGGGGAACTTATATCTCTTGACTACACGATGAAAATGTATAACGAATAACATATGGCTATGGAAAACAAACAAATACGTACAAGAGCTAAAAGGAAACTCATTCGAATCACCTTCCCCGATGGCGAGGTGATATGCTATAACAATGCTACTTCCACTATGATTGCAGCATTGAACAAAATCGGTCCGGACAAGTTCTCCTCCATAAAATTGGAGCTATGCCATCTGCCACTATTGTCAAAGGATATATATCCCCAATACAAAGACTGGATGAAGCCAGTCTGCGACGGTTGGTACCTCAATGCCCAATCAAACTCCGACAACAAGTATCTGCAATTGCGCTCAATCAGCGACCAGTTCTCTTTAGGACTGGTTGTAGAACTCGGAACAGATTTCGAGACTCAGACTAATCCCAACAAGACGAAAAAGAGCCGAACGAAGGACAAACTTTTGGTGAAGTTTCCTGATGGTGAATTTGTGGGCAACGGCAGTGCACTCGATACCTATCTGGAAACAATATGGAAACTGGGCATTGACGACATCATGCGTAAGCATCTGACTTGGGGTGGCAAGGATCTCGTCACAACAAGCCAAGTGGCCAGCGGACAGATACAGGTAGGTGAAAGGCGTTGGGTGATGGTGCCGAACATGACGAAGGATAAGGCCAGGTTGCTGCGCGTCGTAGCGGCAATGCTTCGTATCAATCTTGAAATCACAATCATTTGACATGCTATATTCCGGGCTTAATCAGCATAACAGTAATCTCAGAGAACACCAAGTAGAGGCCAAGGGTAAGATTTTTGATGCTTGGGATAAGTATGACTCTGTCATGTTGCAGATGCCCACTGGCACAGGCAAAACCTATCTGTTCACGTCCATTGTGAACGACTTGCTTGTCGCTTATAAGGAAGTGCATCACGACATTCATATTTTGGTTGTTGCCCACAGAATGGAGTTGCTTGACCAAATTTCAGCAACGCTGTCAAGATTTGGTATTGCCCATGGGTTTATCCAGGGCGCGAGGGAACAGCACTTGTGGAAACGAGTGCAAGTGGCAAGCATCATGTCCTTACTGACAGAGAAGAACTATTACAACACACTCCGTCAGAAGTTTGACTATATCATAGTGGACGAAGCACATCATTCGTTGGCTGACACTTATATCAAGCTTTTTGAGCTATTTTCCGATGCGAAGAAACTTGGAGTGACTGCTACGCCTTGGAGACTGAACCATGAATCGTTTCTGAAACTGTATCAGACGCTCATCGTTTCTCCACAAATATCTTGGTTTATCAACAACAACTTATTGGCCGATTTTGATTATGTCAGCATAAAGCCAAACTCTGATATTCAGCGATTAGTTGACCGTTCCGAAGTGGCTGATACTGGTGATTTCTCCAATTCAGACCTTGACAATACTTTCAACACCCAGCGCATACGCTCAAAGTTGTATGAATCTTACAAACGGTTTGCCAATGGACAGAAAGGCATTATCTATGCTATCAACAAACTTCATGCATCGAAGATAGCTGAACTATATTGCAGTCATGGCATCAATGCTGTGGTCATTGACTGCGATACGCCCAAAGAGGAACGTCAGGACTTGATTGCTTGCTTCAAAGCCGGGGAAATAACCGTTTTGGTGAACGTGGAGATATTCACCGAAGGCTTTGATTGTCCTGACGTATGTTTCATACAACTGGCACGCCCAACTAAGTCTTTAGCCCTTTATCTACAGCAAGTGGGGCGAGGTTTGCGTATAGTGGAAGGCAAAAAGAAAACTATCATTATTGATAATGTTGGTCTATACAACTATTTTGGTCTGCCTGATGCAAATAGAAAATGGTTATATCATTTTAATGGACATGAGGATGTTGAACACACTTCAAATAGCAGAAAAGATCTCTTTATGTTGAGGAAAGAGAACTATGAATTTGATGAAAGTAAACTCTCTGAGGACAATGAAGAAATGATGGTAATAAGAGGAACTTCTGTGGAGTTCCCTAAAATAGCAATTAAAAAGGAATTGATATCTGTGCCATCTCCTATAGAAGAAATATCACTCTGTGACTATTATCTAATAAGAGGAAACAATGACAAGTTCAAGGTCTATCCTTTCGTTAAAAGGAAAGGTAAGGTTACAGGAGCTGTTGTAAGCTGCATTTTCGAATATGATGCAAAACTGCGCCCTATAACATTCACGGATAATACGACCGAAAATGTCAGAATGGTAGACAGAGATACGAAACTGCAAACAATTATAGCCTTCTCTGCAATGCTGCTGGGAATGACCGTGAACGAGATACTTGACCTTGAAAATCTGTTCCGCAAAGCCCAAACGGAAACAGTCAAAGAAACAGGATTGTTTGAGGTCTTGAAGATGATATCCAAAATTAAGCCGTGAACAATGAGCAAAGAGTCATCCCCCATCATTGTCTGGTTCCGATATAAATGATTAACCAAGTAATCCACCATCAAGGGTGGTAACTTATCACCTTTGATGGTGGTAAATAAAGCATCGAATAATATGATATTAGGAATACACTCTGCATTATTGTGTGCATTGCGTTGATAATCAGTGTTATGGTGTTGTTTGATAACAACCTTGATAATTCTGCTGGAATCAACAGATATTGCTAAAAGTAGCGACCGAATCAAACAACTGTATCTATTCTTGTGTAATTCTTACGTAAAAGATTTGGTTGGTGGCGTTTATTGTGTATATTTGCAGTGTAAAATTTACACAAGATATAGACGCAATGTAAAAATGGAGCAAGAAATGTACAGTTACAAATATCCACATCCATCGGTAGCAACCGACTGTGTAATCTTTGGTTTTGATGGAATGAAATTAAAAGTATTGCTCATAGAACGAGGAGCAGAACCATACAAAGGAAAGTGGGCTTTTCCTGGTGGCTTTATGAAAATGGATGAATCTGCGGAGCAGGGGGCATTACGAGAACTAAAAGAAGAAACCAATCTGTCGCCTTATTATATAGAGCAATTTCATTGTTTCACAGATCCAAATCGTGATCCTCGTGAACGTGTCATCTCTATTGCCTTTTTCGCTCTTGTGAAGATTGCAGAAGTAAAAGGTGGCGATGATGCAGCCAAAGCGGAATGGTTCAGTATGGACGAAATACCACAACTGGCTTTTGATCATGACCTCATTCTTCGTATGGCATTAGATAAATTGCGTGAACGCATTCACTTCCAACCAATCGGTTTTGAATTATTGCCTAATAAATTCACATTAAAAGAACTCCAAATGCTATATGAGGCAATTTTAGGTGTAAACTTTGACCGACGCAACTTTGCCAAGAAAATGCTTTACCTCGACATTCTCACTCAATTAGAGGAAACTGTCTGGCCTACTCCTAAACGTAAAGCATATCTATTTAGTTTTAATCGTGAGAAATACGATGAGCTAAAACAGAAAGGCTTTAAGTTAGAATTTTAACACTATGGCTACGTTAAGAGGTTATAAATGCACAAAGTGCGGATATGTAGTTATGGCAGACGCAAGCGTCTACGAAGCTTTTATGTTTGTGACTAATTACTACTACTTCTGTTCACATTGCAATGATATAGTAAAGGTGCCATTGCAAGAACAATATCCAATTTGCCCAAAATGTGGGCGAATGGATGGGCTTCGCACATGGAATCCTGTAGAAGGGCATTGTCCAAAATGTGGCAAATCAAAATTGAGTGAAAAAGGAAAACTAATAATGGCAGACTAATAACCATTAAATGTAAAGACTATGAAACTTAGAGATTTTTCTGTAACTCCCAATAAAATCACAGAGTTGTCATGTTGCGAAGTTTTTGTGTTTGGTAGCAACCTTAAAGGCTATCATGGTGGTGGCGCAGCACGTGTGGCCATGGAAAAATTTGGCGCAGAATGGGGTGTTGGCGTTGGTCCTACAGGTCAATGTTATGCAATCCCCACTATGCAAGGTGATGTAGAAACTATTGAACCTTACGTAAATAGGTTTCTCGAATACGCCAAGACACATCAGAATAACAGATTTTTGGTTACACGCATAGGCTGTGGCATTGCAGGATTTGATGATATGTATATTGCACCGCTGTTTGAGGAAGCTGTGAACATTCCGAATATTGCACTACCCAAAACATGGTGGGATATTATAGGCAAAGAATGTGGCGTATGGCGTACAAGTCCATCATGTTCAAATTTTCCAAAGGTATGGACACTAAAAACTCTAAATAAGTACACGACTCTACATAAATATGAGATTGGAGCTGGTGTCAAGACTTTCTTACCCGACCTGAAAGTTCGTTATATAAAGGGACGTGGCGAGTTCGGCTATGCCAAGTTTGGCGATTTCTTCTTTGATAGAAACCAAATGTATGTATGGGAAACGGACGACAAATACGCCGAGGAGCATAACGATGCAGTTGTTAGGGAAGTTTTCCATGACGAATGTAAAGGCAGAGGATATGTATGTCAAAGGATATATGCTGGTGTGCAAACCAATTTTCGAGACATCAACGGTGAGATAATATACACAGGTGATGTCATTAAAGTACAAGAGAAGAATGATAACACACCACAATATCTGGCTTTAGGAGCCATGTGTGATGCTGATGGGAGTGGATTCTATGGCTTCATCCTCGATAATAATAGTTGGCTATTGACCGATTGCCTCAGAGAACAGGCCAGTATTACGCGAATAGGTACCGTCTATTATCAAATTGGCAAAAATGAATTGGCGAGAGATGTTAATGAGCGTGTTATGGACTTCAATCTCGCAATAGAATCAGCAGAAGATCATGCGGTAAGAGTGCTTATGACAAAATATACCCCGAACTTTGATCAGGAAAGATGGAAATACCAGGGATTGGAGATATTGGGCGTAGAAGAATTTGACTGGAGGTAACAAACGATTAACACTATAATAAACAACTAATGACATGGCAAATAATCATGGACAAAACGCACGACTTGGAGCTATTGGAGAAAGCTACGTGCAGATGAGACTCATGCAGCAAGGCTGGGACGCATTTAATGCTAATAGCACATACAACAATTACAAATCGGTGGACATTATATGTCTAAGACCCGAAGATGCAAAGATGTGGAAGCCACGTACTGCATTGATTCAGGTAAAAACAACAAAGGGAAAATCATTCCCTTTGGGATTTACAATAGACCAATGTTTAGACATGGATTTTCTTAAGGAACGTGTTATCGGCCCGTGGGTTTTTATCGCCGTAGATTCGGAGAATGACACGTCTACATTCAGATGTTATGTACTCACTCGTAATCAAGTGATAGAACTTGCTTACAAAGCTCATGATTGGTACAAGAACATGTGGAAGAGAGATAAAGACATAAAGGGTACTTCGGTAGCAGCCTTAAACGAAGTGTGGCTGTATGGCGAAATAAAGAAGTGTGAAGGCACGACACCCCAACATCCTGCGTTTGTAAATCCACTGAAGGGAGCACAAACAAAAGAAGCATGGGAAAACATCTGGACTGAGTAATAACCAAAAAATCGAACTATACATGCGAACGGGCTCAAGCTTCAAACGCAACCTCTAATGGGGGCAACGCGTCCCGCGGAAAAATGCAATGCTCAAACACTAAATAAAGGCTCTCAGACTGTGCTAATTATACTCATGTCTGTGAGCCTTTGCTTTAATTTTCACGGACGCGTTGTTCCCATTAGTACTTGTGTTTTTTGCAGCGCGTCTCAGGCAACTTAAAATTGAATACGGCCGAAAGTGAAGAGTGCAGGCAAATTGTACAAAAACTTGATAGTGCATTTTACAGCAGAACGTCAATGCTATATTAACGCGTTAGCAAACTTATCTGTTAACCCGTTAACTTGTCAATCTGTTTGCTAATTCCGTCAACTGCGTTAAAGTGTTTGGCAGATGCGTTCAGGAGTTTGAATAAGCCCCATCTTGAACAATTCGTTGGCTTTTGGCAGATTTTTCACGAAAAATAAATACCTTTGCGGGCAAAGGGCGCATGTGCGCCTTGCAAGTAGTTTTCAGCATCTAACAATAACCCTATACAATTCAATGAAAAAGAAATCCTTATTTATAGGTATGGCCGCCCTCATCTTCCCCTCGACGATGATGGCGCAATACACCATCTATCCTGTGCCGCATGAGCAAACTGCTGGAACAGGCAAGGTGAGTTTTCCGACGGAGGTGACAGTGTCGTGCGACAAGGGCATTGACCAGTCTACCAAGAATCGCTTGACAAATATATTGTCGGCACATGGCATAACAGCCACATTCCTGGACGATGCTTCGTCCGTTGCGGCCAACATCTATTTGGGCGTGAATGGCACCAATGGTCGAGGCAATGCGGTGGCAGCCGAACTCGGTCTGTCACTCGACGTGTTGAGCAAGGAAGGCAAGTTTGACCGCCACATAGTGTCGCTTACCGATGGTGGGCAGGGTACTGCGCGCTTGCTGGTGTTGGGCGAGAACACCGATGCCACCTTCTGCGGACTGGCTTCGCTCGAGCAGATGCTTGACAATGGCATTGCAGACCTCGAGACTGTGACCATCAACGACTATGCCGACTTGAAGGAACGCGGCATTATTGAGGGCTTTTATGGCAAACCTTACTCAAGCAGTGTGCGCAAGGACTTGTTGCGCTTCATGATGCGCTACAAAATGAACTGTTATGTGTACGGCCCCAAGAGCGACCCTTACCACTCAGGCAAGTGGGGTGATCCATATCCTACCGAACTGACAGAGAGCCAAAAGGCCTCAGGGTTTGTCTGCCAACAGGATTTGAAGGACTTTACGAGTGTGGCTGCCGATACCAAGGTTAGCGTGGTGTGGGCCATTCACCCGGGTAACGCCATCATGAACAGTGCCACGGTGGTGGACGACGTAATGAAGAAGTTTGGCAGTATGTACGACCTCGGTTTCCGTCAGTTTGCCATCTTTGCCGATGATGTGAATGTCCCTGGTGATGAGGCCACAATGAAGAAAACGGCCGACAATGTGGGCGCTATACAGCATGCCATTGAGGATAAATGGAATATTGCGGGCGCCGATCCGGCAGATACGGTGAAGGCCCTGCGCTTTACACCGCAAATATATTGCCGCGCTTTTGCTGGCCCCGATTCTCAGTTTAACAGCTTCTTCCAGGCAATGAGCAGTTTGCCCGCCAATGTGACGGTTTATTATACCGGTGGCGGTGTGTGGTCGGTGCCCAATAATAACGACCTTAATACGCTGCAGGCACAGTTTGGTCGCCAGGCCATCTGGTGGTGGAACTACCCCTGTAACGACAATGGCACAGGCCCCAGCGAGATATACCCCCTGGACATGAAGAGCAACTTCGTGGACATGCCCAACGTGGGCGGTGGCAGCATTGCCAGCGAACTGACCGCCAGCAACCAGGGTATATTGTGCAACCCGATGGAGCAGGGTGATGCCTCGAAAACGGCCATATTCTCGGCTGGCGACTACTGCTGGAACAACAAGGGCTTTGACAACATGAAGTCGTGGGAGGCTTCGTTCAAAGGCGTACTGCCCGGCAATGAGTCGGCACAAAAGGCATACCGTTTCCTCGCCCCCTACTTGAGCAAGAACGACCCCGAATCACTCAACACGCTCATCAGCGACTACAAGAAGAGTGGCGATGCCACAGCACTCAACGCCTTGATGGACGAGATTGTGAGCAACTGCGAGGTGATGTTGGCACTCGAAACCGCCGGTACCGAGAGCGAGCAACTGCTGCTTACCGACATCAAACCATGGGTGGTGCGTCTGCGCGACATGGCTATCACAACAAAGACCTTCCTGACTTGCAACAGCATGAGCAATGCAGAGGAAGCATGGTCAACCTATATGGGGACAAGCAAAAAGGCTGCTGCTCTGTCAACCGACGCGGCTTATATGACCAAGCACATGAGTGGCTTTGGCTCAGATGGCATCAGCACGTCCGAGCGTCTGACGCATGCGTCATATCGCTATCTTACCCCCTTCGTAACTGGCTACCTCAATGCCCACGCCGTAGACAATTTCTTTGCAAAAGGCAACAGCGTCAGCGTGTTTACTAACAATGCTGCAAATGCCGACAAGGCTTCGGTGCGTGGCGGTAGCAGCAATTTGTATATCATGTCAACCTCAGCCCTCGAAATGGCAGATGGCGAATATGTGGGCATAGCATTGGCCAACCCCACGCGTTTGACGGCCATCAACTTCAAGAGCACGTTAGCTGACACTTATGAGGTGCTTTACAGCCTCGACGGCAAGGTGTGGAACAAGGTTGAAGCCGATGGCGCCGCCCCCGAGGGTTATGTGCATTATGTAGTGTTGGTGAACAAGAGCGGTGAAAAACAGACGCAGCGTTTCAGAGCCAATGTATTCAGTATCGACCTTGCTACAAGCGCCGAGGTGGCCGGAGCGTCAGCCCCCGCTACCAACTATTGGCAAGATCACAACGCAACCTACCTCTACGACGGCAACTATAGCACTTATACTTGCTTGAACCGTGAACAGCAGGTGAACGATGTGTACCAGATAAACCTGAAAAAGGCTGTAAACATTGAGAATGTGCGCATCTGTATGGGTACAACCAATGGTGATAATGCCAAGAAAGCATTGGTTCAAATTTCAGAGGATAACAGCAAGTGGACATCACTTAATGTAGCTGGTACCAAGAGTGTGGAGTACGGCATCGACCTGCCACAGAACAAGGTGGTTGCTACGGCAGATGGCGCAGACGTGATTGCTACAGACTTTATTCCGACTGATGCCAGTGGTAAGTTCAAACCGACTAAGGCCCGTTATGTGCGTTTCAAACTGACTGAAGTTCCAGACGGTAAAAAGTGGTTGCGCCTGAGTGAAATTGAGGTGAATGGCAAGCCTGCCAACGAACTTACGGCCATGCAGGACGAAAGTGGTATAAAAATTGGCAATGCCACTGATGGTGATGCTTCAACCTCGACAAGTGTCTATACACTGACTACTGCCTCAGGTGGCGAGTTTGTGTACAACTTGTTGAATGCTGCATACGTAAAAGCGGTAACTTTCTTCTGCACGCCCGAAACGGTTGACGGTCTCAAGTTTGCTGTGACAAATGACGGTACTACCTGGGACGACCTCGCTGCCGAGAGCAACAATGGTGTGGTGAAGGTCAGTCTCGGCGAGGACCAACGTGCTGCCAAGGCTATTAAGATTGTGTGGACTGGCAAGACGGTGCCCGCCATACACGAGGTGGCTGAAACAGCTGTTGATACGGACACGCCTCCTGTGGTTGACGGCATTGAGCAAGTGACAGCCGGCACCACAACGGGTGCTCCCATCATGACATTGGCCAATGGCATCGTCACGGCGCAATCAGCTCTTGGTCTGGCCAAGGCTGAGGCTTTCACAGCCGATGGCCGTTGTATCTTCAGCCAGTCATTGGGTGGTGTTAAGCAAGCTGTTATACCCGTAGCGACTGGCGGTCAGCAAATGGTTATTGTAAAGGTGACCTTGGTTGACGGTACTGCCGAAACTGTCAAGGCTATTATTAAGTAAGTTCATGCGTAAGGGCGTTGACAGATACAGATATATTTGCCTGTAGTCTGTTGTAGCCTTTTCCTGCCAACTTATAATTCAGTCGGTGTTCGTCTACAACAAACGCTGATTGGTCTATTAAACTCCGAGGTAGTTGTCTATCTCGGAGTTTTTTGCCAATTTTGCAACTGAAATAATAAACTAAACTGTGGCGGAAATTAGGGGGCAACTCGTCAACCCGTTAACTCATAAACCTGTTAACTCGTTACCCCGTTACCCCGTTACCCCGTTACCCCGTCAACTAATTCAGCTAACGCGTAAATAAACATCATTATCGCAATGAAGAAGTCTTATATTTCATTGGCCGTATTGGCCGGCTCGATGATGCTTGTCACAAGTTGTGGCACAACAGCAGGCAGCACCAGCAGCAACAGTTCGTCAAGTTCAACCACCACATCGTCTGCCATTGAAACGGGCGCCTCGCTCCTTGGCAATTTGCTCAGCGGTGTGTTGGGTGGTTCAACACTTTCGGAGAAATCCATTGTAGGCACATGGAACTACACGGGTGCCGACTGTGTGTTCGAAAGCGAAAATCTCCTGGCTAAGGCTGGTGGCGCAGTGGCTGCCAGCAAGGTGGAGAGCGAAGTAAATGACAATCTGGCCAAAGTGGGTATTAAGAAGGGCGCGTGCTCTTTTACCTTTAACAAGGATAACACCTATACTGCCAACTTGGGCGGACGTACCATTCAAGGCAACTATACACTTGATGCTAAGAACAAGAAAATCAAGATGACTTATCTTGGCGGTTTGGCTTCGATGACACCGCACGTTGCCATGAATAATGGCAAACTGAGTTTGCTCATTGAGAGCAGCAAGATGCTGACACTCATAAAGGGTGTTTCGGCTTTGAGCAAAAGCACTACGGCCAGCACTATTTCGACGGTGTTGAGCCAGTACAATGGTATGTACATTGGCATGCAGTTGAGCAAGTAAGTTTTGCCATCTGCGGAACAGGCCAGATTTCTGTTCCTTGTATCGGTTAATACAAGTCATGCGAGCGCGGACCCTTTAGTCTGCGCTCGTATTCTTTCATGCGAACGGACTCAAGCCCCAAACGCTACTACTAAACGCTACTACTAAACGCTACTACTAAACGCTACCTCTAATGGGGGCGACGCGTCTCGCGTCGGGATCGAAAAGGGGGAGGAAAATACGGACTCTACTAAATAATACAGGCTGTCCGGTAAAACCATTCTGATATTATAGCACACGGATCACACCGATTGCACGGATT
>OARK01000135.1_pt1 | contig 17381 bp, 10 predicted proteins | sample 1475711 | NCBI WGS metagenome assembly OARK01 (sample SAMEA3360700, study PRJEB22359) | human gut metagenome | biome: ENVO:urban biome; feature: ENVO:human-associated habitat; material: ENVO:feces | place: Bangladesh | collected 2011 | reverse complement strand
CCAGGGTGTCGCTTTGCTTGCCCTGGGCTATGTGCTCCATTGGGCTTTCAGCCCGTCCTTGTTAAATCCGAAACTTCAGTCAACAAACTAAACAGACACATGAAAGTACTGAAATTTGGCGGCAGCTCGGTGGGCACTGCCTTTGCTATAAAACACGTAAAAAGCGTTGTAGAGCGTGCTGGCACCCCCCTCATTGTGGTGGTGTCGGCACTTGGCGGCGTGACAGACCAGCTGATAAAGACCACCCAACTGGCTGCGAAGGGCAATGTGGCCTATTTGGCCGAGGTGGAGGCCATCACGGAGCGCCACCACCAAATGGTGTCGGACGTGATAGCTCCCGAAAAACAGGCACGCCTTGTGGCAAATATCGATGCTCTGCTGGGCGAACTGCGCAGCATTCTGCATGGCGTGTGCCTTATTCAAGACCTCACACCAAAGATTAGTGATGCCATTGTGGCATACGGCGAACGCTTGTCGTCGCTCATTGTGGCAGAACTCATCAGTGGCGCCACGCACTACGACTCGCGACGCTTTATCAAAACTGTGCATGAGAGCGACAAGCACTTGCTCGACTTTGATGTCACCAACCGCTTGATAACCGAGACTTTCGGCCGTGAACAGAGTGGGGTGGCCGTGATGGGGGGCTTTATAGCCAGCGATGCCGAGACTGATGTAACTACCAACCTGGGGCGTGGAGGCTCCGATTATACGGCGGCCATAATGGCGGCAGCCCTCGATGCGGAGGCACTTGAAATATGGACTGATGTGGACGGCTTCATGACGGCTGACCCACGCATCATACCAGGGGCTTTCACCATCGACGAACTGTCGTATGCCGAGGCCATGGAACTTTGCAACTTTGGCGCCAAGGTGGTGTATCCGCCCACCATCTATCCTGTGTGTCAAAAGAATATACCTATATATGTAAAGAACACCTTTCGTCCTGAGGCCAAGGGGAGTGTCATACGCAAGGACGCTGCACCGAGCGGACGCCCTATCCGCGGTATATCATCGGTCAAGGACACCAGCACTGTCACGGTGAGCGGTTTGGCCATGGTGGGTGTGATTGGCGTGAACCGTCGCATCTTTACCACTTTGGCGGCTGGCGGCATCAGCGTGTTTATGGTGGCACAAAATTCTTCGGAGACCAGCACGACCCTGTGTATGACACCCGACGACGCCCGCGAGGCTTGCCGTCTGCTCGATGCCGAATTTGCAGCCGAGATTGCTGATGGTGCCATGAATGCGGCCGTGTTGGTTGACGGACTGTCGAGTGTGGCGGTTGTGGGCGAACGTATGCGCCACATGGCCGGTATTGCCGGACAGTTGTTCAGCGTGTTGGGACGAAACGGCATCAGCATCAATGCCACCGCCATGGGCGGGCAGGAGATGAACTTGTCGTTTGTGGTAGATCGCGCACAGTTGCGCAAAACGATTAATGTGCTGCACGACAGTTTCTTCTTGAGCGAACACGAAGACCTCAACCTGTTTGTTTGTGGTACGGGCACCGTGGGCAGCAGTTTGCTCAGTCAGATAGCGGCGCAACGCGACAAGTTGTTGCGTGAACGCGGCTTGAAACTCAACCTTGTGGGGGTGAGCGGCCGCAGCCATGCCGCATTTAATGTTGAGGGCATTGACCCTGCCAATTACCGCGAGGCCATGCAGCAGGGCGGCACGGGCGGCATGGAACGCATGATAAGCGAGATTGAAGAGATGAACACGTTTAACAGCGTGTTTGTTGACTGCACGGCGAGCGAGGAGGTGGCTGCACAGTATGGCCGCTTGTTGCGTCACAACGTAAATATTGTGGCTGCCAACAAAATTGCCGCATCGTCGGATTACGACAACTACAAGATGCTCAAACAAACAGCCCGTGAGCGTGGCGTAAAATTCTTGTTCGAGACCAATGTGGGTGCCGGCTTGCCCATTATCAGCACCATCAGCGACTTGCGTGGCTCGGGCGACCGCGTGCTCAAAATTGAGGCTGTGCTGAGTGGCACACTCAATTATGTGTTCAACACCTTGTCGGCCGATATTCCGCTCAGCCGTGCCGTGCATTTGGCACAGGAGAACGGTTACAGCGAGCCCGACCCCCGCATCGACCTTTCGGGCAAGGACGTGATACGCAAACTCGTTATCCTGGCACGCGAGAGCGGCTACCGTGTCAATGTGGAGGACGTTGAGAGCAACTTGTTCATTCCGCAGGCTCTCTTTGATGGTTCGCTCGACAACTTTTGGGCGCATCTGCCCGAACTTGATGCACAATTTGAGGCCGAACGACAACGCCTTGCATGCGAAAACAAGCGTTGGCGCTTTGTGGCAGAATGGGCCGATGGCAAGGGCCGTGTGGGCTTGCGCGAAATCAGCCAGGGCCACCCGCTCTACGACCTCGAAGGCTCCAACAACATATTACTGCTCACCACCGAGCGCTACCACGAATACCCCATGCTCATTCAAGGTTATGGTGCCGGCGCCGATGTGACAGCAGCCGGTGTGTTTGCCGACATCATGCGCGTGGCTAATGTGTAAGCGCGGGCGGGCCGTACTGACTTCAAACTCAAGCACAAATGGGGGCGATGCGTCCCGCATCGGTAATATAGCGTGATAGCCCACGAATAGTCGGCTTGAAGGCAATATTCCGATGTGGGACGCATCGTCCCCATTTTCCTGACTTTGGGTTTATGGCTATCCGCTAACGCGGAACCATAAGGACAAAAGGACATAAGTCACATAAGGCGTATTAGTCGCTTACCGCGAGAACATAAGAACATAAGTCTACATAAGAAACACATAAGGCCGCTGCGCGGCTGACGGCCACGGACTGACGTCCGGGTGGCCTCAAGAGACATAAGGGCTGACGCCGTAGCGTGTCTTGAACGCTGATATGCAGATTATAGGCTGACGTCGTAGCGTTCTACTCAAACGCTACGGCGTCAGCCCTTATGTCTCTTGAGGCCACCCGGACGTCAGTCCGTGGCCGTCAGCCGCGCAGCGGCCTTATGTGTTTCTTATGTAGACTTATGTTCTTATGTTCCCGCGGTAAGCGACTACTACACGTTAAGACTTCTGTTCTTATGTCCTTTTGTTCTTCTGTTCCCGCGTTAGCGGCAAATCTCCTAACTTACAAACAATTAAACACCATATTCTCCTGACGTCAATGGCGCGTATTGAAAAATCAAAGAGTTACGTCAATTTGATTGGGCGACGCTTTGACGAAGTTAGGATAGCCCACGAATAGTCGGCTTGAAAGCAATATTCCGATGTGGGACGCATCGCCCCCATTTGTGCTTGAATAGAGTTAGATATTTCTTAACAACAGAGGAGGCAAATGCTTGACGATATGCAAGCATTTGCCTCCTGCTAATTTCAGCTATTGTGCATGCGGTGCGTTTAACACAAGAACAGTATAATGGCTTGTGCCACCAAGATGCGCAAGAACATTGACAGCGGGTAAACCGTTGAATAGCCTACCGATGCGGCATCGTTGTTAGCCGTTTGGTTGGCGTAGCCCAATGCAGGGGGGTCGGTGTTAGAACCGGCAATGATACCCATCAGCGTGAAGTAGTTGAGTTTGAAACGCCAACGGGCCACCACACCCATAATGAGCAGAGGTATGATTGTAACCAAGAAACCTACCCACACATAGGTAAGTCCATCGCCCTGCACCACAGTGTCCCAGAAATTGCTGCCGGCCTTGATGCCTACAGCGGCAAGGAACAAGATGAGGCCAATTTCGCGCAACAGCAAGTTGGCCGAGGTGGTGGTGTAGGTAACCAGGTGGAACTTGTAGCCATAGGCACCAGCCAAGATGGCAATAATCAGCGGACCACCTGCCAAACCCAGCTTGAGCGGAGTGGCCATGCCGGGGAACTGGAACGGAATGCTACCAAAGATAATACCAACCAATATGCCAAGGAAGATGGCACCCACGTTGGGGTGGTCAAGACGCTTGACAGAGTTGCCGAGCAAGCGTTCCACGCGTGTCACACTGTCCTCGGGGCCTGCCACCATCAAGCGGTCGCCAATTTGTATGCGCAGCGCGCGGTCGGCAAAGAGGTTCATGCCCTGGCGGGTGATACGTGTTACATTCACGCCATACATAGAGCTGAAGTGCATCTCGCCAAACGTTTTGCCGTTAACCTCGGGCTGGGTTACCAAAATGCGTTTTGACACGATGGGAGCCTTCTCTGCCTGCCAGTCCACTTCAATTTCGCGACCGATAAAGGCCGTTGCCGCTTCGGCGTCGTCCATGGCGCACACGGCGTTCATTTCGTCGCCAACGTGCAGCGTGGTATCTTTGGTGGGCGAGATGATCTCGTCGTTGTGCTTGTAGTGCGTACACACAAAGGTACGACCAAGGAACTGTGTGAGTTGCGAGAATGTTTTACCCTCGAGTGCCTTGTTTTCAACACGCAATGACAGGTGGTGAGGCTTGGCGTGGGGGTTGTCCTGCTGCGACATGCGTATCTGCTCCTCCTCCTTGTCGAGCTTGATGCGGCAAATGTAACGAATGGCGATGGTTGCGCCAATGATGCCCACTACACCAAGCGGATAGGCGCAGGCGTAACCAGCAGCAATGTTCTGCCCCTTCATGTCGATGCCAAGTGTGTTGATGGCCTCTTGTGCGGCACCAAGACCTGGCGTGTTGGTCACAGCACCATAAAGCACACCCACAGCCATAGGCAGGCTGGTGGGGTCTTGGGTGTCGAACACCAGATAGTAAAGGCCAAGCAGCGTGATAACGTTGAGCAATACGATGCCCACCGCCACCATGTTCATCTGCACACCGTCCTTCTTAAATGACTGGAAGAAGCTCGGGCCCACTTGCAAACCGATGCAATAGACGAAAAGTATCAGTCCGAAGTCCTGGATAAAGTTCAGCACTTTGGCCGGACACGCATACCCGCCGTCGGGATCGGTAATGCCCAGTTGGTGGTAGATGTGCCCTACCACGATGCCGGCAAACAACACAAAAGTGACGCCCAACGACACGCTGCCCACCTTAATCTTGCCCAGCATTACGCCAACGGCAATGACCAAGGAGAACAACAGCACGATGTGAGCCACCGAGTCGGTTGTTGAAAATAGAGATTGAAACCAATCCATGGTTGTAAAGATAAATAATTATGGTTATTGAAAATGTTTTATCAAGCAGTCACAATAAAGTTGTGTCAACAAGGTTGCGTCTTAAAGTCTGTCGTACACTCTTTTGCAAGGTGTCAGACCTTAGACTTTGGCAAAGATACTCACATTTTCGATTTGGACAAAATAAACGCCTTTTTTTAGCGCGTACAACGTGGTGACTGCTTGCTCCCTTGCCTGTTTTTTGCCGGCAAATGTGACTTTTGGGACAGATGTCTTGACAAGAGGCAATATAATTACTATATTTGCGATAATTACCAAAACTTTATATAATTCATCAAAAAAGCCAACACTATGAAGACAAAAGCATTCTTTACTGCCATTCTTTTTGCCGTAACGCTGTCCGCTTCGGCCCAGGTAGAATTTCTTTACACCGACTTTGGACGCAATGTGATTTGTCGTGAGAAAAAGCTGTTCTGGATGGACGGCGACTCCGATCCGTGCTTTAACATTGTCAACTACAAAAAAGTGGGCAACAAAGAGACGTTCAACCTTACCCCAAAGGAGAAGGGCGATGGGAAATATAGCGTGACAATAACCCTTAAAGGTGACAAGGCTACAAGCATTGTGATGAAAGGCGAACAAACCTACTCTTCGTCGGTAACGGTCAAGACAGAGAAGGAGGCCGACCGCGATTTGGTGACCTATTTCAGAAATGAGGCTGGGTACCCCAGTACGCCTTCGGTAGCAGGAGGCGGCATACCCAGTAAGGACAATATGACACCGGGCAATGCAAAAGAATCAGCAGGCTCGGTGGGGCAAACTGCCAAGAAAGCCTTTGGAAAAATAAAGGGCGTGTTTAAGAAAAAGAAGTAACGCCCTTATAGGCGGGCGTGTTCGAAATAGACTTTTAGCGAGACCGTTTGGGGAATTTTTAAGTTGCCGGAAACGTGCTGCAAAAAACGCAAGCACGTTTCAGGCAACTTGAAAATCACCTTCCTTTCCAAGCGGTTTTGTTTCTGATGTCAATTGAGATTTCCTTTTTCTTCACGAGTGGTGTCTTTTGCTACATCAGACACAGGTTCGGTATCAGTTTTCTCCATAGAGCGAGGTTCTTTACTTGTAAATATATCAACAAAGACTTTTACACGAGCAAAGTATTCTCTTATGTAGGTTATGATAGCCATGTTAGATGTAGCATCAGCAGCATTGAAACCTACAAGGTTGTGTACATCAAGCCCGCAATGCTCTGCGAGATAGATGGCACGCTCGCAGTGGAACTTCTGCGATATAACGACATAGCTGTGCACGTTATAAATTTTTGTTGCTCGAACAACAGCGTCGAGTGTTCTGTATCCTTTCTCGTCCAAAATAAATGCATTCTTTGGTATGCCTCTGGCGACAAGGCTGTCTTTCATGCACTCAACCTCATTTATTCCGTCAAGGCTGTTTCCGTCGCCACTTATCAGGATTAACTTGATCTTTCCTGCTTTATACAGGGACTCTGTTGCGTCAATTCTGTATTTGAAAAACTGATTTGGTTTGTGTCCTATACGTGTCTGAGGCGTCGTACCTAATAACAATCCAACTTCTGACGGTGGTATAGAACCAATATCTGTGTATAACCTGCCTTCTGCATTACTGCAAATAATATTGTTGCATGTAGCCAAAAGCAATAGGGTGGTTATAACAGCACCAATAATTATATAGGAAAAGACTTTATATTTCTTCATCATAGCGAGGCTTTAGAACTCTCTTTTTTACCGCGGTGGATAAGATCATCGCATCCTTACCCTTAGCCTAAGGTACACAATGCAAAAAAGAGAGTATTACTTGCGTAATACTCTCCTCTGATTACTCTTTTGGTGACTTGCTTGGGGTTCGAACCCAAGACCCCAACATTAAAAGTGTTGTGCTCTACCAACTGAGCTAGCAAGTCAAACCGTTATTGCTGTTAAGCGAGTGCAAAGGTACGAAGATTGTACTAACGCACCAAATTATTTGCCAACTTTTTTTGTTTTTTCTGAAGTTTGAGGCTCTTCAGCGGGCGGAGCGGCGGGTTGGTGCGGCTTTTTGGTGTCCTCGTTTTCGTCCAGATAGATGCCAGCGGCCTTCTCCATGGCAATGGTTTCGGTGTCCAGATCGTCGGTGATGCGCTCACTGCCCACCACGTAACGCCTGTAATATGATATGGCCAGCGTGGTGACGGGCAAGGCAATGATAAGGCCGACAATGCCCAGAACGTAGCCCCACACCGACAGTGACAATAAAATGATGGCGGGGGGCAGCCCCATAATCTTGCCCATTATGCGCGGTGTGAAAATGGTGTCTTGCAACACCTGCACCACCAAATACACAATCAGTACCAGACAGAGCAGCCACCAAAAGTTTTCGCCCGATTCGGCAGCCTTGAGCAGTGCCAGCAAGGCGGCAGGCACCATGCCGACCACTTGCAGGTAAGGCACAAAACTGATAACACCAATCAGGCAGCCAAGTCCTATGGGCATGGGAAACCCGATAATCAAAAATCCGATAGAGAACATCACACAGTTGCTCAGTGCCACCAGTGCTTGTCCGCGAAAGTAGCCCGCCATGCCGTGTTCGATGTCGCTTACCAGTTGCGCGGCAAATGCGCGCTTGTTGCGTGGCACAAACTTTATCCAGCCGTTGGCATACTTCTCGTAGTCGGTAAGTATGAACAGCAAGTAGAGCAAGGCTATGAGTGAGCACACAATGTTAATGATGATGCCGGCCGTGCTCCACAACACATTCCACAGTTTGGGCAGAGTTGTCTTGATGGCAGACATCACGTCCTTTTGCTGCAGCAGGTGCTCTATTTGGTATTCGTTGATGTGGCGGTGCAGAAATTGCTGCACAGGCACGGGTATGGTATTGTTGTTGATGCCCCCTTGTATGTACGAGAGAGCCACATCTTTAAGGTGTCCGATTTCCTCAATCATGGGCGGCACCACAATATAAATGAATCCGGCTATGGCCCCGCATGTGAGCAGCAGGGTGATGATAATGGCCAGCAAACGGTTGCGCAGTCTGCATTTGTTTTGCAGGAAGCGCACCACCGGGTAGAGCAGATAAGCTACCATCCATGCTACAAAGAAAGGTATCAGCACCCCGCTCAAATAGTATAGCGCAGTGCCGAGTCCGGCAATGAGCAGCAGCCCGATTAGTCCGCGAATAAATCGGTCGAAAGTAATGGGTGACTGTCCGCCCACCTTGAAGGCTGCATTATCAGGTGTGCCGTTATTGGTAGAATTGTTCTGTGTCATAGGACGCATATTTAATAGAGTTTGAAAACCCTCTTTGGGCTTTCTGTGGCAAATATATCTATTTTATCTCAAAAAGGTGCAAGTCGAGCGCACAAAGTCAAACTTGTTTGAAATTTGTGCCGAGGCGCAGCCCCTTTTATTCAAAAAGGTGCAAGTCGAGCGCACAAAGTCAAACTTGTTTGAAATTTGTGCCGAGGCGCAGCCCCTTTTATTCAAAAAGGTGCAAGTCGAGCGCACAAAGTCAAACTTGTTTGAAATTTGTGCCGAGGCGCAGCCCCTTTTATTCAAAAAGGTGCAAGTCGAGCGCACAAAGTCAAACTTGTTTGAAATTTGTGCCGAGGCGCAGCCCCTTTTATTCAAAAAGGTGCAAGTCGAGCGCACAAAGTCAAACTTGTTTGAAATTTGTGCCGAGGCGCAGCCCGTCTTTACCCTAAAAAAGAGGAAAAGCCCCGTTTTTTGTTTGCACAACAACAAAATAGCTATATATTTGCACCATGGGAACACTCTATTTAGTACCCACACCCGTGGGAAATCTTGAAGACATAACCCTCCGAGCCTTGCGCATTTTGAAGGAGGCCGATGTGGTTCTGGCCGAAGACACCCGCACCTCGGGCATACTGCTCAAGCATTTTGAAATAAAGAACCAGCTGGTGTCGCACCACAAGTTCAACGAGCACCAAACGGCCGATGCCTTTGCCGCACGCATGGCAGCCGGCGAGGTTATGGCACTCATTTCCGATGCAGGTACGCCAGGCATCTCCGACCCGGGCTTCATGTTGGTGCGGGCCTGCGTAGCCCGTGGCGTAACGGTGCAGTGCCTGCCTGGCCCCACCGCCTTTGTGCCGGCTCTTGTAGCATCGGGCCTGCCCTGCGAGCGTTTCACCTTCGAGGGCTTCTTGCCCCAAAAGAAAGGGCGTGCCACCCGTTTGGCCGCCCTGCAGGAGGAGCCCCGAACCATGATATTTTACGAATCGCCCTACCGCGTAGTAAAGACCCTCACCCAGTTTGTCGAGGTTTTTGGCCCAGAGCGTCACTGCTCTGCCTGTCGTGAAATATCAAAAATACACGAGGAGAGCGTGCGCGGCACCCTTGCCGAGGTACTGGCCCACTTTACCGAAACCGAGCCGCGTGGCGAGTTCGTTATTGTGGTTGAAGGCTACGAAGCCCCCAAGAAAAAGAAAAAAGACACTAAACACGACGCAGAATAAACGTGCTAAGTCTGCAAATTATTCATATTCGCTAATATCTTTCCGTTATGAAGAAGTTAATCATGCTGCTTGCAGCAGTGTGCACCTTGTCGTTTGTCACATCGTGCAACACCAAAAAAGAAAAGGAGCAAGAGGCTCAGGACCCCAATGCGGCTACCATAGACTCTTTGCGCCAAGCACTTGCCCAGTCGCAGAACGAGTCGAGCGACATGTTTGAAACGCTGTCGCAGATACAGGACGGCTTTGACCAGATAAACGAAGCTGAGGGCATAGTAAATGTTGAAAACCGCCAGGGTGAAAAAGGCAACAAGCAGCGCATCATCGACAACATGACGCTCATTCAGAACAAACTGAAACTCAACCGCGAGCTTATAGCCAATCTGCAACAGCAGTTGCGTGCGTCAAACCAAAGCGACTCGCGCACCAAGGCCAAGCTCGAGGAGATGGTGGCCAACTTTAACAAGCAGCTCGAAGACAAGAGCAAGGAGATAGAAGACCTCCGTGCCCAGCTGGCTGAGAAGGACATCAAAATAGCCGAACAAGGCGAGCAAATTAACGCGTTGAACACCAATGTGAGCGACTTGACGCAAAAGAATGAGGAAAAAGCGCGCACTGTGGCCGCACAGGACAAGGAACTGAACACAGCCTACTATGTGTTTGGCACCAAGCGCGAGTTGCGTGAGCAGCGCATATTGCAACGTGGCGACGTGCTGAAGAGCAACGACTTTAACAAGGACTACTTTACGCGCATCGACCTGCGTGTGACCAGAACCATACGCCTCTATTCAAAGAGTGCCAAGCTCATGACCAGCCACCCGGCCAGTTCATATTCGCTCGACAAGGACGCCCAGGGACAGTACACCTTGCGCATAACCAATCCGCAAGCTTTCTGGAGCGTGAGCAAATACCTTGTCATTACTGTAAAATAAGCCCGCACAAACCGCACTCTTTCCTACACAACTTTTTATTTGCAATAGTGCTTGCACTCTGTGCTAATTGTACTGAACGGTGTGATAATAAGGGCGTTATGTGACGTAGGTGACATCGGAAAATGCCTACACACTTGCCCACACTCGTCTGCACGTTTGTCTACACTTGCCTGCACTGTGCGCAAAAAGTTATGTAAGGTTGTAGCGCACGAGTCAACCACACCTTGGCAACACCCGTTGCGGAGCGTGTAAAAACTGTTGCGTGCGGTAAGAATTCTTGTCATGGGAGGTAGAATGAACAGACGAATGCACTGTCTTTCTGCCTCCCGTGACATGGTTTTCTATCTACCGTGGCACGAACGGTTGCGGCACACGGTGCAAATGCGCAGAGCGTAGGCAAAATGTCGGGCAACAAAGTGTAGAGGCCATATCGGGGTAAAAGTGCATGCACTATGTACTGCACCCTGCACTCAACATACAATGTAAAATCTACAATCATGAACAGGATAAAGCTGTTGGCATACAAAAGCACAATGTCAGCCGCCATGGTGCTCAGTTTGGCCATGGGAGTGAGTTCGTGCAGCTACAACCAATTTGCGGGAGTGGCCACGGGCAGTTCGTTAGGTGGCATGCTCGGTTCGAGCATTGGCGGACTGATGGGCGGTCCGCGAGGTGCTGACAGAGGCACCTTGGCCGGCATGATAATAGGTGCTGCGGTAGGAGCCGCTGCCACTGCTCCCCATACTCCAAAGGCTGACACGCAAAACGACAGTTACGCCTACGGCAACGATACCCCCGGCAGCGGCAACGATGTGCAGTATGGCACCTACAACAATCCGCGCTACAAGTCGGCTGTGGCTGCCCATAGTGATTTGCAGTCACTCGAGGTGAGCAACATACATTTCCTTGACGACAACAATAATCAGCGACTCGACGCCGACGAGCAAGCCTGCATCGTGTTCGACATTTATAACCGTGGTTCACGCACTCTCTACAATGTAGCCCCCAACATTGTGTGCAGCAACAAGCGTGTAGGCATCTCGCCAGCCGCCACCGTGGCCAGCGTGCTGCCGGGGCAGGGCATACGCTACAAGGCCGCCATTGTGGCTCCCCATCGCCTGAAGGGGCAGCCATTGCGCTTCACCATCAGTTTTGGCACGGGCAAACAAGCCGTTGTGGTCAAGGAATTTAGCATTTAGCTTTATTGGTTGACAAGTTGACGGGTTAACAAGTTGACGAGTAAGTATGCTTTACGCTGCTTATTACGTTAAAGTCAGAATGGTCAGAAACATGACAAACTTACCCGTCAACCTGTCAACTTATCAACTCATCAACTCATCAACTCATCAACTCATTAACCCGTCAACTTGTCTACTAAGCACTGTAACTATATATGAATGCAACCACCGCCAATACCTGGAACCGCTATTACCGTCCCATATTGCAGCTTGGTGTGCCCATAGCCATAGGTCAGTTGGGCGTTATCATCATGGGTTTTGCCGACACCATGATGGTAGGGCACTTCAGCACCGATGCACTGGCAGCCGCCTCGTTTGTCAACGCCGTGTTCAACCTTTTTGTCTACATGATGTTAGGTTATAGCTATGGTTTGACCCCCCTCATCAGTTCGTTGGTAGGGCAGGGACGTCGGGCTGAGGCTGGCGGCACCTTGAAGTATGGCCTGATATGCAACCTCGTCTTTGCCCTGTTGCTCATGCTCATTTTGGGCGTAGGTTACTGCTTTATTGACCGCATGGGGCAGCCCGCCGAAATATTGCCATTGGTACGGCCCTATTACTTAACCATTGGCGCCTCGCTCCTGTTTGTGGCACTGTTCAATGCCCTGCGCCAGTTTACCGACGGCATATCCGAAACCTCTACCGGCATGTGGGTCATACTCGTGGGCAATGTGCTCAACATTGTGGGCAACTTTGTGCTTATCTATGGTGTTGGCCCCTTTCCGCGCCTCGGTTTGCTTGGTGCCGGTGTCAGCACACTCACGGCACGCATCATAATGGCCGTCATCATGGTGGCCTTGCTGCTCGGGCGCAAGCGTTATGCCGCATATCGCCAGGGCTTCTGCCAGTCGGCAGTGCGCACCGCCAGTTTGTTGCACATCAACAAGCAGTCGTTCCCCATCTCCTTGCAAATGGGCATGGAGAGTGGTGCCTTCACCGTGAGCGGCATCATGGCCGGTTGGCTTGGTGCCGTCGATTTGGCCACCTACCAGGTGATGATAACCCTTGGCGGACTCGGTTTCCTGCTGTATTACAGTTTTGGGTCGGGCATCACCATACGTGTGGCCCACTTCTATGGCCAAGGCGACTGGAGCAGTGTGCGCAGCACCACGCGTGCCGGCGTGTTCATATTGTTAGGCATGGCCGCCATATCGTCCATGATATTCTATTTCGGTGGCGAATTTATCATACACGGTTTTACCTCCGACCCCGCCGTCATATCATTGTCCCTCACCCTCATACTGCCCATGATACTCTATCAGTTGGGCGACTCCATGCAAATATGCTTTGCCAACGCCCTGCGAGGCACCTCGCACGTGATGGCCATGATGTGGGTAGCTTTTGTCAGCTACGTGGTAGTCAACATACCGGTTGGCTACTTGCTGGCCTTCCCCTGTGGTTTAGGCGTGGTGGGTCTCTACCTTGCGTTCAGCATCGGTCTTATTTTGGCCGCGAGCCTTTTTGCTTGGAACTTTTACAAGGTAATGCGCCGCGTGGCATGATGGGCACCGTTGTGACGGCACGAGCTGGACGAACCACCCTGCTGAAGAATAATCATCAAACAACAATACATTTCAAACATGAACAAGACCTTTTTACATCTGCGCTGGCTGACATTGGCCGTAGCGGTGTGTCTGTCAGTTTTGGGCGCGGGCGCCCAGAGCTTCAAGCCAGGCGCACTCTACCACCTGGTGTCGGCGCTCAAAGGACAGGTGGTCGATGCCAACGGGCAGGGACACCTTGCGCTGTCAGCACTCAACGAAAAAGATGCCGGACAGCATTTCGTCATGTCAGAGCTTTCGGGCTCGTGGCGCATTATCAATCCCTTCAACAACCAGGCTGTGCGCTACAACGGCAACGGTGTGGAGGCTGGTGAGAATAACGGTTCTGACGAGGCCCAGCTGTGGCGCGTGGTGGCCGACGGCAGCCATTACAATCTGGTGCCCACCAACAACCCTGGCAAGGCTGCGGCTGTGCAAGGCAGCAAACTTGTGCTGATAGACAAAGCCAAGGCGGCAGGCAACAAGGCCGCCCAATTCAGTCTGGCCGAAGCCGCACGCGCTGGTTTTGATGCCGAACTGACCTATCGCATACGTTCGGCGCAGCACCCCGACATGGTGCTCGGCAATGGCGACTCGGGTGAGAACAATGCCCACATAGTGGGCGAGACTGCCGACAAGGACAACCGCGGACAGTACTGGAACATCAAGATGCTCGACCTCGACCGCCGTGTGGTGTCAAATGCCTTTTACACCCAGAACTTTGACGATGGTGGCGGCAACGCCTCGATAGACTACCTGCTGCAGTGGCCGGCACAAGATGGTGTGTGGAACAATGCACAATTCTGCTTTGAACCCGTAAAGGGCCAGACCGGCACTTACATCATTCGCTCGGTGGGCAAAACCAAGGCCGGCAAAATGTACAGCCTCGTAAACGGCCAACTGAAGAGCGTGGCCTACAACGCCAAGGACAAAGCCGCATGGTTTACCTTCGAACAGGTGGAAAAACCCAAAATCAAATCCCCCTATTGGGAGGACGAAACACGCTTTGCCGAAAACAAAGAAACCGGCGTGGCCACCTACTTGCCCTATAACAATGAGCACGAGATGCTGGCCGACAAAGCCTACTACAACACTCCGTGGACCAAGCCCCAGACCGGACGCTATATGTCGCTCAACGGCACATGGAAATTTCACTTTGTGCCCGAACCCTCGCAGCGCCCACTCGACTTTTGGCAAGAGAACTACGACGTGAGCCAGTGGGACACTATACCCGTGCCCTCAAACTGGGAAATGCTGGGCTACGACAAGCCCATCTACTGCAATGTAGAGTATCCGCACGCCAATACGCCGCCGTTTATCAAGGCCCGTCCCGGCTTCAACGATGGTGGCAAGAACTATGGCATTGACCCCGTAGGCTCGTATGTGCGCACATTCACCGTGCCCGCCAATTGGGACGGCCGCCGCACCTTCATACATTTTGGTGGCATTTATTCGGCAGCCTTTGTGTGGCTCAACGGCCAGTATGTGGGTTACACCCAAGGCTCTAACAATGTGAGCGAGTTCGACATAACCAAATATCTGCACAAGGGTGGCGAAAACCGTCTGGCTGTGCAAGTGTTCCGCTGGAGCGATGGCTCATATCTTGAATGTCAGGATATGTTCCGCATGAGCGGTATCTTCCGCGAGGTGTATCTTTACAACACCCCCAAAATGGCCGTGCGTGACCATTACATCACGTCCGACATCACCTTCGACAAGGGGAGCGACATTGCCCAGGCAAAGGTGAATGTGCGCCTGACGCTCGACAACCGCGACAACCTTGCCGGCAAGAAGCAGGTGTGCGTCAAGATATTCAATTCTGAGGGCACCGAAATACAAGAGCAGCGCACGACACTTGGCGGTGCTGACGGCACACAGACCAACGTGGCATTCGATGTGCCAAATGCCGAGTTGTGGAGCGCCGAGCACCCCAATCTCTATACCGTACGTGTGGTGCAGAGCGATGAACAAGGCAATGAGGAAATGGCCTTCTCAACCAAATATGGTATATGCAAAGTGGAGGTAAAGAACTCGCTGCTTTATGTCAACAACAAGCGCGTGTTCCTTAAAGGCGTAAACCGTCATGACACCTCGCCCAAGCACGGCCGTGCCGTTACTGTCGACGAAATGTTGCGCGACGTGACGCTCATGAAGCAGAACAACATCAACACCATACGTACCTCGCACTATCCTAACGATGCGCGTATGTATGCCATGTACGACTATTACGGACTTTACACCGTGGACGAGGCCGACCTTGAGGACCATGCCAACCAAAGCATTTCAGACCGCAAGAGCTGGATACCCGCCTTTGTCGACCGCATTGACCGCATGGTGCTGCGCGACCGCAACCACCCCTGCGTGGTGATGTGGAGCCTTGGCAACGAGGCTGGTGCTGGCGCCAACTTTAAGGATTGCTACGAGGCGGCCAAGCGTCTTGATACGCGTCCTGTACACTATGAGGGCACACGCATCAGTCTGCCCTATGGTGGCGAACGCTACTCCGACTTCTACTCGAAGATGTACCCCGGCATGGACTGGATGGCGCAGAACACCTCAAACCTTGACAAGCCGATGTTTATCTGCGAGTATGCACATGCCATGGGTAATGCCATTGGCAACCTCGACCAGTATTGGGACGTAATAGAGAAATCGAATGCCACCATTGGCGGCTGCATCTGGGACTGGGTAGACCAGTCAATCTACAATCCGCAGCTGATGAAGCAGGGCATCTATCGCCTCACTACGGGCTATGACTATCCGGGTCCGCACCAGGGCAACTTCTGCTGCAACGGCATAATCAATAGCGAACGCCATGAGGGTGCCAAACTGAAGGAGGTGAAGGCCGCTTACCAATATGTGAAATTCAACTTGGTGGGTGTGGACAAGCAGAAGAACACGGCCACTGTCACGCTGCGCAATACCTACTTGTTCCAGAATTTGAAGGACATGAACTTGCGCTACGAGGTGGTGAAGAACGGTCGTGTGGTAAGCACCAAGACCATTAAACTGCCTGCCGTGGCCCCTGCCGACAGCACTACACTTGTGCTCAAACTGGGTAAGGCCGATTTGGCCAAGGCTGAGGCCAATGGCCAGGAGGTGCTGCTCACACTGCACGTGGCTTTCCGCACAGCACAAAGCTATGCCGCAGCCGGTCACGAGGTGGCACTCAAGCAATTTACCTTGCAGCAGCGCGGCACGCTGCCTGCACTGAAGTCTGATGCCAAAGCGCCCGAAATGCTTTCAACGCTGTCGCTCGACCAAACTATTATTGGCAACGACAAGGTGCAGCTTACCTTTGACAATGAAACGGCACGCCTCACTTCATTAGCTCTTGGTGGTCGCAACATCATAGCCGACAACCAGGGCTTTGAATACAGCAACCACCGCTGGATAGAGAACGACCGCTTTGGCAACACGGCCAACGGCTTGCAGCCCAAGGGCGATGTGCGTGTGGAGCAGGTGAACGGCAACACTGTGGTGAAGACAACCCGCAAAGGCTCGCTTTGCGACACAAAGATTGACTACACCATCTACCCGCAGGGCGTGGTTGATGTGGAGGCTCGCTTTACACCGCATACTGCCGAACTGCGACGCGCCGGACTGGTGTGTATGCTCGACTCGTCACTCTCGAAGGTGGACTATTACGCGCTCGGTCCGTGGGAGAACGCTTGCGACCGCCGCGATGGTGTGGTGGCAGGCCGCTATACCACAACCGTGGCAGGCATGGTGGAGCCTAACATGAAGCCGCAGAGCACTGGCAACCGTGAGGAGTTGCGCGAACTTACGCTCAGCGACAAGTCGGGCTTTGGTGTGAAAATCGAAACCGAAGGCCGCGTCAACTTCTCGGCACTGCCTTACACCGACGAGGACTTGATGAACGCTCAACACTATTGGGAGATGCAGCCGCGTCCCTACACCGTGCTGCACCTCGATGCTTGGTTGCGCGGTTTGGGCAACGCCTCGTGTGGCCCGGGCACACTGCGCATGTTCTACGTGCCCGAAAAGCCGATGACCTATAAGCTGCGCATTTCAAAGAAATAAGTAGGTGTTCAAAATTATTTTTACATTGAAAGTGCATTATCGGGGTGCAGATGTT
>OARK01000130.1_pt1 | contig 18313 bp, 18 predicted proteins | sample 1475711 | NCBI WGS metagenome assembly OARK01 (sample SAMEA3360700, study PRJEB22359) | human gut metagenome | biome: ENVO:urban biome; feature: ENVO:human-associated habitat; material: ENVO:feces | place: Bangladesh | collected 2011 | reverse complement strand
GATGGTTTGCACCAAGCTATCGAAGCTAAAGAAGGTGTACGTATCCAAGAAGAATCTAAGACAAGTGCATCAATTACTTACCAAAACATGTTCCGCATGTACAAAAAATTGGCAGGTATGACTGGTACAGCCAAAACTGAAGAAGAGGAATTCCGCGAAGTTTACAATATGCGTATCATTCCGATTCCAACTAACAAACCTGTAGCACGTATTGACCACCCAGATTTGTTGTACCCAACACTTGCTTCTAAATTTAGAGCAGTTGTTGAAGATGTTAAACGTCGTCACGCTAAAGGTCAACCGGTCTTGGTTGGTACTGTTGCCGTTGAAACATCAGACATTATTTCTAAGAAATTGGTTGAAGCTGGTATTCCACATGAAGTTTTGAATGCGAAAAACCACTTTAAAGAAGCGCAAATTATCATGAACGCTGGTCAACGTGGTGCCGTTACAATTGCAACTAACATGGCTGGTCGTGGTACAGATATCAAACTTGGTGAAGGTGTACGTGAACTTGGTGGACTTTGTGTCATCGGTACAGAACGTCACGAAAGCCGTCGTATTGATAATCAGCTTCGTGGACGTGCAGGTCGTCAAGGTGACCCAGGTGAATCACAATTCTATCTATCTCTTGAAGATGATTTGATGCGTCGTTTCGGTTCAGATCGTATTAAAGCTTTCCTTGATCGCATGAACCTTGATGAAGATGAAGCTGTTATCAAATCTAAGATGTTGACACGTCAAGTGGAATCAGCTCAAAAACGTGTTGAAGGTAACAACTACGATATGCGTAAACAAGTCCTTCAATATGATGATGTGATGCGTGAACAACGTGAAATCATTTATGCTGAACGTCACGATGTTATCACAGCAGACCGTGATTTGGCACCTGAAATCAAAGCAATGATTAAACGTACAATTAATCGTGCTGTTGATGCTCACAGCCGTGCAGACCGCGAAGAAGGTATCAAGGCTATCTTGAATTTTGCTAAATCAAACTTGGTTTCGGAAGATTCTATCAAACTAGCTGACCTTGAAAATCTAGATTTTGAAGAAATCAAAGAAGAACTTTACAAACGTGCTTTGGTAGTTTACGATGCTCAAATCGCTAAACTTCACGATGAAGAAGCCGTTAAAGAATTCCAAAAAGTTTTGATTTTGATGGTTGTGGATAACAAGTGGACAGACCACATTGATGCCCTTGATCAATTGCGTCAATCTGTTGGTTTGCGTGGATACGCTCAAAATAACCCTGTTGTTGAATACCAATCAGAAGGTTTCCGTATGTTCCAAGCAATGATTGGTGCCATTGAATTTGACGTGACACGTACAATGATGAAAGCAAAAATTCACCAACAAGAACGTGAACGCTCAACTGAACGTGCAACAACAATGGCTGAAAAGAATATCTCTGTTCAACATGTTCAAGCACAATCTAATATCGATTACTCTAACGTTAAACGTAACGATTTGTGCCCATGTGGATCAGGTAAAAAATTCAAAAATTGCCACGGTCGTAAACATTTTTAAAAAAGACAACAGAAAATTCTGACAATTCATTGAAAAACCTCTTGAAAATGGTATAATAGATGAAATCTTAACTAATTTCAGTAGAGGGAAAATATATGTCATTTAAAGCAACAAGTAAAAAGATTAATTTCGATGCTCTTAAAGAAGAATCAAAATTAACTGGTAACGTTCTAGCTAAAAAAGAAGCTCGTGATCGCGAATTAGAAGCTATCATTAAAGGTGAAGATGACCGAGTTCTTTTGGTTATCGGCCCTTGCTCATCTGATAATGAAGATGCTGTGCTTGAATACGCTCGTCGTTTGGAAAAACTTCAAGAAGAAGTTAAAGACCGTGTCTTTATGGTAATGCGTGTTTACACAGCAAAACCACGTACGAATGGTGATGGTTATAAAGGTTTGATGCACCAACCTGATACATCAGAAGCACCAAGTTTGATTAACGGTATTAAAGCCGTTCGTCACCTTCATTATCGTGTGATTTCAGAGACTGGCTTAACAACAGCAGATGAAATGCTTTATCCAGAAAATCTTCCATTGGTAGATGATTTGGTATCTTATATTGCTGTTGGTGCGCGTTCAGTTGAAGACCAACAACACCGCTTTGTTGCTTCAGGCATTAGTGTCCCAACAGGGATGAAAAATCCTACTTCAGGTAACTTGAATGTTATGTTTAATGGTATTTATGCCGCTCAAAATAAGCAATCATTCTTGTTTAACGGTGAAGAAGTAGAAACATCTGGTAATCCGTTTGCACACGCTATCCTTCGTGGTGCACTTAACGAATACGGTAAAAATGTACCAAACTATTACTACGATAATGTCATCGATACTATCGAACAATACGAAAAAATGGGACTTGAAAATCCATTTATCGTTATCGATACTAACCATGACAACTCAGGAAAACAATATTTAGAACAAGTTCGTATTATCCGTCAAACATTGATTAACCGTGATTGGAATGAAAAAATCAATAAATACGTTCGTGGTTTTATGATTGAATCATACTTAGAAGACGGACGTCAAGACAAACCTGAAGTTTTTGGTAAATCAATCACAGACCCATGTCTTGGTTGGGACAATACCGAAAAACTTGTTCACGAAATTTACGATACACTAGGTAAATAAATTATGGGAATACATCAAAAAAGTGCAACAATTGATATTGCACAAGTCAAAGAACAATCAAAACTAGAAGGTGATTTTCTTGCTAAGAAAAAAGCACGTGATGCTGAATTGGCAAAGATCATCAAAGGTGAAGATGACCGTATTCTCTTGGTCATCGGTCCATGTTCATCTGATAATGAAGATGCTGTACTTGAATACGCTCATCGTTTAGCGAAAATTCAAGAAGAAGTAAAGGATAAGATTTTCATTGTCATGCGTGTTTATACAGCAAAACCGCGTACAAATGGTGATGGTTATAAAGGATTGATGCATCAGCCTGATACGTCAAAACTTCCAAATTTGATTAATGGTGTTGCTGCTGTTCGTCATTTGCATTATCGTGTCATCACAGAAACTGGTTTGACGACTGCAGATGAGATGTTGTATCCTGATAACCTTACCTTGGTAGATGATTTGCTGTCATATCATGCTATTGGAGCTCGTTCGGTTGAAGACCAAGAGCACCGCTTTGTTGCCTCTGGAATTGATGCCCCTGCAGGAATGAAAAATCCAACATCTGGTAATTTGAATGTGATGTTTAACGGTATTTATGCTGCACAAAATAAACAAAACTTCATCTACCATAATGCAGAAGTTGAAACTGATGGTAATCCATTGGCGCATGCGATTCTTCGAGGTGCACTAACTGAGCATGGTGAAAATGTGCCAAACTACTATTACGATGACTTGTTGAAAGCAATTGCTCATTACGAAAAAATGGGACTTGAAAATCCATTTATCGTTATTGATACGAACCATGACAATTCTGGTAAACAATATCTTGAACAAATCCGTATTGTCCGTCAAACATTGATTAATCGCGACTGGAGTGATAAAATTAACAAGTATGTACGTGGATTCATGATTGAATCTTACTTGGAAGATGGTCGCCAAGATACACCAGAGGTATTTGGAAAATCGATCACAGACCCATGTCTAGGATGGGATAAAACTGAAAAATTGATTCGTGAAATCCATGCAACCTTAAGTCATGATTCTTATGAGGAATTGCTATTCTAATTAATTGAATAACCTATGGGGCTGGGGATTTTTCTCAGCTCCTTAGTTTTGGAAATCATTAAGCGATTAAGCTGATAAGAGTTTTGACTTGGTTTAAAATCGTTTTTCACAAAGGAGACGTATGATTATTGGTCATGGCATTGACTTGCAAGAAATAGATGCAATCAAGCGAGCGTATGAGAAGAATAATAGATTTGCAAAGCGCGTGCTGACAGAAAAAGAATTTCAAGTTTTTTCAGGTTTTAAGGCTGAGAAAAGGCAAATGGAATTTTTGGCAGGGCGTTGGGCTGCAAAAGAAGCTTTCGCTAAGGCAATGGGAACTGGAATTGGGACACTTGGTTTTCAAGATATTGAAATTTTGAATAACCAGCTAGGTGCGCCTGAGATTACCCAGTCACCGTTTACGGGTAGATGCTTTATCTCACTTTCTCATACGGGGAATCTTGTGCAAGCCAGTGTTATCTTAGAAGATGATGAGTAACAAACTTTTTGAAAAATGAAAAGTAGGATTAATCGAGAAATTTTTTACTAGCTTTGGAGGAGAAAAAATGATTTCAAGTTTACACCGACCAACAAGAGCCTTAATTGATTTAGGGGCCATTTGTGACAATATTGAGACGGTTAAAGCTAATATTCCAGAAGGGAAAAAAGCTTTTGCGGTTGTTAAAGCTAATGCTTATGGACATGGTGCTAAAAAGGTTGCGCAAGCTGTGCATCACTTAGTTGACGGTTTTTGTGTATCAAATGTTGATGAAGCTCTTGAACTTCGTGAAGCAGGTATTGAAGAAACTATCTTAATCTTGGGTGTCATCATGCCTAATGAAGTTGCTTTAGCACGTGATTACGACATTACCTTAACTGTTGCTAGCCAAGAATGGCTTGATTTAGCAAATGAACAAGACATCAGTCTTAAAGGGGTTAACGTTCATTTGAAAGTTGATTCTGGTATGGGACGTATTGGTGTGCGTAGTCTTGAAGAAGCTGAAAGCTTAATGGCTAACTTGAAAAAAGCTGGCGCTAATGTAGAAGGTATCTTCACTCACTTTGCTACAGCTGATGAAGCTGATAATACTAAATTTAATGAGCAATTGGCATTCTTTACAAATATTGTTAATAACTTGAGTGAAAAACCTGCTCTTGTTCATGCTAGTAACTCAGCGACAAGTATCTGGCACAGCGAAACAATCTTTAACATCGTCCGTCTTGGTATCGTGATGTACGGATTGAATCCAAGTGGAACAGATATTGCTCTTCCATATCCGATTAAACCAGCTCTTAGCTTGGAATCAGCGCTTGTTCACGTGAAAACAATCCCAGCTGGTGCGACTGTTGGTTACGGTGCAACTTACACTGCTCAAAAAGAAGAATATATTGCGACTGTTCCAATTGGTTATGCTGATGGATGGACTCGTGATTTGCAAGGTTTCTCAGTTCTTGTGAATGGACAATTTTGTGAAATCGTTGGGCGCGTGTCAATGGACCAAATCACGATTCGTTTGCCAGAAAAATTCCCAATCGGTACTAAAGTAACTTTGATTGGTCAAGAAGGTGACAAGGCTATTTCAGCTACTGATTTGGCTCAAAAATGTGGTACTATCAATTATGAAGTACTTTGCCTTCTAAGTGATCGTATCCCACGTTTCTATTCAAAATAAGATAAAAAGGATTCTAGATTGTCGTGATTTTCTTACGACGATTTAGAATCTATTTTTTGTTATAATAGTAGCAAAGTGAGGTCTTATGAATTTACAATCATCAATTGAGGAATTAAAAGGCTTAGGTCCTAAGTCGGCAGAAAAATTCCATAAATTAGACATTTATACGATTGAGGATTTGCTGCTTTATTATCCTTTTCGTTATGAAGATTTTAAGAGCAAGAGTGTTTTAGATTTAGTTGACGGGGAAAAAGCTGTTATTGTTGGAACAGTGGTAACACCAGCAAATGTCCAGTATTATGGCTATAAGCGTAATCGCCTGTCTTTTAAAATCAAACAAGGCGAGGCCGTTATTGCTATATCTTTTTTCAATCAGCCTTATTTGGCAGATAAAGTTGAGCTTGGCAGTGATGTAGCGATTTTCGGAAAATGGGATGCTCTAAAATCTGCAGTGACTGGTATGAAGATTTTAGCGCAGGTTGAAGATGATATGCAGCCTGTTTACCGTGTGTCGCAGGGCATTTCGCAAAATGCCTTGATTAAAGCCATAAAATCCGCTTTTGCTCTTGGTGCACAAAATTGGTTGCCTGAGAATCTACCCCAAGTTTTCTTGGACAAATACCGTTTATTAGGTCGTGCAAAAGCAACAGAAGCCATGCATTTTCCAAAGGATTTAGCAGAATACAAACAAGCCCTTCGTCGTATAAAGTTTGAAGAACTTTTTTATTTTCAAATGAATCTGCAAGCTTTGAAGGCGGATAATAAATCAGAAGCTAACGGTCTTATGATTGCATACGATGAGCAAAAAGTGGCTGATAAGATAGCAAGTCTCCCTTTTGATTTAACGGGTGGGCAAAAGCGCAGCCTTAGTGATATTTTGTCTGATATGCGCTCTGGTGGGCATATGAACCGTCTTTTGCAAGGGGATGTTGGTTCTGGTAAGACAGTGGTTGCAAGTCTTGCTATGTATGCGGCTTATACGGCAGGCTATCAGTCAGCCTTGATGGTGCCAACAGAAATCTTGGCAGAACAACATTTCGAGAGTTTAACGCAGCTGTTTCCTGACTTATCCATTGCTATCTTGACGTCAGGTATGAAGGCAGCTAATAAAAAAGCCGCTCTTGCTGCGATTGCGGATGGTTCTGTGGATATGATTGTGGGAACGCATGCGCTAATTCAAGATGCGGTGAGTTACTATCGCCTAGGACTTGTTATTACAGATGAACAGCACCGTTTTGGGGTTAATCAACGTCGTATTTTCCGCGAAAAAGGTGAAAATCCTGATGTGCTCATGATGACAGCGACGCCTATTCCACGTACGCTTGCCATTACTGCTTTTGGTGAAATGGATGTTTCCATTATTGATGAATTGCCTGCAGGGCGAAAACCAATTATTACACGCTGGGTCAAGCATGAGCAGTTGGATGTTGTCCTTGACTGGGTCAAAAAGGAATTGCAAAAAGGTGCGCAAGCTTACGTCATTTCACCTTTGATTGAGGAATCTGAATCTCTGGATTTGAAAAATGCGATTGCTTTGCATGAAGATTTGTCTGAGTATTTTGCGGATTGTGCCAATGTTGCCTTGATGCATGGTCGTATGAAAAATGAAGAAAAAGAAGCTATCATGCAAGACTTTAAAGCTCAAAAGAGTCAAGTTCTGGTTTCAACGACAGTGATTGAAGTTGGGGTCAATGTGCCAAATGCAACCATTATGATTATCATGGATGCTGATCGTTTTGGACTTAGTCAGCTGCATCAGCTGCGCGGACGTGTTGGGCGTGGTGATAAGCAATCTTATGCGATTTTGGTTGCTAATCCAAAGACTGAGACAGGAAAAAAACGCATGAAAATCATGACAGAAACCACAGATGGTTTTGTACTGGCTGAAGCTGACCTTAAAATGCGTGGTTCAGGTGAGATTTTCGGAACGCGTCAATCGGGGATTCCAGAATTTCAAGTGGCGGATATTGTGGAAGATTATAATATTCTAGAAGAAGCTAGGCGAGTTGCCAGCCAGATTGTTTCAAATCCAAATTGGCGGCAAGAACCACAATGGCAAATCATCACTCAAAATCTCAAAGACAAAGGTAACTTTGATTAAGGTTTATGAAAGATTTCTACAAGGAAAGCTTAAGCTTTCCTTTTTATAATGGCTTTACCAAATGAAAGATGAGGTAAGCTTATGATAATAAACGTAACTTATAAGATGACATTTGCTAAAAAAATTGATGAGAAACCAGCTTACGGTAAGTAGGCTAAAAAAAGAGGACTCTTTTTTGATAAATGCTATGGCAGTAAAATCCTCAAAAGACATAAGACCATAGTGATAATTGGCTCAGTCGAATGTGACTGGGCTTTTTTTAGTGGTATTTGTTAGGAAAAGCCCTTGATTTTGGATAAAATCGTTGAAAATTACGCAAAAAAATAAAAAAATATCGATTTTCGATAAAAAATGTTGCAAAACGAAAAACTTGTGTTATACTAAATATATCGAAAAACGATAAAAATTTTCGAAAAAGAATAATTTAATATCGCAAAACGGATTTAACAATTGAGCTCAACCACAAATCTAATAGGAAAACATTTTTTAGGAGATTTATCATGAACACAAAAACTATCGAAAACATCGTCAAAACAGTCGCTAAGGTTGCTATCAATCTTACAAATATCGTTTTAGTCTTAACAATCCTTGCGGATTTGGTTTCACATGTTTACGGTTACGATACTAAATCCGTTGGACAATACGGTGTGATTGAATGGGCAATCGGAAAAGATACTAACACTTGGCTACTAACAGCACTGACAATCTTGACAAACAGTGCCATGATTTACGGATTGACAAAACTCAAACACTTCATTGCAAACTTCACTGTAAAAGCAGTACTAGCTGACAAAATATACCACTTTTTAAAACAAGCAAGCATCTACACATTCTTTGCATCATTTCTTCAAAATTTTTTATCAACATCAATGCACCAAGCTCAACTTATTTTTGATTTTTCAATTTGCGCTTATTTCTGCCTTGCTTTCTTACTTGTTAAATACCTACGTGGACGTCACGTGGCCTAACCCAAGAATCATCGTCATTTTACCAATTATCAATTAACTTTAAGAGGAGATTTTATTATGAAAAATGATAATAAAAAATTTAAATACATTTTAAACTTTGTGACTTTCCTATATGGTGTTAATATTTTGGGGATAATTATTCTTTTAGCAGGAGGAATTCTTTCGATTTTCTTAAGTCATAATTCATTTGTTGGATACCATGAATTTAGTAATGGTTGGAGTTTCACGTTGATGAGTGGAACATTTGATTATATTTCTTTGCTTACCGTGTTGTACAGTACTATCATGATGTTTTTACTTTTAGGTACGATTCGCAAGTTTTTAAAGAATTTAATTGCTGATAAAATTTTTATAACAGAAAATGTTTCATTAGCTAAGTGTGCTAGTCTTTTCTTACTTTTAGCATCATTTGATGGTGGCTCTGAAGCAGTTCTAGCTGTTAATGGATCAGGTTTCATTAACTTAACGTTTATTTTTGCATCACTTTTGATTTGGGTTTTTGCTAAGCTCCTTGAGAAAGCTGTTGTTATTGCTGAAGAAAATGAATTTACAATTTAAGGTAGGTGTTGTCATGAATAAGAAATTAAAAAATACTCTCTTGCTGTCTTTTGCAATTTTAGGACTTTTTACAGTAGCGCAGGCTGTAATAAATAATGAGGTTACTATAACTTATGGATATGTTAACCTTGAAGATGACAGTAATTGCAACGAACAAAACTTAGCAGATTTTATTCAAAAACATCATACCCCTTTTTCGAAAACAATAATTAAGAACGATGATTAGGAGGTAATCATATGATTCAAATTAATCTTGATGTTGAATTAGCAAAACGAAAAATGAAATTAGGGGAATTAGCTGAACGTATCGGTATTACAAATGCTAATCTCTCTATCCTAAAAACAGGTAAAGCAAAAGCGGTTCGCTTAACGACCTTAGATGCTATTTGTCGTGAGTTAGGCTGTCAACCTGGTGATATTTTAGAATACATTCCTGATGAAGAATAATAAAAAAGCTGAAGCAGATGCTTCAGCTTTTTAGCGTTAATCAGGTGATTAACCTTCGATGTATTCTTTTAATTCTTGTCCTTTTAGACCTGCATTTAAAGCGATGAGAAGTTTTAAGCGGGCTTTTTGGGCATTGAGCTCTTTGACGAACATAACTCCAGCGTTAGCGAGTTGAACCCCGCCTCCTTCGTAGGCATAAACAGGTTCAGCAATTCCGTTAAAGCAACGTGAGACAAGGACAACAGGGACGCCTTGCTTGATGAGGTCGTAGATTTCTTCAGCAGCGCGTGGTGGCATGTTTCCAGCACCAAGTGCTTCGATGACCACACCTTGAACGTTGCTTGGATTAAGGAAGCTAATGATACCATCGCCACCCATACCAGCATAAGCTCTGATAATTGGAACAGTACCTGAAATATCTTGTAAGTCAAAACGAACACGTGGCTCAGCTGTTCGGAAGAAGAGAATATCATGTTTCATGATGATGCCTAAGGGTCCATGGATTGGTGTTTTAAAGGTAGAAACGTTAGTAGTATGAGTTTTTGTCACGTATTTTGCGGCGTGAATTTCATCGTTCATAACCACTAAAACGCCTTTACCAATTGCTTTTTCGTGACTCGCAACACGAAGGGCGCTGAGGTAATTGTAAACACCGTCACTCCCTAGTTCATTTGATGAGCGCATAGCACCAGTAAGCACGATTGGAACGTTAGGAACTTCCATGGTATCAAGGAAATAAGCTGTTTCTTCAAGAGTATCTGTTCCGTGAGTGATAACCACACCGTCAAAGTTATCCGCTTCTTCTTTGATTTTTTGGTAAAGCTTTAACATGTGTCTTGGTGTGATGTGTGGACTCGGCACATTAAAAAAATCAAGTGCTGTCACTTGAATATCTTCAAGATTGACACCGACGTGATTCATCGGATTATCATTTTCTGGGCGGACATTACCGTCTTCGTCAGCATGCATTGAGATGGTTCCACCTGTGTGCAAGACAAGGATTTTTTTCATGACAATAAAACTTCCTTTTAAAAATGTGATATAATCTATTTTAACATAAAGAGGGAGGGCGAGAAACGGTTTGGCAATAAAAGCAGTATTTTTTGATATTGATGGGACACTTTTGAATGATCGTAAGAATGTGCAACAATCGACCTTGAAAGCTATTAATAGCTTGAAAAAACAAGGGATTTTTGTGGGAGTAGCAACAGGACGTGGGCCAGGTTTTGTGCAACCATATCTAGAAAATCTTGGTTTGGATTTTGCGATTTCTTATAATGGTCAGTACATTTTTACACGAGATCAGGTGCTTTATCATAATCAAATGGCTGTGTCGACAGTTTATCGTTTGATTCGTTATGCCAATGATCATCGCCGTGAAATCTCTCTGGGAACAGCTTCAGGTTTGGTAGGTTCTCGTATTATCAACATGGGGACAAGTCGTTTTGGTCAAGTTGTTAGCACACTTGTCCCGAAACGTTGGGCAAAAGCGGTGGAGCGCAGCTTTAAACACTTTATCCGACGTTTCAAACCACAAAATTTAAATGGGTTATTGGCGATTATGCGTCAACCGATTTATCAAGTGGTGTTTGTGGCAACTGAAGGTGAAACAGCTAATATTCAAAATGCTTTTCCTCATATTAAAGTCACACGTAGTAGCCCTTATTCAGCTGACTTGATTTCAAAAGGACAATCCAAAGTCAAAGGAATTGAGCGAGTCGGTGAGATGTTTGGCTTTAGCCTAGATGAGGTCATGGCCTTTGGTGATTCTGATAATGATATTGAAATGTTATCTGGTGTCGGCACTGGCGTTGCTATGGGAAATGCCAAAGAATCTGTAAAAGCTATCGCCACTTATACAACAGATACTAACAACAATGATGGTATTTCAAAAGCCTTAGCTCACTACGGTTTGATTCATGTTGAAGTTGGTGAACACTTTGATAGTCAAGATGACAACTTCAATAAAGTCAAAGATTTCCACCATCAAATGGACGGAGAAACTTGCGAGACACCACGGCTTTATGGTGTCGAAGAAGCTGATCATCGCTCAGACTTCAAGGTTGAAGAGATTGTCGAGTTCTTATATGCGACAAGTAAGGGAAATCCAGAAGCTTTCGAGCAGTCAGTGGCTAACTTGCACGAAGCTGTTGATAAAGCCGTGACTAAGATTAAAAGTAAAGAACACCCAGAAACACCTCTTGTTGGTCAGGTGGATGCTCTGACAGATTTGTTATACCTGACTTATGGTTCCTTTGTTTTAATGGGAGTTGACCCAAAACCTTTCTTTGATATTATTCATGAATCAAATATGGGAAAAATCTTCCCTGATGGTCAGGCACATTTTGACCCGACTACTCACAAGATTTTAAAACCAGATGATTGGGAAGAAAAATTTGCACCAGAACCAGCTATCAAACGTGAATTGGACCGACAAATTCATAAATCACTTAATCGTAAAAAAAGAAACCAAGCTAGTCGTTAGACCAACTTGGTTTTTTTCGTAATTATAGAATAGTTGATTAAAAATTATTATTAAAGAGAATTGATATTACTCAAGACTTAGAATGTTTTTTCGCTATCGCGAACAACTAGCAAATCGACTTTTGCATGACGCATGATGTATTCTGATGAAGAACCGATGAAAAGTCGTTCAAATGTGTTAAGACCAGTAGCCCCAACCATAATTAAATCAGCTCCTTCTTTGTCAGGAATATCACGTGCTAAGAGAGTCTTAGGATTACCAAATTCAATGACTTGTTTGACTTTAGTTAAACCTTTGTCGCGAGCTTGTTTTTCATAGTCATCTAACACTTCTTTTGCTTCTTGTTCAAGTTTTTCATAAACATAAGTGTCAAAAGTAGCAACACTTTGAAGTGCGCGTGTATCAATGACGTGTGTAAGTAGTAACTCTGCGCCGTTACGTAGTGCAACGTTTACCCCTTTTTCAAAAGCCAATTCTGATTCGTAAGAACCATCAATAGCAACTAGGATTTTTTCATAATGATGTGACATAAGCTGCCTCCTTAATTATGCTAGCAAGAGCGTAAAATCAAGCGAAAACATAGGACTGGTAAGAAATCTTGGTTTATCGAGAACTAAGGTTAGTTATCCGTCAGCTGTTAGTAAGTTAACAGCCTTGCGCATTCCAAACTTCCTGCCCATATCAATAATTTTAATAATCTAGACGGGATAAGATAAGGTAGCATTAAACGCTTACATTTACCTAAAGAAATATCCCTAAAAGTATTATAACCTATTTGTCTTAAAAATGAAAGCGTTTAAGGAATTTTTCTGAATATTTTTGCTATAATGGTAAAAGTGAGGAAAAGTATGATTAAAGATATAAAATTGGTTTTAAAAGATTTGAATCAACACAAGTATATTTATGTCTTAAGAGCAAGTATTCTCCAGTTTTTAATGACGACAATTGGCGCTTATTTATTAGCTCTCCTTTTAAAAGTTGTTCTCATTAATTCAAATATTCCTGGAATGGCAACGGATAATCTCTTAAGTTTTTTAACCAATCCACTCACCTTAGGTCTCTTATTTGTGTATCTTTTGTTGCTGGCTTTCTTGATTTATCTAGAATTCTCTTTATTAGTAGAAATCATCGAGTTTAAGGAAGCTAAGTTAGGAGTGGGACTTTTTTATTTTAAGGAAAGAAGCCGTCATTTTTTTAAATCTATTTCAGGTTGGCATTTTTTAGCTTTTCTCTTCTATTTGATATTAACAATTCCTTTTATCGAATTTTTGGTGTCATCTGCTCTGTTAGAAAATCTATATATCCCTAATTTTATTTCTGGAGAGCTGACGAAGTCTACAAATGGGAAAATAATCTATTTTGGATTATATGCTATCTTTGCTTACCTCAATCTTCGTTTTATCTACGCTCTTCCTTTGGCAGTGACTAAAAAATACAATCGCTTTGCGGTTTCATTGAAGGAATCTTGGCAGTTGACTAAGGGTAGGAAAATCTTTCGAGTGTTAGGCTTTGGTCTTGTGGTTATAATCATTACAGCTATTATTAGCCTTTTAAGTGCTGCAGGAATTGGCTTAGCAGCTTTGGTTGATGGCAGTGAGAAGACTTTTTGGGTTGAGACGCTATTTTTATCTTTTGTTTGGGGTGTTCTTTTTGCAGGACGTTTGGTCTTCAAGTTAGCTTTTCTTTCCTATTTATTAAAAGGTTTTGACCCTAAAACTCCTCAAAAGCTGCCGATAAGAGAAAATAAAAAGCAACATCGCATGTTAGCTTTAACTGGACTTTTACTGCTTATTGGTGGTATTAATTTTACATACAACGTTTTGAAAGCTTCTGGTGATCCGTCAAAAAATTTAGCGGTTATCGGACACAGAGGCATGCTTTCTCAGGGTGTTGAAAATTCTTTAGAGTCTTTAGAAGCATCTGCTAAGGCAGGAGCAAGTTATTCAGAATTAGATATTATCTTATCAAAAGATGGCCATTTTATTGTCAGTCATGATGATAATCTTAAACGTCTGACAGGGAAAAATATTACGATTTCTCAATCTCAAGCTAAAGATATCCTTGGTTTGAAAATAAAACAAAATGGTTATGAGTCACACTTGGTTTCTTTTGAAGACTATGTGGCTAAGGCGAAACAACTAGGTATTAAGTTGTTGGTGGAGTTAAAACCAACTGGAAATGAACCTGACAATTATGAGCAACTCTTTGTGGATAAAATGAAAGAGTTGCATGTTGACTCTTCTTATCTGGTTATGTCAGCTGACTTAAAAACCATTGAGAAGGTCAAAAAGCTTGATTCTACTATTCAGTCTGGTTACACCATTTCATTCCAACTGGGTGATTTTACAAGTCAAAAAGTAGATTTTTATGCAATTGAAGACTTCTCTTACAATGAACTTCTAGCGCGTAAAGCTCACCAAAATGGTAAGAAAATCTACGTCTGGACAATCAATTCTAGAGATGATATTGAAAGGTACTTAGAAACAAGTACTGACGGCATTATTACAGACTACCCAACTAGCGTTCGGAAAATTGAAAAAGAGCTGGCAGCTAATGACAGTTATCTTGATTATTTTTTGCGATTAACGAATCTTTCTTGGATTGAAAAATTATAAAGGAAAGTTTATAATGTTTGAAATGAGGTAAAATCTATGAAAATATTTGATAAATCTTCAAAGCTAGAACATGTTGCATACGATATTCGTGGGCCAATTCTTGATGAAGCCAATCGTATGATTGCTAACGGTGAGAAAATTCTTCGCCTTAATACCGGAAACCCAGCTGCCTTTGGTTTTCAAGCGCCAGATGAGGTTATCCGTGACTTGATTGCTCACGCTCGTAATAGTGAAGGGTATTCTGATAGTAAAGGGATTTTTTCTGCTCGTAAAGCTATCATGCAATACTGTCAGTTAAAAGGATTTCCACATGTGGATATCGATGATATTTATCTAGGAAATGGTGTCTCTGAGCTTATCTCAATATCACTTCAAGCCCTTCTTGATGATGGTGATGAAGTCTTGGTGCCAATGCCTGATTACCCATTGTGGACAGCTTGTGTCAGCCTTGCTGGGGGAAATGCCGTGCATTACCTTTGTGATGAACAAGCTAATTGGTATCCTGATATTGATGACATCAAATCCAAAATCACATCAAATACCAAAGCTATTGTTATCATTAATCCAAATAACCCAACAGGTGCTTTGTATCCCGATGACCTTTTGAAAGAAATCGTGGAAATTGCTCGTCAAAATGACTTGATCATTTTTGCAGATGAAATCTATGACCGTTTGGTTATGGATGGCAAAAAACATACTGCCATTGCTAGCTTAGCACCTGATGTTTTCTGTGTGTCAATGAATGGTTTATCAAAATCACACCGAATCTGTGGTTTCCGTGTTGGATGGATGGTCCTATCAGGTCCAAAACAAAATGTTAAAGGATACATTGAAGGGCTTAATATGTTAGCCAATATGCGTCTTTGCGCAAACGTCTTAGGACAAAATGTTGTTCAGACTTCTCTAGGTGGTTATCAATCAGTCGATGAACTTTTGATTCCTGGTGGTCGTATTTATGAACAACGTAACTTCATCTATAAGGCAGTAAATGAAGTGCCTGGTTTGTCTGCAGTGAAACCGGAAGCAGGACTTTACATTTTCCCTAAAATCGACCGTAATATGTATCAAATTGATGACGATGAACAGTTCTGTTTAGAACTGCTAAAACAAGAAAAAGTCATGTTGGTTCCAGGTAAAGGTTTCAACTGGAATGAACCTGACCACTTCCGAATTGTCTATTTGCCACGTGTTGAAGAATTAGCTGAGGTTCAAGAGAAGCTAACACGCGTTCTTAGTCAGTACAAACGTTAAGGATTAATTCATTAGAATGATATCACTTTTTTTAGCTTGATAAGGCTTTAAAAGCGAACGTTCTAATGAATTTTATTAATTAAATTCAGGTTAAAAAGTATTCGCTTATAAAAATGTCAGAAGATACAGAAATTTTCTGATAATTGTTTGCAAAATAAGGGTTCCTTTGATATAATTGTAACGCAAATAACGCAAAGGAAGTAGAAAATGCCGAATTTATTAGAAAAAACACGTAAGATTACATCAATTTTGCAACGCTCTGTTGATAGCCTAGATACTGAATTGCCATATAACACAATGGCTGCTCAACTTGCTGACATTATTGATTGTAACTCTTGCATTATCAACGGGGGAGGAACCCTTCTTGGTTATGCAATGAAATACAAAACTAATACTGACCGTGTTGAGGAATTCTTTCAAGCAAAACAATTCCCAGAAAGTTACGTAAAAGCAGCTAGTCGTGTTTACGATACTGAAGCTAACTTGTCTGTAGATAATGATTTGACAATTTTCCCAGTTGAATCAAAAGATATCTATCCTGATGGATTGACAACAATCGCCCCAATCTATGGTGGTGGTATGCGCCTTGGTTCTCTTATCATTTGGCGTAACGATGAAGAATTTTCAGAAGACGATTTAATCCTTGTTGAAATCGCCTCTACAGTAGTTGGTATTCAATTGCTTAATCTTCAAACTGAAAATCTTGAAGAAACAATCCGTAAACAAACAGCCGTTAACATGGCTATCAACACACTTTCATATTCAGAAATGAAAGCTGTATCTGCTATTTTGGGTGAATTGGACGGGACTGAAGGTCGCTTGACTGCATCAGTTATCGCTGACCGTATCGGTATCACACGTTCAGTTATCGTTAATGCCCTTCGTAAATTGGAATCAGCAGGTATCATCGAAAGCCGTTCATTGGGTATGAAAGGTACATACCTTAAAGTCATCAATGAAGGTATCTTTGACAAATTAAAGGAATATAATTAATGGCAAAAGCTCTTATTTCAATTGATTATACCTACGATTTTGTAGCTGACGATGGTAAATTGACTGCTGGAAAACCAGCGCAAGCTATTGAAGATGATATTGTCCGAGTAACTAAAGAAGCGTATGAAGCTGGAGACTATATCTTCTTTGCCATTGATGCTCATGATGAAGGTGATGATTTTCATCCAGAAGCAAAATTGTTCCCACCGCATAATATCAAGGGAACAAGTGGACGTGATTTGTATGGTAAACTAGCCGACTTGTATGAAACAATCCAGTCAGATCAACGTGTCTTTTGGATGGATAAGCGTCATTATTCTGCTTTTTCAGGGACTGATTTAGATATTCGACTACGTGAACGTCGTGTCACAACGGTTGGTCTGACAGGTGTTCTAACGGATATTTGTGTTTTACACACAGCTATCGATGCTTATAATCTTGGGTATGATATTGAGATTCCTGCTGCGGCAGTAGCAAGCTTAACACAAGAAAATCATCAATTTGCTTTAAATCATTTCAAAAATGTTTTAGGTGCAAAGATTATTTAAGTTGAAAGAAGTGGATAACCACTTCTTTTTTTGCTTTAGAAGAAAAGTGTGAAAAATTCTCTGGAAAGAGCTTTCTCCCTTTCTTTTACATGTTAAAGAAAAGTAAAATGTGGTATAATTTTAGGGACTATGTTGTAAATTTGGTTTACGATTTAATTTAATCAAGGAGAGATAGAGATGAAAATTTCTGAAGAAGAAGTACGTCATGTAGCAAATCTGTCAAAATTGTCATTTTCTGAAGAAGAAACAACAGAATTTGCGACAACTTTGTCTAAGATTGTCGATATGGTAGAACTTTTGAACGAAGTTGATACAGAGGGTGTCCCTGTGACAACGACAATGGCAGATCGTAAGACTGTTATGCGCGAAGACGTGGCAGTAGCTGGTGACGATCGCGATGAGCTCTTTAAAAACGTGCCTCAATCTGAAAATTACTATATTAAAGTTCCTGCTATCTTAGAAGACGGAGGAGATGCATAATGTCATTTAATACAAAATCAATTGATGAGTTGCACAATCTTCTTGTCAATAAAGAAATCTCAGCAGTTGAATTAACAAAAGCAACACTTGAAGATATTAAAGAACGTGAAGCAGCTGTTGATTCATTCATCACTGTTTCTGAAGAAGCTGCGCTTGCACAAGCAAAAGCTATCGATGAAAAAGGTATCGACGCTGATAATGTGATGTCAGGTATTCCTTTAGCTGTTAAAGATAACATTTCAACACGTGGTATCTTGACAACTGCAGCATCTAAAATGCTTTATAACTACGAACCAATTTTTGATGCGACTGCTGTTGAAAAACTTTACGGCAAAGATATGGTGGTTATCGGTAAAACAAACATGGACGAATTTGCCATGGGTGGTTCAACTGAAACATCATACTTCAAGAAAACTAAAAATGCTTGGGACCAAACTAAAGTTCCTGGTGGATCATCTGGTGGTTCTGAAGTATGATGTTTCAGTTGAACCACCCA
>OARK01000126.1_pt1 | contig 18630 bp, 22 predicted proteins | sample 1475711 | NCBI WGS metagenome assembly OARK01 (sample SAMEA3360700, study PRJEB22359) | human gut metagenome | biome: ENVO:urban biome; feature: ENVO:human-associated habitat; material: ENVO:feces | place: Bangladesh | collected 2011 | reverse complement strand
GTATCTCACGGATACCTGCCAACATCAATACTGATATTGGGTAATATATCATCGGCTTATCAAAGATTGGTATCAGCTGCTTGCTGATTCCCTTTGTAATAGGATACAAGCGTGTACCGCTACCACCTGCTAATACTATTCCTTTCATATAATTATTATTTACTGATCTATAATATGTTTTCTAAAATCATCCCTCAATGGTCTTTACACCCCCTTCGGTTCCCCCGTTTGCGGGGGACTGAAACCTTCCTTACCGTTAAAGAAGTCATTTTTTCGAATCCCTCCGTCTCCCTTTAGCCAAAGGGAGGGTTTTCTAAAATCATCCCGTCCTTCTTTACCATTAAAGAAGGCTCCACCTCTCACCCCGGCCCTCTCTCCTCAGGAGCGAGGGAGGAAACCGCCCTACTCGGTGCTCGGGACCGCTACGCTCTAAGGTTGGCGGACCATCAAAGGTCTACGCCAGATTTTGCGGGATGGGACCGCCTGATTATCGTATTGCATGAAAATTATCCTAGTTTTTCAATACTGGGATTAAGCCCTTCAATATTTTTGCCGACGAACTTGCCATTTTAATCTTATTTATCTTTCTTTTCAAGCAAGTTCAATACCCCTAAAGCATGTTGACTAATGAAGCCACAATTATCACATACTATTGCGATAGAGGGAACTTGCTGACCAGAGCCTATTACTATAGAATGAAAGTCATCTTGTATAGGATCTGTAAAATAACCATCAATGAGCGTAAAATACCTTGAATGACACATAGGACATTCCAACATCTTAATTTTTTCATTTATAATTGATGTTATCTCATTTTTTTTATTTTGTGTCAACATTTGATAAGTCTTTAAAAATACTTGAGATTTTTTCCTTTAAATCATCTAAATCCTTATATAATAATATTCGATTATTTTTTAAATCAAATGGTACATCTTGAAAATTTGAAATATCAGAAACCAATATAACTGTTTTACCAACGGCTTGCGCTATTCCTATCTCATAAAACACGTTAGCATTTCTACCATCTAAGACAGCTATAATAATCTGAGATTCCAATATTAAACGAATTGTATATTTTAATATACCTCCAGACACAAACTCGTCATCACTCCTCACTGCTATCTTTGATACAGAAGCACAAGCCTGAGTTATCGACTCATAGATTTTCCTAAAGCGCCTATGAAATGGCATCAAACACATCACTTGATTATCATCAACAGCTAAAGCTGTTAAATCTAGTCCAATTTTTTCAAAAAATGATTGATCTACAACTTTTTGCTTAATTACAATTTTTGAATCATCGTCTTGTAATACGAGATGATACATTTCTTTATAATGATTTTCATTAGAGAGATATTGCTCTGTCAAATCATAAATTTGCTTTTCTATTTTTTCTCGGGGATAAGAAAGCATCACCTTACCTTCATCCTTTAGTTTTTCTATTTTTCTTTTTTCTCTTAGAATTTGATATAGATAAACACTAAATGCTGAAAGTAATATCATCCCGACAGCTAATAAACTCAACACAAAGTTTGTTGTAATCATAATAAATTCTTTATAAAAATTTAACGATTAAATAGCAACACAACAGACAAACACCTATGTCACCTAAGGCATACAATGTCATTAAACAATAGTTCGCACAAATAGAATTCAACTGAGATTTCTTACGGAAATAACAACATAAAACCACAGCTATTAGTACACCAAATATCGCAACAAATGTATTTTGTGGGTTATTATTGAAAGTCAAAGATATCAACATCGTAATAAATATTGTGCAAACGTCAATTGGCAATTCTAAAATCATTTCTACCCAGTCTTTATAGTTACTCTTATTGTTCACAAAATATTTTAATATTGATATTAGTAACAACATACTAAATGATAACCAAAAAGCTATTACAATATCATCCGAAAGTAAGTCATGTTGAATACAACTTTTATTCATCATTAAAAATAATTCTTTAAATGTTCAATAATACTATCTGCCACAACTTCACCCAATACTGGTGGAACGGCATTACCTATATATCGTGAAGCTTTCACTAAAGAAACATGCTCTTCGTCTTCAAAAAACTTATATGACCTAGGGAATGTTTGAAACAACGCAGCCTCACGAACAGAAATGGCTCTATCTTGTTCCGGATGCCCAAATCTTCCATTGCCATATCCAATACATTGGGTTGTCATGGTTGGACTCGGTTCATTCCACCTCATTCGTCCATATACACTGCCAAAGCTCTTACCACTACTTGCCTTATGACATTGTAATCTAAGAGACTCCGGCCAGTCTCTCCATCCACCTCCTTCAGGTGTCGCCATTATACGTTGAAGATTTAATGGACTCAAAGCAGAAGCCCTATGCAAAGGATCAGTCTTATTTGTTTCACCAGCAGCTATAGGTGGTAAATTTCCAATAGTATCCCGCACCGTTTTATAGTCTTTCGGAGCATCAACAGTCGGAGGAATCAGATTAATCTCTCCAAACCTAGAGGCCAATAAAACAAGTCTTTTTCGAGTTTGTGGGATACCGTATTTCGGACAATATACAATACTAACAGATACTTGGTATTTGCTATCTTTCAGCAATTGGATAAAATCACCTAAAACATTCTTTAATTTAAAAGATTGTATAGCAGGGACATTCTCCATTGTTATAATATCAGGTTTTACTTCCGTAACCAACCGTCCAAACTCATAAAGCAAATCATATTTACCTGCATCTTTCTCTTTATTTTTAAACGCATAAGAAGAAAATGGTTGGCATGGTGCACAACCAGCAAGTATACGAACTGCACCTTCTTTATACAAAGGCTTTATATCCCTTTTTGTAACATTCTTGATATCACGATAAAAGAATGGTGCATCATTATTATACTCATAAGCAAAGCGACAGGTCTTGTCTAAGTCGAAACCGCCCTGAATATGAAAACCTTTCGATTTCATACCATAGCTTAAGCCACCAATACCACAGAACAAATCTACCACATCTATTTCTGTATATGGCTTTCTTTTCCTCCCCCTACGCATTACTTTACGATTTTAATAGTACTTCCTAACCTAGTCATATTGGTCTTTCTATCTTTCGGTGTATACCCTAACTTAGTACATAAGCTCTCTATTTTTTCACAAAACAAATCTGCATTAAGCTTTGTCATAGAAATATTACCATCCTTATCAACTATCGTTGTTTGCCATGTCACACTGTCATTCAAAGGCTTTTGCGGTTTAAAACCTTTAATGTTGATTATCTTATGATCAGCTTTTGTTATCCAAGCTGCACCTATTTCAGACATAGTTCCGAAAGATTTTATCATATGCTTGCTTGTTATAAAGACAACATTTATTTTTTGATCAGAATAGCTATTCACAAAGAAATCTCTCAGATAGTCATATATTGAGACATCACTTGGAATTCTTGATACAGATTCATCACAATTAGAATAAATAATTTCTTTTGCGGGAACACCATTAAAGAGAAGGAAGTTATATACCAAATCTGACAAATCTTTGTCGGCACCAGTTTGGCTTATCAATAGTTTTTTCTTTGCAGAGTCAACAATCTTCTTTAAACCAAAATCTGGAATATTATCATTAATTGCTTTTTCAACAACTTCATGAACTTGCTCAGACGTATAATTTTTATTCTCCTTTATAGTATCGTATATGGTATTACTTGCCTTACGTCTAAAATTATCAACTGCTCTTTTAAGGTTTTCCTCTTTTTTCTTCTGCTCATTCAATTGTTTTTTTTGAGCAGCAGCATTTTTTAATGCTGCATAAGTTGACCTTTTCTTAATAATAGCAGGTAGAAGAATCCTTCGCACGTAATTAATTACCACCTCATATCTAATATCATCACTTTTATAACCCTGTCTATTACTCAAAGCCATATCAGGCAATTCCGATAGCTCAAATAAATCCACATATAACTGACCAACAATGAATGATTCTATCAATGAGTTTTTTCCAACTTTAGGCAATATATTAAACTCACCCATTTTCTTGTGAGCATATAAAGATATAAAGTTGTCTGGAAAATCCGAAATATCTTGTTTTCGACCAGTCGTTGTTTCATAGGCGCCAATCCATCCTTTGACGACGAGATTATATGACTTCACTTCACCTTGAGTATTTTTCATTTGTATAGGAATACTATGGCTTTCTCTTACATCAATAAGAATCTCTTTCTTGTCTGCATAAGGTATCTTAACCTTATTTGCTAATTCCTTGAATTCATCACCTAAAGTAATAATTGAGCACAAACTTTTGGCAAAGACCTCATCCAAGCGCTCTATAACGTCATCCTTTCCATCAATATTAATAACATGTATTTTAAAATCTCTGTCTATTAATGGAAATATATTAACGATATTGCGTTTAATGGCATCATTGGTTTTATGAAGATGATATTCTGGATTCTTCATAATAATGGCAGTACCATGATTTTCAACCTTTTTGAAGACAACATCCTGTTCACTTATTGCTTGAAGCGTCCCTCCTTCTTGGGGGTGACGAGATAAAACAAAACCCGATTTTTCACCATCTGAAATGGTCAAAATATCGACATTCTCCGAAACAGAGAGTGCAGCAAGCTTACCAATTCCTTTGCGACCCATTTTTTGCCTTCCAAGTTCTGTCAAAGAATCTGCTGCATTGGTTCTCGAAAGTTTTGCTACACCCAAATATTTTGCAATACCACCTTTACTATATGACATACCATGACCATCATCTTCAACACGAATGGCATTAGGTTCAGAGATTATATAGACATTGTGGGCATCAGCATCATAAGCATTGGCTATCAACTCTGCTAACACATAGTAAATATTGGTATACAAATTAGGACCCAATAGCTCTAATATTCTTGGATCTATCTCTATTTTATACTTTTTCGTTTCCATACTTCGATACTCAAACATTTTAATATCACTTCACTTCATACATCTTAACTCCAGTAAATATCACAGCCATCAAAGGCTTTATCATCAACCATAAAATTATAATATGAACATAGAGCAAAAAGCCATAGCCATACCATTGGTGACTTCCACATAAATATACTAGTGAAACGATTATAGGTATAAGCACTGTGAGATTTCCTGCATCATAATAACGATTCAAGATGTATCTCGCCTCATCCCACTTTCTTGTGTAGCTGCGTTTGATAATCTCAACCCGCTTGTTTTCAAAAAACAGCTGGATACCATACAGCAGTAAGCTAGCTACTAAGAGTGCGACAAAAGTACCAGAACTATTTCTGAAAAGTTCCAGAGAAAGTATATCCCTAAAAATAAAGTCATTCAAATATGTCTTCGTTAATTCCAAGAACAATACAATTACGATTGAAGCAAATATGGATCGAATCAATATGGATATCCAATTACCCTCAAAGCTTACCTTATGTTTAAAAGCAGAATCAGAGAAATGCCGAGGAAGCTTTTCCACTTCTTCCTCTAATGATATAGCCAAATCATCTTTGCGCAAATTTTTCATCATACTATACTTCTCCACTAAAGGTTTCAGCTTCTCATTTCCAAACTCCGACAAGGAATTATAATAGATCATTACAAGTTCATACTCAGAAAGCTGAGCCCTCAATATGGAAGTATAGTGATATTTCTCCTCTGTGGTAATCAAATCTGAAGCATCTATAAACTTCAATATTCGATAAAAATATCTAAAATAATGGTCAAGAAGACCATCCATTATCTTCTCAAAGGCACTTATACCATTATCTTTGATACTATCTCTAAGCGTTTTACCTTCTACCTTACGTTCCCTAAAGAGATACCGAAAGATAATACGCCCCTTTATATTTTCAGAATTTTGAGATAACTTGCTTTCACCTAATTCTGTTCCATATAAATTAACCAGTAAACTATCAACATGATCAGCATCATAATCTTCTTTCTCCAAAGTCAAACCCTCAATTATATCCTCAAATGTTTGGCTCATATTAAAGAAGGTATTCTCAAATTGTGTTTTTTGATCTGCTATGCGATTTCTTCTATCATTGTTGATCTGCCAAATGATAGTAAGAATCACACCTCCAAAAGCAAGACCAGAGAACAAAGCATTGATAAGACCTGCACTATCACCTAACTGACCGGTTTTTTCTAAATCACTATTTAAACCTTCAGAATATTTAGTAATTTCAGGCAACTCCGCAATATAAATGTAATAGCATCCAAAGATAAGAACGAATACTATTATTGCTATATATGTAATAGAATAATTATCTTTCTTCATGATACAATTTATTTAAAATAACTTTCATATTTCATCATAAATGGAACCTTACGCAATTCTTCCATTATCAAATATTCTTTTTCTGATTCACAATAAATACTATCACAAAAGCGACTCCACAAGTCATAAAGGTTCACATCATTGAGATCTTCCTTAGTGAACTGTGGTGCTCCTGGCAGAAGTTGGTATTTCTTACCTTCTATAAAGTATTTTTTGTTTTTTTCTAAATCATCTTTAGGATTGTATGAGTAATTAAGTTCAACAGCTTTCTGATATATCTTATCTGATAGTTTTGTTAACTTCTTTGCCAGGAAATCATTCGTATCACCAATTTTCTTATATGCACTAATCTTTTCTGCGATTTCTTCAGAAGCCTTTTCTGATTGTTTAAACGAGAATCCAAATACTCCGTCTTTTTTATTGAAATTTTCATTAGGCTTCAATCTCAATAAGAACTGTTTATTATAAAAGGTTCGAGGAAAGACTTGAAGACCTAGAGTGAACAATCCAGGTATTTGTCCAAAAGGCTTGTCCATTACATAAAAATAGACAATTCCAACACCTTCCTTAACAGGTACATATTTATCATCTTCATATTTATGAGTAGCATAAAACAATGCAATATCTATAGAGGATGTCAGATTTAAGAAAGGAGAATCCAAATGATAAGCGGATGCAATTCCGTATGGATTTTCCATTCTTATCTTTGTATTACTTTTGGGTAAGTCTATACCATTCTTAAGCATAGCATAAAGCGGAAAAGACTCTATAAGTAATTTAAACTGCTCTAGTTTTACATTTCTTTCAAGCATATTGTCATGTCTAGATTCTTTGAAATATGGAAGAATAAACTGTTTCGAATTAAATTCTGAATTTCCATAGAACAAAAGACCTTGATGAGTGATATTGGGCTTTAACACGGTCATTCCATCAGAAAGTTGAGTCAACAAGTATTTATCTTCTGCTCCATCAACTATACTTTCGGAAGGCATCAAATGCTTAACAGGGAAGCGGTCTTGAAATATATTCAAAATTCTTCTGAGTTCCAATGCATCAGGCAACTTGTTAAAATCTGTATTTTGGTAAATCATCTTCTGGTAATTATTAAAGAGATAACAGATTTGCCACAAGAACAAATCAATTTCAAATATGTACCTCTAGGTGGTATCGAACCACATTCCTTACTATATTATAGCTATAAAAGAACTACCTGAACTAAAGGATTGGTTAGGATTATCTCTTATCTTTAAGGGGGAAGGACCAACAAAGTCTCTCCTCCACCTTAGCTTTTGTTCTTTAAAAACTCAACTTTCTTTGTTTCATACCAAAGGAAAATCGGCTGTCAGACTAATCTTTTAAAAGTTTTATTATCTTATGCTTGGCAAACTACCTTTTTTTGAACAATCCAAGAATTGGACATCATTATACATTTCCAGTGCAGACAATTGTCTATCTGTAAAAGAAAGGAGTTGCCACTTTAAATCATGATATGCAGCATCACCATAATGGTAGAAAACTATTTTTCTATTTGAATTATTATAGCGACACAAATCTTTAAAGAAACTTGCAAAATACTGCTTATCAGTATCACCAAGCGAATAGCCATAAAATATGATATTATGCGCTTCGGATAACCATTTGGCAAATGTTTGTGTTTGCTTATATTTACTATATGCTTTATATAAGAATGCATGTTCTTTGGGAAGTACGACATCATCTTCCACCCCAAACACAATGTCATCTTCAGCATGTAAACTCCCATGTACATGAAGAAGATTATGGTTATAGGAAGCAAATGCATTTGAAGAGATATTTTCTACAAGTTCTGTATAGTTGAATGTAACTATTCTATTACTGCTATACTCTTCTATCTGGTATAATAATTTCAAAGCATTCGATGAAGAATCTAGTCGATAATCCCTACTGGTTTCTTTTCTTAAATACTTTTTTAAAGCATCCTTTAAAGATTCATACTCTTGATGAAGAAGCTTGCGACCATAGGTTTTCATTGATGTCATAAGCCCAGATTGATCTATCTCTAAACAATACTTAGATAATTCTTTTTCTATATCAATCCAAGTTTTACTTTTGTTTTGTTCATCGGAAAGATATTTACCTAGATATGTTGCCTCTTGGAAATTTCGAAATTCTTGACTTTCCATAAAGGCACCATAAGAGGTTCTAAAACCTAAATCTAAATCAAAGCCATTGCCTAAAATCAATAATGTATTACCCATATGAATCTATACAATTACATTTTAACACAAAATATAACACGTAATCCTCTGTAACTATCAAGTAAGCTTACCTCTGAGCGGTTCTAGAAAATACTTCGTTGACAACATTTTCCTTAGACGATATATCACCAATACAACGTCCCCATTATATTACAAGTAGTTACACCTATCAGTTTTTTGAAAAAGTTATTTTTGTTCCCCATTGCAGTATCGCTCAGCACTTGTCGTCGCTCGAATGAGGAATATTCTGGATTGTGACAGCAGTAGCTACGTCACCTTTATTGGTTTAAAATATTCAACAACTCAGCAGGAGTATAAACGGGTAAAGAAGAATTCGTAAAATCCTTCTTGTTACGAGTTACAATACAATCTCCCTCAGCTCGCAAAGCTGTGGCATTTTGAGTTGCATCTTCATAATCCTTCCAATCAGAAGAGAGCATTTCAATTACCGTATTGCCTTGCAAGTCCAAAACATCTACAAAATTCGACACCGCCAGAAGAGCTTCTTTTACATCCTGATACTCATACTTGTGTGCTATATACATGGCAGTAACATAAGACAAAGCTGATGTCATCAACTTTATGTCTCCTGTTATTCCAAGGGCAAAGAGTTTATCTGCATCTTCAGAAAAGCCCTCCCGATTTACAACGAAATCTATTAAGATATTCGTATCTATAAAAACTCTCATAATGCATATTTTTTATCAACCAACGCATCTAAGCTATTTTCATCTGCCGGTATCGGCTTGCCACCTTTTGCCTTTAATGTTTTAACATAAGACAAAGCATCATTAAACTCAGCAGTTTCTAATAGCTTTTGCTTAGGTTGTACCTTTTGCAAAAACAAAGAAATCGCCTTTTCTATTGCAGCTGTCACACTAATATTATGCAATTTGGCATAACTTTCTGCACCTTTATATATATTGCTGTCAATTGCTATTGTGTTCATAATTGTATCTCCTTTTTTGTCTGCAAATATAAGGGTTTTCTATGAAACAACCAAATTTTTGGGGGAGTTTTTGCTTCTTGTCCTAATCTCCCCCAGATTAACGTATATCACCAATACAGCGTCCCTACTATATTACAAGTAGTTACACCTTTCTATTTTTTGAAAAAAGTTATATTTTGCTCCCCATTGCAGTATCGCTCTGCACTGGTCGTCGCTCGAATGAGGAATATTTGCTTTATTCTACTTTTGATAGGATTACTTCTGGGGAGGTTCCCATCAGGGTTATGGCGGAGTAATCCATATTACGTGTAATCATACGATTGCCTTCTTTACTAACTGTTCGGAATTTCCGAACAGTTGCTGACAGCATCAATTTTCTGAAGACTTACCTATTTGTCATATTCTTCTAGGAAGCGTTTAATCATGGAAGTTACGGCTTGCGGAGACCGCTTGACATGAACAATCCCCATAATTACAATTATCCTCTTTTAGCTTTGATAAAAGACTCAACTTGCGAATTTGGAATGCAGCGACCTGCTCTATTTTCCTTCAGAGCATATTCTGCAGCCGCAATCATCACCTCACGTGGTATCCCATGAATCGAATTAGTCGACTCACTCATATCAACATCGCCCAAAGAAGACTCAATTTTAGCTATCAAGGAATATTTATCCTCAATGCTTAAATTCCTGATTTCATCCCAATAAGGAATGGTCCTATCTTGTGATACATTACTTATCAACATAATACATTCTCCTTTATTTTAATCTTTGTCTGCAAATTTACGACTTTCTTTCGTAATCACCAAGGAATTAAGAGAAAAAATGCATTTATTAACCTATGCTTGGTTTATGGCTAAACATTACAACACACAATTGCCATCTGCTTGCAGGGTTCAACGAAAGTAAGGAAGAGCACTTTTCGTTCAAAACCGCCAAAACAGGGGTTGAATGCGAATCCTTAGAACAGATATTCATATTGCGACAGGAGTCTTTGATAATCACTCTCATATCTCGGCTTGTTGTTTGGAGTGATATGAGGACTTGCTATGATCTGTTCCATTTCCTGGAGTACCTTGCTCCCTTCACGCATGATGGGGTCGAGGTGTTCCTTGAACTGTTCTACGAATGGGGAATAATAGTAACCAATCTCCTCTATGATGAAGGAATAGATGTTCCATACGTCATTGTGGGTGATTCGGGTGTTTGACAACTCATCCAAAGCGTACTTTCTCAGATAGTCGATGTTTTCTGCCTGCAACGCCACTTCCTTGTCGTCTTTCACTGGATGGAAATAGCGGTCTATCAGCACTTGCCGTTCCTGCAGGTTGCGCTGGTAGAAGATTTCCTCGTTGGCAAGACGTGTCTTGTCTTGCTCCACTTCCTCAAAATGCTCGGCATGAACACCGCTGATGGCTACGCTCAGTCCACCGACGTCCATCACCAGGCGGCGGTCTCGGTCGATACGGATGATGTAACCTTCCAGTCCTGCCAACTCACCTGTGGTGATACGGAGGAGGATGCGGTTGCGAGCATAATAATGGTAAGGATGGAGCAGGAAACGGATGCGATCAGGTGATGTCTCTGCGACACGCATGAAGGGTTGCATCTGCGCATCGGGGATCTCTGCCACCTTGCCTGTGCTACAATTTTTGCATAGGCGAACGTTTGGGAAGTACTGGTCGAGATAGGCTTGTATCTCTTTAGGATAACCCTGGAAGAAGACCAGACCGCTGACGGTCGGCACTTCCTGATGCCGTACCTTATGTTTGCCTTGTTTTCTGAAATAGCGGACTGTCTTATGCACGAAATAGGTTCTTCCGTCCTCCTCCAACAGCATTTCCAACTTCTTCACTTTACTGTTGTGAACGAAGATGTAAGACCAGGTTGTTCCATCCGAGTGACGATACTTCTTTATCGCAGGACCAGTCTTTACGTCTGGCTCTGTAACGTGGTTGCCCTCTGGAGAAACAAGTTTCTCGTCGGCTGTAGAAAAAGAACTCGTACCATCCGGTTTCATAAATCCTGTTCTACTTTATGTCCTCAGCAACAACCATACATGATGGTTGTGGAAGCCAAGTCGATAGGTTCTTGTTGTGCATAATCTTAATCGTATAGATATAACTTTTTGCAAAAGTACGAAAAATAATTGGATTACGTGTCAGATTTTATCATTTTCTGTATGCCACTCCCCAAATTTAACACATATTGTTTAGCAAAAGAGTTATCGGATATGTTTTATACCTATATTCCTATCATCTGGCATCTGCCAGCTCATTATATCCCCAAACCATGATGAGAACGAAAATGCCGGCGAGCATCATCAGGAGATTCTGCGTCTGCATGATTGCATCAAGCACATGGGTAAGGGCACGGGAACCGGTAAGCAGGAAATCTATCTTCATAGAGAAGAGCCAGCCCTGTATCTGCTCCCATCCCTGGCAAACCACAGCAGCCACTACGCCGACAGCCACACAGGCTGCCGTCCACAGATGTTCCAATCGAAGGCGCTTAGCCAAAGCCTGATCCTGATCAAGAGCCAGCACGGTCTTTTCCGGATCAAGACTCGGCAATGCCTGCATCACCCTATCAGAGAATCCATCATCCGGAATCTCCTCCATCCTGTTATCGGCAAAGAAAGCCTGAAGGAGCTGATCGTCCGTGGCGCTCAGTGGCTCAAGCTTCCTACCATTTCTATTATCTATCATTTTATCGGTCATAACCATTATGCTTTAAGTAACTTGCAAGTTTCTGTTTTCCACGAGAGAGATGCGACTTGATGGTGCCTTGCGCCATTCCCGTCACTTCTGCTATCTTATCTATAGAGAGACCATCCATCAGCTGCAGCGTGATGCATGTCCGTTCGTTCTCGCTCAATATCCGCAGGGCATTGAGCAAATCCATCTTCAGTCCGGCATTCACTCCCTGCGCATTCTGCCGGGCAACCGCCGGCGTATCAATATCCTGTGTTTCCTTATGACTGCGGGTATAATCATACCACACATTATAGGCAATACGATAAAGCCAAGTGGAGAAGCTGGCTGTACCCTTGAAACTTGCCAGATGGGTATAAGCCTTCACAAAGGTATCCTGCGCCAAGTCGTCACTCAGCTGCACATCCCCCAGCGTCTGCCGTAGGAAGAACCCACGAACAGGTGATTGATACTTCTTGACCAGCAAGTCGAACGACTTGCGGTCGTGAAGCATCACCACCTTCGTGACGAGAGAAATATCGGATAACTTTTCCACTATATATTAACTAATAACTTATCTTTCCTTGATTCTTTACACCGGAGTTCCATTATAACCTGTGCCCTGATCGTCATGGCGGTTTCTCCACCAATCCTTGATGGCTGGAAGTGAACCTATCAGGGTCTGTCCCAATCCATAGAAGAAGACCAGGGCTCCGATACCAGCCAGGAAATCAGCCTCCCACCATGCGAACATGGCGCACAAGCCAGCTCCCAGGAAGGCATTTCTCAATCCTCGCTTCACCAAATATTCATCGCTCTGCTTGTCAATCGGACGGTCGCTTTCCGGAACATTGATGCCCTTCTCCATCGCCATCTCCGCCAACTTCATCCGGTCGTTGTGGCGGCGAATCAGATATCTGATAACCAGGAACACGATGATCAGCGGAGCAAAGACAAACAGCAGACCGAAGATGATACAGAAGATGACGACAACTGACAGCGCCCCGCCACCAAATACCGAACCGATGAAATCGAAAGGATCATCATAGTTGCCCAGACTATACTTGGAATGATAAGCACGGTTGTCATTGTCATCTACATCAGCATAGTCGGAAGTATCCGTTGCAGTGGTATCAGAATAGGCAGCAATCGCCTCATCATCCTGAGCTGCGGATGCCTGCCCGGCAGCAGCCTGCTTATCCACCTGTTGGGTAGTTGGATGATAACGATGTTTTGGAGCCGAAGATGCCAGAGACACCTGGGTAGCTCCGATGCTCATGATGAGCGCCAATGTTAATATCGCTTTCTTCATATCTAACAATATTTTTATAGTTTTACCTTGTTATTTATTATTTTTTCTATGTCTTAGACGCATCTCTTGGGAAATTAGTTGCAAAGAAACAAAATTTTTCTTATTTTTGCAAACAAAATCAAGAATAAAGGCATAAAATGAAGACATTACCAGAAGATTTCATCCAATATACCCAAGAGTTGATGGGCGATGAACTGTTCCAGCAACTGAAACAGGGCATCACCGAGGGAGAAGCACCTACCAGTATCCGCCTCAATCCTTTCAAATGCAAGGAGGGAGAAGATGCTGCGGGCGAACCGATTCCATGGTGCCCTTCCACCGGCCGCTATCTCTCCACCCGTCCTAACTTCACCTTCGATCCATGGCTCCATGCCGGAAAGTATTACGTGCAGGAGGCTTCTTCCATGTTCGTGGATCTGGTGATCCGACAACTCGTTCACGAACCCGTGATGATGCTCGATCTCTGTGCGGCTCCAGGTGGAAAATCTACCGCCGTACGTGCTGCCCTGCCGGAAGGCAGTCTTCTTTTCAGCAACGAACCGATGCGCACCCGATCGCAGATTCTTGCAGAGAATATCCAGAAGTTCGGTCATCCCGACATGATCGTCACCAACAACTATCCACGCGACTACAAGAAGTCGAAGCTTCAGTTTGATGTCATCCTCACTGATGTTCCCTGCTCCGGCGAAGGTATGTTCCGCAAGGATGATGGCGCCATCAGCGAATGGAGCCTGCAGAATGTGGACAACTGCTGGCATCTGCAGCGTGAAATCGTAAGCGATATCTGGAACTGCCTGAAACCAGGCGGTCTCCTCATCTACTCTACCTGCACCTTCAATGCCCACGAAGACGAAGAGAATATCGCCTGGATCTGTGAGGAGCTGGGGGCTGATGCTATCGCACTCAACGATATTGATGAAGCATGGAATATCACGGGCAATCTCATCGGCACAGACATCCCTGTCTATCGTTTCCTCCCAGGCAAGACCCGCGGAGAAGGCATCTTCCTCGCTGTACTCAGAAAAGAGGGAGAACCGGAAATGGAGAAAGATAAAAAGAAGAAGAAAGACAAGAACAAGGATAAAGGAAAGAACAGAGGAAACAAGGGAAAGGGTCTGCAGGTTCCAACAGACTGGCTGAAGTCTTCCGACTATGAAACGATAGCCGAAGGCGATTACTTCTATGCCATCCCATGCCGATGGAAAGGCATCTATGAGGATGCTGCGCGGAATCTGAAGGTGATACATGCCGGCATCAAACTGGGAACAAGCAAGGGCAAAGACATCATTCCCGACCAGAGTCTGGCACTCTCCACCGAGCTTAACACAGAGGTTTTTCCACAGGTAGAACTCTCCTACGAGGATGCCATCCGCTACCTGCGCAAAGAGGCTGTGAATCTTCCTGCTGACACCCCAAAAGGCTACGTACTCGTAACCTATCAGCAGATGCCTCTGGGCTGGGAGAAGAACATCGGCAACCGTGCCAACAACCTCTATCCTCAAGAGTGGAAGATCAAAAGCAGCCACGTGCCAGAAGAGCCCTGTGTTATCAGCAAGAAATAAATATCAAGAAACAAGATAAGAATTCATCAAGAAGAACCAATCATCAGGAATGAATATGCTCAGCATCATCGCTTGTATCTCTAAAGACAATAGGGCCATCGGCTACCAGAACCGACTGCTCTATCATTTACCATCAGATATGGTCCGCTTCCGTGAACTTACCACAGGGCATACCATCGTGATGGGCAGAAAGACATTTGATTCGCTCCCTAACGGTGCTCTTCCACATCGCCGCAACATCGTTGTCTCTAAAAGTCTGAAAGAGATAGATGGGGGCGAAGTATATCCTACCCTGGAAGAAGCACTCAGGGCTGCACAAGGCGACACCTTGTCTGCCCCCAAGAAAGATACAGGAATAGCCAGTCCGGAAGAAATCTTCATCATTGGCGGAGAAAGCATCTATCGCCAGGCTCTTCCTGCAGCCCGGAAACTCTATCTCACCCTCGTAGATAAGGAGCCGGAACAGGCAGATACCTTCTTCCCTGCCATCGACAGTTCTGCCTGGGAAGTGACGGAAAAAGAAATGAGGAATGAAAACGGGTTGTCGTTCTCATTCCTCACCTATATCAGAAAATAAATTCGACCAGTACGGTTGAATAAATTCCTATTCTTCTATTGTCTCATCATCCTCATCAGCAACCTGCTGAATATCCTTCAGAGAAAGCTGACGGTCAATGGCTGCATTGAAGGAGATGATGGTCTCGCTTCTGGAAAGACCCAATGGCTGCAACTTATCGTGGATAATCTCCAGGAGATGGTGGTTGTTGACTGCATAAATCTTGATGAACATATCAAAACCGCCCGTAGTATAATGACACTCTACTACCTCAGGAATCTTCTTGAGTTCTTCTACCACCTGATCAAACTTCTCAGGTTCCTTGAGGAACAGTCCCATATATGCACAGGTTTCGTAACCTATCTTCTCTGGATCGATAACAAATTGAGAGCCTTTAATAATGCCAAGGTTAGTGAGTTTAGCTACACGCTGATGAATGGCAGCACCGCTTACATTACAAGCACGTGCTACTTCCAGAAATGGGATTCGGGCATCCTGAGAAATCAGCTTCAGAATATGCCTATCTAATGAATCTAATACTTGTTTTGCCATAATTAATTATTATTTGCCTGCAAAGGTAGCACTTTTCTTTCAAAAAAGCAACTTTTCTAATAAAAAAAATAATAAATTAATATTATTTTTCCTTTTAGAGCATATTATTTCCTATTTTCAACAGCAGAATAGCTTATTTTCAGTGCTTTTGCCTGGCGCAGCGCCTGCTTCACATCGGTAATCACTCCCATCTTGGTGTCCTGGTCTGCCTTGATGGAAACGGTCATCAGTTTCTGGTCTTCAGGCGACATCCGCTTCTTCTCGGCAGAGATATAATCCTGCACGTCAGAAGCACTGGCAAACTTGTCATTCATCTGTATCTGAGTACCTGAGCCGTATTTGCCCTGCAAATCCTTGGTTGGCTTTCCTATATAAATATGACTTACAGCCGACTTCTTGGTCAGGCGTGTGAGATTCTTTCCTTCAGGCATACGACATTCCACCTTTAAGGTAACCTGTCGCATGTGGGTAACGATCATAAAGAAAAAGAGTACCGAGAATATCAAATCCGGCAAAGATGACGTATTCAATTCCGGAACCGAATGCGATTTTTTACGAAAATTCATCATTTGGCGCCTCCTTTCTCCTGGGTTGACTGGGTTTCCTGTTTCTCTTCCGCATCAGCATCTACACTCTTGTCTTCATGAGTCATTGCATTGGCATACGACTCCGTAATGCGCTGAGGACAGATCTTACGCACCTGCTCCTTCTGATCATTGTTCAAAAGCGCAAAGTCTCTATGATATTTCTTCTGGGCTGCCTCATTGCGAAGTTGCGCATAGGCTTCCATCAACTCATTCTGCATCTGGAAATAGAGGTTGTAGTTGGCATCACGGTCGCTCTCGATGGAAATCAGATGTTTCTTACCCAGGCGATGTACCAAGCGGACGGTTTCCTGCTTCAGATCTTCCAGCTTCATCGGCTGGTTGTTCACCAGCAGCGTATCTCCAGCCGTAAGATGAATCGCCATCAGACTGTTCTTATCCACCACCGATTCCTGCTGTTCCTTCTTCTGAGGTTCAGGCGAAGGCAGCTGGCGCAACAATCCCTTATCCACATCCATGGATGTGGTTACAAGGAAGAATATCAGCAGCATAAACGAGATGTCGGCTGTTGAGGTGGTATTCAATCCCGGGGTTTCGTTACGATTCCTTCTTATCAGCATTGCTTTATGATATGATACTAACTATTTTTTTTGATTGATAATTACAGGCTGTTACTGCTTCTTTCGGATATATCGGGTGGCACCGAAGCAAACAGCTCCAATGCCTGCCAGCAACATCAGCAGCGAGGTGATGACAAACATATCAGAAAGTTTCAGCCACAACCAGTCGGCGTAGTTCTCGCCATTGATGAGCATCGGATCGGAACCTCCCAAGAGGAAGGTAAGAATCAGAACTGCCAGCAAGGTAAGCCAGGTGATACGGAAGATACGACGCACCGGCACACCATTCACCACAGCTTCCGACTTGCTGCTCCGGTAATCCTTCACCATCGAATAGACCGCCAAGCCTATTCCTCCTATCAGGAAAAGCCACATCAGGAAGATGAGCACATCGGTAAAAAGAGGGGCATTGAAGTCGGGGTTCTCATCGAAAGGCAAATCATAGCCTATCAGATAGAACAGACCGAAAACCAGCACAGCCAAACCTATCATCAGACGGAAAACCTTCTGAGATATCTGTTCGGCAGACTTGTTACTTTGAACTTTGAACTTTGAACTTTGAACTTTCAACATGGAACTTTCAACTTTGAACGTTGTTTCTTCACTCTTCACTTATTCTTGGCGATAATATCCATCAAAGTTACAGCCGATTCTTCCATCTGACTGGTGAGATGTTCTACCTTGGAAAGGATATAGTTATAGAACACCATCAGAATCAAGGCTACAATGATACCGAAGATGGTAGTAATCAGCGCCACCTTCATACCCGAAGCCACGATGGTAGGACTGATATCTCCCGCCTGCTGAATCTGGTCGAAAGCCATCACCATACCAATCACCGTACCCAGGAATCCGAGGGAAGGAGCCATGGCGATGAAGAGCTTGATCCAGGAGCATCCTTTTTCCAGGTTGGCAGCCTGCACGGTACCATATCCACTTACCGAGCGCTCGATATCATCAAGATGCTCATCTATATGCATCAATCCCTGATAGCAGATAGAAGCTACAGGTCCACGGGTATTACGGCAAAGTTCCTTGGCACCTTCCACATCCCCAGCCTCCACCTTCTGGTCGATATCCTGCATCAGCTTCTTGGCATTGATTTCAGAAAGGCTGAGATAGATGATGCGCTCAATACAGAAAGCCAGACCCACAATGAGAGCGATGGCAACGAGCGACATAAAGCCGGCATTACCCTCTATGAACTTCGTCTTAAGAGCTTGATGAAATCCGATATTCTCGTCTTGTGCCATGACAGGCAGAGAACACATTCCTGTGAAAATGAATATTGCGAAACGCGCAATAGCTGTATTTTTCTTCATAATCATATATACCTTATTATATATATAA
>OARK01000108.1_pt1 | contig 19913 bp, 10 predicted proteins | sample 1475711 | NCBI WGS metagenome assembly OARK01 (sample SAMEA3360700, study PRJEB22359) | human gut metagenome | biome: ENVO:urban biome; feature: ENVO:human-associated habitat; material: ENVO:feces | place: Bangladesh | collected 2011 | reverse complement strand
TCTTTTCGCCTGCCAATATCTATCCCTCATCCTTCTGGTTACTATGCTTCATCCCAACATTCATAACAAAGACACCCACTATTCATTATCAAGACGCTCACTATTCCCTATCGGAGCAAGGCACATCGCCATATTTAAGCTTAGCCATCAATTACCATTTCAAAATAAAGAGATTTTTCCTTTCACACTTAACTCTCTCGTTTTCAACATAATCCACATTCTGTGAAAGGAGATACCACTAATGCTGCTTTATCTTTTCATTCGAAGATAAAGCTATTTAGGGCACAACGGCATAGGGTCATAGATGTCAAGTTCTTCCTGTTTAGACTTACTAATTAAAACGTTCATTTCAAATGCTAGCAGCAAAAATACCGCAACGCACCATTTGCGAGCAACTAAATATGATACGTGGTGTACTTAACCGGTACAAGACCTTAGCGGATTCCCAAGGTTTGTCCTATGGCGTGATAGGCCGCATGAATGACGGGGAAATAGAATATTTCCTCCAGTTGTCCAAACCCACAGCAGCCCCATCCTCCCAACGTCAGGTGCTGGACGGGCTGTTGCCTGAATATGTGTCAGACTTGTCGCATAACCGCTACCTCACCATTCAAGCCCTGCACGAATCATACAACAAGGAGCATCCCGACGGATATGGATACACCCAGTTCAAGAAGTCAATCCGTGAGTATCAGTACTCACACAACCTCAGCTTCCATAACACCTATATTCCTGGGGAAGAGATGAAGATTGACTTCGCCGGCGATGCCCTGCGGCTTACTGACCCGAAGACAGGTGAGCTAACCAAGGTTGTCGGCTTTGGATTTACAAAAGCTATGTACAACGTTTCCATGGAGAACTTCTTCGGTGGTATATCCGATGCCTTCTCTTACTTCGGCGGAACAACTCGCATAGCCAAGAGTGACAACATGCAGCAGTGGGTGAAGAAATACGACCGCTACGAGCCAGCATTCAATGATGCATTCCATAAAGGTGCGATCAGAACGTTTCTTCTTGGCTGCAATCGCCCTCCTTCTTGGATTTCAATTCCATAAAGGTGCGATTAGAACGATGATGCCAGGAAACCTACTTATGTAGCTTATCCATTTCAATTCCATAAAGGTGCGATTAGAACGTCCATCTGCAGAATGCCATACCCTCGTATCCGTCATTTCAATTCCATAAAGGTGCGATTAGAACAAGTATATCAAGGATCTGGCTGGATGCTTCTACACCCATTTCAATTCCATAAAGGTGCGATTAGAACGAGCTGTCAGGTGCGTTCTGTGACTCACTTGGAAATTTCAATTCCATAAAGGTGCGATTAGAACTTTCAGGAATTGCAGGTGCTGTGTCTCCTATTGTATTTCAATTCCATAAAGGTGCGATTAGAACCCTCGAAAGGTATAGTGAAGCTCTGGTTGTTCTTATTTCAATTCCATAAAGGTGCGATTAGAACTTTCATATTCGTTTATTTTTTCAGGTGTACATCCGAGATTTCAATTCCATAAAGGTGCGATTAGAACACCCTGCATCTATCTCATTCAACGTTGTTGTTTCATTTCAATTCCATAAAGGTGCGATTAGAACCTTCTAAGCGATTCTTGAATATCTCTATTGAGTTATTTCAATTCCACAAAGGTGCGATTAGAACTATGCAAGAGTTCATCGAAAACTGCTTAACCCTTGAAAATTTCAATTCCATAAAGGTGCGATTAGAACCTGATTCTACATCTTCTTATCTCACCTCTCTTTCATTTCAATTCCATAAAGGTGCGATTAGAACTGGAGATGGTCAAGCAAATTATAAAGCTTCTCCTATATTTAAATTCCATAAAGGTGCGATTAGAACACAAGCAGGATAAAAATGCACAGGCACAACGTGAAATTTCAATTCCATAAAGGTGCGATTAGAACATGAGGTCTGCATCCAGGGCGAGAGGGGCGAGTAATTTCAATTCCATAAAGGTGCGATTAGAACTCTCAGAGGATATGCAGATTGAATGGTCCTTCAAATTTCAATTCCATAAAGGTGCGATTAGAACTAGCTTCTTCGGATATAAGAATGGATTCGGCAACCTCATTTCAATTCCATAAAGGTGCGATTAGAACGATGCGGTCAATTCTTTCAATCAAACTACGCTTAATTTCAATTCCATAAAGGTGCGATTAGAACCTCAATTACCTTTCCTTCAACATAAGCTTGCAGAATATTTCAATTCCATAAAGGTGCGATTAGAACTTTAGAAGCTGATTTGCTTCAGGCTAACCTCGATATTTCAATTCCATAAAGGTGCGATTAGAACCCACATTCCGTAGGCGTGAAAGCACATAATAATTATATTTCAATTCCATAAAGGTGCGATTAGAACCCCGCAAAGATACGAAAAATATTCTGTATATGCAATTTCAATTCCATGAAGGTGCGATTAGAACTGCGAACGTTGAAGGCTTGCCAGTGATGTTATTCCATTTCAATTCCATGAAGGTGCGATTAGAACTTATATGAAAAAAGAAACCTATCACGAGGATGAAATTTCAATTCCATGAAGGTGCGATTAGAACCCCTCTTACCTTCATCGTTCGAGAGTCAACACCTAAATTTCAATTCCATAAAGGTGCGATTAGAACGCTTTTCGTCAGAGACACAGAAAGCTTTGGATGATATTTCAATTCCATAAAGGTGCGATTAGAACAATAACTATCTTGTTTCTGATGATAAACTTTACATATTTCAATTCCATAAAGGTGCGATTAGAACCATTACTGCAGGTGCTGGTCTTTTAGGTCCTCTGTTATTTCAATTCCATAAAGGTGCGATTAGAACTGCCGATACGGGATTGAACAGAGTGAGTATCTGATATTTCAATTCCATAAAGGTGCGATTAGAACCCAGTGTTCGGAAGTTGAATCTGCGAGAGAACCAAGTATTTCAATTCCATAAAGGTGCGATTAGAACGTTCCTTATGACGAGGGCGACCTGTGGGCTAGCGGATTTCAATTCCATAAAGGTGCGATTAGAACGATATGCGCAGCGTTGACTCCAAAAAAGTAGAAAAAATTTCAATTCCATAAAGGTGCGATTAGAACCCTTCTTTGCTTCGTTGGTAAGCCCGATTTTTACCATTTCAATTCCATAAAGGTGCGATTAGAACGTGGTATAACACAAGCAACAACCAGACTTTCTTTATTTCAATTCCATAAAGGTGCGATTAGAACGAAGACGAGTGCAAATTTAAGAAATAAAACAATAATTTCAATTCCATAAAGGTGCGATTAGAACAATAGGGTTCGTAAAGCGTTCTGCGATGTTGACGGCGATTTCAATTCCATAAAGGTGCGATTAGAACAAAATAATGAAAAAAGAACTCATTCAGATAATTTAATTTCAATTCCATAAAGGTGCGATTAGAACGCCTTGGAGACTCCTTCGGCTACAATCGCATAACGGATTTCAATTCCATAAAGGTGCGATTAGAACCAATATCAAGCCGGACGATACCTGCTCTTGGGCAAATTTCAATTCCATAAAGGTGCGATTAGAACTGGTCTCTGTCTCGCCTACCACGCTCTGTTCCGTGAATTTCAATTCCATAAAGGTGCGATTAGAACGCAGGGTAAAATCCTGCTGACTGCCCAGGAATATCCCATTTCAATTCCATAAAGGTGCGATTAGAACTCGCTTGCCGACCTTCGTAAGTATGGTAAGAAGTTATTTCAATTCCATAAAGGTGCGATTAGAACCTGGCTTAGAGCCAAGTTAGCCCCGCTTTCAATGATTTCAATTCCATAAAGGTGCGATTAGAACGTGCTACAGTTGTGCGTGAAATCCAGAGCAAACTGGAATTTCAATTCCATAAAGGTGCGATTAGAACCCTTGAAGCTGATTTGCTCCAGGCTAATTTGGATATTTCAATTCCATAAAGGTGCGATTAGAACTTTTTGATGCGCTGCCTTTCCCTCTTGTTTAATATATTTCAATTCCATAAAGGTGCGATTAGAACTGCATCTTTTCAATTTGCCACTCTTTACTTGCATATTTCAATTCCATAAAGGTGCGATTAGAACAATTAACTCTCTTGTTGTTAAGGATTATCCTATTAAATTTCAATTCCATAAAGGTGCGATTAGAACTTTAGGTTCTCCTGATGATTTGCGCCGTGATGTCTTATTTCAATTCCATAAAGGTGCGATTAGAACGTAACGTTGATTATCTTCCTCAGAATGTTTCAAATAATTTCAATTCCATAAAGGTGCGATTAGAACACCCTTATTTAGCTATGCAAAATGATGGTTCTATATTTCAATTCCATAAAGGTGCGATTAGAACTTATTGCTCAATCTGCTCTTTTTGCTGCTCAACGATTTCAATTCCATAAAGGTGCGATTAGAACTTCAGACCCTTAAGGGTGTTACTCTTGTTCGTTGATTTCAATTCCATAAAGGTGCGATTAGAACTCAATACTATGAAAAACACTAGCCTTTTGCTTCTTTATTTCAATTCCATAAAGGTGCGATTAGAACCAACGTCAAAGAGAACTGTTCACAGCTCCTTTCTTTATTTCAATTCCATAAAGGTGCGATTAGAACCATTGTACCAGGGCTAGGGCGGGCGGCTTTGCCGATTTCAATTCCATAAAGGTGCGATTAGAACATAAACACGGAGATAAAGAGTGAGTTTTTCTCCCATTTCAATTCCATAAAGGTGCGATTAGAACCTATTCTTGGTACATTTGAATTCAAATTACCAGGATTTCAATTCCATAAAGGTGCGATTAGAACAAATTCGTTTCTTTCCGTGTAGCCCATACTGACAAAATTTCAATTCCATAAAGGTGCGATTAGAACCTATTCTTGGTACATTTGAATTCAAATTACCAGGATTTCAATTCCATAAAGGTGCGATTAGAACAAATTCGTTTCTTTCCGTGTAGCCCATACTGACAAAATTTCAATTCCATAAAGGTGCGATTAGAACTGGTCTGCCGTTTCTTTTTTTCAGACCATAACAACGATTTCAATTCCATAAAGGTGCGATTAGAACCGTATATAAGACCGACCCATCAGCAGGTCAACATAATTTCAATTCCATAAAGGTGCGATTAGAACCCTCTTCGTCCTATCCGAGATTACGACCACGCCCATTTCAATTCCATAAAGGTGCGATTAGAACTTAATGAATGAGTACAATATTAATCAGCAGAAATTAAATTTCAATTCCATAAAGGTGCGATTAGAACATTTGATGCGCTGCCTTTCCTTCCTAGTTTACTATATTTCAATTCCATAAAGGTGCGATTAGAACTTACTGCAGGTGCTGGCTTACTTGGTTCTTTGTTATTTCAATTCCATAAAGGTGCGATTAGAACCAAGAATTAGAAAATAAGTATGCTCGTGATTCTTATTTCAATTCCATAAAGGTGCGATTAGAACATAACAACTCTGAGGATAACTCAGATAACAACTCTGATTTCAATTCCATAAAGGTGCGATTAGAACTAGCACAAAGAATGTTTGTAATACCGAAATTTGGCGATTTCAATTCCATAAAGGTGCGATTAGAACTGATCAAGCTGAGTAGACAAATCCATAGAAGCGGAATTTCAATTCCATAAAGGTGCGATTAGAACGAACATTTTCACGCAAACGAGTAAATGCAGCAGTTATTTCAATTCCATAAAGGTGCGATTAGAACAATCTCTCCCAAGAAATTGGAGTGAAAGGCTCGTTGATTTCAATTCCATAAAGGTGCGATTAGAACAGAGGACGTTCCTCGCAATAGCGACCATCTAATAAATTTCAATTCCATAAAGGTGCGATTAGAACTTTCAAATCTCGGAAAAATTAATATCATTAGTTGGTCATTTCAATTCCATAAAGGTGCGATTAGAACCCGACGAAGACCTTGCCATCATAGAAGATACTCACCATTTCAATTCCATAAAGGTGCGATTAGAACCTTTCAACAACGAGATTCTCGTTTCTGGTTCACAAATTTCAATTCCATAAAGGTGCGATTAGAACTATCGGAAAGACGATTTAAAAGGGTGACATCAGAAATTTCAATTCCATAAAGGTGCGATTAGAACTTGTGTAATGTCGATTATATCACTCCATCTGGTTCTAATTTCAATTCCATAAAGGTGCGATTAGAACTCAGCAGTTCGGTGATGAGAGTGTCGTTTCTTTAAAATTTCAATTCCATAAAGGTGCGATTAGAACGATACTGGTATCGGTGTTCCATCGGGCATTGCGAATTTCAATTCCATAAAGGTGCGATTAGAACTTGATAATGACCAATTTATGGTAGGTTCATTTATATTTCAATTCCATAAAGGTGCGATTAGAACAGCAATAAATTTAAATGAGACAAAAGCCCCCCAATATTTCAATTCCATAAAGGTGCGATTAGAACCACAACTTGCTATATATCACATTAAACATAGCAAATTTCAATTCCATAAAGGTGCGATTAGAACTTCAGACTTTAAAGGGTGTTACTCTCGTTCGTTGATTTCAATTCCATAAAGGTGCGATTAGAACTTGTTACATCTGATGGCGCGTCTGTTTCCTCTCTTCAATTTCAATTCCATAAAGGTGCGATTAGAACTCTTCTTGCTGCTGGTATCAATCCAACTTTAGCTAATTTCAATTCCATAAAGGTGCGATTAGAACATCTTGAGGGTGATTTGCTTCAGGCTAATTTGGAAATTTCAATTCCATAAAGGTGCGATTAGAACGCAGATAGACCGCTTATTATTTCAAAGTCTTCCGATATTTCAATTCCATAAAGGTGCGATTAGAACGGTGATACGCTTTACGGCTACCGTCACTTTACGTGAATTTCAATTCCATAAAGGTGCGATTAGAACTTCCCTTGATTCTATTCAGGGTGAATTGTACGTGAAATTTCAATTCCATAAAGGTGCGATTAGAACAGAAACTTTTCAAGGATCCGACAAACCTCATTAACTCATTTCAATTCCATAAAGGTGCGATTAGAACGTTTTGCCCGTACCTGCAGGGCCGTATAGATAAAATTTCAATTCCATAAAGGTGCGATTAGAACTTGTCTATTTATCGAATTATCTAAAAAGAGCGCATTAATTTCAATTCCATAAAGGTGCGATTAGAACACAAGAGTAACAAACAATAAAAAACATTCAGATTAATTTCAATTCCATAAAGGTGCGATTAGAACACAAGAGTAACAAACAATAAAAAACATTCAGATTAATTTCAATTCCATAAAGGTGCGATTAGAACAAGCCGTCACGTTCCAAGAGGCTTGCAACCTATGGAATTTCAATTCCATAAAGGTGCGATTAGAACTTCTTGCATCAGGGATAATCTTCTATCGTGCTGGGATTTCAATTCCATAAAGGTGCGATTAGAACTCTTGCATCAGGGATAATCTTCTATCGTGCTGGGATTTCAATTCCATAAAGGTGCGATTAGAACTAATCTTGCGGTCAAAGAATATTTGGATAAACATATTTCAATTCCATAAAGGTGCGATTAGAACAAAGGGCAGAAGATAGACACGGCGATGATTACCGATTTCAATTCCATAAAGGTGCGATTAGAACTGTTAAAGCGATTACAGGTATCTTTGACTTTACGTATTTCAATTCCATAAAGGTGCGATTAGAACATCGCAACTGTAAACGCAACCTCTGGTGAAGTTACTGATTTCAATTCCATAAAGGTGCGATTAGAACGTACAGCCGGACTTTACAAAATCGGCGTTTGACTTCATTTCAATTCCATAAAGGTGCGATTAGAACGCGAAGAGCCAAATTCTCGTTGTCGTGCAACAACATTTCAATTCCATAAAGGTGCGATTAGAACACCTTAAAACGGCAAGAACCGTTACCATTTGCCGTATTTCAATTCCATAAAGGTGCGATTAGAACCGATGACAGTGCCTACAAGGTCGCCTATCTTTAAATTTCAATTCCATAAAGGTGCGATTAGAACGTTCAGATCATATCTGTCCTTCTTGATAGGCGACATTTCAATTCCATAAAGGTGCGATTAGAACAATACTCAGCGTCTTGCGTGGTATAAGTCTCTTATATTTCAATTCCATAAAGGTGCGATTAGAACCTCCTTCTGATAATGGAGAAAAGTCTGTTTTCCTATTTCAATTCCATAAAGGTGCGATTAGAACCGAATTTCTGATTCTGCTAAGTTGCTGATGTCTCTATTTCAATTCCATAAAGGTGCGATTAGAACCCACAATCTGTATTGGGTATGTGCCATCTTTCAAATTTCAATTCCATAAAGGTGCGATTAGAACGTTATCTTACCTGCAAGATCAGATGATAAGTCATCTATTTCAATTCCATAAAGGTGCGATTAGAACCATGGTGAATGGTGGCTCCCAGATGCAGAAGATTAATTTCAATTCCATAAAGGTGCGATTAGAACAGCCAAAGAAAGTGTTAAATCACCGAATCGAAATATTTCAATTCCATAAAGGTGCGATTAGAACGTAAATATGATATAAACAAAAAAGAAAATCTGCAATTTCAATTCCATAAAGGTGCGATTAGAACGATTACCGAATATATAAATTACCTGGTATATACTAGATTTCAATTCCATAAAGGTGCGATTAGAACCGATATATCTTATCCTATGCCGCATCACCTTGCGCAATTTCAATTCCATAAAGGTGCGATTAGAACATGTCATCGCACAAAGTGCCCTCTTTGCTGCTCAGCGATTTCAATTCCATAAAGGTGCGATTAGAACGGTTTAGACGTTAAGGACGTTGGCCCGGCGTGTGCAATTTCAATTCCATAAAGGTGCGATTAGAACATAAACACGGAGATAAAGAGTGAGTTTTTCTCCCATTTCAATTCCATAAAGGTGCGATTAGAACGCGGGAGTTCCTTCCATCGTGGGCGGTGTGCCTCCATTTCAATTCCATAAAGGTGCGATTAGAACAGGCGGGAGTTCCTTCCATCGTGGGCGGTGTGCCTCCATTTCAATTCCATAAAGGTGCGATTAGAACAGGCGGGAGTTCCTTCCATCGTGGGCGGTGTGCCTCCATTTCAATTCCATAAAGGTGCGATTAGAACACCAATACTTTTTGATAACTTTTTTGCGAAAACATTATTTCAATTCCATAAAGGTGCGATTAGAACACTGGGATAATCATAATCGGCATGTCTTTCAAATATTTCAATTCCATAAAGGTGCGATTAGAACTTTGCAAATAAACTCATTTGCTACCTGTTTTTCCATTTCAATTCCATAAAGGTGCGATTAGAACCTGAAAGATATGTGCGGTTTTAAATGCGAAAAGCCCATTTCAATTCCATAAAGGTGCGATTAGAACTCAGGAATGAAGAGTGATGTGCTCTGCATTCCGTCCTATTTCAATTCCATAAAGGTGCGATTAGAACATGGCAGAGATGCAGACGATTTGCGCTGAAGTCTATTTCAATTCCATAAAGGTGCGATTAGAACGATGATACACAGAGTGTACCTAATAAGCTTTGGCGTATTTCAATTCCATAAAGGTGCGATTAGAACTTATCACAAAAATCATGTTGCAAATCCTCACCAACATTTCAATTCCATAAAGGTGCGATTAGAACTGCCACACCGCTTATCATCTCAAAGTCTCCTTACTTATTTCAATTCCATAAAGGTGCGATTAGAACCAGCGGTTGTTGGGCCATCATGAGTGTTACGTTCTAATTTCAATTCCATAAAGGTGCGATTAGAACATCTGAGCCGTGAACAGATCTGTGACGTGATCAAGCATTTCAATTCCATAAAGGTGCGATTAGAACTTATCATTTCAGATACCACTCATTTGGTACATTCATTTCAATTCCATAAAGGTGCGATTAGAACCCGTTAAGTCTTGGGCGTAGATGTCCTAAGAATCTATGGGTTTGTGGGTGCAAAGATACAAAAAAATATTCAGAAAAATGTCGATGCCTAAAGATATTTTTTCTGCGGCCTTACGACAACCTGCCTATTTATGGAGGTTTCAATAAGTCAAAGAACACTTTTGGAGGTTTTTCCGAACCTAGAAACGGAAAAATAGAACCACATCGACAACTCTTTATAAGAAATTATCGGTAGACATTCTTTCTTTTCCAAGAATCTGTTTGTTCATATTATACCCCATTTTATTGGTGAAAACAATGACACTATCCTCGGATTCATCAATGATAGCTTTCATCTTCATTTGCAATTCCCGAAGTTTAGCTTCAGATAATTCTCCCTCCAAAACTGAGTTCTGAATCCAACACAAATACTGGCGGCAAAGCTTCAACATTTTGCCAACTCGCTTCTCGCCGACATCATAAACAATAATCACATACATATCACCAATACATTTTAAAAGGTTTATATTCTTCTATTCCCAAAATATCTTTCAGTAGCTTATAGCATTCAAGTTTTATAAGATGCTTATAGCTTACATTACGTCCTAAAGAACGATGACGGAATGTCTCATCATAACGTTCTTCCATGGCCTTTACAAAAATCTTCTTTCCCTTTTCGTTCAAAAGACATTTGTTGAGTTTCTTATCAAAATGACTGGTGCTTAAAGCATGCTTATTGAGTACCTTGAAGATGACTCTATCCACGATAATAGGTTTGAAGATCTCGGATATATCCAGACATAACGAAAAACGTCTTTCTCCAGGAGTATGCAGAAAGCTTATCGTGGGATTGAGCTGAGTTTGATGAACAGCTCGGAGAGTTTCGGTATAGCACATCATGTTGCCAAAAGAAATGAGAGCATTTACCTCGTTCTCCGGCGGTTGCTTAGTTCTTGCCCCCATGTTGAAATCATCGAGAATAATATCGAATGCAGCATAATAAGCTTGTCGAATATTTCCCTCAATTCCCATTATCTCATCTACAGCCTTTGCATCTGGCAAAGTATTACTCAATCTCTTAATGGTATCGATAATATCCTGCAAGTCTTTTCCTCTACGATTATAATAGTTGAGGTTCATAACCATATTCCAAGCTGCTCCCTGAATGAATTTACACGCCAATTCTACCCTTTTCTTCTTGTTTTGGTACGCAGATGTTTGTGCCAACAATACCTTGCCAGAAAGAAGACTTTCCCTTGGCATAAAGCTTCCGGTATAGTTCTCATAATAGTCGAAGAAGTGGACAGGAATACCTTTCTGTCCCAAAAAGTTGAACAAAGCACTATTTGCCCGCAGACTTCCAAAGGCATACAGTTCCGCAACATCCTCAATAGGAATATATCGAGGTTGCTGCTTGACTTCTTCATTATCTTCATTCACGACAACAGGCGTGAACTTCAGCGTATTGTCCCTTCTCTCCATAATGCCTGGATTGAACAGATAAAAACTTCTTTTCATTCTTCTTCCTCCAACTCGTTTATATAACAAAAATCAAAATAACTACAATTCTTACAGATGCCTTTCTTGACTTTAGACGGGCAAACATCTTGAGAGATTATCTTAATAATGTCTTTAGATATAACCTGAATGTCATCTCTATCGACATCTGTCAAGATTACTTCTTTTGTCTTTCTCAAAAGAGGATATTCTAAGATGCCCTTCACGCCATCAATTCCATGTTGCTCGAAAACATACATGTAATATTTCAGCTGCCATTCATGAGCTTTATCCACCTTATTAGATTTCTTTATCTCATGGATAACCTTGTTCTTGGCATCATAGTAATCTACTTTGATACCATCAATCTCCACTTCCTCATACTTTGATGTACGTTGCGGATAACTTGATTCATGCACCAGCTTTCCTTCATAGACCAAGTCTGACTCTTGTTCCATGTTGATGCCATTGGCAAACAGCCATAGTTTGCGATGGCAAAGCTGGTAATAGTTGAAATGAGTGCCTGTTACTATCATAAGAAATTGTCCTCCTCATTGTTGGTTAAATCAATACCTACGTCAAATGTATAAAAACCATCACGTATAACATTTATAAAGATTGGTTCGTTAGACCCGATAGTAATTTTGCAATTTGAATCAATCCGATGTTCTTTCCGTCCTTTATCCAGTAAATACACAGGTAAACTGATGGAATAGGACAGTACAAACTCCGCATATTCGGAATAATTGTAAAAATGCATACACTTAGGCTTTATTACAAAAGCTGTTCCTTGTGGTCCTATATCCCGGCTTTTCCAAGTGTTGGAGTGAGTATCATCATCATTCCATTTTTCAACTGGATTTATTAGCCAATTATTGATAAACATTTGTTCCAATTCCTTTACGTTAGTTTGGGCCTTTATGCTGAAATTTGTTTCTTCTGCATAAACCTTGTTTAGAATATTAACTAAATCTTGTGCTGAATATATACCACGTTTAAGTATGTCCATAGTAGCCAATAAAGCTTTACATGGAATCCATGACTTATCGCTTTGAGAATACGAGCCGTATGGAGCTGGGTAGAGAGTGTTGTCTTTGTATGGTATCAATATATACATTTCTCCAACTGAATTATCAAAGCGACATAATCTTCCTGCTCTCTGCATAAGTCTGTCTATTGGACATACTTCACTAATCATTAGTTCGGAACTAATATTTATACTGATTTCTCCTATTTGTGTAAGAATAGCTATTCCTTTAGCGGTACCATTGTTCCATGCCTTTCTTCCCAAATTATCAAGCAACATATTTTCCTTACGTTGTTTGTCTTTTTCTGTAAACCTACTATGATACAGGATAACAGGGATGTCTTTGCCGCTTTTCAATACAAGATCTTTTACTTCCTTGTATACTTTTATGGCTTTATCCACTGTGTTAAGGTAGATAATAGCATTTCCTTTATCTACACAATATTCCAATAGATAGTTTATATCCTGTATATTGTCATACTCTATCTGTTTTTTTATATTGAAACATTTTTTATATCTATCGCTATCTTTGTCTTCCAATATACTTTCAATGTTAAATCCTGCTTTTCTATATAATTGTAAAGCTGATTTTGGCAAAGATGCACTCATTATCATAACCGGAACATTCCATTTATGAAGCACTTTTAATAGGAAGAGTATATTGGCAAGGGTAAAATCATCATAGAAATCTGCTTCATCTATAACTACACAAGAGTTGGCGAGATTGCTGCAAATCAGATGATGGTTTTCTTGAGTAAAGGTCAAAGACATCAACAAGTGATCAATGGTACATACTGTAATTGGTGTTGCAAGAAGTTTTGCCATTTTTTGTTGAGCCAATGCTTCCGTCATATCCATTTCTCCATTTTGCACTTTCGAATACTTTGAGTACCAAGCACTGGAATGATACAAGCCTGTATCAGACAAGGTGGATGCTACGTTTACAGAGAGAGCATTTGCCGTAAATCGAGTTGGCATAGCTATTACAAGACGATCGGCTTTGTGAGCGGCTATCTGGCGAGAGGCCCATAATAGGGAAGCGTCTGTTTTTCCAGCTCCTGTTGGAGCGCGTACAAGTAGAATCTCATTATCCCAATTATCCTCTACAAGTTTTTGAATTCCCCGTTTGTCATCAAAGGGAAAATGATAATCAAAGAACGATAATTGGGGTACAAATTCTCCGTCTTCCTTTGCACTTGCTCTATGGTCAGCAAACCTAAGCAACCCTCTAATAGTGTCAAATTCTAATAATTTGTCACATACTAAAGTCAAATTCTCTTTTTCTGATATATCATTGGATGTCTTGCGAAATACATTCCAGAATTGTTTAAAAGAAGGATTGCTCATCCATTTGTCCTCAAAGCCAAGTCCTAATTTTCCATGATGCGCTGCTATAGCCGCCAATATGGAAATAGGCATATTGGTGGTAACAGCTTTATCTAATGAATAGAATTCATGTCGTAGACCGACATTTCTAAGATGGCATCCGGCTTCGTTACGTTTTTCAGAACTGTATTCTTTAAAAGAATTATCAGGATGTTTTTGTTTCCACAATTGATAATTATGGAAATCCTTCCTACATGCTTCTTGCCATTTTTTGCATGCTTTACCGTTATCATGCCATTTCGCAGAGACAGACAAACGCATTGCCAGATCTTTACCGGTCAACTTTTTGTATTTCTCGCAAGTGCTTATAAAAATCTGGCATATATCGGATACTTCAGACACAACATCAGAACGATGCTGTCCTAATGTTATGCCTGAAGGTTTAGCCAATATATTGTTGCGTTTGTCTACTTCCATTTTTATACTAATTTATGGTTATACATTGTTATTGTTACTCAAACAAAGAAGGAGTATCGTCTATCTTCTTTTCTTGCTTCTTTGTCTTGGTCGTCTTTGTTTCTTTTGTGTTTACATATACATCTTCAAAACTTCTCACCTTACTGTCGTCAGAATCGCATGTGTATAGTTCATTTGACTTCAAAAACTCGAGAGCCTCATTATAAGCTTTCAATACACTATTTTCTGTATGGTCATCACCAATAAAGTATTTAGCCCCTCTTTCATCCAATTCGTTCAGAATGTTCGCACGTTCTGTTTCTTCAGCTTCAAAATAGCGAGAGGCTTTTCTGCTAAGTATATTATCAAATACGATTATCACTTGTTGAGGCTCGCCACATACTGCATTACGTGCCTGATTGGCATAATCGTTCATCAAGCGGGTTGCATTAAGATAAAGCAAAGCTCTGCGCTTTCTTTCAGCTTCTGTTGCATGCTTATAATACACAGTACCAACATTAAACGATTTTTCATAACTATATGCCTTTGATATACTAAGTGAGGTTATATCAAGAAAGAAATTCATACGCATAATATCTCCCTGGCTGAATTCACGTGTTGCAATTGCTTGCTCATTAGCGTTTTCGTCTTCGGTATTGACTCTCAATCGCATAAGAAGGTCACGACCTACCTCACTTTCATTCATCGCTACTGCTGGAGTTACTGACAACGGGGCTGTTCGTCTGCCAGAATAATCACCTTTGGAAGGATGCATAAATCCTCCCATGTCAGCTCTTAAATCTGATTCAATCTTATCCGTTATGCCGTCACCATTCGAAACAAATGTGTCTCCTTTTGCGTCGTCTGCATTATTCAGACGATCTATAGCAGAAAACAATACATGGCGCTGCATCTGTCCAGAGATATAAACACGTCCATCAGGACGACGCTTAATGGATGAGGCGTTTCCCAATAATTTTTCGCCTCCATTAGCTATATGATCCTCGAAAGGAGCCAATAGCGATACTAAAATTCCTTTGATTTCCATAATTCTATTTTTATATGTTGCTATAATCTTCTGTCATTTCTTCATTCTCAATAGATTGATTGTCACTTGAAGTTACTTTGTCTGTTTCCTCTTTTTTAGACTTCAATCTTGAAAACGCAATGAGTAGATTCTTTGCCTGTTCCAATGGAAGTTCTCCACTTGCAGCCTTTTCCATAAACAAAGAGGCTTCTGTAGGTGCATCAAATCCAGAAAGACGACCTGCTCTTGTTATTGTGTAAGCAATAAGGGCATCACCTGATTTGGCAGAGAATACAGAACTTTCCAGTTCTACTAAAATTTTAGCCTTAGCTTTTATCAAATCATCCCAACCTGATGAAGTGCCAACTTCCTGTTGTGCTGAGCGATAAGCTACATAATTAAGCCATTTACCTAGTTCTTTGGCTGAGGTTACAATTTCTTTATCTATCTTTTCCATATCACAAAAATATGTATTTAACAATAATTCTATATCGTATGGATATTCTGCCCTGAAGGCGAGAAAATCCTTAAACGTAGGACGATTGAATATCTGCAGAAAACGACTTGCAAACAAATCGAACTTTTGATATTCAAATGCATTATTTGTTGTTCTCCTGCCTTCCTTGTATAACACTATATAATATAGGCTATCAACAATTCTTCTCAATTTGCCTTTTTCTGCCAATCTTATTATGGAATGATTAAATGAGAACACACTAGCATCACCATATTTTATGGCGTAGAAATTACAATCATTAAGACTTTCAAGAACCTTCTTAGCAAGTTCTGAAACATCTTTCTCTTTTGTCATCTCTCCAATAGTTCCAAGAAGTGCGACACTCCCTAAAGCACTACTATGAGGAGCATTAGGAAAATTACCATTGAATATATTCGGTCTTTTGGGTTTATATTTTAAAGTTCTTGTTTCACATTCTACCTTTCCTATCATCAATGAAGAATCTAACTTCTGAATTCGGATACGTTTGAAGAGTTTAATAAAATTTTGCAAATCGGAGATGTCTAAATCAGGGATAAGGCACGTGTTATCTGTTGATACTTTACCTACACCAGACTTATATTGCAGACAAGGTTTAAAAGCCGTTGTTGATGTTATTAAAGCAAGACATTGATCTAACACTGTCGCAGATGGCTTTCCACGACCTATATTGCCACTATCAGAAAAAGAGTTGAATTCTCCTGACGTTGGCACTTCTGATTGTGATATTTTATATGCTTTATGCAAATCAATATTTTCTTCAGAACAAGTTTTACAAATGGCATTATACAGATTAGAGGCTTTCATTTCTGATGCAATTGTGTTTGGTGATAGATATATGTATTTTTTTGCATCATTCTTTTCCTTTGTAAATCCAAATGACACTTTTGTTTTTCCACAATAGTCACCTATGGGCTTAACGCTAAAAGCATTAAGTCCTTTTATCAATTCCTCTTTTATTTCCTTGAATGTGATATCTTGCTCTGTATGCAAGCCATATTCTTCCATCAAGAGGGCTATAGCATACTTTAAATAAACATGAGTTGTCATATTTCCTCTTTTTAAAATTCAACGTTGACCCACCCTTCACTATTACCCAAATAACAATTATTGGATATTTTTATTATAGGTAAAAGTTGTTCTGCCAACATTCTATCCATTGTTATTGGTATTTCCATTATGGCATCCAAATAGATATACTCACGAGGTGTCGGTGATGTATAAAAGCATGGGATTTTACCAATATTATTTTTAAACCATTCATCTTTCATTGGCTCTGATTCTTTACTTGGTAAGTCATTCCATTTACTAAACAAATTATATCTTTCTGCTACTAATGAAACATCTATATTTCTACAACCATTTAGATGTTTGTTTGAATCAAAGCGTCTGTACCCTCTGTTCCACAAATCGCTATAATTGAACATACTTTTGAATTCTTTCAAGGATATTTTTCCTGAAATATCAAAGTAATCCATCAGTAAGGGCAAGTAGGTAGATCCTCGTACAAACTCTTCCTTTTCCAATTTGACATTATGTTTCTTGCGTACTTTAATCATGTCTTTGAATATTTCAAGCCGCATTTTTTTATCAAAATGCCAACCTAATATATTCTCAAATAGTCCACATATCATCTTCTTGCTTGGGTATTTCAATGTTTTATAGAAAGATCCAGGCAATTCATCTACCATAGACAAAGGAGCTAATGGTCTTACTGCTAAAACTGCTTGTGTTTGCAGCTCTGGCAACTTTTTCAATATTGATAAGTCTATATTTCTTTCCATTTTAATCTTTCATTTTTATAAATCCAAAACCCTGTGAACATTGTTCTCCAACACCTCCTTCATAAGCAATCTTCATCAAATCTAAAGGTGCTTTCATGCGGAAAGAGCAGAGATATCCACGTACTCTTGATTCGTAAGGAGTATTGGCTTTTATAGTTATCAACTTCGACTTGACCTTATTGTCTGTCAATTCGAATGAAAACTCCTTGTCGTTCATATCAAATGGTTGCCCATGAATGCTCTCATATCTTGCCTTCAATCCCTTTAATACTCCTTCAGCGAACATAGGATTGTCAGGAGATAGATATTGAGTCTTGTTGTCTTCATGAAGCTTAACACAAATAGGAGACAGAGCTACGAAAGTCATTTCTTCAGATAATTGTGGCATAGGTATAGCCTCTACTCCAACAACATCAAAAGCAACTTGATACTTCTTATTGCCAATTGAAAAGCTTTGATGGGCAAATATACCTTGAATGAACTCAAGAGTACTTTTTTCCGGTATAAAGCTAATGTACCATACTGCTCTTTCATCAATGATTTTCAAACACCCGGCTTCTGGCAAAGGTCTTACTTTCTCAAAGATGAAGGGTGAATAACAGAACAACTTAAACCTCTTTCTTTCATGTAATAGATAGCCATTTTTATGAAGCCATGACGAATATTGCGTATCAGCTTGCGCCAATATGCGATAAATGACTGCAGACTGCTCATACTGATAATTAAAGGGCAGCAAGTCACCATATTTTCTATCTATCTTCAAGGTTATTTTAAATTTCATAAATATTTGTTTTATGCACACAAAGTTAATAAAAAAACTTATACGTTGTTATTTTCTTTAAGAATTATTATACTAATATTTCATTTTATCCTATCGAAATGCCAGTTTAGCAAGTAAACAACAAACACCGACATTACCCTTATCTTCATGCCTTAGAATACCCACTTTTTGCATCACCGCCAAATTTCTTTTTACCACCCTTGATGTCTCCGACATGGTTACCGACAAAGTCTCCGACATTTATTGTCGGTAACGAACTCCCCATAAAACGATAACATATTGGTTTTCAATCATTTTTCTTTCCGACATATTACCGACATGTCTCCGACATTTTTCTCCAACATTTACATCGGCATTACCGCCACTATTACCGCCATATTACCGCCATATTACCGCCAAAACAATATTTGCACCGACTTTTACACCGACATTTACACCGACAAAACAGCATCAACCTTCGGCGTTCACAGACCAGCAGCTAAATTGATTACTTTCGCAAAATTATCCCAAAAGGGATAAGAACAGAAGAAAAGGGGATTACACAATTACATATAGGAATTCTTAGGGAAAGTGGTGGGGATTACATTATTGAATATCAACAACTTAAAAGTTTCATTGTGCAAGTTGTGGCTATTTCATTGTGCAAGTTGAGGCATTTTCATTGTGCAAGTTGAGGCAATTTCATTGTGCAAGTTGAGGATTTCTCATAAAAAATGGTGTTCCATTCCTCAAAATGAAACACCATTAATCTAATCATATCAGATAATCGAATTTCGCAATTAGTTGCTATAAGCACTCTCACCATGCTCGTAGATGTCGAGACCTTCCTCCTCTACTCGCTTGTCAACACGTACACCTACACTCTTATCTACTACCTTGAAGATAATATAGGTAACTACGATGCTGTAGATGATGCTTACCACGGTGGCTACCACCTGAACCCAAAGCTGATGCCAGTCGCCATAGAGAGCACCCTGCACACCCTCGGCTCCAGTTACGTATCTTGTAGCGAAAACACCGGTGAGGACAGATCCCAGGATACCGCCCATACCATGCACACCAAAGGCATCGAGGGCGTCATCATACTTGAACTTCTCCTTCACTACGGCTACCATGAAGAAGCAGACGATGGTGGAAATGACACCGATGCAGAAGGCACCTAAAATATCGGTACTGCCTGCCGCAGGAGTGATGGCTACCAATCCGGCTACGGCACCGGTACAAGCACCCACTGTGGTTGGCTTCTTGTTTACAATCCAGTCAATGAGCATCCAGGTGGTGGCAGCTGCAGCTGTTGCGATATGAGTTACCAGGAAGGCATTGGCTGCCAGACCATCAGCAGCCAGACCGCTACCGGCATTGAAGCCGAACCATCCCAACCAGAGGAACGACATACCCATAAACACGAAAGTGATGTTGTGAGGTGTGATAGGATGACCCGCACGGTAAGCATCACGCTTGCCTACACAGAGCGCCATGACCAAAGCAGCTACACCAGCATTGATATGTACCACGGTACCACCCGCAAAGTCGATGGCTCCCATCTCCTGCAGGAAACCGCCGCCCCATACCCAGTGAGCCATAGGGAGATAGGCGATGATGACCCAGAGAACGGTGAAAAGTACATAACCGCTGAACTTGACACGCTCGGCGAATGCACCGAGAATC
>OARK01000105.1_pt1 | contig 20008 bp, 15 predicted proteins | sample 1475711 | NCBI WGS metagenome assembly OARK01 (sample SAMEA3360700, study PRJEB22359) | human gut metagenome | biome: ENVO:urban biome; feature: ENVO:human-associated habitat; material: ENVO:feces | place: Bangladesh | collected 2011 | reverse complement strand
TTTGAGAGAGAGGGAGATAAATAAAAAGAAAAAGGTGTATCCCTTTGCCCATTGTATTGAGCAATAAGGATACACCTTAATTATATAGTATTTATAATTTCTGATTACTCAGTGAAACCTGAGTGGCGAGTACCAGAGATACGATAAATACAAGCATTCTGGTCGTCATCAAACTTCACAGTGTAACAAATGCTGTCTACAGGCATACCATGAAGGTTCTTGCCCTGGCCATAGAGAACCTGACCTTTGAGGAACTCGATGTTGCCAGCCCGTGCATCTGAAGGATTGTAAGATGTATTTGGTGTTCCTTCAAACTTACCATTGTTATAGTCTGTTACGTTCACCTTCATCTTAACCCCATAGAATGCATCATCATCAAGCCACATCTTATCAGCATCATTAGCTGCTGTATTATAAGTGTTAATGTTGATTGTGCCAAGTCCTAATGGATCTTTACCAAGTACATTGCCTTGTTCATCAACAACATCTACTGTTACCTCCCAAAGACCTGCCATTTTCTCAACAGCTGTACCTCCAGCTTTCTCATCTGTCTCAGGATCACAAGAAACAAATGTAAATGTTGCAGCCAAGGCAACCATGAACATTGAAATATATTTCTTCATAATCTTATGCTTTAACTAAAATATTTATTTTTGCAAAGTAATGAAAAACTCATGGTTGTAATATGAATTTTCATAACTCATTTCATATGAAATTTTACCTGTAGCAGGGTCGTACTTACCATTGGTAATTTCGTCAGCTCCATTGTCAAAAGCTGAACAATAACTAGATAGCATAACAATACTATTGTCTGCTAACAACTGAATATATCCACTCATATCACAAGCTGTACCATTACCAAATGTTTGGTTCCATAGACCACCCATAAAGTCGCTTATATAAAAAATACCTGAAGCTTTTTTGGTTATCTTTATTGTATTATTTGCAATAGGATAATTGTTTTTTTTGCCTACGAGATTTACATAAGTATCTGCTGTAGTTTTATAAGTGCCAGAAATATCAGTTGTAATACTTGGGTCACAAACAGCTACAGTTCTTGTATCTCTAGTTATATATCCTTCAGTATTTGTATATGAATAAACAATGCTATATAGCCCTGGTTTATTTGTATCTACAGAACCAGATGTAACTATACTAGCCGTACAATCCTTTCCACGCAATGTACCTTTGCATCCCAGCTCAGTATATGTTGTACCAATAGGAACTTCCACAAATTTAGCACCTTGGATTTCCAAAGTAGGATAGTATGTAACCTTTGCATCAGTCAACTCATCATTGTCATCATTGCATGATGTCAATGCAAATGATGAGAGGCAGAGCATCAAGGTATAAAATAATATCTTTTTCATATTCTTCTTGTCTTTTGTGAATTAATGAATCTCACTGTTCTTTTGTATAGTGAATTATTTTACATCCCAGAATACTGGGTCTGCCAAAGTCTTGACAGCAGGTGTATTCTTGTTGTACTTGCGGGCATTCTCTGGGTAAGGCATACGCTTGCAGAGATTATTGTTGCCATAATAGTTAAGACCTGGATTGATCATATCACCTGCTATGTACTTAGTAGAACTCTCAAATACTTCCTTGGCAGTAGCAGTGGAAAGTGCAGGAACGTCTGTACGACGCTGCTCAGACCATGCCTCCATATGATTGCGCATAAAGAAGGAAGCCCACTTCTGCATATAGATGAGTTTGAGCTTGTCAGCAGTTGTAGCCTGAGTGTCAAAGTTTACTTTAGCACCAGACAAGAAAGTACTCACAGCACTGTCGTCGATTCCGCGAGAAACGAGATCTGCACGAACAGCATTCTCATAATCCACCTTAGCTGCAGCTGCATTGTTGTTGAAGCGAAGTTCAACCTCTGCCTTCAAGAACTCAGCCTCTGACTGCTGCATGATGTAGATAGGCATTGCAGCAATCGCTCCATATTTAATTTCGCTTACTTCCTTGTTCTTCCAGTCCTTGCCAGTCCACTCCTTGTAGAGAGTCTTAGCACCAGGAATCTGACCAACATACTTTCCTGCGGCTTTATTAGCCTCCATTGTAGTTGACAAGCGAGGGTCGTTGGTCAAGTTGTAATATGAAACAATAGGGTAAGCTGCGCAGAAATTATTGGTCTTTAAACCGCGAATGGCTGCATACCAAGGGTTCCACTGACCTTCTGCATCACTATATACATTAAATGTGCAATCAGAATTTGGCAACAGGTTCTCTGCTACCAAAGCCTTTGCCTTAGCTGTATAGGTATCAACATCCACACCGCCATCAATTAAGCGCATGTACATACGCAGACGAAGACCATTAGCAAAACGCTTCCATGCATCCAAAGAACCATTGAACATAGGGTCTGTTACAGAAAGGGTTGTTGTCCCCTCAGGAATAGCAGCCTCAGCCTCATCCATGGCAGCTAAAACCGAAGTATAGACAGTCTTACCATCGTCCCACTTTGGAGTAGGATTGGCGTTGCCTTGGCACATTTCGGTATAAGGAGCATCGCTACATGCATCTACCATGTATTGCATGCCCAAGGCTGTCATCACTTTGCAAGCGAACAGGTCTGCCTTGTTATTTGTCTTGCTCTCTACATCTTTGATATCCATCATGGCACCTGCATAGATGGTGCGATAACAACGGTCGAACAATGATGAAGACTCGTCGAAATGAAGCTCAGCCTCATCGTTATACTGGTTAGCCTCAGGGCGCTGCTCGAAATACTGGGCAAAGAAACCAGCATTTGTGAACATAGCATCACCAGGCACTGCTGCCAAGGCATTTTCCACAGAAGGGAAAACCAATGTTGGTGTCACGTCACCATTGTTTGGATAGTTTGGGTTGTCATTGATATCCATGTCGCAGCTCGAAAGCGCCAAGAGGCAAGCTGCGCTATATACTAATATTTTCTTCATAATTAGCTTTCTTATTAGAATTTAACTGAAACATTGAAACCAATCTTTCTAGAACTTGGGTTGGCAGAATACTCACCATAGTTACCAGACAAGTCGTTACCGAAAGAGGTTGACTCTGGGTCGATGAAAGTATTGCTAGAAGGTGTCCAGAGGAACAAGTTGTTTCCAAAGACAGAAACCTTCACACCTGTCAAGAATGTCTTGGCAAGCCAAGCCTTAGGAAGATCCCAAGAAAGTACTACGGAACGAAGTTTTACATAGCTCTTGTCAACCAAGAAATCGGCATCGTAATTGTCTGCACCATTGTTCCAGTAGTTATAAAGGTTGGTTGCATTCAATGCTGTTGTGTTCTCGCCATATACAGGAGCGCCGTTGGCATCTGTGCCTGTCTGAACTACAGAGTTCGGAACGATGAATGGATGACGGCTGTTGTAAGCAGTCTGAATAGCGTTACCAACGAAATAGTTGACGCTCTTGGTACGAGAATACATCACACCGCCCTTACGAATATCGAAATCGAATGACAAACTTACGCCCTTGTAAGAGAAGGTATTGGAAATACCCATCTGATACTTGCTGTTCATGCTACCAACAATCTGCTGCTCTGTAGTCTTAAGAGGAAGACCGGTCTTAGGGTCTACGATAATGTGGCCTTCGGCATCACGCTGTGAAGTGTAAGCCTTGAACACACCAAGCTCCTCGCCAACGATGGCATAGAGACCTGTGCCGCCACTCAAGCCATAGATGACAGACTCACCACCAAGTTCCTCTGGAAGAGAGATAACCTTACTGCGGTTCAATGTCCAGTTGAGGGAAATATCCCATTTGAAATCCTTTGTCTTAATTGGTGTGCCGCTGATCAAAGCCTCAACACCACGGTTACGAATCTTACCGAGGTTGGTGTTCTGTGCGGTATAACCAGAAGCAGGATCCATAGCCAGAGAGAATATCTGCTTGTCTGATACTCTATTGTAGTAAGATACATCGAATGACAAGCGATTCTGAAGGAATGCCATGTTCAAACCGAGCTCAAACTCTGTTGTCATCTCTGGACTCAAAGTAGGGCTACCCAATACGTTACCTACAGAATATGCATTATAGTTACCGTTTGTGAATGGGAACTGGCTAGTACCCCAACCTGATGTGTTTGCTCCACCTTGTGCAAATACAGAAGAGGTCATGTATACATTTGCATCATTACCAGTCTTACCCCAAGCTGCACGTACTTTACCAAAGGTGATAATCTTCTGCATCTCTGGTGTTAAGAACTGAGAGAAGATAACACTACCGGTAACACCTGGATAGAAGAAAGAACGGTTGCCCTTAGGAAGGGTAGATGACCAGTCGTTACGAGCAGTCATTGTCAAGTATGCCCAGTTGTCCCAACCAAGATCTATCTGGCCATAAGCACCCATCAAACGACGGAGCTGCTGATACTGGTCAACAGTTGGCTTCTCTGAAGAGTTGTTCAAATTATAGAATGCAGGGATGGTCAAGTTGGTTACCTGTGCATAGAAATAGTTGTATCTACGCTCATTACCATTAAGACCAACTACAGCGTTCACGTCCAATTTCTCCATGAAATTATGACCATAGCTCAACATTGCATTCAAGTCGATTTCACGAGTACGTTCTGTCTGCTGGCTTGCCTTACCTGTCAAAGCCGACAAAGCATCTGCCCAGTTTGGAGTGCCCTGATAGAGTTTAGACATATTTGGCTGACCTTCATCGTGATGACCTGTTGTAGTATCCAAACCGAAACGACCAGAGAACTTCAAGTCCTTGATGATGTCCCAATCCAACTGCAACTTGCCATAGAAACGCTCCTGCTCATACTGATTTTTATAGTTGTTCAAAAGGTAGTATGGGTTGGTTACACCATATGGAGTATAGTAATAACCTGGAGTATTGAATGGATTGTTCAAATCCTTAAGCTCAGCGATGCTGATGTCGCGAGGAGTCTGCATGATACAGTTGTACATAGAACCAGCCTGCTGACCGGTGCTTACGAAATTATTCTTTTGGTAAGCATAGTTGGCAGACATGCTCAAAGTTACGTTCTTGATCTTGTGACTAGCACGACCTGAGAATGTATACTTGTTGTAGCTATCTGCGTCTGTTGGGATGATACCATCATCATGAATCTGTGACAGACTCAAGAAGAAGTTGCTTACATCTGTTGCACCATTGAAAGATACACTGTTGTTATAGCGAATACCTGTATCGAAGAAGTCCTTCACGTTGTCCTTGATGGCACGATAAGTCTTATACTGCTGAGAGTTATCGTAAATATTACCATATCGCAAAGAAGAACCATCAAACTCAGGACCCCAAGAACCGTTTTCCAGGTCGGTCTTGTTACCATACCAACCCATACCGAACTGGTTCTGCATCTGAGGCAAACGGAGAACAGACTCAAGCTGCAAACCGCCGTTATACTCAATACCAACTCCCTTGCTTTGTTTCTTACCACTCTTGGTGGTAATCAAGATGACACCATTGGCAGCACGGCTACCATAGAGAGCTGTAGCAGCGGCACCCTTCAAGATGGTCATGCTCTCAACGTCGTCTGGGTTGACAGCATTGGCACCATTACCGAAGTCGTAGCTTTCATTCAAGCTGCTAGCACTTGCTACCATAGAAGTCTCACTACTTGTTGAGTTGTTTGACAATGGCACACCATCTACAACATAAAGAGGCTGGTTGTTGCCAGACAAAGAACTGACACCACGAATAACAACGGAATTAGAAGCACCTGGGTCAGAAGAAGAAGCTGAAATCTGTACACCAGCCACCTTACCTGCGATACCAGACATGATGTCGCCTGTGCGTGACTCAGAAAGTTTCTCGCCACCGACAACAGAAGCCGAGTAACCCAAGGCCTTGCTCTGACGGGTGATACCCATAGCTGTAACTACGACCTCATCAAGGCTTTTTGAATCTGAAGATAAAACGATTTTGTTGTTGCCTGCTTTGAGAACAACGGTTTTGTCTTGCATACCAATGTAAGACACTTTTACAGAGTTCTTTCCGTTAGGAAGAACCAAAGAGAAGTTACCATCAATGTCGGTAACTGTACCAGTATTGGTACCTTCCACTTTGATAGATGCACCAATGATTGGTTCACCATCCTCTGCAGAGGTTACTTTACCGGAAACTTGAGTTTGCGCCAACGCCATTCCTAAACTAAGGAAGAGGCAGGCAATAAACGTCATGAGTCTTTTTTCCATAAATCTCTCTCGTTTAATTAATTAATAAATATATAATGTTTTATATTTCCTTCTCGTTTCTCCACCTCTTGCCCCGAGGTGGTGGGGGGATGCTCCGTGTTATACCTTATTATATATAGGAGCGTCTAAAACTTCGCTAATTTTTAAAAATATTTTTAATCGGCTGCAAAATTAAGCATTATTTTGGATTTCTCCAAACTTTTTTCAAGAAAAATTGCATTTTACCCTACATTTTGTGGAAAATATCCATTTTTTATGCGTTTTCGCTATTAAATGGTAAGAAAAAAGCGGCAGTTATGTTGCAAACTGCCGCTTGGGTATGATTTGTATATTTGCCATCCTCGTTATTCTATAGAAATCGCATTTTCCTAAGAAGTTTTAGACCTAATTCCCACATTTTTCTAAGGAGTTTTCTGTGATTCCTCACATTTTTCGAAGGAGGTTTTGTAGTAACAAATGAAAGTGTTAAAAAACTAACTCATAGTTTTTCGGTCTAGAAAACTATGTTTTCTGGAGGTCTACTCATAGATTTCCTACAATGAAATGATAGCCTCTTACGGGAAATTACGGGAAAAATATATATATGGGACAAATTCAATTTGTCCCATGTTTTATACTTCCGCCACAATTTCCCCTTATAAAGGAAAGAAATGAGGCAAAAGCTTCCTTTATAAAGGAAACTTTTTGCTGATTTTCTTCCTTTATAAAGGAAAAAGTTGTATCTTTGCACCCAGATTGATATAAATAAGGAAGATATGGACAAGAGAATTGCAAAATTGTTGATAGCAGAGAATCAAAGGATGATTCAGGATGTGGAAATGGTGAAAAGAAGTATCGCCTTTGAATCTCATTCTAATTACGTGCTGGTAGGACTGAGAAGAGCAGGTAAGTCTTATCTGCTATATCAGCGTGCACAAGAGTTAATCGCCTCAGGACATAAGCCAGAAGAGATTCTTTACTTCAATTTTGAGGACGACCGACTTGAAAAGCTCCAGCTTTCTGACCTTGACTTGATAAAACAAGCTTACGAAGAAATGTATGAGCACCAGCCTATCTTCATGCTTGATGAAATACAAATCATAGATGGATGGGAGAAGTTTGCTCGTAGATTGGCAGACCAGAAGTATCGTGTCTACATCACTGGTAGCAATGCCAAAATGCTGAGTAGCGAGATTTCTACCACGCTTGGTGGCAGATATATGGTGCAGCCCGTCTTTCCTTTTTCCTTTCAGGAATATTTGACAGCCAAGCATATCTCCCTGCCTCCACAATGGGAATATCTGCAAAACTCAGACATCAAGAGGGCTTTCCTGGAATATTTTCATATTGGCGGTTTGCCAGAATTAGCGATTATAGATAATCAGTTTAAGCGTGAATGGTTGGGGAATTTGTACAATAAAATCTATTTTGGAGATTTGATAACCAGATATTGTATACGAAATCCACTGGCCATGAAAACTTTGATAAGAAAGCTATCCGAGAGTGTTAAGCAGCCACAGTCATATAACAGGCTTGCCAATCTGGTTTCTTCTGTAGCAGGAAAAGTGAAACAAGAGACTATTGTCGATTATCTGGGATATATCAAGGACACTTGTTTGATTTTCTCCTTGGAGAACATTACAGCAAAACTGCAAGACAGAATGTCGAACAAGAAATATTACTTTGTAGATAATGGTTTCTTGAGTCTCTTTCTCTTTGATCCAGAAACATCTCTCTTGGAGAATTTGGTAGCCATCCATCTGCACGAGAAATACGGAGAGGATCTTTTCTATTATTATGGCAATGTAGAAGTAGATTTCTGTCTATTTGAACATCAATATGCTTTCCAGGTATCATATAGTATAAAGGATGCTGCTACCCGAGAGCGAGAATTGGGGGCATTAAAAGCTTACCATAAGAGATATCCGAATAGTAAGCTCTTCGTTATCACAATGGATGAGGAAGAGACTATCATATACGAAGCCGTGGTAATAGAGGTACTGCCAGTATGGAAGTGGTTGCTGATGGAGAAGTAGGATTTTGTTCCTCGCTAGGGCACTTTGGGCCTTAGCGAGAAACTTTTTATACTAACATATTGACAATCTGACAGTTTTTCATTTTTTATTGATGCATATATCACATTTTTCGGGGGAATATTGCTCTTTCCATACACATTTTTCGGGGGAATAGCTTGTTTTTAAATATTTTTATCCATTTCTATAGCCCCAGTTCCGTTATCATCCCCAGATTAGCCTCGGCTAGGTCGGGATCGGCAAGGCTCTTTATATATAATAAGGTGGTGGAAGCCTTGGTATGCCCCAGAGCCTTGCCAATGAGCGAGATGTCGAGGTGGTGCTGATAGGCGATGCTTGCCCAGGAGTGGCGCACCACATAGGAGGAGAGATGGCAGGGATTGGGGAGAAGCTGCTCCAACCGTTGCAAGGAATAGTTGTATTGGCGCAGGCGGCAGCTGTATAGATGATGCTGCCGCCGGGGAGTATCAGCCGTAAGAATCGGAAACACATAGTCTGAATCATTCTCTTGGTATCGCTCGATGATACGGAGCATGCAGGGCAAGAGAGCCACCTGGATGCGCTGTCCCGTCTTATGGCGAGCATAATGGATATAACCATCCTTGAGCTGACCCTTCTTAAGATAAGCTATGTCCACAAAGGGCATGCCCATGGCATAGAAGCTGAAGAGGAAGATGTCTCGCGCCAAGGCTAACTGGGAGCCGTGGGGCAACTCCAGGGCATGGAGCTGCTGGATGTCATCGGGCGAGAGACTGCGCTTTCGGGTCTTTGCTCGCCCTGTAAATACCTGGGCAAAAGGATCATAGTCTGTCTCCATCGCCCGATGATACATCACTCGGAGAGCCCTCATATATGCCGAGATGGTGTTCAGGCAGATGTCTCGTTCAGAGAGCCATCGCTGATAGGCAGTCACTTTATCGACAGTCATCTCGGAGAAAACCCAGTCCTCTCTGCCCAGATATCGAGTCCAGGAGCGGGCAGCCGTCAGGTAATTGCTCGCAGTCTTGTATCTCCCCATCTCTCTTACTCGTTCCACCTCCAGTTTCACCCATTCCCATCCCTTCATCTCATCCGTGTGCAGGGTCTGCTTCTTCTGTTCTTTGCCCCAACTAATTTCTAACTTAAAGTATGCCATAATTGTTTTTTATTAAGAATTAAACCTAAAAATTATACCCAAAGGTATAATACCCTGGGGGATAATTTGTAAACATGAAGCATTTTTCTTAGGAATTTCTTGGTATTTCTCCACCTCGGGGCAAGAGGTGGAGAAACGAGAAGGAAATATAAAACATTATATATTTATTAATTAATTAAACGAGAGAGATTTATGGAAAAAAGACTCATGACGTTTATTGCCTGCCTCTTCCTTAGTTTAGGAATGGCGTTGGCGCAAACTCAAGTTTCCGGTAAAGTAACCTCTGCAGAGGATGGTGAACCAATCATTGGTGCATCTATCAAAGTAGTGGGCACAAAGACCGGTGCGGTTACCGATATCAATGGTAACTTCTCATTGAACGCTCCTGCTGGAGCCAAACTAGAGATTTCATATATTGGTATGAACTCTCAAACTGTTAAGGCTGCATCTAACATGAAAATTGTTATGAATCCAGACAACAAGTCACTTGATGAGGTTGTCGTTGTTGCGTATGGTAAGGTGAAGAAATCTTCATTTACAGGTTCTGCTGCAGCCATTGGCAACGAGCAGTTGGAAAACCGTGCAGTTTCCAACGTATCTAAGGCGCTTGATGGACAGGTTGCAGGTGTTTCCGTTACTTCTGGTAGCGGACAGCCTGGTGAGGGCGCAAAGATTATTGTTCGTGGCTTTGGCTCTATAAATGCATCTAACAACCCTCTTTATGTTGTAGATGGTATTCCTTATGATGGTAACATCTCTAGTATCAATCCTTCTGATATTGCACAGATTACAGTATTGAAAGACGCTTCTGCAGGTGCACTTTATGGTGCTCGTGGTGCCAATGGTGTCGTGATGATTACAACAAAAAAAGGTGAAACAGGTAAGACCAAGGTTTCTTTCAAGAATACCTTGGGCTGGTCTTATCGTGCACTTCCAAAGTATGAGAACGTGAACCAGAAAGAATTTGTTCAGTTGTCATACGAAGCTTTGCGCAACTCTTATGAATTTACCAATGGTATGTCTCATGAGGCTGCAGTAGCTGCGGCTCGTGCAGCATTGAGCAGCAATCTGGGTGGCGAACAGTATAACCCATTTAAGAATTATACTTTTTCAGAGATTATCGATCCTACTACCGAGCAGGTACGTTCTGACGCAACTTCCGCATGGAATGATGATTGGATGGACATGCTGATGAATAGTGGTGCTCCACGCCACGAACATGAACTTTCTGTTTCTGGCGGAACAGAGAAAACACAATATCTTATTTCTTTGGGATATTTGAATGAGAATGGTATATTAAAGAATACTAATTTCGAGCGTTATTCTGGACGTACTAATGTCGATTCACAGATAAATGATTGGTTCAAGGCTGGCATGAATACCTCTTTGGCATATACTAGCAGTAAATATAACCAATACGCAGATAAAGATCATTCTTCTGCCCAAAATAATGTCTTCTATTCATCTCAGTTTGTTTCCCCTTTGTATCCTATGTATCTAAAGGATGCTAGTGGTAAGGATCTCTTGGATGCCAATGGAAATCGTCAGTTTGATTATGGTGAGAATGGTCGCCCATCATTGACAGACTATAACCCTTTGGCTGGTCTTTACGAAGACAAGTCGTACAACACTTATGATAATGCAAGTGTTCGAACCTATATGTCATTTGGTTCTGATAAGGATTCCTTCGGTTGGGCAAAGGGCTTGAAACTCACATTAAATTTTGGTGCCGATTATGTTTCTGGTGAGCAGACAACAATGATGAACAAATACCATGGCAACCAAGCTAATGCTGGTGGCTACATCGCAAAAGCTCATAACCGTACACTGAGTTACACATTCAACCAGTTGCTTACCTGGAACCGAACATTTGACAAACATAGCGTTGATTTGCTTGTTGGTCATGAATTCTACCAGAAGAAATATAAGTATATGAATGCTGCCAAGACAAATATCGTGGATGGTATTGACGAGTTGGCTCCAGCAGCAAAACTTACAGATGGTACCTCTTATTCTACAGAATATGATGTGGAGTCTTGGTTGGGTCGTGCTAATTACAACTACGATGACAAGTATTACTTCTCAGCGTCATTCCGTCGAGATGGTTCTTCCCGTTTCTACAAGGACAATCGTTGGGGTACATTCTGGTCTGTAGGTGCTAACTGGCGCATTAGCAAGGAAAAGTTTATGGAGAATGTTAAGTGGATAGATAATCTCTCTTTGAAGGCCTCTTATGGTCAGCAGGGTAATGACGCTATCCTCGATGCATTAGGCTATCAGGATTATTATGTATGGCAGAATCTCTATGACTTGAGCTATTCTAATGGTGGTGCAATCGGAGGTTTCGTATCTTCCTTGGAAAACAAGGATATCTCTTGGGAGAAGAGTGGCAACTTGAACATCGGTCTTGAAGGCTCTTTGCTCAATCGTCTCATCGACTTCAGCGTAGAGTACTACAACCGCAAGACTTCAGATATGTTGCTCAACTATCCTATGGCTCTTTCTACTGGATTCAGTGGATATAATGCAAATGTGGGTAACGTTCGCAACCAGGGTTTTGAGTTGATGCTGGCTGTTACTCCTATCAAGAATGAAAATGCTGTATGGCGCATTCAGTGGATGGGTTCAACCATCAAGAATAAGGTGCTGAAGCTTACAGATAAATCAAATCAGATTGTAAGTGGAAATTACATTATTAAGGAAGGATTGCCTATTAATACATTCTATATGGCAAAATCCGCTGGTGTAGATCCACAGACAGGAGCCCAGCTCTACTATGCATATGAGAATATGGATGACAATGGTAAGGTGACTGGCGAATACATCACTTCGGATTACACAAAGGCAGCCAATTCCAAGTACTATTGCGGAGACCGTATGCCAGACCTCTATGGTAGCATCAATACAAGTTTGAATCTCTTCAAGTGTATTGACTTTAGCGTCACGACTACATACTCAATTGGAGGTAAGATTCTGGACTACTTGTATATGAGTTCAATGCAAAATATGTATTTCAACAATGCGTGGAACAAGAATGCACTTCGTCGTTGGCAAAAGCCTGGTGATATCACCGACATTCCACGTATCGAGGTTGCTGGCAAATATACTCTCACTGACAATTACTTGATAGATGCTTCTTATTTCGCAATCAAAAACATCACATTGGGTTATACATTGCCAAAGATTGTTACCAGTAAATTGCACCTTTCCGGTGTGCGCATTTATGGTACAGCAGAGAATCTAGCACTTTGGAGTCATATGAAGGGTATGGATCCACAATATAATTTTAGTGGTTCTACCGATTATGTATATTCTCCAAACAAGTCATATACAATAGGTCTTGAGATTAATTTCTAAACAAGAAACGAAAAGATAAATAATTATGAATAAAATATTAAAATATATATTCATGGGAACTCTTACATTGGGCTTCGTAACTTCATGTAGCGATGACCAATTGGAGACTTCTCCTACTGATAGAGTTTCCGGTTCTACGATGGAAGGTAGTGCCGATGCTGCCATGATTGCAATGAATGGTATTTACCGTTCTATGTACACCGCAGGTTGGTCAACAACTGATAATTTCCATCAGTGCTTTGGCATTTCTGCCTACAATTTGATGGCAGACGTTATGGGTGACGATTGCATTATGAATGGAATGGGGTCTGGTTGGTTTTGGTTTGATGCCGTTTACAATGTCAAGCCAAGATATACATCAAGCGCCTGGCGTTCATACGACTTGTGGAATGCCTACTATGCTTGGGTTCAGAATGCCAACTACATCATCAAGAATGATGCAAATCTGGGCGAGAATGATACTGATATGAAGTACGTAATTGGACAAGCATATGGTGTCCGTGCATACGCTTACTTCATGTTGGCTCAGACATTCGCTCGCACTTATAAGGGACATGAGAGCGATCCATGTGTTCCTCTTTATACAGAGCCGACAACTAACAAGACTGATGGAAAGGGTCGTTCTACAGTGCAAGAGGTTTACACTCAGATTTCAAGTGATATAGCTAAGGCTGTTGAATACTTGAAAGCAAGTGATGGCACAACTTCTATCAAGAAGGATAAATCTTTTGTAGGGTTGTATGCTGCTCTTGGCATTCAGGCACGTGTGGCATTGACTATGGAAGATTGGGCAACTGCTGCAACTGCTGCAGAAGAAGTTATCAACAGCGGTCAGTATGAGATTCAGAACATAAAGGCTGCCGACTTTGTTGAAGATGCTCCTAACTTCATAAATACTGTTAGTAATAAGAATGTTATCTGGGGTGCAACTATTATCGCAGATCAGACAGGTGCTTATGCTTCTCTCTTCACACATATGGATGCAGCTATTGGAAAATATGGTGCTTCTGCTCGTAAGCAGATAAATAAAGACTTGTACAATAGTATGTCTGAGACTGATACCCGTCGTTGTTGGTGGAATCCACAAGATAAGAACAATGCCGATGGAGGATACCAGCAAGAAAAGTTCAAGTTTTCTAATGCAGCAAGTTGGTTAGGTGACTATGTTTGGATGCGTGTTGAAGAAATGTACTTAACAGCTGCTGAGGCAGAGTGTATGCAAGGTCATGACGCAAAGGCTAAGGAATTGCTGAATACATTGATGAAGCATCGAGACCCTAACTATACTTGCACTAAAACCGGTACAGCAATGGGCAAGTTAACATCAGACAAGACAGGTTCCCTTCGTGAGGAAATTATCAAACAGCGCCGAATTGAGCTCTGGGGTGAATATGGTCGCATCTACGATATTCGTCGCCTCCGTCAGGGTTTTGTCCGTTCTACAGAACAAGGATGGCCAAATGATCCTAGCATATTGTTGACGAATCGCCCATCTGATGATCCTGAGAGTTATATGTGGGTATTAACAATTCCACAGGCAGAATTTGACGGAAATGTCAATATGAATGCGCAGGATGACCAGAACCCAACTGGCGACAAGTAATTTATACAATAATTTTAAAAGGCTATAAAAAATGAAACATATAAAGTTTTTAGCTATCGCTTTTGTAGCAATGTTGACACTGGCTTCTTGTAGCACAGACCAAGAAGGACCAATCTATACTCCTATGAGTGAGAACGTTTCTTTGTCAACTGAGACACAAAGCTATCAGACTCAAGAGTCAAGCCTGGAAATTCCAGTAAGATTCGTCCGCTCTGACGCTAGTAAGGAATATACAGCACATTACAATATAAGCACTACTGCCGATAAAGTATTCTCTGACCCAAATAATGGTGAGGTAACATTCAAGGCAGGAGAGGGCGTGGCTATCGTTACTCTTAAGGCCGAGAATATGCAGAAAGGTAAAACCTATAATGCAAAGTTGACATTAAGCGATGCCGATGTAGCTTTGAAGGATACTGTAACAAACAATATGCTTGCTGAGTCAACAATCTCTATCATGTGTGATTATGAATGGGAGGATGCTGGTACTGTATCATTTACTGATGCTACTTTTGCAGAAACACCCGCAACTGTAGAAGGCGTAAAGATTCTACACGCAGTTACTGACGAGTTCAATCTTTACAAGCTTGTAGCTCCGTACAATGCTATTTATGGCGATGAAATGGGCGAAGCCGACATCCAGTTCTATCTCAATGAAGATTATAGTGCCAAGGATTTGGCATCTGCCGGTAAGCTTGATATATTCCCAAATGCTGGCTATAAGATGTACTGGGACACCAAGAATTATCCAGATTACAACAATTTCAGCAACGAAGGTGATATCTTTGTCGTAAACTTCCTTCTGACTGATGATAAAGACTTGTTCCCTGGTGGCTATTTCTCATTCAAATGGGACAAATGGCCAGGCAACAAATAGTATTTCAGCTAGATAAATAATAAATTAAGGTGTATCCTTCTTGCCCAACATATCGGGCAAGCGAGGATACACCTTTTTCTTTTTATCTCCCTCACCCTCAAACATTTTTCAATAATTCCTTGCAAACATTTTCCAAAAATCCTTGCATCTTTCAGAAGAAAAGCGTATCTTTGCAGAAGATTAGCTGCGCTCGGCAATTTGTAAGCAAGCTTACATTGCACTCGTTTGCGTAATCTTTGTAGCACGAAAGTTGAATCATTAAAACAAGGAGGTAAATATGGACATAGAGGAACTTGAAAGGCTTATAGCCAACGATGAAAACGTACATTTGGAGTTGAAAAAAACTACAGGTGAGTTGAAGGATGGTATGCACACTGCCTGTGCATTCCTCAATGGTGCTGGCGGTTGGCTGGTGTTCGGTGTAGCCCCTAAGTCTCTTAAGATTCTCGGACAGGAGGTTACGGATAATACACAAAGAGAGATAGCCCAAGCGTTGAGTGGTCTCGAACCAGCAGTTTCGATTGACATTCAATACATTGACGTGCCCGATAGACTAGGCAGTCAAGTCATAGCAATGTATTTCGAAGCATTCGTTTGGGGAACAGCACCCTATACCTATCATGGTAGCCCATATTATAAGGTTGAAAGTACCACGAAGCTGATGCCTCGCAATATGTTTGAGGAACGGCTGCGTGCCAACAAACCAAACTATTATGCCTGGGAGAGACAGTCGGCTGATGACATAACCATTGATGATATGGACGAGAAACTCATCAGGGGAGCTATACGGCTCGGCGTGGAGAAGAACCGCATGCCAGCCACAGCTTTGACAGAGCCTCTTTCGGATGTGCTCAGAAAACTTGAACTAATGAACGATGGCGTTCCCAATAATGCTGCTGCCGCCCTGTTTTCCACCAAATTAAAGGGCTACACGCAGATGCAGCTGCGTTTGGCTCGTTTCCGCGGAATCAATAAGATAGAGTTCATCGACAACCAAAGGGTGGAAGGAAATTTCTTCCAACTGCTTGATGCCGGTATGGCTTTCTTCTTGAAGCACCTGAACATGAGTGGCAAAATTGTTGGCTTCCGTCGTGAGGAAAATATGGAGGTGCCAGCCGAAGCATTGAGGGAAGCCCTTACAAACAGCCTTTGTCATAGGCAGTTCGAGAAGTACAACCTTACGCCAAGTATTGCCATATATGATGACCGCATAGAGATTGAGAATCCTGGTGTATTGCCGCCACAACTCAACACAGAAACAATCAAACAGTCACACAGTTCCTATCCATACAATCCCATCATGGCGGAAGTGCTTTACCGCACCACTTTCCTTGAAAGTTGGGGGTCTGGCGCATTCCGTATTATGGAGGCTTGCAAGGCACAGAATGCTCCAGAACCGAAGTGGAGCATCAACGGTGGCTTCATTTGCGTGACATTCGTGCGGCCTGTAACCGATCCGATGAAGACTCCTGTGGGGATGCAACTGGGATTAAATTTGAACCAAGTACGAACCAAGTACGAACCAAGTACGAACCAAGTTAAAGATTTAATTCTAGCTGTTTCTGAAGATTATTTATCAACAGGGGAAATGATGAAAACTTGTGGATTAAAGAGCCGACTGAGATTTAGGACAACCTATATTTTGCCAGCCCTCAACGAAGGGGCTATAGAGCGTAAATATCCTGATATCCCAAACCATCCTCGCCAACAATACAGGTTGACAGAACAGGCCATAGAATGGAAACGTGGACAAAAGAAAAGTTTATAGACTTTTTGGCCTTATTGAAGAAAGCGCAATCACGAATTGTGATTTTGAACGCAGGGCAATGAAAAATAAACAATACTGAATAATTTAAAATAAGGAGGTAGAATATGGATTTATTTGATAGCAAAAGACAAGAAAGATTAGAGGCAGCAGGAAAGGCTGCAACAGCTAGTAAAGAGGCATCCTTGAAATTTCTTATAGATGCAGGCATTTTGGATAAAAATGGAAACTGGGCTTCACATCTAAGATAATATGGATGAATCTCTTTATTCTAGGCGATCTAATCTTGTGATTGGATTTCATGGTTGTGACCAGTCTGTGGTAGAAAAGGTTATTGCTGGTAAAACAGAACTCTTAGCCAGTACTAATGATTATGATTGGTTAGGAAGTGGTATCTATTTTTGGGAAAATAATGAAGAAAGAGCTTGGCAAAACTATGGTATCAGATTCTCTAAACCCCTATAACCGATCCGAAGAAGCTTCCTCGGGGGATGCAACTGGGATTAAATACGAACCAAGTTAGAACCAAGTTAAAGATTTGATTCTGTCTGTTTCTGAAGATTATCGTCTGAACTTTCGATTGTGGTTCAAGTACGGGCTGCTTGTGGGCAAACTTACGAAAGTCCAGCAAGCTTACATTGTGCTCGCTAGCATAATCAGTGCAGCACGAAAGTTGAATCATTTAAATAAGGAGGTAGAATATGGATTTATTTGATAGCAAAAGACAAGAAAGATTAGAGGCAGCAAGAAAGGCTTCTACTGCCAGTAAAGAAGCTGCATGTGCCTTTTTAATTAGGGCAGGAATTCTTTTACCTAATGGTGAAGTTGCACCACATTTGAGATAAAGTTATGAACAAGGAGAATCTTTCATCAGTAGCGTTACTCTCCAATCTGGGAGATATGACTTCGTTTAGATATGGCAATAATAATATCCGATTTCGTTCTCCAAAATGCCTCAAACGATATACAGAGGTTAAGGAATGGGATAAGGGATATATTGTTGTTATGGCAGATTATGAAGGTTTGGGCGAAACGGAAGAGTATACACCCGCCATATCATGCTCTTGTTATGACTAGCGAGGGTGAAATAACAGAAACCAATATGAATGATATAGAAATCAGCATCGTTCAAAAGTATTGGATACGAAACAAAAAATTAATGGAGCAAGCTTATGCCTAAATATTACGATTTTATGATATGTGGGTATTACCTCTATTTTCTCATCTGGCACAAGGATACGACTGCGCTGGGTCAAAGATATAGATTAGGAGGTTCAAGCAGTCGGTATCTGAGGTTCTGAGAGACTGTATCTGAGGTTCAAGCAGACTGCTTCTTGATGATTCCCATTAGGCTCGACAGCTCTGCTGAGCCTAGTCAGCAGCTCTGCCGACTGCAGTCAGCAGCTCTGCCGACTGCAGTCAGCAGCTCTGCTGAGCCTAGCGGCGACACCTCATTATCGTACAACAACACACTCTTTAGTCGTACGACTGTATACCCTTTTGTTGTACAACTATATACCCTTTAGTTGTACAACCATATACCCTTTAGTTGTACAACCATAAACCTACTGTTGTACAAGTATAAACTCATTGACAGTACAATAGTAGTTTTACAACTCAAACATTTTCCCAAAAATCCTTGCATCTTTCAGAAGAAAAGCATATCTTTGCAAAAAAAAGGATCACCTGCAAATGCGTGTGGGCTCGAATAGATGCCCCTACTTAAAATTTATGGCACATGTGCCACTTTTTTAAAGTAGAAGCCTATTCTAATATGTTTCGTTGCAAAAGAAAATCAAACAAGCTTATGAACAAGATGCCTGCTTCATTGTGATGAGAAACAATATTGTCCTTTACTATGATTATCTTCTGGAAGTTATCTGAGATATGTTTTAGTGATGCAGATTAATGGATTGAGCATAGAGCAGATTGCTTTAATTACTGGTTTGACAGAGCAGGAAATTAAAGGACTATAATATAATAAGGTGTATCCTTCTTGCCCCATACATCGGGCAAGCGAGGATACACCTTTTTTATTTTGATAGTTTTTTGTTTTTGCTGATGATATTTCCTGCTTCCGCTTTTATTGGATATCCATCTTCGAGAAGGTCTGGAAATATTTCAGGCAGGTGTTGCGCCATTCCTTCGCATTCTCAAGCTGCACGTTGAGAAGCGAATCGGTATGCTGCCATTCCTGCTCATGACCTTTCATGTACTGCTTGGCAGAAGTGTGCCAGTAATCACGGTAAACTTCTACCATTGCTACACCCATGTTGTACTTCATGCAGAGTTCCTGCCAGAGGGTGCTGCCCGACTTCATCCTGTAATTCCATGGCACATGATGGAACCAGAGGAGATATTCCTCAGGACAGGTCTGGATGTTATCATACTGGCTGCGATAAGGCTCAGAATACTGACCTACGGCATCTGTTCCCTTGGATGAACGGTCGAAACCGATACCCTTGGCATCTGCCTTGTGATAATATACAGGGCACCACTCCAACGGATAGCTGGCGATGAAACCATCCGGTTCCGGACCATAGTGGTGGTCGAACTTGAAGATGTGGTGCAAGCCCAATGGCATCATATAGTTTACGCAGGCTTCGCGAGAGGTCATCATCATCATCTCCACAGGTTTGGTGAACTTCTCATCCTGATTCTCGTAAGTCTGAACGAGCCATTCGTGGGCAATCTCTTCTGCACTGAGCGAAGGATTCCAGGCCAGGCGACCGAAGGTATACCAGTTTGCCTGTGAGAAAGGATGACCGCACCAGTTGGCATCATCACCGATATTGGCTACACCAGAGATACCCACCAGTTTGCTTGGATTGACGAATCCGAAGAATTCCTTCCACATAGGTGCAAGATAGGTGAGGTGCTTGCTCTGTCCCAGATATTCCTGGGTAATCTGCAGTTCTGCTATCTGAGGAGTTTTCTTGATGTTGTCGAAGATAGGAGCGTATGGCTCACGGGGCTGGAAGTCGAGCGGACCATTCTTGGATTGCAGAATCACATTGTCTCTGAACTTTCCATCCATATCCTTAAACTCGCTTACGGCTTGTTTCACTCGGTCTTCGCCCTTGTGGTTGGCACCATATACAA